>JAESGM010001128.1_pt1 | contig 10129 bp, 11 predicted proteins | sample 9269721 | NCBI WGS metagenome assembly JAESGM01 (sample SAMN15720920, study PRJNA650825) | algae metagenome | isolation source: Komarekiella atlantica HA4396-MV6 and co-occurring heterotrophs from... | place: USA: Theobald House, Kauai, HI | collected 2009-07-29 | reverse complement strand
TCATTGGTCCAGAGGGCCCCGGACGTGACCCGTCCCGGGGCCCTTTCCCGTTCGAGACCGAGCGATCGCCGCGATGACTTCGCAGAACCGCACCAGCCATATCCGCCTGACCTCGCATCCTGAGCCCGGCAGCGCTGCCGCCCGTTTCCCGATCCAATGGGGCGCGGGAACGCCGGAGGAGCGAGGACCGGTCATCGCCTCGACGACGAACCCGGCCGACCGCAACGTCATCGGCGCCCATGGCGGCTCCTATTCGGTCTATCGCGCGCTCGCCATCTCCGCCCGTGCCATGAACCCGGCGCAGCGGCCGGACCTGACCAACACGCATCCGACCTCCGAGATCCTGCCGCAGGCGCAATGGTTCGAGCCCGGCCGGATCGTCTCGCTCGATCCGTTCGGCCATCGCGTCGCGCAGGATTTCGGCAAATGGATCGGCGAGGGTATCGACATCCGCCCGACCATCGCGGTCACCAAGGCGCGGCTGAACCTGCCCGAGATCCTCGCCGCCATGGCCGGGCACCGCCTCGCGGCCGATGGTGCCATCCTGCACGGCTCTGGCGACATCAGCGTCACCAAGATCGCGGTCGATCCGGTCTGGCACCTGCCGGGGATAGCCGACCGCTTCGGCACGACCGAGAACGAGCTGCGCCGTACGCTGTTCGAGCAGACTGGCGGCATGTATCCCGAGCTGGTGACGCGGCCCGACCTCAAGGTCTTCCTGCCGCCGATCGGCTCGATCACCGCCTATGTCATCGGCGAGGTCTCGGCGATCTCTAACCCGAAGAAGACGCTCGCCTGCCGCGTCCATGACGAGTGCAATGGTTCCGACGTGTTCGGCTCCGACATCTGCACCTGCCGTCCCTATCTCGTGCATGGCATCGAGGAAGCCGTGAAGGAGGCGCAGAACGGCGGCGTCGGCCTGATCGTCTACAACCGCAAGGAAGGCAGGGCGCTCGGCGAGGTCACTAAATTCCTCGTCTACAATGCCCGCAAGCGCCAGGAGGGTGGCGATTCCGCCGCGACCTATTTCGAGCGCACCGAATGCGTCGCCGGCGTGCAGGACGCGCGCTTCCAGCAGTTGATGCCGGACGTGCTGCATTGGCTCGGCGTCAGGAAGATCGACCGGCTGATGTCGATGTCGAACATGAAATACGACGCCATGGTCGAGAGCGGCATCGAGATCGGCGAGCGCGTCGCGATCCCGCCCGAATTGATCCCGCCGGACGCCTCGGTCGAGATCGAGGCCAAGAAGGCGGCGGGCTATTACTCGCCCGACGGCACGCCCGGCGACAACGCATTGAAGGCCACCGTCGGCCGCGACCTCGAGAAGTTCTGATCCGCTTATGCCTGACTCCAATCCCGAAGCCGTTCGCCAATTGCTCAAGCCTGCTGCCGTCCGCGAACGTGCCCACGAAATGCTGCGGCTCGGCCTGGAGGGCCGGCTGGCGCATTTCAGCGTTCATCCCGAGCGGCTGCCCGCCTGCGCTGCCTATGTTCTGGAGACGATCCGCCAGAACTATCCTTCGCTCGACATCCCCTTCCATGCCCGCTGGCGCCATTTCGTCATCGCCGGCATGGACCGCTGGAAAGTGCTGGATGCCAAGGCGCATTTTGCCGATGCCCGGGCAAGGGGCTGCGCGGCCTATGACCTCGCCGTCGTCAGCGTCCTGCTCGATGCCGGCGCCGGAGCGGATTGGCGCTATCGCGATGCGGTCACCGGCCAGAACATCGGCCGCTCGGAAGGGCTGGCGCTCGCCTCGCTCGACATGTTCGCCGCCGGGGCCTTTTCCAGCACTCCGGCCGAGACGCTGCGGGTCGATGTCGCTGCGCTCGAACATCTCGACGCTGAGGCGCTGGCTGCCGGTTTCCAGGTCTCGGACAGTAACCCGCTGGTCGGCCTCGAAGGCCGCGCCGCGCTGCTCAACCGCCTCGGCGAGGAGCTCGAGAAGCACGGGCTCAGCCGGCCGGGCGACCTGTTCGACCGGCTGGTCGAGGCGGTCGAGGGGCGCTCGATCCGCGCCGCCTATATCCTTTCGCAGGTGCTCGAGGTGCTGGGCGGCATCTGGCCGTCGCGTCTGAGCTATGCCGGCATCGCGCTCGGCGACAGCTGGAAGCACCCGATGATCGCCCCGGACGAGATCACCAGGGAGATCGTGCCCTTCCACAAGCTCTCGCAATGGCTGAGCTATTCGCTGATCGAGCCGCTGCAATGGGCCGGCATCCAGGTCGTCGGCATCGACGATCTCACCGGCCTGCCAGAGTATCGTAATGGCGGGCTCCTGCTCGATCTCGGCGTGCTCGAACTCAAGGACCCTGCCGATGCCTCACGCAGCCATGAGGTCGGCTCGCAACTCGTCGTGGAGTGGCGGGCGCTGACGGTTGCGCTGCTCGACAGGATCGGCGAACTGGTGCGCGCCGAGCTCGGCCTGAGCGCCGAGCAGTTGCCGCTCGCCAAGGTGCTGGAGGGCGGCACCTGGGCTGCCGGCCGCCGCATCGCCCGCGAGAAGCGCGAAGGCGGCGGCCCGCCCTTGACCATCGTCAGCGACGGCACGGTATTCTAGACAAAGACAAGAAGACGAAGGGGATCAGGATTGCATGGCCACGAGCGCTAACGGCGTCACCGTCGTCGACCACCCGCTGGTGCAGCACAAGCTGACGCTGATGCGCGAGAAGGACCGCTCGACCAAGAGCTTCCGCCAGCTGCTGAACGAGATCGGCATGCTGCTCTGCTACGAGGTCACGCGCGACCTGCCGACCGAGATGATCGAGATCGAGACGCCGCTGCAAAAGTCGATGCAGCCGGTGATCTCCGGCAAGAAGCTGGTCTTCGCGCCGATCCTGCGCGCCGGCGTCGGCTTCCTCGACGGCATGCTCGAACTCGTGCCCGCCGCCCGCGTCGCCCATATCGGCCTCTATCGCGACCCGCAGACGCTGCAGGCGGTCGAATACTATTTCAAGGCGCCCTCCGATATCGCCGACCGCATGATCGTGGTGATGGACCCGATGCTGGCGACTGCGAATTCGGCGGTGGCGGCGGTCGACCGGCTCAAGGAGCGCGGCGCCAAGGATCTGCGCTTCGTCTGCCTGCTGGCGGCGCCCGAGGGCATCGCCCGCATGCGCGACGCCCATCCCGACGTGCGAATCTGGACGGCGGCGATCGACGAGCGCCTCAACGATCACGGCTACATCGTGCCCGGCCTCGGCGACGCCGGCGACCGCATGTTCGGCACGCGCTGACGCCTGAACCTTGCAGCTCCGGCGATATGCCCCTATCTTGCAGGCATATCGCCAAGGAGTATGTGAGATGGCGACCGTTACTGCGCTCGATGTCGTTGGCGGCCAGGCTGCATTAGGCCGCCCCGCCGCCAGCAGCCGCGACCTCATTGCTGCCGTCCGGCTCGGCTTTCCCGTGCGGACGATCGAGCATGTCATCGAGAGTGGCCGCATGACGCTGGCCGAGATCGACGAGCTGGTGCTGCCGCGCAAGACGCTGAGCCACCGCCGCAAGATCGGGACATTGACCACCGAACAGTCCGACCGGCTGATGCGCGCCGCGCGCGTCATTGCCGAGGCTGAGGTCACCTTCGGCTCGCAGGGCAAGGCGGCCGCCTGGCTGCGCCGCCCGACCACCGCACTCGATGGCGAGAAGCCGCTGGCGCTGCTCGACACGGGTGAGGGCGCGGCGCAGGTCGAGGCTCTGCTTGGTAGGATCGCCCACGGCATCGCCGCCTGATGCGCTTGTGGCGCGTCGCCCGCGCCGCCTTCGCCGACCTCAGCGGCGAGGGCGCGAGGCTCTATGGCGGGCGCTGGAATTCGCCGGGGCGACCTGTCGTCTATGCGGCCGAGAATCCGGCGCTTGCCATTCTCGAAGTGCGCGTCCATCTCGACCTCGCGCCGGAGCTCATCCCGGACGACTATGTCCTGATCGAGATCGAGACCGGAGCGGCGTCGATCAACGAGGACGAAACGGCGGAGGAGCTGAGAGCGCTCGGCGATGCCTGGCTAAGTGCCGGCGAGACAGCTCTGCTCAGGGTGCCGTCCTTTATCGCGCCGCGCAGCACCAATGTGCTGATCAATCCGCGTCATCGCGATGCCGCCTTGCTCGCGGTCGTCGGAACGCAGCCCTTCGATTTCGACAGGCGGCTCTGGCTGCCGCTCACACGTTGAGCGATGGACGTCAAAAGCGGACGTTCACCGAGTTTCGATAGACGCCGCAGTTCGGCCCGCAGGGAATTCCGCAGGTCCCACGGCAGGGCGTCCAGGATCAGGCCGGGACCAAGCCGCGCACCACACGGAACATCATGGGGAACGATCGAGGCCCATCCGGCTGCCCCACCAGATATCCGGCACGAACGTGCTGCTCGATCGAATCGCGGACGTCGTTCGATAGGGCCATCAACATGCCAGTGACGCTGCCCGGGCCGTCGATGAATGTAGCCCAGTAATCCGCGAAGGACTGATATTCGCAATCCACGACAACGGGAACTTCCGTCACATCGACGAGGCCGATCTTCCGCCACAACGCCGCCTGGCCGCTGGGCCAGAATTGCATGCGTCCTGCCCGTACGGACCTTACTCGGGCGACCTCGGCATCAAGAGCGGCACCAGTATTGTAGACGAGATCGAAGGCGGGCATGCCGCCAAAGAACTGAGTCACAGCGGATGCGACCACGCCACCCTGACGGGTCACGCGCTTCATCTCCGCAACGACCTGTTCAATCTCCGGGATGACGTCGAGGGCCAGCGAGGAAACGGCCGCATCGAATGCGTTGTCGTCGAACCGCATGTGCCGGGCGTCGCCGTGTTCATATCTGATGTTGGGGTGGGATCGACGAAGGCGGGCTCCTTGCAGATATCCCTCCGACGCATCGACGCCGATCACATGTGCGCCGGCTTCGGCCAGCGCTTTCGCCAACACACCTGTCCCGCAAGCTACATCCAGGACCTGACCGCCGGGAGCGACACTGATACGGGCAAGAAACAGGCTTGCCAGGCGTTCGCTCCAGCGCCCCATGAAAGCTTCATAGACGTCGGCATCGGACCAATTATACCGAAGCTGTGCGGTTTCCACGGCTTGCGATCCCCCTTGATCAAGGATGGACCTTAGCATGGTCGGGCTGGCGCCGTGCATCGCTGCCACGTTGGATGATCCAGTTATGACGCGAGACGGACGAAGCTTCCTCTCGCGGCAGCAGCCAGGCCTGCACAACTCACCCAATCGCTGCCCCGCCGTCCTGCGGCGTGCGGCCCAAAGAAAAGGCCCGCCCTGTTTCCAGGGAGGGCCTGCGATCCGGATGGTCACTCAGGCCTTGATGGCGCGAGCGGCAAGCGGATCAGCTGGGATCACTCGATGATCTGGACGACGCGGCGGGTCTGCGGCTCGACCAGCACGGCGCGGTTGTTCACCACCGTGTAGCGATAGCCGCTGGCGCGCTCGCCGAACTCGGCCGGCACCTCGCGATAGACCACGCCCTGCTGCGGGAGCACGGTGCCTACGGTGACCGGCTCGGCATAGGTATACGAGGGGACGCGCTGCTCGACGACATAGGTGCGGAAGCGCGGAGCGTTGTCGCCGATGACCGCGCCGGTGAAGCCGCCGACCACCGCGCCACCGACAGCACCGGCGACTGCGCCGACCGGGCCGCCGACCACGGCGCCGCCGACAGCACCCGCGGTGGCGCCGCCGACGATACCGCTGGCCGCGCCGCCCTGGGCGCCATCAGGATTCTGAGCGAAAGCCGCCGCCGGAACGATGGCGAGGGCGGTGACGAGAGCAAGCTTCTTAAACATGTCCGTTCTCCTTCCAGAGTGGAAACTTCGGCAGGAGAAACGGACGGCTCGGCTTGTAGTTCCGCCGGCTTGGTCACGAACTGTGTACAATCGTGACCGGGTATCGCCAATTCGGTTTGTCTGACAGCGCGTTGGTATCGATCACGATCTCGATGCCGGCAGCCCGAAAGTCGTGGACCTGGGTGCGCGCGGGCGTTTTTCCGGGATTGTCGAACAGCTCGTTCACCGTTGCCTCCTCCGACAGGAAGAGAAAGTCGGCATGGCCGCCGCGCTCGGGGTAGGCGTCGATCGCATGCCAGGTGCCGCGGTGGAACAGCACGCCCTCGCGATCGAGCCGGAAGGCCCGCAGAGTCTCGGGCGCCGGCGGCCGCTCCGACGGCTCGGCGACCACGATGATGGCGGGTGGGCCGCCGAGCGGCTGGCGCGCTTCGGTGACGTGGAGATGCCGTTCGATCAGGGCGACGACGAACGGACGTGCATGGTAGCGCACGATCTGCAGCCGCGGCCGGCTTTCGGCGGCGAAAGGCTGGATCCAGATGTCGTAGCCCTCGCGGCCGGTGTCGCGCTCTCCCGATGGAGACAGGATACGGCCGTACGGAGCGAAGGCTTCGGCGGAGAGCGGGGAGATGGGCAGGGCAACGCGGCGCATGCCGCATCCTAGTGCGACACAGCCAAAAGAAAACGGCGGGCCGTGAAGCCCGCCGTCGGTAAGCCTTGTCGTCTACCGACTCACTGCTTCGGCGCGGCGGACAGCACCGGCGAGAGCTTGTCGGCGTCGCGCTTGATCAGCGCGGCGAAGCCGGCTGGCGTGCGCTCTTCCTTGGTCGGGAGCACGGTGCCGAGGTCGAGCAGGCGCTTCTTGACGGTCTCGTCGTTCAGCGCCTTGTCGAGCGCGTCGACCAGCTTGTCGACGGCCTCCTTCGGCAGGCCCTTCGGAGCGGCGATGCCGTTCCAGGCCTCGATCTGGTACTCGGGCAGCCCGGCTTCCTTGGTGGTCGGCACGTCCGGCAGGGCCGGCGAGCGCTCCGCCGAGGCGACGGCATAGGCCTTGATCGTGCCGGCCTTGATCTGCTCGGCGACGCTGACGATCTGGTCGCACATGAAGTCGACCTGGCCGGAGACGAGGTCGTTCAGGGCTGGGCCGGTGCCGCGATAGGCGACCGAGTTCAGCTTCGGCACGCCGAGCTGGCCCTTGAGCAGGGTGCAGGTCGTCCAGGATACCGAGCCGACGCCGGCATGGGCTTCGTTCACCTTGTCGGAGTTCGCCTTCACATAGGAGACGAACTCCTTGAGGTCCTTCGGCGCGAAGGCCTTCTTGGCGACGATCAGGATCGGCGTGCCGCCGGCGAGGCCGATCGTCTGCATGCCGTTGATCGGGTCGTACTTCAGGCCGGGATAGGTCGCCGGAGCCGCCGAGAAGGTGCCGAGGTGCCCCATCGCGATGGTGTAGCCATCCGGCGCCGCGGTCACCGCGCGGGTGATGCCTGTGGTGCCACCGGCGCCGGCGACGTTCTCCACCACGATCTGTTGGCCGAGCGTCTTCGACATGTTCTCGCTGACGATGCGGGCGATGATGTCGGTCGGGCCGCCGGCGGCGAAGGGCACGATCATGGTGATCGGGCGCTCCGGGTACTTCGACTGGGCCTGCGCCGGCAGCGCCAAGGCGAGCGCTGCGGCGAGACTGAGGGCGAGCGTCTTCATGGGTAGTCCTCCCTGACTCAATACATTCAAGATGGTGGAACGGGGCTGGGTGGCAACCCCGTCATTCGGTGAAGACCTCGTCGCGCTTCTTCGACATCGACGGCAGCAGCGCGATGACGAGGATGGCGACGGCGACCAGCAGCAGGCCGGCCGAGATCGGCCGCTCGATGAAGGTCATGAACGAGCCGCGCGAGATGATCAGCGCCTGGCGCAGCTTCTCTTCCATCAGCTTGCCGAGCACGAAGCCGAGCAGCATCGGGGCCGGCTCGAAGCCGAGCTTGATCAGGAGATAGCCGAACAGGCCGAACAGCGCGGTGAAGGCGACGTCGACCGGCTGGTTGTTCACCGAGTAGATGCCGATCGAGCAGAAGATCAGGATCGCCGGAAACATCAGGCGGTAGGGTACCTGCAGCAGCTTCACCCAGACGCCGACCAGCGGCAGGTTGATGATCAGCAGCATCAGGTTGCCGATCCACATCGAGGCGATCATGCCCCAGAACAGGTCGGGGTTCTTGGTCATGACCTGCGGGCCTGGGATGATGCCGTGGATCGTCATCGCGCCGACCATCAGCGCCATCACCGCGTTCGGCGGGATGCCGAGGGTGAGCAGCGGGATGAAGGCGGTCTGCGCGCCGGCGTTGTTGGCCGATTCCGGACCCGCCACGCCCTCGATCGCTCCCCTGCCGAAGCGCGAGGGGTCCTTGGCGAGTTTCTTCTCGATCGTATAGCTGGCGAAGGGGCCGAGCACGGCGCCGTTGCCGGGCAGGATGCCGAGCGTGCCGCCGATGAAGGTGCCGCGCAGGCACGGCGCTATGGACTGCTTGATGTCCTCCCAACTCGGCAGCAGACGGCCGATCTTGGTACGAACGACATCGCGCGTCTCCGGGTTTTCCAGATTGCGCAGCACCTCGGCGAAGCCGAACACGCCCATCGCCAGCACGGCGAAGTCGATGCCGTCGGAGAGCGGCGGGAAGCCGAAGGTCATGCGCTCCTGGCCGGTCTCGAGGTCGGTGCCGACGGTCGAGAGCAGGAGGCCGAGCATGATCATGCAGAAGGCCTTGAGGATCGATCCACGCGCCAGCACGACGGCAAAGCACAGGCCCATCACCATCAGCGAGAAGTACTCGGCTGGACCAAACAGCAGCGCCAGCTTGGTCAGCGGCGCGCCGAGCGCGGCGATGATCAGGGTCGCGAAGCAGCCGGCGACGAACGAGCCGATCGCGGCGGTGCCGAGCGCCACGCCGGCGCGGCCCTGCTTGGCCATCTGGTGGCCGTCGAGCGTGGTGACGACCGCGGTCGCCTCGCCGGGGATGTTGACCAGGATCGCGGTGGTCGAGCCGCCATATTGGGCGCCGTAATAGATGCCCGCCAGCATGATCAGCGCGCCGACCGGATCGAGCCCGAAGGTGATCGGCAGCAGCATGGCGATGGTGGCGATCGGGCCGACGCCGGGCAGCACGCCGATCAGCGTGCCGACCAGGCAGCCGGTGAAGCAGAGCGCGATGTTCTTCAGCGTCAACGCGACGCCGAAGCCGAGCGAGAGATTCGCGAACATCTCGGTCATGGCTCAGATCCCCAGCAGCCAGGGCGCCAGCGGGATCGGCAGACCCAGCGCGTATTTGAACAGGAGGGCGCAGCCGGTCGTCATCGCAATGGCGAAGATCACCAGCTCCTTGAGCCTTACATCCTCGGCCGCGAGGCCTGAGATGAGCACCACGAGCGGGCCGGAAACGAGCATGCCGAGCTGCGGCACCTTCAGCGGGCCGATCTCGAAGCCACGAATGGTCAGCCCGAAGACGACCGCAGCGCCGAGGACGAAGAGGACCCCGCGCCAGGACCAGCCGGACAGCTTCTCGCCATTATAGCGCAGCGAGTTGAAGGCGAGCAGCGCACCGAGCCCGGCACAGATCCAGGCGAACGCCTTGGGCAGCATGCCTGGGCCGATCTGGCGCAGCGTCCCGGTCGCGAGGTCGCGGGACAGGAACAGCGCCAGCCCGGCCAGTGCGATCATGAACAGGCCGGCGGCCAGATCCTGCGTCGAACGGATGCGCCAACCTCGCGCCGCCTCGATCTTGTTCAGACTCATCAATGTCCTCCGGCTCGGATGGTTGCTGTGCGCGTGGCAGGCTTTCTGCCGCGCCCGGTTACGCTGAACGGCAGGACGTTGCCGTCGTCGATCAGGGTGACGCTCTCGCGCAGGATGGCGAGGAAGTCGTCGCGCGCCGCGAGCTTCTGGTGCGGGCGCCAGGCGACGCCGACGAGGGCGCCCGGCGGCGGCGGATCGAGCAGCGCGCCGCGCAGGCGCCGCATGGTGACGCCCGGAAAGCTCAATCGCGAGACCCAGTCTGGCGCCAGCGCCATGCCGAGCCCGGCCGCGACCGCCGACATCATCGCCGGCTTCTCGGTCGCCTCGATGGTGACGTTGGGCACCGCGCCGACGCTCTCGAAATAGGCCATGACCAGGTCATAGGCGAAGGGGCGGATACGCTTCGAGGGAACAACGAAAGGCTCGCCGACCAGATCCTGCATGGTCAGGTGTTCGCGCGCGGCGAGCGGGTGGCTCTCGCTCAGCACCACGATCGGCCGCTCGACGCGCAGGATCTCGAAGGCGCAGTCGGTCGGCTTGCGCGGCGGGCGC
>JAESGM010001127.1_pt1 | contig 10129 bp, 11 predicted proteins | sample 9269721 | NCBI WGS metagenome assembly JAESGM01 (sample SAMN15720920, study PRJNA650825) | algae metagenome | isolation source: Komarekiella atlantica HA4396-MV6 and co-occurring heterotrophs from... | place: USA: Theobald House, Kauai, HI | collected 2009-07-29 | reverse complement strand
CATGGCGCAGGGGCTGATCGCCTATGTGGGCGGCTCGATCATACTCGTCGGCATGATCGCCTGGATGGTCAGCGTGCGCGGTATAACGTTCGACAGCCTCGCCCCGGCCATGCTGGGCATTCCCGGACTCGCATCGGTCGAAGGCCCGCTGTTCGTCTTCAGCCTCATCCTGACCGGGACCATCGGCGGCTGGTGCTGGCCGGCGATCTTCGTGCGGCTGTACACCGCCGACGGCGTGCGCAGCCTCAAGAAATCAGCGGCGCTCGCCGTTCCGCTTGCCTTGGTGTTCGCGACCGCACTGCTCGTATTCGGGATGCTCGGATCGCAGATCCCCGGCGTGTCCGAACGTCCCGACGAGGTGATATTCATCGTCAGCAAAGAGGCCGGCGGCCTGTGGCTGCTGGCGCTGGCGGGCGTCGTCTTCATGGCAGCGTCGATGGGCAACATCGACGGACATATCCAGGCAACCGGCGCGCAGCTCGCCAACGATCTCGTCGGCAACTACTGGAAGCTCGATCACACGCAGCTCATCTTCGTGGCAAAGGGCGGCATGGTTCTGCTCACGCTCTTCTCGGCATGGCTCGCCTGCCTCAACCTGCCGGCCCTCTTCTCGATCGCCATCCTCGCCTATCAAGGTGTGATCCAGCTTGCGGTGCCGCAGTTTCTCGGCCTCTTCTGGCGCCGCGGCAATCATGTGGGCGCCATAACCGGAATGACGGTCGGCTTCGTCCTGGTGATCGTCCTCGAATACTTCTATCCGATGTCACTGCCGTGGGCGTTCGGCCTCACGTCGGGGCTCGTCGCGCTCGCCGTCAATCTTTCGATCTACGTGGGCGCTGCCTACCTCATCCCACAATCGGACGCCGAGCGGGAGCGCGTCAATGCACTCTTCGAGCGCATCGAGGAAGGGCGTTCCGTGCCTTCCGTGGCGATCCGGCCCGGGGCTGCCGCCGGTGCGGAAGCGTGACGCGGGCGACGATGAGAGGCGCATGCGATCGCCGCGTCTTTATCGGGCTGCTCGCGCTGGCCGGCTCGGGCGCAGCGGCGTTGAGCGGCAATGCCGCAAGGATGAGCGTGCGTGACGTGGTCATCGCGCTGATGAATGCACGGGGAGGAAAGCCCGCCGACCTGGCGCACCGCGATCTGAGCGACCTCGATCTGGCGGATCTGGACTTCTCTGGCGCCGACATGACCGGCAGCAATCTGTTCGGCGCCGATTTGACGGCATCGAATCTGGAAGGCGCCAATCTTTCCGGCGCGACGCTGGACAGGACCACACTCGTACGCACGCGGTTCGCGAAGGCGACGCTGCAAGACGCATCGATCAGGCGTCCCAGCGTTTCTTCCGACATGCGCTTCGATGCGCGCGACCTACCGGTTTTCCGCGACGCCAACCTCGCCGGTGCGCGGCTGACGGCGCGGCTCGACGGCGGCGATTTCAGCAGAGCCGATCTTACGAACGCGAGCTTCACCGTGTGGCAGGAACGAGATCTCGGCGGCGCACCGACCACGGGGCTTTCCCGCTGCGACTTTACTGAAGCACGCATGCGAGGGACGAACCTGCGCGGCCTGTCGCTGACGCAGGCGTCGTTGCAAAAGGCGGATCTGACTGGGGCCGACTTGCGCGACGCCGATCTTACGGGAGCGAACCTGACCGGCGCAGTGCTCACCAACGCGAGACTGGATGGCGCCAAGCTCGACGGCGTTATCGGCCTCCGCCTCTAGCGCGATCGGTGTCACGCATCCGCGCGAGCCCTCCCGACTCCCGAGCCGCCGATTACTCGCTCGCTTCCTGCCAGTGCGGATACGTAACATAGGCGGTCACGGCACCCTGCTCGTGCGCGCGGATGGTGACTGTTTCACCCTTGGGCATGTAGACGATCTCGCCCGGCCCAGCCGTCATCTTGCTGGCTCCGGAAGAAACCGATAGCTGACCCTCCAGGACCACCATGACATCGTCCACAGCGAGCGGGACATCGATACTGGCATTGGGGCCATAGCGGCCGAAGCCGATGGTGACCGGGCCACCGTGACGCTGGTCGATCACGTTGCCGGCGAACACCTCGCCATCCTGCCCCGGCGAGCGCTCCAACTCGGCATCGGCGATGGCGAACTTTTGCACAATCATCGAAACTCTCCGGTCTCACAACAGGATGCTGGCTGCGGAAGCAACGCCTCACGCGCTCCTTGGTTCGCCTTTACGGCTGCCAGCGTCTGTTGGTATCTCAGGTCAACCGTGATGGAGATTTGCGGCATGGCCAAGCTGGTCTTCGGAATGAACCAATCCCTCGACGGTTACGTCGACCACGACAAATTCGCTCCCGGCCCCGCGCTATTCCGGTACTGGATAGACTACGTCGGCGGTCTTGCCGGCAGCCTCTACGGTCGCCGCTTGTACGAGATAATGTCCTACTGGGATGAGGATCGCCCCGAGTGGGGTGCGGCGGAACGTGACTTCGCGGTTGCCTGGCGCCGCCAACCGAAGTGGGTCGTGTCACGGTCTCTGCAGTCCGTCGGTCCCAACGCCACGCTTGTCGACGGCGATCTCGAGGGGGCGATACGCGCACTCAAGACCGAAGTCGCCGGAGAAATCGAAGTCGGCGGTCCGGATCTGGCGCGAAGCCTCACCGATCTCGGCCTTATCGATGAATATCGTCTCTATCTTCACCCGGTCGTGCTCGGCCGCGGAACGCCGTTCTTCGCCGGCCCGCGACCACCTCTGCGACTGGTGGCCAGCGACCAGGTCGACGAGAGCGTCATCCGGCTGACGTACGTTCCCGCCTGATCGAGGTCGACGCTCCGGATGCGACAGGATTTCAATCCGCGCGGCGGCGAAGCGGGCGCAGGCGCGCAAAGCGCGGGAACTTGAGCGATGGCCGCCGCAGCTTCGGCAGGCGCCAGCTCGGCTTCGCCCATTCCTCGGTACCGAACAGCCATTGGCGGAAGGTCGTCGGCGGCTTGGTCCGTTCATCGAGCACGAGGTGCGACAACGTCTCGACGTCGCTCGACAGCTTCTCGATCACCGACAGACGCTGCGCGCCATCCTCGTGGACGGCGCCGATGCGCGAGTTGATCAGGTGTATCTCGGCGCTCTCGTTGTTGCGCCAATGGTCGATGGAGCCCGCGAGCGTGTGCTGGTTGGCGCTGATCTTCATGAGCGCCTCATGCACTTCCGACAGTTCCGCGGCGTAGGCCGAATGCAGCTCCGACATCTTCTGACCGTGACCATCCAGCGCCTCCTCGATCGCGGCAATGCGATCGCCAAGGCTGGAAGCGAGATCGATGCGATGCTGCTCGAGACCGGATGCGAGCTGGCGGATCTCCTCCATCACCGAGGCGTGCGCCTGCTCGCTATTTTGAGCCGAAAGGCGGACGGCACTGCGCACACCCGTGATCTCGTCCGACAGCGCGGTGACGGAGCTCGCCCGTTCGGTGCGTTCAGTGCCCAGCGCGTGCTCGATCGACCACAGCCGGTCGTTTATCGCGGGGTCGATCGAGACGATGCCCTCCGATGTCGACCTGTTCTGCAGGCCTTGCTCGATGGCGGCAAGCCGTTGCTCGATGGCACCCAGCTCGCCGACCGGCTGACCCGGCAGCCGCGCCAGCATGGCCTCGAGTGCCTGCACGCGCTCCGACAGATGGCGCTCGCTCTCGGCGAAGCGTTCCAGCAGGCGATGGACGCCGGCTTCGTCGATCACCGGAACGACGTGGGCCTCGCCGTGTGATGCGTCCGGGTCCGGGGTCCGATCAGTCACCGCGAAATCGCGCAGATGGTTGGGCGCCGCCGCCGGTGCCGAGCGGGCAGGCTGGATGGTGCGTTCCGCGCGCGGGAAGTGGCGCACGATGACCTCGGCGGCGTGCAGGTCTCCGCCGACCTCGGCCAGCACCTGCACGATGTCCTCGACGTTGGCCGGGCGATTGGCGTGCGAGGCACGCGAGGCGGCAAGGCGCAGAACATCTTCCAGCTCGGCGGAGCGGCGCGGATTGGGCGCGACGCCTTGCACTGACGCAACATCGGCGGCGATGGTGATGGCGCAATCCCGGCGCAATGCCGCGACGCCGACGCCACGCGCTTCGAGCTGGCTCGCGGCCGCATCGATGCGTGTCATGGCGAGCAGAAGATGGATGAGCTGCACTTCGGGCGAGCGATAGGCGACCGCCACGTCGAAAGCCTGGTTGGCGGCGCCGAGGACCGTCTCGTCGACCCATATCGGCGCCGGGCGTCCGCTGCCGGAGCGCGGGGCGGCAGGGACCTGCCCCTGCTGCTGCGGCGATGCCTCGCGCCAGCCGGCCGGGTCGGTCGAGGAGGCGGCCCAGCGCGTCGTTCGCAGATCGAGATCCGGTCCCCGGTAATCCATGCCACCAACTCCTCACCCATCCCCGCCCACCTTAGCGGCGAATGGGGGGCGCGGCGAGGGCCGCCGCGCATCACTTGCGCGCCAGTCGCACGCCCAAGTTCAGCTCTTTCATGCGCTTAGCGGTTAATGCGGCGCGGCGTGGCTACAGCAGGGTAGGACTTTCGGCCGGCTCCTGCACCTGCGGGCCCTCGTTGCGCGGATCGTTCAGCTTACGGCTGATTTGGAGGATCTCGAGGAGATCGTCGGGGGCGGGGCGCAGGTAATCCTCCAGTCCGACGGAGCTTCCAGGGGAGCAGTCGAGCCACTTGTCGAAATGCTCCGGCGGGACGATGACCGGCATGCGGTCGTGCAGGCTCGCCATGGTGCGGTTGGCGGCGGTGGTGAGGATGGCCATGGTTTCGATCTCGCTGCCGTCGGCGCCGAGCCAGTCTTCGTAGATGGCCGCCAAAGCGAAAGGGCCGCCTGCGCGCGGACGGATCAGGTGCGGGCGCTTGGCCCCGGCTTTTCCGGTCCACTCGTAGAAGCCGTCCGCCGGCACGAGACAGCGTCGGTGGCGCATGGCAGCGCGGAACGACGGCTTGCCGGCGGCGCTCTCCGCGCGGGCGTTGATCAGCATCTTGAACTCGCGCGGGTCCTTGACCCAGCCGGGGATAAGCCCCCAGCGTACGAGCGCCAGCTCGCGCTCGCCTTTCATGCTGGTGCGCACGATGGCGACCGGCTGCGAAGGCGCGATATTGTAACGGGGCGGAAACTGCGCCTCGTTCATATAGCCGAAGTAGGCGCGCACGGCCTCCGGCGGCGAGGTGAGCGTGTAGCGGGAGCACATGTCCCAAAAGTAGTGGCTCGGGACGGTCAGGAGAAGCGGCGAGATGGCGGATCGTGAAGACCAGTCGGTGGAACGGGCTCACTGGCCGCGGGCCGCCGCCAGCGCCGTGCTATTTCGTGGCGAGGCAGTGCTCCTGGTGGAGCGCGCCAAGGGCCCGTCGGCCGGCCTGTGGACCCTGCCGGGCGGATCCATCGAGATGGGCGAGACGGCCGAGGATGCCGCACGCCGCGAGGTGCACGAGGAAACGGGCCTCGTCGCGCATATCGAGGGACTGGCCGGGGTCTACGACATCATCGACCGCGACGAGGCAGGTGAAGTGGTACTCCACTACGTCATCGCCACCTATTACGGCCGGGCCGACGACGGCGAACCGCGCGCCCTGACCGATATCCGTGAGGCGCGCTTTTTCGCCCTCGACAAGTTCGAGGATCTGCCGCTGACCCACGGCACACGGTTCGTCATCGAAAATGCCTGGCAGCTCTTGACGTCGGCGCGGACCTAGGTGCCTCTGGGTCGTCCAGAATCGGTGCTATGGTGCTCGCATGGCAATCAATGCAGCAATCTCCGCTCGCGCTCTTGCCGCCGCAATGTTGCTGGCGACGGCGACGTCTGCCGTAGCCGCGCCCGAAACCAAGCCGTACGACGACCGTCTCATGCGCCTGTCGGAAATTCTCGGCGCGGTGCACTACCTGCGCGAATTGTGCGGCGCCGATGAAGGCCAGCAATGGCGGGATCGGATGTCGGAATTGCTGAAGTCGGAAGGTTCGTCGGCACTGCGCAAGGCGAAGCTCACACGCAGCTTCAACAAGGGCTACCAAAGCTATAGCCGCACCTATAACACCTGCAGCCCCTCGGCGCAGAACGTGATCAACCGCTTCCTGGCGGAAGGTGCGCAGATCGCCGACTCGCTGGTGCGCTCTGTACCCTAGCGCAAACGCCATTCACCACTTCCGTGTTTACTCTGAGCACGATGCGCGCCTTCTCCGGCTCCAGGTGCGTGTTATGCAACCCCTTCCGCCGGGGCACCGCAGTCGTGTCCCAGCAGTACGTACGGGGGCGTACGGTTCAAAAGGGGGACCGATGCAGTTGATCAAAGGCATGGAAGCGGACGACTCGACCTATCGGGCGCTGTCGCTGATCCTGGAAGCGTGGGACGAGGGCACCGAAAGCGGCGTGCCGCCGGAGCAGATGGCATATGCCGCGATCTATACCGCGCTGACCGATCTCGTCTCGCAATACGGCGAGGACGCAGTGGTGAAGCTGGCGCGGGGCCTGGAAGAGCGCATCAAGGTCGGCGAGTTCACGCTGCACCGCACGCGCCAATAGCGCCGATCTTACCGCCAGATCACCTCACAGCCATCCGAGGCGCTGTGTCAGCGCCTCGGCGACGAGCAGCACACCGAAGCCGACCAGCAGAATGCCGGCCACCTGATTGATCATCTGCAGCTTTGACAGGCTGAGCCGATGCCGGAAGCGGGCAATGAGATGCGATAGACCGACCCACCATGCCAGACTGCCTCCCATCACGGCGGCGACGATGGTGAGCGCATCGACGTAGCTGTCGACCTCCACGAACGTCGAGACGCCGCCAAAGATGGCGAACAGGCCGAGCACCGCCCCGGGGTTGGTGATGGTCAACAGGAATGTTTGCGGAATATCCCAGACGAAGTCCCGCAGCGTCTCCTTGCGATCGGCAACCGGAGTAACCGGCACGATGCGCGGCTGTGCGAAATAAAGCTTCGCTCCGAACAGGAAAAGCACGACGCCGCCGAGGAGCTGGATACTCATGCGGTGTTCCTGAACGGCGCCTGAAATAGCTCCGACGCCCAGTGCGGCAAACAGCGCGATCAGCCCATCGCCGAACATGGCTCCCATGCCCGCCGCAATCCCTCCCCAAAATCCACGCTCGATCGCGCGCTGGATGCAGAGCACGTTGACGGGACCAACGGGGGCAGCGACAAGGATACCAATAATGATGCCGACGGGAATGATGAGCGGATTGGGCAGAAACTCCATGCACCTTCCTTCGCCGGCCCGCGTCGTGCGCCGCAACTGCTCGATATTTCCCTCAAGTCGCGGCGGCACACGCTGATGCCGCCAATATCCACGCGACGCTTGGGGTGGGTGGCGCTATTCGTACTGGCGCTGCCGGTGGTTGTCCATCTTGGTAGCGCCGCCGCGCTGGAAAGGCGCGGGCCGAGCATGGTTGATGCCCGCGACCCCGCGACGACCGCCAAGCCACTGAAAAAGCCGCGGCGTTCCTCTCTGACCCTGCCCGTGCCGGTGGAGGAAATGCGCCAGGCGCTGCTCTCGGCCACGCAGACCGGGGACATCGAGGACCTGCGCGAGCCGCTCGAGTGGAACGAGCTGAAACCCGATATCGGAAAGGCGAGCGAAGAGGACGTCATCGCCCACTGGCGCAGCGCCTCGGCCGATGGTCAGGGGCTGGAGATACTGGCCGTGCTGGCCGACATCCTGCCGATGCCTCCGGCCGAGCTGCCATTCGGCCCCGACATCGAGAACAACATCATCTACGTCTGGCCGTATCTCGCCGAAGCCGAACTCGACAAGCTGACCCCGCGCGAGAAGGTGGACCTCATGCGTCTCGTCGGCGCCGCCGAGGCGAAGAAAATGCAAGCCGGCAAGAAATGGACATGGTGGCGGCTGACCATCGGCGCCGACGGCACGTGGCACTCGTTCAAGCGCAGCGAGTGAGACATGCGCCGTTCATCTTCCCGAGGCAATAAGTAGCGGGCGCAGAGTTAAATTATGCCATCGCAACTTGTAAGGCAGAAGCACGTTCCCAACTTATCTCTGCAACACCTCAAGCCCCGGGGGAGTAATCATGTTCTGGCGAGTAGCACTGGCGGCAGCGACAGTCGCAACCTTCACCGACGTGCGCCCCGCCGCAGCGCAATTCTATGACGGATACGGCCGCCAGCCGTTCTGGGAACAGAGGCAGCGCGCGCGCCAGCAATGGCAAAACGATCGCCGCGATCGCTACTACGATCGCTGGGGCTACGACGACGACGATTATGACGACTACCGTCGCTCGCCTGTCGTGCGCAGCGGCGGTGCGCGTCCGGACATTGAGCCCAAGGCTCCGCCACGCGTAGCGTTCAACAGCGAGTTCACGCCGAACTCGATCGTCATCGATACCGAGGCGCGCAAGCTGTATTACATCCTCTCCTCGACCGAAGCATACGCCTATCCGATCTCGGTCGGACGTGAAGGCTTCTCGTGGACCGGCACCGAGGTGGTGAAGCGCAAGCAAGCTTGGCCGGATTGGCATCCGCCTAAGGAAATGATCCGCCGCGATCCTCGCCTGCCCGACAAGATGACGGGTGGCGTGCGCAATCCGCTCGGTGCGCTTGCTCTCTATCTCGGCGATACGCTTTATCGGATCCACGGCACCAACGAACCGAAGAGCATCGGCCGCGCGGCGTCGTCGGGATGCTTCCGGATGATGAACGAGCACGTGCTGCATCTGGCATCGCTGACCGAGGTCGGCACGACGGTCACGGTGCTGAAGCATGCGCCGACGCAGACGGTGTCGGCGGCCCAGGACGACGAGCTACCGGCGGCGCAGGAGCCCGAAATCCTGAACCGCGACGCCGATCGCTATGAAGACGACGACGACGACTATGTCCCGCGGCAGCGCGCGTTCGATCGTGATAGGTATTATGACGATCGTCTCTAGCGCCGGTTCTCAATAGCCTTCGAGAAAGCCCACGGGAGCGCCTTGTGCGCTCCCGGTGATTTCGCCTTCCCACATCACGCGACGGCCGCGCACGAACGTCCCCACCGGCCAGCCCCGAACGCGCTTGCCGTGATACGGCGTCCAGCCGGCGCGGCTGCCGACCTGCTCGTTGCGGATCGTCTCTTCACGCTTCAGGTCGACGATGGTGAAGTCGGCGTCGTAGCCGACCGCGATGCGGCCCTTGCCGCGAATGCCGAACAGGCGCTGCGGCCCGTGGCTGGTCAGATCGACGAACCGCTCGATGGACAGCCGCCCGGCATTCACATGATCGAGCATGATCGGCACCAGGGTCTGCACGCCGGTCATGCCGGAATGGGAGTCTGGGTAGGCGTGATCCTTTTCTTCGCGCGTATGCGGTGCGTGATCAGAGCCCAACACGTCCACGACGCCCGATGCAAGGCCGCGCCAGATCGCCTGGCGATGATGGTCATCGCGCACCGGCGGGTTCATCTGCACGTACGTGCCGAGCTGCTCATAGCACTCGGGCGCCACGAGCGTGAGATGATGCGGCGTCACCTCGACGCTGACCCAATCCTTGTGAGCGGGAAGAAATTCCATCTCGGCAGCGGTCGAGATGTGCAGCACGTGGACGCGCTTTTTGTACTTCTCCGCGAGGCTCGCCAGACGGCGCGTCGATATGATGGCCGCTTCCTCATCGCGCCATTCGGGGTGCGATGACGGGTCGCCGGCGCGGCGCACATCGAGCCGCTCCTTCAAACGCGCTTCGTCCTCGGAATGAAAAGCGGCGCGGCGCGACAGGCGCGAAATGATGCGGTCGAGCGACGCTTCGTCGTCGACGAGCAAATCCCCGGTCGAAGAGCCCATGAACACCTTGATGCCGGCGGAGCCTTCCAGCTTCTCCAGCATCGGAATATCATCGACATTCTCGCGCGTGCCGCCGACGTAGAACGCGAAATCGCAAAACATGCGATTGCGGGCGCGCGCCACCTTGTCCGCCAAGCGCTCGGCGGTGGTCGTCAGGGGCTTGGTGTTCGGCATCTCGAAAACGGCCGTCACGCCACCAAGTACGGCGCTGCGGCTACCGCTCTCGAGGTCCTCCTTATGCTCCAGCCCGGGCTCGCGGAAGTGCACCTGAGTGTCGATCACGCCGGGGAGAATGTGTAATCCGGCGGCATCGACGACTTCGCCGGCCTGCGATGGGTCGAGACTGCCGATGGCAGCAAT
>JAESGM010001126.1_pt1 | contig 10129 bp, 9 predicted proteins | sample 9269721 | NCBI WGS metagenome assembly JAESGM01 (sample SAMN15720920, study PRJNA650825) | algae metagenome | isolation source: Komarekiella atlantica HA4396-MV6 and co-occurring heterotrophs from... | place: USA: Theobald House, Kauai, HI | collected 2009-07-29 | reverse complement strand
CCATGATCGAGCCGCCGCGCGAGACGATGCCGGTGACTCTGGATGCGGTCAGCGGCACATAGGGCAGGCGCACGCCGGCATGGATGGTGAAATAGTCGACGCCCTGCTCGGCCTGCTCGATCAGCGTGTCCTTGAACACCTCCCAATCGAGCTTGATGGGGTCGCCGCCGACCTTCTCCAGCGCCTGGTAGATCGGCACGGTGCCGATCGGCACCGGCGAGTTGCGCAGGATCCAGGAACGGATGTTGTGAATGTTGCGGCCGGTCGAGAGGTCCATGACCGTGTCGGCGCCCCAGCGGATCGCCCAAACCAGCTTCTCGACCTCCTCGGCGGCGCCGGAGGTGACGGCGGAATTGCCGATATTGGCGTTGATCTTGACCAGGAAGTTGCGGCCGATCGCCATCGGCTCCAGCTCGGGATGGTTGATATTGGCCGGGATGATGGCGCGGCCCCGCGCGATCTCCTCGCGGACGAATTCCGGCGTCACGAACTCGGGAACCGCGGCGCCGAAGCTCTCGCCATCGGCATGGCGCTCGCGGGCGCCGTCCAGCATGGCGGCGCGGCCGAGATTCTCGCGGTGGGCGACATAGATCATCTCGGGGGTGACGATACCGGCCCTGGCGAATTCGTATTGCGTCGCCATCTGGCCGGGCTTCGCCTCGAGAATCGGGCGCTCGGCGGGGCAGGACGGGACGAGATGCTCCTCGCCGACATGGCCGTTATCGGCGGCGGTGACAGTGCGGCCGGGCACGGTCTGGAAGCCGCGGGCGTCGAGCCAGGCGCGGCGCGGCTGCGGCAGGCCGGCATTGAGGTCGATCGAGGCGTCGGTCTCGGTGAAGGGGCCGGAGGGATCATAGATGCGCACCGGCGGCTCGGAATCCGTGGTGAGCTGCACCTCGCGGAACGGGACCCGCATGTCAGGATGCTCAGGCGGCGCGACATAAATCTTGCGCGAGCCGATGATCGGACCGGTCGTGACGCTTTGCGGCGCGGTCTTGACGCTGCTTTTCTGCGGTTTGGTGTGGGCGTTCATGGGATCTCCTCCTTGGTCCAAGGTTCAGGAGATCCGGGTTTAGAAGCGGTCCAGTCGCTGTCTGCGGATACGGCTAAGGGCCGACGCCGCGTTCCAGTCCCTCCGCCGGTATGACCCGGATCAGGTTCGACGGGTTCGGCTCATCGCCATCTCAGCCCTTGCGAGCACCCCTCGGAACAGCGCGGAAGGTAGGCGTGCCGGCGGCGATGCGCAAGCCGGCAACAGAACAGCGGCCATGCCGCCGCGGCATTGCGCCGGGTGGAGGCCTTCTCAAAAATGGCGGTGCTTCAGGCGAGGATGTCGACGTTCTGGCCCTGGCCCTCGGCCAGGGCGGCCTTCTGCGTATCGGCGCTCTGCTGCAGCATCGCGACGAGCGCCTGCTCGGCGTCGGCCTGCTGCTTCACCATCTCGGTCTGCAGGGCCTGACGTGTGGTGTCGGCCCGCGTCGCGACGAAGGCCTGCGCGATGGCAACGGAATCGCTCATGTCGGTGCTCCTCGCCGCGAGCATAGGCGGCGAGCCTTACGCAAACCTGAATCCGGAACCGCTATCGTCACCGGCTGGGCGCGATGATCGACGGCACCGGTTTCGGCATCGGAACATCTCGGCTCGGCGCCGGCGGCCCCGAACGGTCTCGCGCCAGCCGCTCACGCTCGCGCATCGCCTCGAGGCGCTCGGAGCGCGGCTCGACCTTCTGCACCTCGCCCGCATTCGGCGCCATCGGCACGCCGGGCGCACGCTGCTGGCGCTGCTGCTGTGGTGGCGGCGATTGAGCCGCGACGGCCTCGGCCGCGATGAGACCTGCGAAGATCAGGCCGATCAACAGCCACTGGGTCCTGCGCATGGCACCCCTCCAGTCGGGCCGGCAGCCCATGACCGGCCTGTTGGAACAACCAGCACGGACGAGGCTGGTTCCAGTGCGGTGCCGAATTGCCCATGCCGCATGCGGTTGCGATAGTCGCCGCCAGGTGATGGGACGCGATGCCGGCTGGAGAGCGATGACCGACAAGGTTTCGACGACCGAATTGCTGCGGCAGTTCATCACCTATGAGAGGAACGCTCTCGCCGCCGTGCCGCAGGCCGAGTTCGCGGCGCTGCAACAGGCCTATCGCAGCTTGCTGCCGCTGGAGAAGGGTCGACCCGGCGGACTCCCGAGGTCGCTGCCACTGCTCTGGCTGTTCGGCTTCGACGAGAATGGTCCGGTAGCGGGTAAGCCGACGGCGAATGCCGCAGAACTGAACCGACGCCTCAAGCTGCTGAACTATCTCGGGAAATTCGACCATTTGCCCGGGCAGCGTTCCAAAGCCAGGAATCTGGCGGCCTTTGTCGGAGAAGGCGAGCGCCTGTTGGCAACACTGCGCCATTCGGACTACCGGCACGAGAAGCGCGGCGACGATTACTGGGTCACCAATCTCGGTTTCTGGGGCATGGTGATGATCGTGCTGTTGACGCCGGGCTCGCGCGTCGACCTGCTACGGGATTTCCTCGATGGCGGCTTGAATCTGCCACGGCAGAGCGAGCACCACGCCATCCTGCTCGACCATGCCGAGGCCGCCCTGCCCCTGGCGCAGCCGGCCGAGCCGGAATTCATCGCCCTGATCGACCGCCTGTCACAGGCCGAGCGCGCGCGCCGCACCGGCAGCGAGACCATGGCGCTGGCGAAGGCGCTCGATCTCGGCTTCGACGGCGACGACTGGGTGATCGGGATCGCGATCTCGGAGGAGGGCGATGCCGGATATCTGCTCGGGCTGTCGCTGCGCCCCAAGCCTGAATTCGACTGGTCGCTCCACATCAGCGACGGAGACAACCATAGCTGCTTCGACGAACGGAACGGCACGGTGATCCGGAACGATGCCGGGATCACGCCGCTCGGCGCAGGCAATCTCCAGGCCTTTCCGCGCTGGCTGAAACAGACCGAGCGGGAACTGGAGGTCCGCTTCGACCTTGGCGCCTCCCGCTTCACCGTTGGCCGCAAGCGCACGGCGATAGCGCGCCTGCGCGCCTGGATCGAGGAGGTCTGAGCAAGACGAGGCGGCGCCGCAACGCCGCCTCTGCCTTGTGGTCACTGCTGGTTCTGGCCGGAGAGCAGCGGGGTGATGCGCCTCAGCGTCACGCGCCTGTTCTCGCGCGAGGCCTCCGTCGTGTTCACCTTGAGATACTGCTCGCCATAACCCTGGGTCGTCAGGTTCTCCGGCGGCACCTGGAAGTCGCGGGTCAGGATCTCGGCGACCGACTGCGCCCGGCGATCCGACAGCGACAGGTTGTCGACATCGGCGCCGACCGCGTCGGTATGGCCCTCGACGAGGAAGACCTCGTTCGGCGAAGTCTGCAAGGCCTGCCGGATCGAGGCCGCGATCACCGACAGGCGCTGCGCCTGTCCCTGCGAGACCTCCCACGATCCCGTCTCGAAGGTGATCGTGTCGATATCGACGCTGCGCATGCGGGCGCGCAAGTCGGGCGAGTAGCGTACCTCGTCGAGCGTGTAGCGACGCGGCAGCGGCGCGACCGGGGGCGCCATGATCGTCTCGTAGATCAGGCGCTCATCGGCTTGGTCGGCGTCGACGACATAGCGCTCGCGCGGGATCCGCAGCGGCGGCCGTTCGAGCACGACGACCTCCTCGGCGAAGCTGGGGCGGCCGCCATCATGGCGCGTATTGTCGATGATCACGACCTCACGCCCGCCGCGATCGAAGCGGGTCCGCCGGATCAGGCGGCCGTCCTCGTCGGTGACGGTGACGACGCGGGTGCCGTCGGGACGCTCGAAGACGGTCCGCGTCTCGCCGTCGCGGCGCTCGGTGCGGCCTTGCCAGCCGAGATCGCGGAAGCGCTGGTCCTCGTCGCGCCGGATGACATAGCGGTCGTCGTCGCCGCGAATGATCGTGCGGCCGGGCTCGCGGATGATGGTGACGTCGCCCTCGCGACGCTCCTCGCGCCGGCCGCGCACGTCGTCGAGCCGGTCGGCGCCCTGGGTCGCCATGATGCCGCCGAGAACGCCGGCGCCGACGCCGATCGCAGCCGCACCGCCAAGGCCGATGCCGCCGCGGCGGCCCTGCCTGTCAGGGGCCACCGGCTGGCCCGGCACGCCGGGCTGGCCGGGCGGCGGTGTGACCTGTGGCTGGGGCTGGCCGGGCTGAGGCTGACCGGGCGGCCGCGCGATCGGGGGCTGGCCCGGCGGCACGCCGGTCTGGCCCGGCTGCGCGGGCCCCGTACCGGGCGGGGTTCCCGGCGGGCGGGTGACCGGAGGAGCACCGGGTTGACCAGGCTGAGCGGCAGGCGGTTGACCAGGTTGCAGCGGGGTACCAGGCGCGGTGCCGGGTGGACGTGCCACCGGCGGAGCGCCGGACGGTTGACCGGGACGCGCGGCGGGCGGCTGCCCCGGGGCCGTTGCAGGCGGCGTCGCCTGGGTCTGACCGGGCGCCGTCGCGGGCGGCACGGGGGCGGGTCGAGCAGCCGGGGGCTGGCCGGGCGGCGTGCCCGGCGGGCGGGCGATCGGAGGAGCGCCCGGCGGCTGGCCGGTCTGCGGCGCCGGCGCGGTACGTGGCGCCGTGGGCGCAGTCGGCGGAACGGGCGCGCTCGGAGAAGTCGCTGCGGGCGGAGCGGGCGTCGGACGTGCGGGCGCCGTCACCGGCGGCGTCGGCCGGGCGGCCGGCGGCTGCCCGGGAGCGGGCTGCGGACGCGCGGCAGGCGGGCTGGCGGGCTGCTGCGCGCCGGGCGCCATGATCGGCGGGACGGCGCGGGGCATGGGCGGATCGCGGCGCGGCTCGGGCGGCGGCCCGCCCGGCCTGGCGGCGGGCGGCGCGGCCGGCGTGGGCTGGCGCTGGGCCGGCGACGTCGCGCCGGGGGCAGCCGGCGCTGCGGGCCGCTGCACAGCGGGAGGAGCGCCCGGCGCTCCGGGCGCCGGACGCGGCCGCTCGGGCCTGGTCTCGGCCGGGCCACCGGGCGCACCTTGCGGGCGCTGCCGGCGGGGCTGGCCGGGCGCATCGTCGGACGAGGCCGGCGGCGCCTGCGCGATTTGCGGGAACGGCTGGCCGGGCTCGAACGCGAAGCCGGCCTGCGACAGGGTCAGGCCAGGAAGAACGGTGCCGATCAGGAGCCAGCTCTTGGTGCGCGTCATGGGGTCCGTTTCCTTGTTGAGGATTTGGCGCAACAGTGCGCCCGCGCACTGAACCCGCCATGAACCGAAAACGGCCGAAATCGGGCAGGGTTCCCGGATCCTGCCCCCATGCATCCTGTCCTGACGACCGCTAGAGACCGGCCTCCTGCTTCACATAGGCCGCGATCTCGGCGTGGCTCGCAAACCAGCAATCGCCCTTCGCCTTGGCGTGCCGGATCAGCTCCTCGAGAATCCAGAAGCGCGAGCGGTAGGTGATGACATGGGGATGCATGGTCAGGAGGAAGAGCCCGCCATCCTCATAGGCGCCGTCGAACTCGCGGCGGAAGATGTCGAACACCGCTTCGGGCGCGGTATAGGGCCTGAGCGCCTGGAAGCGGTTCATGTTGAAATAGACCGCGTCGTCGCGGATCCATTCGACCGGCAGCTCGACCATGCCGGTGGCCTCGCCCTTCTCGACGATCTCGTAGGGATCGTCATCGGCGAAGAGCGAGGAATCGTAGAGCAGGCCGAGCTCGCGCTCGACGCTCAACGTCACCTCCGAGAAATCCCAGGACGGCGTGCGCATTCCGACCGGCCTGACGCCTGTGACCTTTTCCAGCGTGTCGGCGGAGCGCAGATGCAGTTCGCGCTCGGCTGCGGGCGGCACGGCGGTGTTGACCTCGTGGATCCAGCCATGCAGCCCGATCTCGTGGCCTTCGGCGATCACCCGGCGCTGCTCGTCGGGATAGAGCAGCGCGGTCACGGCCGGCACGAAGAAGGTCGCCTGGATCTGCTCCTTCGCCATCAGGTTCAGGATGCGCGGCATGCCGGCGCGGTTGCCATACTGCCCCCATGACAGCCGCCCGACCGACTTGCCGCCATCGCGCAGCTCATTGGTCTCGTGATCGACGTCGAAGGAGAGCGCAACGGCGCAGCGGGCGCCGTTCTTCCACCTGGCCGGCTTGAGATTGCGGCCGGCGCGGACACGATCGACCTTGGCGCGCCAGGTCTCTTCCGGCCATTGCCAGGGTTCGAGTTCGGGCATTGCAGGTCTCCTTGCTCTCGATTCGAACACATCGTCATTCCGGACGAGCCGCGCAGCGGCGCAGTTCCGGAAGCCATCGTGGAGCATCGAGCTTTACGATGGATTCCGGCGTTCCGCTCCGCTCCAGCCGGAATGACGAGGGATGAAAAAAATCATGCCGTCGGCAGCACGGGCACGGCGGCGAGCAGGCGCTTCGTGTAGTCGTGCTGCGGATTGTCGTAGACCTCGCCCGCCGGCCCCTCCTCGACGATCCGGCCGCGATACATGATCGCGACCCGGTCGCAGAGATGGCGCACGACCGAGAGGTCGTGCGAGATGAAGACCAGGGTCAGGTCCAGCTCGGCGCGCAGGCGGATCAGCAAATTGATGATCTGCGCCTGGATCGAGACGTCGAGCGAGGCCACCGGCTCGTCGCAGATCACGACGTCCGGCTGCATCGCCAGCGCCCGGGCGATCGCGACGCGCTGGCGTTGGCCGCCGGAGAACTGGTGCGGGTAGCGCTCGGCGAAGACCGGATCGAGCCCGACCGCCGCCAGCCATTGCCGGACATATTCGCCCGAATCGGCCTTCGTCACGATGCCATGAGCCACCGGCCCTTCGGCGATGGCGTCACCGATGCGCATGCGCGGGTTCAGCGAGGCGAAGGGGTCCTGGAAGATGGTCTGGATGCGGGTGGTGGTCTTGTGCGGGCGCTCGCCGACGCTCATCACCCGCCCGCCATCGAGCAGCACCGTGCCGGCATCGGGCGCGTAGATGCCGGCGGCCATGCGCCCGAGCGTCGACTTGCCGGAGCCGGATTCGCCGACGAGGCCGAGCGCCTCGCCGCGGGTCACCGTCAGGTTGACGGAATCGACGGCCTGGACGCCATGGGCCGCGCCGCGCAACCCCATCTTCTGCAGCAGCAGACGCAAGGGGCCGGGCCGCTCCTCGAAGCGCTTGCTGACCAGTTCCATGGTGAAATAGGGCGCGTCCGACTTCGGCGCGCGGCGCTCGCCCGTGGCAAGACGCGGCGGTGGGGCCGCATCGGTGGCGCCGGCGCCGCGCGCCAGGAGCTGGCCGGGCCTGGCGCGGGACGGCAGGGAATCGAGCAAGGCCTGGGTATAGGGGTGCTGCGGCCGGGTCAGCACCTCGCGGACCGGACCGGCCTCGACGATCCTGCCATGGCGCATGACGCAGACCTTGCCGGCGATCGAGGCGACCGTCGCGAGATCGTGGCTGATCCAGATCAGCGCCGTGCCGAGCGCGGCGACGAGCTCCTTCATCTCGGCCAGGATCTCGGCCTGGATCGAGACGTCGAGCGCGGTCGTCGGCTCGTCGCAAATGATCAGCTTCGGCTTGTGCAGCAGGGCGATCGCGATGGCCACACGCTGGCGCATGCCGCCGGAGAACTGGTGCGGATAGAAATCGACCTTGGCCTCGGGCTCGGGAATGCGGACCTGGGCGAGCGCCGCGATGGCGCGCCGGCGCCCCTCCTGCGCCGAGACCGTCTCATGCGCCTCCAGCGCCAGCAGGATCTGCGCGCCGATGGTGAGCACCGGGTTCAGCGTCATCAGCGGGTCCTGGAAGACCATCGAGATCGCCTTGCCGCGAATGGCGCGCAGCTCGGTCGCCGGCAGGCCGATGAGCTCGCGCCCCTCCAGCCTGATCGAGCCGCTCTCGATCCGGCCGGGCGGGTCGATCAGGCCGATGATCGAGAAGCCGGTGATGCTCTTGCCCGAACCGGATTCGCCGACGAGCCCCATGACCTCGCCGCGCTCGAGCGCGAAGGAGACGCCATCGACCGCCTTCACCACGCCGGCACGCGTGTGAAAATGCGTGACGAGGTCGGTGACCTCGAGGAGCGGGGCGGTGGTCATGGCGATGGGCGCTCCACTGGACGAGCGTGCGCCTCCCTTCCCCCTTGTGGGGAAGGGTATGGGGATGGGGGGCGTTCCGCTTGGTGAACGCTCACCCGGCCGCTCGCCCCCCACCCCTGCCCCTCCCCACGAGGGGGAGGGGTGTGTGCGGAGCACGTCCGCAGCGTGGTTGCCTGCGCCCTCATCGCTTCAGCCTCGGGTTGACCTGGTCGCGGATCTGGTCGCCGACGAGGTTGATGGCGACGATCAGGAGGATCAGGGCGAGGCCTGGATAGATCGAGATCCAGTAGCGGCCCGACAGCATGTACTGGAAGCCGTTCGAGATCAGCATGCCGAGCGAGGGTTCGGTCACCGGCAGGCCGACGCCGAGGAAGGAGAGCGTCGCCTCCAGCGCGATAGCGTTGGCAACCTGGACCGTCGCCACCACGATCAGCGGCGGCAGGCAATTGGGCAGGATATGGCGCCAGACCACCCGGCGGGCCGGCAGGGGCACCGAGAAGGCGGCCTCGACATAGTCCTTGCCGCGCTCGGCGGCGGCAGCGCCATGGGCGGTGCGGGCGAAATAGGCGTATTGCGCCGCCGCCAGCGCCGCGATCAGCTGGGCCTTGCCCTGGCCGAGCAGCGCCGCGATCACCAACGCGAGCAGGATCGCCGGGAAGGCGAGCTGCAGGTCGACGACCCGCATGATGAAGGCTTCCCAGCGCCCGCCGAGATAGGCCGCGGTGATGCCGAGGGCCGCCCCGAGGGTCAGCGCGATCGTCCCGGCGATGAGCCCCATCTGCAGCGAGATGCGCAAACCGTAGAGAATGGCCGAGAACAGGTCGCGCCCCTGCGAATCGGTGCCGAGGATATGGGTGTAGCCACTGGCGCCGACATAGCCCGGCGGCCGGCGCGCATCCATCAGCGGCAGGTTGGCGAGGTCGTAAGGGTCCTGCGGCGCGATCCAGGGCGCCAGCAGGGCGACGCCGATCATCAGGACGACCACGGCAAGGGCGGCGAGCGCGACCTTGCTTTCGCGGAATTCGGCCCAGAAGCGGGCGAGCGGCGAGGCGGCGGCCATCAGGCGCGCGCCTTCCTCAGGCGCGGGTCGAGCGCGACATAGGTGAGATCGACGAGGAAATTGATGGTGATGAAGACGAAGGCGACGAGCATCAGATAGGCGACCATCACCGGCCGGTCGAGCGAGGTGATCGAATCGATGATCAGCTTGCCGATGCCGGGCCAGGAGAAGATCGTCTCGGTGACGACGGCGAAGGCGAGCGTCGAGGCGAATTCGAGGCCAAAGACGGTGACGATCGGGATCGCGATCAGCCGCAGCACATGCCGGCGCAGCACGGTCCATTCCGACAGGCCCGCGGCACGGGCGAATTTCACGGTGTCGGTCAGCATGACCTCGCGGGTGCCGGCGCGCGCGAGGCGCGTCATCAGCGCGAGCTTGAAGAGGGCGAGGTTGAGCGCCGGCAAGAGGAGATGGCTGAGCCCGTTCAGGGTCAGGAAGCTCCATTCGATGCCGAACAGGCTCGCCGTCTCGCCGCGCCCGCCGGCCGGCAGCCATTGCAGCTCGACGGCGAAGGTGATGATCAGCACGAGGCCGATCCAGAAGGTCGGCACCGAGAAGCCGAGGATCGAGATCGCCATGATGATCTTGGCGAGGAGGCTGTCGGGCCGATAGCCGGCATAGATGCCGGCCGGCACGCCGATCAGGGCCGCACCGATAACCGCCGCGAGCGTCAGCTCCAGCGTCGCCGGCAGGCGCGACAGGATGAGCTCGAGCACCGGCATGCCGAAGACGAAGGAGCGGCCGAAATCGCCGTGGAGCACGCGGCCGAGAAAGGTGAAGTACTGCTCCCAGAGCGGCCGGTCGAGCCCGTAGCGGGCGATGGTCTCGAGCCTGATGTCCTGGCTGACATCGGGGCCGATCAGGACGTCGATCGGGTTACCGATGGCATAGACGCCGATGAAGACCAGCGCCGACATGACGAGCATCACCAGCAGCGCCTGGAGAGCGCGCTCGATGACGTGGCTCAGCATGGCGGGCGAAGGCGCGCGCTGACCCCTCCCCCTTGTGGGGAGGGGAAGGGGTGGGGGGCGAACGACCGGGCA
>JAESGM010001125.1_pt1 | contig 10131 bp, 11 predicted proteins | sample 9269721 | NCBI WGS metagenome assembly JAESGM01 (sample SAMN15720920, study PRJNA650825) | algae metagenome | isolation source: Komarekiella atlantica HA4396-MV6 and co-occurring heterotrophs from... | place: USA: Theobald House, Kauai, HI | collected 2009-07-29 | reverse complement strand
ATCTCGCTCACCGCCGAGCGGAACGGGATCGCTGAATAAGGCGACTGGCCGGCGGTGGTATGGCGGCGCTCGATGCGCATAAGCTTCGTCCCCAATGCTTGCCGCGGGCGTATCCAACGCTCCGCGCGGCCGGTTGATCACCGGCTCCTGATGTCATCCAACTCGGTTCGATGCCTCGTGATCCCGCGTCGGTGTCGCCCCGTCGTCGAAGATCCGTCTTGCGGCCGTTCGAGCCACACGTCGCCGTTCGCCGTGCCACCTGGCACGTCGCGGAGATCGCCTAGACCCATCCGGAAACTCTGTCTCGCAGGGCCTTTAAAAGCGTCTCCGCCAGCCGTCACGCGACCGTCAAAATTTAGTCCCGATTGGGTCGCGTCGTCAAGGATTAGTGCGGGCCGATAGGTGTGGATACGACATCTTGTAGGAAGATGTGGATCATGGGGATAAGTTTCAAGGCACCTGCTAAGCCCAAGGAATCGCATGGGGAATCGCCGCGCCGTTGCGAGATTGCAACGATCCTTGCCGCTGCGAAATCACTAAAATCCACCGGACCATGGTTAACGAGGCATCAATCGGACCCAGCAAACCCTACTAGCGGAAGCGCTCTCTGCAGCAGCAGCCACAAGTGCTTGAATCCGCGCGATGCTTGGCCGGCTGGAGCGATCTGGAGAGTGGGTTCGGGCCGTCTCGAATCATGACCGAATCGTGGCGGGGGTCAGGATGACGCTGCTGACGCGATTGGGCGCGCCAGCCATCTAGCTGCCGGGCGGCTCTAAGCAGCGAGAGAACGCCATGACCGACACCGTCTTCGAACTGCGCCGCTATATTCTGAAGCCCGGCGTGCGCGAGACCCTGATCGCGGTCTTCGACAGCCATCTCGTCGAGACGCAGGAAGCGGTCGGGATGAGCGTCATCTGCCAGTTCCGCGATCCGGCGGCGCCCGACCAGTTCGTCTGGTTCCGCGGCTTTCCCGACCAGGAAGCGCGGACCCGCGCCCTCCCCGCCTTCTATGGTGGTCCGGTCTGGGCGGAACACGGCCCCGCCGCCAACGAGACCATGCTGGAATGGCACGACGTGCTCATGCTGAAGCCGGCCACAGCCGGCTCCGGCTTCGATACGGCCGGCCACGAACGACTGCCGCCGGGAGCGGTCGATCTCGAAGACGGACGAACTTATCTCGTCGCCGTCCACCATCTGATGCCGGACACAGCCGACAACCTGGCCTCGCTCGCCGCCAAGGCGATCGCCGATGCGGTGCGCTCTATAGGCGGCGAGGTCCTGGCCAGCCTGATCAGCGACCACAGCGAGAACGGATTCGCGCGCCTGCCCGTGCGCGAGGGCGAATGCGCGGTGGTTACGCTCATCCGGCCGGCTGTCCCACAGGCGATCCCAGCGCTCGAAGCAGCCTTGCGCGAGATGCCTGTGGGCAGTGGCCGCGCCCCGGACATCGCCCGCCTCATCCCGACCGCGCGCTCGCTGCTGCGCTGAGCCGCACTGGACATCGGACACCAGCCTCTTCATAAGTCGCGCAACGGCTTATGGCCTGCGCGGACGCGAAGCGATGACCAAGACCCTGCTCCAGATCCTCACCTGGTGGAACGGCCAGACCATCGGCACCCGTTTCCACACCTGGCGCTTCGGCGAGAAGGTCGGCCAGGACGAGTTCGGGAACGTCTATTACCGCACTAAGGGCGGCAAGAAGGACAAGGCACTCGGCATCCAGCGTCGCTGGGTCGTCTATAACGGCCCGATCGAAGCCTCGACGATCCCGGCCGGCTGGAATGGCTGGCTGCATCACACCGTCGACGTCGCCCCGTCCGAAGAGAACTATACCCCGCGCGAGTGGCAGAAGCCGCACCAGCCGAACTACACCGGCACGGCCCTGGCCTATCGCCCGCCCGGCTCGACCCTCGGCGAGAACAAGACCCCGGCCGCGACCGGCGACTACCAGGCCTGGACCCCGGGCCGCTGAGCGACCCGCGCCCGTTCCGACCGGCGCACGCTCTACATTTCCCAAGGCAGTTGTGGCTCGGGCGGCAATCCGCAGGGATCGCGGAGGCATGTCGTGACCACCCCGACCTCCTTTGCCGCCACCTCTCGCGCCATTCCGCGCAGCGTCTGGCTGCTCGGCCTCGTCAGCATGCTGATGGATATCTCCTCCGAGATGGTCCAGACGCTGCTGCCGCTCTATCTGGTGACCGGGCTCGGCGCCTCCGCCATCACTGTCGGCCTGATCGAGGGCGTCGCGGTCGCGACCGCGATGACCGTCCGGCTCTTCGCCGGCGTGCTGTCCGACTGGTCCGGGCAGCGCAAGCCCCTGATCCTCCTCGGCTACGGGCTCGCCGCCCTGTCGCGGCCGATCGTGCCGCTCGCCGATACGGTCGGCTTGATTGCCGGCGCGCGCTTCCTCGATCGCGTCGGCAAGGGCATCAGGAGCGCGCCGCGCGATGCATTGATCGCCGATGTCACGCCGCCCGAATTGCGCGGCGCCAGCTTCGGCCTGCGCAAATCGCTCGATACGGTCGGCGGCTTCGTCGGTCCGCTGGTCGCGATCGGCCTGATGATGCTCAGCGGCGACAATTTCACCACCGTCTTCTGGATCGCCACCGTGCCCGCGCTGATCGCAGTCGCGGTCATCATCATCGGCATCGAGGAGCCAGCGGCTCCCGCGGCCGGCAAAGGCGGAGAACGCCCGCGCCTTGCCGCACTGCTCCAGCTCGATCCGGGCGTCTGGGCGGTAGTCGGGCTCTGCGCCACCCTGACCTTCGCCCGCTTCAGCGAGGCCTTCCTGCTGCTGAAGGCCCAGCAGGCGGGCTTTGCGCTCGCCTGGGTGCCGCTGATCGGTTGAGCTGAGCGGCGCGCACGCCGCGGATTGAGCTTGGCACTTTATCCATCACGCGTCCGCTCGAGCGAAGTGTTAGGCGACACCTGACGGAGCCTGAAGGCGATGGCAATTAAGTACCCAACCACGAACAGTGCATGGATGATGAGGTCATGCCATGGATTCCCGACGATTCACTCGCGGTTTGCGTCGTGAAGACCTCGGGCAGCAACCCACACATGCATCGCAACCATGACCGCAGCCACTCGCGCGTCGTGCGGGGGTCGCATGAAGGCGGCAAGCAGGCAAAGCGCACCGATCACCACGTAAAACACCGAGAGGCTCCCTAAGACGGCAGCCATGAGAGAGTCCTCATGCATTCCGCTCAGGTCGACGATGGTGGCGTACGTGGAGGTCGCGGAGAAGTACGACACCATCCCAAAGACGCACGACAGGAGCCCATCCACCGCCAAGATAATCGCCAACACGCTCGGTTTCGCCCATGCACGCATTCAGTCGCCTCCTGTTCGTCAACGCTCGTCCGGCAGACCGTGGTCCAAGACCTGGACCTTTTCTCTAAACCTTAATGTCACCGCGATTTCCCAGTGTCGTCCAACATGGTGCTGATGCACCTGGTCTACGGCCTGACCGCCTACCCCGTCGGCATCCTCTCCGATCGCATCGGGCGCCATGGCATGCTGGCGCTGAGCCTCGTCTTCCTGATCGCCGCCGACCTCACGCTCGCCTTTGCGCAGGCGCCGGCTCCTCTGATCGCCGGTATCGTGCTCTGGGGCCTGCATATGGGCTTTTCGCAAGGCATCCTCGCGACGCTGATCGCCGACCGGGCCCCGGCAGCGGCACGCGGCACCGCCTTTGGCGCACTCAGCCTCGCGACCGGCCTTGCCGTGCTCGCCGGCAACCTCGTCGCCGGCGTTCTGTGCGAGAGCTACGGCGCCGCCGCGACCTTCCTCAACAGCGCGGCCTTCGCCGCGCTCGCTCTGCTTGGTTTCCTGCTGACCGGCCGGCGCAGACGCTGACCGTCCGCCTTACTTGGCCGGCAACCGCGCCATGAACGTGCGAATATGCCCGGCGATCTCGTCGGCATGCGTCTCCAGTGCGAAATGGCCAGCGTCGAACAGGTGCACCTCGGCGCCGGGAACCTGCTGCTTCAGATAATCGACCCCCTTGAGCGTGAAGAACGGATCGTTCTTGCCCCAGACGATCAGCATCGGTGGCTGGCGCTCGGAAAGATAGCGCTGCCAAGCCGGGTACGCAGCGAAGTTGCTCTGATAGTCATGCAGCAGCCGCAGCTGGATCTCGCCATTGCCCGGCCGGTCCAGCCCGGCCTGATCCATCGTCCAGGCATCGGGCGAGAGCCGCTCGGCCCGCGCAGCGCCATGGGTGTACTGGAAGCGCGTCGTCTCCGGCTTCAGCAGATCGGCGAAGGGCTTCTCGGTCTCGGCGTTGCGCTCGCGCCAGAACGGACCCATCGACGCGGTTATCTCCGGATTCCAGCCCTCGGCATTGGCGACGGCGTTCTGCATGATCAGCCCACGCACGCGCTCCGGCCGGCGCAGCGCCAGGCGGAAGCCGACCGGCCCGCCATAGTCCTGCAGATAGAGCACATAGCTCTTCAGCCCGAGCCGATCGACCAGTTCCTCCACGACATCGGCAAGACGGTCGAAGCGGTAGTCGAACTCAGCCGGCGACGGCGCGCCGCTATGGCCGAAGCCGGGATAGTCCGGCGCGATCACCCGGTATTGCCCGGCGAGGCGCGGGATCAGGTCGCGGAACATGTGCGAGGAGGACGGGAAGCCGTGCAGCAGCAGCAGCACCGGCGCGTCCTGCGCCCCGGCCTCGCGATAGAAGACCTCGGTGCCGGCGATCTTGGCGGTACGGAAATGGGTCGGAACGGGCTCGGCAGCGGCAACTGGTGTCATGGCGAGAACTCCTGTGGCGAGTGTGATGGCGGCAAGACGGCTGAGAGAGCGGGTCATTGCGAATGATTGTAACCTCTGTTTCTATTTTTTGACGGTGTCACTTGATTTGAAACCTGTCAACATATAAATAAGAGGTTACAAACTGGCATATCCGCGAGGTGCGAAATGACGGCTGCGACCGAGACCTCCGGCGAGTTCCGTGACGGCTTTCCTTTCGTCAGCGGCGCGACCTGGCTCGACCTGCTGAACACCACGCCAGCAGGCGAAACCGGTCCTCAGGAGCTGATCGATGGCCCCGAGCGTGCGCTTGCCTGGCTGAGAGCGGCCGGACTCGGTGATTCCGCCGGCGACGGACATGAAGCGATGGCCGAGCTGCGCGCCCTGCGCGCGGAACTGCGGGCCATCTTCACACAGTTGGAAAACGGGAAGCCGCTGCCCGACGCGGCTCTGGTGTCCGTGAACCACCGGCTGGCAGGCATCAACGGGCACTATGCCCTGCAGCAAGGAGGGAACGGACTGACGCTTGGACTGGCGCTCGATCGCGCCGCCGCCGGCCCGGCTGCGCTGATCGCGCTCGATCTCGCCCGCTTCGTCTGCGAGGCCGAGCCGGCGCGGCTGAAACACTGCGCCGCCGATCACTGCACGCTCGTCTTCTACGACCGCGGCCGCAACAACACCCGGCGCTGGTGCACGATGAGCCTGTGCGGCAACCGGGACAAGGTTGCCCGCTTCCGCGCCAAGCGCGCTGCCCGCTAGAGCCGACCCCGCCGCGCCGCTCCTGGACGAAGCGCGCCGGCCTCAGCCTGCCCCGCCGACGAAGTCGACCAGCAGCTTGACGTTCAGCGCCGCGATCGTGACCGCGATCAGATAGGCGAAGGCGGAAAGCCAGCGCGGCGCGACCAGTTCGCCCATCTTGGCCTTGTCGGCGGTGAACATCACCAGCGGGAAGACGGCGAAGGAGAGCTGCAGCGAGAGCACGACCTGGGTCAGGATCAGGAGCCGCGCCGTACCGGCGTCGCCAAACCAGATCGTCACGGCCGCTGCCGGCACGATCGCGATCGCCCGGGTGATCAGCCGGCGCAGCCAGGGCGGCAGCCTGATCTTGAGAAACCCCTCCATCACGATCTGGCCGGCGAGCGTCGCCGTCACCGTCGAGTTGATGCCGCAGCAGAGCAGCGCGATGCCGAACAGGGTCGGCGCGATCGCCACCCCCAGCAGCGGGCCGAGCAGCTTGTGCGCATCGCCGAGCTCGGCGATCTCGGTCTGTCCGGTCTTGTGGAAGGTCGCGGCTGCCAGGATCAGGATCGAGGCGTTGATCAGGAGCGCGAACATCAGCGCGACCGTCGAGTCGATCGTGGCAAACTTCAGCGCCTGGCGCTTCTCCGGCAGGCTCTCGCCATAGGCACGCGTCTGCACGATGCCCGAATGCAGATAGAGATTATGCGGCATCACGGTCGCGCCGAGGATGCCGAGCGCCAAGTAGAGCATCTCCGGATTGCTGACAATCTCGGTGGTCGGCGCGAAGCCGCGGATCACCTGCCCCCAATCCGGATCGGCCAGCGCGATCTGGATTGAAAAGCAGATCGCGATCACGCCGAGCAGCGTGATGATCAGCGCCTCGACCCAGCGGAAGCCGAGGCGCTGCAGATAGAGGATCAGGAAGACGTCGAGCGCGGTGATGACAACGCCGATCTCGAGCGGAATGCCGAAGATCAGGTTGAGGCCGATCGCTGTGCCGATCACCTCGGCGATGTCGGTGGCGATGATCGCGGTCTCGGCAAGGAACCAGAGCACATAGGCGACGGGCTTGGGGAAGGCGTCGCGGCAGGCCTGGGCAAGGTCGCGGCCCGAAGCGATGGCGAGCCGCGCACAGAGCGACTGCAGCACGATCGCCATGATGTTGGAGACCAGCGCGACGACGAGCAGCGTGTAGCCGAACTTGGAGCCGCCGGCGATCGAGGTCGCCCAGTTGCCGGGATCCATATAACCGACGGCGACGAGATAACCTGGTCCGACAAAGGCCGCCGCACGCCGCCAGCCCGGCCCGGAACTGCGCACCGCGATCGAGCGATGGACGTCGGCGAGTGAAGCATCTCCCCGCTCGCTGCGCCAGCCTGCGGGCAACTTCTCGACCCGAGCGTCCATGCGCCGTCCCTATTCTGCTCTTGCAACCTATTCGCAGGATAGAGAATTGCAAACGATTTGCAAGTGCGGAAGCGCTCGCCCGATATGCACCTTGATGCTGGAAGCACCCCCGGAAGCGCATGGTCAGCGATGGAGCGCCGCCACGGCTTTTCGACGCCGGCCCGAACCTCGGGCGCTTCCTCGCCCTTTTTCCGCTGCGATTGCCGTGCTACTGCGCCCCGTCGGCCTCGGCCCGCTCGAAGAGAATCGCTAGCCAGCATGCCCTCGTTAAGCAGAGCCCTCGCCTTCGCCGCCATCTCCGGCGCAGCGCTCGCACTGGCCGTTCCCGCCAAGGCCGATCGCATCCGCAACCCGACCGCGGTCTTCGCCGGGCTCGACAAGATCACCGGCCGGATCATCTCCTTCGAAGTGGCGATCGACGAGACCGTGCAGTTCGGCGCGCTGCAGATCACGCCGCGCGTCTGCTGGACGCGCCCGCCGACCGAGGCGCCGCAGACGACCTCCTTCACCGAAGTCGACGAGGTCACCTTCAACAACGAGTACCGGCGCATCTTCACCGGCTGGATGTACGCATCGAGCCCCGGCCTGCATGGCGTCGAGCACGCGATCTATGATGTCTGGCTGACCGACTGCAAAGGCGGCACCGAGCTGGTGGTCGACCCGAAGGAGCCGGAGGCCGCGCCGCCGCCGCTCACCCCCGAGCAGCGCCGCCCTGCCCGTCCGGCCCAGCAGACGCCGCCGCCGAACCAGCGCATCGATGTCGCCCCGCCGCAGGGCGTGCCGGTGCAGCCGCGCCAGACGCCGTCGCAGCGCTTCTTCCCGACCAATCCGGCCCCCGGCCGCGACCCGACCGGCAGCAACTGACCATGGCGCGGGTCACCGGCATCGGCGGCCTGTTCTTTCGCGGGCGCGATCCGCAAGCCCTGTCGGCCTGGTATGAGCGCCATCTCGGCATCGCCGACATGAACAAGACGGTCTGGAGCCAGGACGCCGGGCCGACCATCTTTGGCCCGTTCGCCGCGACGACCGAGTATTTCGGCCGGCCGGAGCAGCAATGGATGGTCAATTTCCGTGTCGACGATCTCGACGCGATGATGGCTTCGCTGCGCGCTGCCGGCATTGCCGTCGAGACCCGGCCGGACTGGGATTCGGAGGTCGGCCGCTTCTGCCGCATCCACGACCCCGAAGGCAATCCGATCGAGCTCTGGGAACCGTCACCGACGGCGAGCGGCGAACCCGCCGCCTGAGCCATCTCAGCCCGGCAACTCGGCCAACGCCTCGTGGCCGCGGACTTCCTGCCCCGGCGGCCAGCCCCACCAGTCGCCATCGGCCGCGATCGCGGCGTCGAGCAGGACGCGATAGGCCTCGCGCGGGATTTCGCGGGTGCCGAACTGGGAGAGATGCGCGGTCTGGAACTGGGTATCGAGCAAACGGTAGCCGCCGCGCCTCAGCCGGGCGACGAGATGCACCAGCGCCACCTTCGAGGCATCGGTCTCGCGATGGAACATGCTCTCGCCGAAGAAGGCGCCGCCGAGCGACAGGCCGTAGAGCCCGCCGACCAGCCTGCCCTCGCGCCAGCATTCGACGGTGTGGACATAGCCGAGATGGAAGAGCTCACCATAGAGCCCGCGAATCCGGCCGTTGATCCAGGTCTCGGCCCGGTCGGGTCGGCTTTCGGCGCAGGCCGCGATCACGCCCGCGAAATCCTGGTCGACCCGGATCTCGAACCGATCTGAGCGGACGGTGCGCGCCAGCCGGCCCGGCAGATGGAAGGCGTCGAGCGGGATGATGCCGCGGATGTCCGGCTCGACCCAGAACAGGCCGGGATCGTCGGCGCTCTCCGCCATCGGGAAGACGCCGGCCGCATAGGCGCGCAGCAAGATCTCCGGCGTGATCGCCGGTGCGCGCGCAGGTGTGGATCGGGCCTTCATGGGATGATGGGAGCGCGGGTCGGCGGTTGAGTCAAACCCGAAGCGTCATTCTCGGGCGAAGCGTAGCGCAGACCCGAGAAGCTCATGACGAGAAGGCGTTATAGGAGCCTGATCGGGCAAGAGATGCTCGGGTCGAGCCCGAGCATGACGGTGTGCGCTGAGGCTCAGGCCTCGCCTGGTTGGTCCATGCCGCCATTGGCGAGGAATTTCTCCAGCCAGTGGATGTTGTAGTCGCCGTTCAGCATGTCCTGGTTGCGCACCAGCGTGCGGAACAGCGGCAGCGTGGTGTCGACGCCGTCGACGACGAACTCGTCGAGCGAGCGGCGCAGCCGCATCAGGCATTCCGCCCGGTTGCGCCCGTGCACGATCAGCTTGCCGACCAGCGAGTCGTAATGCGGCGGGATGACATAGCCCTGATACGCCGCCGAATCGACGCGCACGCCGAGCCCGCCCGGGGTGTGGAACGAGGCGATCTTGCCGGGCGAAGGCCGGAAGGTCGCGGGATGCTCGGCGTTGACACGGCATTCGATGGCGTGGCCCTCGATGACGATGTCCTTTTGGCTGATCGAGAGCGGCGCGCCGGCGGCGATCCGAATCTGCTCGTTGACCAGGTCGATCCCGGTGATCATCTCGGTGACCGGATGCTCGACCTGGATGCGGGTGTTCATCTCGATGAAATAGAACTCGCCGTCCTCGTAGAGGAACTCGATCGTGCCGGCGCCGAGATAGCCCATATCGGCCATCGCCTTGGCGCAGATCTCGCCGATCCGGTCGCGCTCGCCTGCGTTGAGAGCCGGGGACGGCCCCTCTTCCCAGACCTTCTGGTGGCGGCGCTGCAGCGAGCAGTCCCGCTCGCCGAGATGGATCGCCCGGCCCTTGCCGTCGCCGAGCACCTGGATCTCGATATGGCGCGGCTTTTCGAGGTATTTCTCGATATAGACCGCATCATCGCCGAAATTGGCCTTGGCCTCGCTGCGGGCGGTGGCGAGCATGACGGACACCTCGTCCTCGCTGCGAACCACCTTCATGCCCTTGCCGCCGCCGCCGGATGCCGCCTTGATGATGACGGGCAGGCCGATCTCGCGGATGATGCGCAGCGCCTCCTCATCGTCGGCGACGCCGCCCTCCGAGCCCGGCACGCAGGGGATGCCGAGGCGCTTGGCGGTGCGCTTGGCCTCGATCTTGTCGCCCATGCTGCGGATATGCTCGGCCTTGGGGCCGATGAAGGCGATGTTGTGCCGCTCCAGGATCTCGGCGAAGCGGGCGTTCTCCGAGAGGAAGCCATAGCCGGGAT
>JAESGM010001122.1_pt1 | contig 10135 bp, 8 predicted proteins | sample 9269721 | NCBI WGS metagenome assembly JAESGM01 (sample SAMN15720920, study PRJNA650825) | algae metagenome | isolation source: Komarekiella atlantica HA4396-MV6 and co-occurring heterotrophs from... | place: USA: Theobald House, Kauai, HI | collected 2009-07-29 | reverse complement strand
GCACATATTCCCGCTGGTTGCGCGCGACGGCGGCGCCCTGATCCGAGCTGGCCACACCGAGGCATCCGTCGACCTTGCCCGGCTTGCCGGGCTATATCCCGCAGCGGTCATCTGCGAGATCATGAACGACGATGGGACGATGGCTCGGCTGCCCGACCTCGTCGCTTTCGCACAGCGCCACGGGCTGAAGATCGGTGCCATCGAAGATCTGATCGCGTATCGGCTGCAGAACGAGCACTTGGTGCGTGCCACATCGAAGACAACGGTCAAAACCGGCGCCGGCCAGTTCGATCTGCACGTCTACGAGACGACAGTCGATCCTGGTGAGCATCTGGCGCTTGTTAAGGGCGACCTCAGCGCGCCCGGCCCGGTGCTCGTGCGGGTGCACGCCGTGAATGTGCTCGGCGATCTCCTCGGTGTGGGACAGGAGGATGCAGATCAGCTCCGCAATTCTTTGCGCATGATCGACGAGGCGGGCCGAGGTGTCGTCGTGCTGATCCGCGATCTGCGTCCCAAGTCGGTCTCTGAATGGATCGCGGCGCGTGGCCAGCCGAAGAAGGATGGCGAAGGCGCCCGCGAGCGTCGGCAGGTGGAGATCGGCGTCGGCTCGCAGATCCTCACCGATCTGGGCGTGCGCGACATGGTTTTGCTGACGAATTCCCCGGCCCACGTCTACGTCGGCCTCGAGGGGTTCGGATTGCGCGTCGTCGGCACGCGCCGGATCGAGTGACATGATCGTCAGGCCCGACAAACCCCGCGCTCCCGCCGCCGGTCAAAAGCGCATCCGTGCGCGCGTGCTGATCATCGAAGCACGCTTTTACGAGGCCATCGCGGACGGCCTTGCGGCGGGTGCCGTCGCCGCACTCGAGGTGCATGGTGCGGATTATGATCGCGTGGTCGTTCCCGGAGCCTTGGAGATACCGCAGGTTCTCGCGCAGGCGACGGCGGCCGGTCTCATTCGGCGGCGCGATGCAGGCGGGAAGTGGGACGGCGTGATCGCTCTCGGATGTGTCATTCGCGGAGAGACGTCGCATTACGATATCGTATGCAACAACGCGAACCATTGGTTGATGCAGGTAGCGACCGAGCATGCAGTACCGATTGGCAACGGCATCTTGACGGTCGACAACGAGGCGCAGGCCATTGCGCGCGTGGATGCCGACAAGGGCGGCGACGCCGCGCGTGCGTGCCTGCGGCTGGTCGAGCTGCAGCGGGAGTTCGAGGGGCAAAGCGCATGAGCACAGTCAGTAACGCGACACCTAAGCCGGGCAAGGTGGCCCTGGCACCACGTACGGCGGCACGCGTGGCGACGGTTCAGGGGTTGTACCAGATGGATCTGGCCGGCACCGACCTGAACGAGGTGATCGACGAGTTCGTGCGTCTGCGCTTTCCGCGGCCGCCCGGTGAAGAAGCCGCTGCCGGTGCCGATCCGGCTTTCTTTGCGGAACTTCTGCGCGGCGTCGTGCGGCGCCAGCGCGACATCGATCCGCTCGTCGATCAGCAGCTTGCCGAAGGCTGGCGGCTGGTGCGTATCGATGCCATCGTGCGTGCGATCTTGCGCGCCGGGGTCTTTGAACTGATGGAACGCCGCGACGTTCCCGTCCGGGTCGTCATCAATGAGTACATCAACGTGGCGCATTCCTTCTTCTCGGAGGAAGAGCCGAAGGTCGTAAACGGAGTGCTCGACAAGCTGGCGCACAAGCTGCGCTCGGCCGAGATCAATCGAGATGTCTCACGCAACCGGTGACGGGCCAGCTTCTATATTGAAAGGCGAGGAGGCTCTGATTGCCTCCTATTGGCAGCCGCTGACGAACGGCGATCCCGGCGCCCTCGGTCTCCAAGACGATTGCGCCATCATAGCTCTTCCTGCTGGCGAAGAACTTATCGTCACGACCGACGCGCTCGTCTCTGGCGTGCACTTCTTTCCCGATGAGGACGCGGGCGCCGTCGCCTGGAAGGCACTTGCGGTCAACGTGTCCGACCTTGTGGCCAAGGGCGCCACGCCAAAATCCTACGTCATGAACATCGCACTTCCCGCCTTCGACGCCGTCTGGCTGGAGAAGTTCGCTGCGGGTTTGAGCGAGGCACAGACGGCGTTCGGCTGCCACCTGATCGGCGGCGACACGGACAGGACGCCCGGTCCGCTCAGCGTGAGCATTACCGCATTCGGATCCGTGCCTGCCGGGAAGATGATACCCCGGTCGGGGGGTCTGCCTGGCCAAGACATCTTCGTGACAGGCACCATAGGCGATGCCGCGCTCGGGCTGGACCTGCGCAAAGATCCAGCGTTTGCCCCTCTCGCCGACCTTTCGCCGGGCGGACGGAAATTGCTCGTCGAGAGCTTCAACCGGCCGCGTCCGCCGCTTGCACTTGTGCCGGCGCTGCGCGGGTGTGCATCCGCCGCGATGGATGTGTCCGATGGTTTGATCAAGGACCTTGCGCGGTTGTGTCGTGCCTCCGGCGTCGGCGTACGGATCGAGGCGGCTCGTGTTCCCTTGTCGCTTCCCGCCGAGGTTGGGGTGCGAGCGGGTGTCTCATTGGAGCATCTGCTCTCCGGTGGGGAGGACTATCAGGTTCTCTTCTGCGCGGAGCGTGCTCGCCGCCCGGAGATTATGCAGTGGACCGACCAATTTGGTGTGCGCACAACTCGAATCGGTGAAATCACCGCCGCAGATTCCGTTGTCTTTGTTAATGCGGCCGGCGGCGTGATGAAATTCGCACAATCGGGCTGGGATCACTTCCAGGACAGCGAGACGCGTTGAACTCGACTTGTGCTCTTGCCAAATACGGCGGTGTCGCTGCGAGAGGCCGGATTCTTCGTTTGGGCGTCTTGGTTTGGCCATATCCGGGCGGCTATTGAGGCAAGGATCGAAGCTATTGCCGCGTTGACCAATCGGGCGTGGCACCGAGCAAACCTTCTTTCGGCACTGCTGCGCAGATCAGGACCATTCATGTCTGAAAATCGCGTGCCGAGGAGGGTGCTGGCTTCGCAACAACCGGTACGGGGAGCTGCGCTGTTGCAACGGGTTCTTGGTGCACTTGCGTTCACATTGGCGCTGATGCTGGCTGGTCCAGGCGCGCAAGCGCAGCAGGGAAACTGGTGGGAAAGCATCACCGGCTCCGGCACGCCAGACTATTCGGGTCGTAGACAGCAGGAACGCCAGCGCAGCGAGCGGCAGCCGGAGGTGCTGGACGATCTGCGCCCCGACGCGATGCCTCTGCGCAGCGACGAGATGATCAATGCCCTCGAGGCAGCCATCGAGAAATACCAGCTCATAGTTCAGCAGGGCGGCTGGCCGGTCGTTCCCGCCGGACGCATGATGCGCGAAGGCGACGAGGACGAGCGCATTCCGGTTCTGAGACAGCGGCTGCGTCTGAGCGGCGACCTGCAGCGCGCGTCGTCATCGTACAATTCCTATTCGTTCGACAGCGAGTTGACGGAGGCGGTGCGCCACTTCCAGCGGCGTCACGGGTTGCGGCCGACAGGGCGGGTGGAGCGATCGACCTTCCCCGTGCTCAACATGACGGCCGAAGAACGCCTCACGCAGCTCCGCGTCAACGTCGGTCGCATTCGCGAACTGCTCAGCATGGCGCCCGACGACCGTTACGTCCTCGTCAACATTCCGGCTTTTCAACTCGAGGCCGTCGAGCGCTACGAAGTGCAGCGGCGTCACCGCGTTATCGTGGGGCGCACCGAGCGGCAGACGCCGTCGATCCGCGCGACGATCCGTGGGCTAAACTTCTTCCCCTACTGGGGTGTGCCCGACAGCGTGGCTCACCTCGATCTCATTCCGCGCCTCAAGAAAGAGCCGGACTATCTTGCCAACGAGAAGATCCGTGTTCTCGACGGCGGCTGGAAGAATGAAGTCGATCCCCGGACGGTCGACTGGGATTCGCCGCAGGCAAAGCAACTGAAGTTCCGCCAGGATCCGGGACCGCAGAACGCGCTTGGCCTCGTGCGCATCGATATGCCCAACGAGCACATCGTCTACATGCATGATACGCCCATGAAGCAGCTGTTCCGCCAGCGCTCGCGAGCGTTCAGTGCCGGCTGCGTCCGTGTCGAGGGGGTATTCGACCTCGTTGACTGGATTGCGCGCTATGAGCCGACTTGGGGCCAGCGCGGTCATGCCCAATCGATCGTCGAAGCCGGGCAGGCTGTCGACGTCACGCTCACCCGCCCGCTGCCGGTCTATTTCGTTTACGTTACAGCGTGGGCCGAGCGGGATGGCGAGGTCGAATTCCGGCCGGACATCTACGGCCGCGACGGAGCGGTCGACCAGGTTGCGGAAATCGACCGCGACCCCGGCGATCCGGCTCCTGTGATTACACTCGCTCCCTGAGCCTGCGGTATTCGCAGCCGGCCGCAGACCACCCTATATTAGGGTGGTCTTTTAGCTTTCTCGGCTGATATTTCCGTGGGCTGGTCGGTAAAACTCTTCTCCCTCGGCGGCACCGCCGTCCGCATGCATCTCACGTTCCTGTTGCTGGTGGCCTGGATCGCCGCCGTGCAGTGGTCGCACGCCGGAATGTCGGGCGCGGTCTCGGGCGTGATCTTCATCCTCGTGCTGTTTGCTTGCGTGCTCCTGCACGAGTTCGGTCACATCTGGGCGGCGCGCCGTTACGGCATCCGCACGCCTGACGTGACCCTGCTGCCGATCGGCGGTGTGGCTGCCTTAGAGCGCATGCCGGAGAAGCCCTCGCAGGAAATATTCGTGGCGCTGGCCGGGCCGGCCGTGAACCTCGTTATCGCGCTCGTTTTGGCGACAGTGCTCGGTTTGCGCTTCGATGCAGACCAGATGTCTCTGTCCACGCTTCAGTCGAGCTTTCTCGCACAGATCGCCATCGCCAATATTGCGCTGCTGCTGTTCAACCTCATCCCGGCCTTTCCGATGGATGGGGGCCGCGTACTGCGCGCCTTGCTCGCCATGCGGCTCGGCTACGCGGGCGGGACCATGGTCGCGGCGCGCATTGGACAGGCGGTGGCCATCGGCTTCGCGATCCTCGGCTTCATGGGCAACCCCATGTTGATCCTGATCGCGGCGTTTATTTTCCTGGCGGCGGCTGGAGAAGCCGGCGACGTGCGAGCGCGCGAGGTGACGCGAGGGCATTCCGTTTCAGAGGCGATGATCACGACCTTCGAAACGCTGCCGGTGACAGCGTCCGCGGATGATGCGGCCGCCCGCATGCTGCATTCAGCACAATCGGCATTCCCGGTGCTGGATGGGGCAGGGCGATTGCGTGGCATTATCGAGCGCCGCACAATAACCGAAGCTGTGCGAGCCGGGCACGGCGCCGAGCCGGTCGTCGAGTTGATGACGTCCGAAGTCCCGGTCGTCTCGCAGGCCGACGATCTTTCCGCCGTCCTCGTCCCGATGCAGCAGGGGGCGACGGACTGGGTCGGCGTGGTCGACAGCGGTGGCCGCCTCGTCGGCTACGTCACCCCCGAGAACCTGAGGGAGTTTCTCGCCCTCGAAGAGCAGCATGCCAAGCACCCGGGGCCCTGGTCGCGCGGTTAGCCCTAGGCGGCGGTCTCGAACACGAGCGATGTCGCCATGCCGCTGAGCGCGAAGTTGTTGCACATGGCGCTGGTAATCTGCCGGGTGCGCGCGTGCTGCGGCGTGTAGTCGAGATCGCAGCGCGGATCAGGGTCGTCGATGCCGATGGTCGGCGGGACGATGCCGCTTTCGATCGCCTTGATGCAGGCGATCGCCTCGATTGCCGCGGCGGCCCCGAGCGCGTGGCCATGCATGGATTTGGTCGACGACACGGAAAGATCGTTCACGTGGCGGCCGAAGACGTTGCGGATCGCGGTCGTCTCTTCGACGTCGTCGCTGACGATGCCGTCGCCGTGGGCGTTCACGTAGCTGACTTCCTCAGGGACGACGCCAGCTTCTTCCATTGCCGCGTGCATGACGTGAGAGGCGGCCTCGGGATCGACCCCGAACATTTTCTCCGACCCTGCCGCCATACCGAACCCGGCGACCTCGGCCAGCGGCCGTGCGCCGCGCGATTTCGCGTGCGATTCTGCTTCCAGAACCAGAATGCCGGCCGCCTCGGCAAGAACAGTTCCGTTGTGCCGCCTGGCAAAGGGAAAGCACCCATCCGGCGACAGCAGGTGCAGGGCGTCGCACGCCAGCAGAGCGCTGTACGTGACGGTGCTGTCGGCGCCGCCGACAATGGCCACGTCCACCATGCCGCGGCGGATAAAGTCGAGACCCAGGCCGATGGCATGCGCGGCGCTGGCGCCGGAACTGCACACCGCGAACGTCGGGCCCTTGACCCCGTACTCGATGCCGATGTGCGCTGCGGCGGATGACGACACGATGCGCGGCAGGAGCATTGGATGCACCGCAGCCTTGCCGCTCACGAAGCGGTCGCGCCCGGCGATTTCGACCGCGATGTGGCCGCCGGCCGCCGAGCCGATGATGCAGGCGGCGCGGTGAGGGTTCTCCAGCGGCGCGGTCAGGCCGGACTGCGCCATCGCTTCATCGGCTGCCGCTGCGGCCAGCCAGCAATAGCGGCTCGAGTGCAGGATAGTCTTGTCGCGACGCCACTTGGCAAGGCGTGCCGCATGATTGAAGTCGGGAATGCGCGCGGCGATACCGATGGGCAATTCTTCGCTGATCCCGTCGACCGGAGCGATACCGGAGGCGCCAGAACAAAGCGACTGCCAGAAATCGTCAACGCTTTGGCCGATGGGCGTCAGAGCGCCCATGCCTGTCACCACCACGCGACGTTGCAAATTCGCCTGAAGCATACCGGCGCCCGCACATCCGAAACATGCAGGCTATTGGATCGGCGTTGAAGGGAGCTTACTGAATTAGCTAGCTTTTCCATGAGGGACATGAACGCGCTTCAACGGGCGGAGGACCGTACATGGCGGACTGTCGCGACGTCCCGGGATATCGGCAGCGTCTGCAATTGCGCCTACCCCTATCCGCGACGGGCAATCGCGGCTAATCATCGGTAAATCGAGCCCGTTCAGGTATTGATGATGAGCTACCCTTCCGCGCGGCACAGCACGATTGCTATGGCGCGGACATATGATGCGCCTGTCAGCGAAGTATTTGCCGCCTTTGTCGATCCGGAGGATCGCGGGCGCATCTTCTCCGGCACCGATGAATTGACGGTATCGTACGAGCAGGCCGACCTGCGCGTGGGAGGCGTCGATTTCTTTCGGCTCGGCCGGGGCGATGATCTCAGGTTCCGAGGTCAGGCGATCTACCACGATGTCGTCCCTGAACGGCGCATCGTCTACACCGACGTTGTATCACTCGGGGAAAGTCCGGCCTGGATCGCCGCGGCAACGCTCGAATTTACGCCGCTGGACCAGCGCACCCAGGTGAAACTGACGGTGCAAGCCATAGGGCTCGATGGCGCGGAGGCTCTGGAAAGCGTCAGCGGCCGCTACGGGGGACTGCTGGATAATCTGGAGCGTCATCTGCGTGGCACGCTCGGATTCAAGCCGCGCACGGTTGCGTCCGATTGACCGGGACCCCACACCGGCCTGCGGCAGGTTTTTCATGCCTAGCGAGCACCTGAGTCGTCACAAACGGTCGTAAACGCCGTTGGGTATTGTGCTGGGGGGCCGGCTGCACTAATCCGTCGCGCTGAGCCGGCCCGATGCGCCGGCTGGTCGTCGTTTTCCACGCTCTGGCTGCGGGAGATGCTATTGGACAGTGTGCTCATCATCGGCGCGGGCGCCGCCGGCTCCGTCACGGCGCAGAAGTGCGCGATGAATCGCGATGTCTTCAAACGTATTCATCTGGCGTCGCGCCGCCTTTCCAGTTGCGAGGCGGTAGCCAAGCGCTGCGTCACGCCCATCGAGATCAGCCAGGTCGATGCCGACAACGTCGCCGAGACGGTGGCGCTGATCAACAAGGTCAAGCCCGACCTGGTGATCAACATGGCCCTGCCGTATCAGGACCTGCCGATCATGGACGCCTGCCTGGAAGCGGGCGTGCACTACATGGACACGGCCAACTACGAGCCGCGCGACGTGGCCAAGTTCGAATACTCCTGGCAGTGGAAGTATCAGGACCGTTATGCCGACAAGGGGATCATGGCGATCCTCGGCTGCGGCTTCGATCCCGGCCAGTCGAACATCTATTGCGCCTACGCGCAGGAATTCCTGTTCGATACCATCGAGACCATAGACATCATCGACTGCAACGACGGAAGCCACGGCAAGGCGTTCGCGACCAACTTCAATCCGGAGATCAATCTCCGCGAGGTGACGCAGCGCGGCAAGTACTGGAAGGACGGCGAGTGGATCGACATCGATCCGCTGTCCATCTCCGCCATGATCGACTATCCGGAGGTCGGCCCGCGCAAGAGCTACCTCATCTATCACGAGGAGGAGGAGAGCCTCGTCGAGAACATCAAGGGGCTGAAGCAGATCCGCTTCTGGATGACCTTCTCGGACAACTACATCAAGCACCTCGAAGTGCTGCAGAACGTCGGCATGACGCGCATCGATCCCGTCATGTACAAAGGCAATCCCGTCATCCCGATGGAGTTCCTGAAGGAGCTGCTGCCGCCGCCATCGTCGCTGGGCGAAGGCTACACGGGCCGCACGTCGATCGGCTGCATCTTCACCGGCACCAAGGACGGCAAGCAAAAGCGCGCCATGATCTACAACGTTTGCCACCACGAACATGCGTTCAAGGAGACCGGAGCGCAGGCGGTGTCCTACACCACGGGCGTGCCGCCGGTCGTCGGCGCCATGATGCTGTTCAACGGCTCGTGGAAGAAGCCGGGCGGCGTGTACAACGTCGAGCAGCTGCCTCCCAAGCCGTTCATGGACGAGATCGGCAACCAGGGCCTGCCCTGGCATCTGCGCGAGCTGGAGGCCGGCGAGCAGGCCGAGCTATTCGCGGTCAAGACCTGAGCGGCCCGGCTTCTTAACCCGGTTGCAGCGGAAGGGTGGCGCATGCCACCCTTTTGCGTTTCAAATTTCGGCCAGCGCCAGCCAATGGCGCGGCGCAATCGGGCACGGGGGAGCAGATGTCCGCTGAGGCTGCGAGTTCGGGGGCCGCCGAGCCGCCACCGAAACGCCATGTCGTGGTGACCGTGCACGGCACCAACAGCCAGCATGCCGACGACGAGGGCGAACGGTGGTGGCAGAAGGGTTCACCGTTCGCAACTCAATTGGCGGAAGCTCTTGCCGGACACGGCATTTCCGACGTGGACATCCTGCCGGTTCACTGGACCGGCAAGAACTCCGATTTCGACCGCCTTGTCGCTTCGACGAGCCTCGCCCGCACTCTTCACAAACTGGAAAAGTCGGCCACGCCCTATTCGATCATCGCACACAGTCATGGCGGCAACGTAACGGCCGAGGCGCTGGCGCTGCTCGGGCCCTCCCCGCTGCGCGGTGGTGTGGTGACTTTCGGCACGCCGTTCTTCAGGCGGCGGCTGAAGACCGTACCGTGGCTGATCGCGCTGTTTCAGGCGGTGATGGGGCTCGTCATCGCGCCGATCATGATCTGGTATCTGGTCGCCATCCTCGGCGCCGGCACAAATAAGTGGATCGAGACCATCGTCTTCTTCGGCGGCCTCTTGCTCCTGGCCGCGTGGAGCGCATGGCGCGGCCTGCGCACGCTGCTGTGGCGACGGCGCGCCCGCTACCGCTGCGGCCGCGGTATCAGGGACGAGCAATGGCTTGTCATTCACAGTCCGCGCGATGAGGCGATGCGATTATTGGAAACGGCGGCGGCGATCTCGCCGCAGTACGTCACCGTAGGTGCCGCGACGCGCTCGCTGACGGCTTTCGCGCGTCTAATCGGCGTCATCGGCACGATTGTCTTTTTTGTCGCGACGGGGAGCTACTTCTTCACGCCGATCATCGAAAAGGTTCGCGCCGGGCAGTTCGGTCTCGGCGCTGCGGCGGACCTGACGTTCCTGCTGCTCATTCCGCTTGTGTACGGGGCCATTTTCGGCGCGGTTTGGCTGCTCGCTCGGCTGGGTGGCGCCTGGCTGTGGGCCAAGACACTCACCGCGGCCATCCACGGCGGCGTCGTCGGCGCGGCGTACGGCGGGGATGGCGCGTACGTCCTGAAGGGCGTGGGGCATCTGCCACCCTATGTGGGTGTGGTGCGGGAAGCCCGCCTGGAAGCAGTCAACCTGGGCG
>JAESGM010001121.1_pt1 | contig 10139 bp, 11 predicted proteins | sample 9269721 | NCBI WGS metagenome assembly JAESGM01 (sample SAMN15720920, study PRJNA650825) | algae metagenome | isolation source: Komarekiella atlantica HA4396-MV6 and co-occurring heterotrophs from... | place: USA: Theobald House, Kauai, HI | collected 2009-07-29 | reverse complement strand
GAGCGAACAATCGAGCGCAAGGTGAAGGAGGCGTTTCTCGCCATCTGGCTCGAGACGCGCCTGAAAAAGAACGAGATTCTGAAGCTTTACCTCGACCGCGCGTATCTGGGCGGTGGCGCCTTCGGCGTCGACGCGGCGGCGCAATACTACTTTGCCAAGTCCGCGCGCGACGTGAATCTGTCCGAATCCGCGATGCTCGCGGGCCTTTTCAAGGCGCCGACGCGCTACGCACCGCACATAAATCTTCCCGCCGCCCGCGCCCGCGCCAACACCGTGCTCGACAACCTGATCGAAGCCGGCTTCATGACCGAAGGCCAGGTCTTCGGCGCCCGCCGCAACCCCGCAAGCGCCATCGACCGCCGCGACGAACGCCAGCCAAACTATTATCTCGACACCGCCTTCGAGGAGATGAAGAAATTCGCCGAGAAGCTGCCGAAGAACGTCACCGAGCGCGTCTTCGTGGTGCGCACTGGCCTCGATGTGAATCTGCAGCGGCAGGCGGAGAGCGCCGTGGAAGAGCTTCTGCGTCTCTATGGCCGGCAATACGGAGCCAGGCAGGCCGCAACCGTCGTCATGGAGAATGACGGCACCATGCGCGCCATCGTCGGCGGACGCGATTACGGCACCAGCCAGTTCAACCGCGCGACCGACGCCCAGCGCCAGCCTGGCTCCTCGTTCAAGCCCTATGTGTATTCCGTCGCGTTCATGCATGGCATGAAGCCCTCGACGGTGCTGGTCGACGGCCCCATTTGCCTCGGCAACTGGTGCCCAAAGAACTATTCCGGTGGATTTTCAGGCTCCGTCACGCTGCAGCTCGCGCTCACCAAGTCGATCAACACCATCCCGGTCCGTCTGTCCGTCCTGATCGGCAAGGGCAATGCCAAAAATGGCCGCGCGCAGATCGTGGATCTCGCCAAGAAAATGGGCCTGCGGTCTCCACTTCCGGATACCCCGTCGCTGCCGATCGGTGCCGACGAAGTCACCGTCTTCGATCACACCGCCGCCTTCGCCACGTTTCCGAATGGCGGCAAGGCGGTGACGCCGCATACGGTTCTGGAAGTCCGCAACGCCACCGGCGACCTGATCTGGCGCTTTGACCGCGACGGGCCCAAGCCGCGTCAGGTGATGCCGCAGCAGGTCGCCGCCGACATCAACATGATCCTGAACAAGGCCGTCGAGGAAGGCACCGGACGCCGCTCGATTGTCGAGGGTGTGAAATCGGCCGGCAAGACCGGCACCACCAACGCCTACCGCGATGCGTGGTTCGTCGGCTATACCGGCAACATGGTCTGCGGCGTCTGGTACGGCAACGACGACTACGCCCCGACCAACCGCATGACCGGCGGCTCGCTGCCGGCCATGACCTGGAAGAAGATCATGGGCTACGCGCATCAGGGTGTCGAATTGCGGACCATGCCTGGCGTCGCGCCCTCTCCCGGCCCCGTCGGGCCGCCGCTGGCGGCTGACGAAACCCGCCCCGGCGACGAAATTCCCAAGCCGACCCTGCTGACCAAGCGCGGCACCGACCTCCTGATCCGCCTCGAAAAGTCGTTTGAAGACGCGAGCCGCGCCTTGGCAAAAACGCCGGCGCGCGGCAGAACGGCGGAGAACCGCGATGCGGGTTCCCCTCTTCTTGCCGAACGCGAGCGGACAAATACGGTTCGCGGGAACTGAACATCGTATAGATGTCTACCGGCATGCCGACCGGATGATTGTCTGATTTTTATGTAGCCGGAAAACAACGTGCGATTGCTCCTCGGACTATTGCTGGCTTTTGCTGTCGCCGCGGTAATCGGCCTCGGCACCACGCTGCTGGCGTTATCGCACGGCATGTCCTTCGGCGCCTTCAGCATTGGCGCCTGGACAGCATGGCCGCGCACCGGCACCGCCGAGATCGATCCCTATGCCCGCGCCGTCATCGCCCGCACCGGCGAATTGCCGATGGGTTCCGGTGATGGCATCGCATTTCTTGCGCGCACCGACGACAAGGGTTCGCCGCTGGATGGCCGCTGCGAGGTCACGATCAGCGGCACAACACCACAAGCGCGGTTCTGGACGGTCACGCTCTACGATCCCGAAGGCCGGCTGATCGGAAACTCGCTGAACCGGCAAGGCTTCACCAGCCAGGAAATCGTGCGCAAGTCGGACGGATCGTTTGACATCTCGGTCGCGCCGCGCGCTCGTTCCGGCAACTGGCTGCCAACCGGCGGCGCGGAGCGCTACGTTCTCGTGCTGCGCCTTTACGACAGCCCCGTGAGTCTGGCGAGCCGGACCGGACGCGAGACGATCCTGCCGGCGATCGAGCGGGGGAATTGTCCATGATCCGCTGGGTGCTGTGGCTTATGGGCGGGGCGCTGATGGGTGGCATCGTGCATCTGGGCACCGTGCTCTACCTGCCGACCACCGCGACGCAGGATGCCTATGCGCGCATCTCAGCCGTCTCGCCGGTCAACGCGATGGTTGCGCTTCCAGCGCCGTCGTCGGAGAGCACGATTGTGCCGTTCATGGATCCGGCCTTTGCCGCCACAGCCTGCCGCTACGATCTGGCAAGCGGCCCGATCACGCTCCGGGCCCCTGTAAGCCCCGCCTATACTTCGGTGTCGTTCTACACGAACAAGGGTGTCGCCTATTACGCGATCAACGACCGCGCCGCCGGCCGCCGTGTCATCGAACTCGAGCTGATGACAAAGGCGCAGCGTGAGGAATTGCCGGAGGACGAGGAATCCGCCGCTGCCGACAAGCTGATCGTGGAATCTCCGTCCGACACCGGCTTGATCGTCCTGCGTGCGCTGGCGCCGGAACCCGGCATGATGGCGACGGCACGCAATGCACTCGCCGCTGCGAAGTGCGAGACGCACTGAACTACTTGGTGACCAAACGTCCGAGGCGCGGTCCCGGCGGCACCCGTGGAAGCGCAATGCGCCTGCGCATCAGAGACAGCTGACGTTCCGCCTCGGCGGCCTTTGCGGACGGCACGGAAATGACCAGCCGCTCCATCGCCAGCCGGTAGCCAATCGCCCGCTCGTTCAGCGACTGGTTCACCCAGCGCACGATGAGCGCATTCTCGTTCATCCGCGCCACAGCATTGGCATGTTCCGGCGGCGCCAGTTCGGTCACATGATCGAGACTGATGCGGCGCTTGGCGTCCATGTCCTGCACACGGCGGGCAACCTCCAGGAACGGACCGATGCGCACGACGTCGTTGCTGATGTCGTCGATCAGTTTGCCATATAGGGCATCGGCCGTACGCGTGACGGTCGCCATCAGGGCCTGCGCATAGGCCATCTCGTCGTACAGCCACCAGTCCGGCTGAAAGATCGTGGTCAGGCCATACTCGTTCAACACCGCATACCAGCGCCGCGGCTCATAAGGCGGAGCGATCAGCGGATAGGCCAGATCGCGCAGCAGGCGCTCGTCTTCGGTCAGGCGGTAGACGGAAGCCGGCTCGCCGAAGCGGTTGGTGATGGCCGGCCCCATCCAGGCATGGATGTCATCGACAACAAGCGACTGGCGCACTCGTCCGAAATCGGTGTTGAAACAGCCGAGCAGAGGCAAGCAAAACAGCATGCGGCGAAACCGGATCGGTCGGCGGGCTGTCACGCTTGGCTCCGGCGGTAACGCCGTCCTCTTGATCGCAGGAATTTCAGGAGCGCGCGCGGCGACGACGCTTGCGGCCCGAAGCTCTCGGCGCATCGAAATCCACGCCAGGCTGTTCATTCGCCCGTTCGACACGGATCACCGGCAGGATCACGACCTGGCCCGGCTCACGCGGTTCGGCGGACTCCATACGCACTGACTGACGCTGACTGACCGGGAAACTGATGACCATTCCCATTCTTCTTCCCCCTGCCGGTAGTGCCTTTCTGGCCCGGCGAACAGCTCGTCCTGAACTGAATTTAGAAAGGGGCAAGGTTAACGCTCTGCTAACGCGCGTACGAATAGTGTGGGTCATAGTTCAGTTGCGTCAGGTGGAAGCGTGCCGTGTTCCTCGTTCCAGGATTTTCGCGATCTGTCGGCCTTGAGTGGTGCCGGTCTGCGGTCCGCTTTGCTGCGGGAACTCACCGACCTTTATGTCCAGAAGCCGTCGCACACACCTGACGAAGAAAGGCTCTTTACCGAACTGGCGCTGCGCCTGATCGACCATGTCGATGCCGCCGAGCGCGCGATGCTCGGCGCACGCCTGTCGTCCTATCCAGGCGCTCCGCTCGCCGTCATCCAGCGGCTGGCGCAGTCCGTTGCCGCGCCACGGCCACAGCCACCGGAAATCGAACCGCAAAGCCTGCCGCGCATCGAAGAGCCGCGCATCGAGCAGACCTTGAGCGAAACATTCTTCAGCGCGTTGCCTGCTGAACGGCGGCTGATCCTGCTGAATCTCGACTATGCCCCCATTGGGCCGGCGGCGATCGCCCCGGCCATCGATGCCGTCGCCGCGATTGAACGCGCGGTGATGCGGCGGGAGAAGGGTGCATTCGCGGCGGCGCTCGAAACGGTGCTGTCAATCTCCTCCAGATGCGCACAGCGCATTGCCAGCGATTCCACTGGCGAGGCGGTGATCGCCGCGCTGAAGGCCTTGTCCATCCCCTCGCCCGCCTTGCAGCGCATCCTGTTGTTCCTCGATCCGGCCATCGGACAATCGTCCGAAACCTATTTTTCCCTGGTACGCCTCTATGAAGAAATCGGCATCAATGCCGCACGGCGGCTGGTCGCGATCTGGCGACGCGACGATGCCGCGGTGTCGGCGCGCGGCGTGCACCGGGTGCAGCTCTTCGACGAAGCGACGTCCCGCGCCCGTGACTTCGCGCGTCATGATGCCCGCCCTGCTGCCGGAAAACCCGCAAATGACCCACGCCGCACTGACCGGAGTGAAGGCTGAACGGTCAGCGCGCGATCTTGTCGAGAAAATTCCGTCCCTGACGGTCTTCCACTTCCACGATCCAGATGTCCGGATCGAAACGAAGCTGACTGGCCAGATAGGTCTCCACCGCGGCATCATCGGCGGGCAGCGTCTTGAGGCAAGCGGCAAAGATGCGATCCGAGGGCTGCGCGTCGTCAAACACGGCCTGCGGCGCAGGCCCGAACAGATCGGCAGTGCCGTCCAGCCTGTCGATTTTCACGAAGACGGCGCCGGCCTCTTCCGCTCCGCGCCGGCGCACCACCGCATAAGCACCTTCGATGGCGCAGCGGCGAATATAGGCCTGGACCCAGATGCCGGACTTGAGGCGCATGACCTGCTTCTCTCACACGAAAGCGCGATCCGGAAAAGTGGGTACCGGTTTTCCGCAGATCGCGCGTCCAGACAAGGAAGCACGCAAGGAAAGCACTATTCCAGTGGCCGCCCGGTTGTGGCCGACAATTCGCGAAGCAGCCTCGGCGAAATCTGGCCGGTTACCGGCATTTTCTTGGAATGCTCGAACTGCTTGATGGCATCCTGCGTCGGCGCGTCCAGCGTTCCGCTCGGCTTGATCTGTCCATAGCCGAAATCCGCGAGCGCCCGCTGCACCGAAAGAATGCGCTTGGAGGGCGACGGCGCGATCAGTTCGGCGATCGGATCGTGCCGCGGTGCCGACGCCGTCGTCACAGGCTTGGCCTTCGCATTCGACTGCGCGATGGCGCGCAGCAATTGCTCGCTTGGCTCGCCATGCTTGAGGCCTGTACCCTGCTCGAAATCGCGGATCGCCGCGTCGGTCTTCGGGCCGTGGACCCCGTCGGCCACCCCGTCATAAAACCCTCGCTTCGCGAGTTCCTTCTGGATGTCGGCGATGAGTTCGAGGCGTGAACGCGACACGGGCGCAGCTTCGATCTTCGGCGCATTCTCGGGCTTCACGGGTTCTGCATCGGCGGGACGCGCCCGAGGCAAACTCATTGGACCGGTCAACTCGGCGCCGACGGTGCGGACCGGCTTGGCGGCTTGCGCCGCCGGAGAGGTCTGCGGCTGCGCGGCAACCGGCTTGGCGCTGAAAATCGGCGCCGGATGCGGCCCCTTCTGCAAGAAGAGTGCGTTCACCAGAATGGCGCAGACCGCGGCGCCCGCAAGCGCCAGCGCAATAAGATCCTTGCGGCGGCCGCCCGAGGGCTCCTCATCCTGATCGTACCGGTCATCGTAATCGTCGATGGTCACGGCGCCTGATCTGCGGCTCGCCCTAGGCACTTTTCCTCACCACCATGTCGTTCTGCTGATGCGCCTGCTTAGGCGGCGCAGGTTGAAGTTCGGTGACCGACGGCGCCTGTTGGGCAGGCTCGCAATTCACCGGCAATGTAATCGCGATCCGCGTGCCCTTGCCGAGCGCACTTGCGATCTCGACCTCGCCGCCATGCAGCGCGACCAGGCCCTTGACGATCGACAGGCCCAGTCCGGTGCCGTCGTGACGCCGGTCATAGGCGGAGCGCGCCTGAAAGAACGGATTACCGAGCCGCGGCAGATCGCTGTCGCTGATGCCGATGCCATTGTCCTCCACGGCGATCACGATATGGCCGCGTTCAGCATGGGCACTGACCGTCACCTGGCCGCCCCGGTCGGTGAACTTGATGGCGTTCGAGAGGAGATTCAGCAGCACCTGCTTCAGCGCACGCTTGTCGGCATTGATGTCCGGCAATTCCTCCGGGACACGCACCAGCAGGTCGAGGCCGGCCTCGCGGGCGCGCAGCGCCAGAAGATCGCAGCAATTGCCGATGACCTGTGCGGGTGCGAACGGCTCCGGCGTGATCTCGAACTCGCCGGTCTCCATCTTCGACATGTCCAGAATGTCGTTGACCACCGCCAGAAGATGATGGCCGGAATCGTTGATCAGCTTGGCATAGTCGCGCCGTCGCTGCACATCGAGACGCATCTGTTCCTCGTGGGTGAGCATCTCCGAGAAACCGATGATGGCGTTGAGCGGCGTGCGCAATTCATGGCTCATGGTGGCGAGGAATCGCGACTTTGAGGCATTGGCGCGTTCGGATTCGCTGCGCGCGATCTCGATGGCCCGTTCCTGAACCTTGCGCGCGGTAATATCCCGCATGACCGAGACGACGTTGCACTCGGCAGATTGCGCAAGGGATGGCCGCTCCAGCGGGCGGCAGCGCATCTCGACCCAGATGAAATCGGAACCGGCGCGCGCATCGGATATCGTGCGGCGCATGCGGAACTCGACGGACGTTTCGCCGCCATGCGCCGCCGCGTCCGCCAGCGCCGTCAGATAGGCCGGTCGGTCGCCGACATGCACACGATCAAACAGGCCATGGCCGAGCAATTGATCCGGCCGGCTGGCGAGCAGCGTTTCTGCCGTAGGAGAGATGAACTGGATCGCGCCATGCGCGCCGTGCCTGGCGATCACGTCGCTCATGTTGCCAGCGAGCAGACGGTAGCGCTCTTCCTGCGTGCCAAGGAGACGTGCGCCTGTATGCGCCAGCGATTCAGCGCCGAGCGCCAGGCAAGCCGCGTAGAGCGAAGCGAAGGCGATGCCGATCGCCGCAAGCGCCATCTGCTCGCGCGCGGTCACAGTGGATGCCGGCAGCAGCCCCGCAGGTTCTGCGATCAGCAGCACGCCTGCGGCGAGCAGAACGAATACCGACGCCGATGCGACCACGCGGCGCGACGCCGACAGGGCCGCTTCGAATGGCACCACGACGAGCCAGATCGCGGCGAATGACGTGATGCCTCCGGTCTGCCAGGCCACCGCAGTAACCAGCCCGGCGAGCGAAAGCGAAGAGAGAATATGCGCGCCCTCGTAGCGTCCGGTGCGCGACAGGAAATAGGCGACGCAGATCGGCACGATCAGCCAGCCGAGAACCGCGACTTCCAGCGCACTCGGTACGCCGCGAATGGCGATATAGGCGGGAAACGCCGCCAGCGCGATCAGCGATCCCAGAAGCCGGGGCGCGATGAACGCGCGATGGCGTGCCGCCGTCAGCAGGTTGTGCTGCACGGACGGATGGACAAGGCTGTCGATATACTCGCGAACCGGTTTGAATACGCTCAACTGACCCGTTGCACGCGGCCCAACACGCCGCGGCACTCCCCATTCACGCGCCGGATCGTGTCAGAGGCCACTTAAACGAACACTAAGGGGCCCGGCCGCGAGGCCCGCAAAAGCCGTCTTTCGGTCTCGCGCGGAGGTAGAACATTCACAATCGTCCGGTCATGGTGAACACACCCTTTCCAACCCCGCCTGCAAGCGCGGCGCGCGGTCCGGCCGGGCATCGAAACGGCCGAAAAATGCCGTGTTCCGGTCCCCGCGCGATTGATTCAAATTGTCGGCAAATTGTCTGAAAAATTGCCGCGAATTCGCGTCGAATAAGCGCAAAAAGGCGAACGGGGTTTTCAAACGGGCCTGCTAGGTTGCGCGATGAAGCGGCACAGAAGAGCCGCGGGGATAGGGTTTGCGTCATGTTCTTCCTGTTGCGCGTGGCCTTTTGGCTGAGCATCGTGCTCGTGCTGATGCCGAGCGGGGCTCCACAGCCGAATGCGCCGACGATCGATGCTGGCGACGCCGTTTCGGCGGCGTTTGCGGCCGCGTCCGACATGGGCGGATTCTGCGAGCGCCAGCCGGAGGCTTGCGAGGTTGGCGGCAAGGCTGCGGTCGCCTTCGGGCAGCGGGCACAGGCCGGCGCAAAGTTCCTGTTCGAGGTTCTGAGCGAGAAAATGGCGCCCGCGTCGACCGGCTCCATCAAGGGCGGCAAGCTGCCGCGCTCGCAGGATACCCTGACCGCCCAGGACCTGAAGCCGGTCTGGCACGGCGCTGCCGGCGCCGAGGAGACCAGGCCGGTCTGGCGCGGCCCATTGCCGCCGAAAGACCCCCGCAAGGCGGCCTGATCCCTGACCGGCCAGCGTCCGATTGGCGCTTTTGCACCGGCCGCCCTGTCAATATATGTCTGCCTGAGGATTTCACCCCGGACACCCGCGGCAGGCTTATGTCGATTGACGAGATCATCGGAAATTTCGAGCTGCTCGACGAGTGGGACGATCGTTACCGCTACATCATCGAGCTCGGCCGTACCCTGCCGCCGCTGCCCGACCGCGCCCGCAGCGAGGCCAACAAGGTGCAAGGCTGCGCCAGCCAGGTCTGGATGGAAACCGTGGTGAAGCCGGACGGCACCGGCGGACCGGTGCTGAGTTTTGCCGGTGACAGCGACGCCCATATCGTCAAGGGCCTGATCGCAATCCTGTTTGCCCTCTATTCCGGACAGCCCGCGAAGGAGATTCTGGCGCGCGACGCGGTGGCGCTGTTCAACCAGCTCGGCCTTGGCGAACACCTGACGCCGCAGCGGTCGAACGGCTTCCGCTCCATGGTCGAGCGCATCCGCCGCGACGCGCAGGCCGCGCTCGCGCCGGCGGCGTAACTGCGATCACCCGCATATTTCCTGCGCACTCCAGGTCCTGATCTTCGTCCCCGCCTTTCCCCTCGCCTGCTCTCCGTATCCATAATGCCGTGCCAGGCGTTCAAGCCCGAGCTGCAATACCACACGCGCCGAACTGCGCGGCCATAGGCGTTCGCGCTCGACGTCTTCAAGACCCTTCAGGAAACAGCAGACATCCATCAGCAATCCGGAGAATTCCGGCCCCACGGCATCGAGCGCATGACGCACGCGCTGCCGGGCGGCAGTTGCCGTTTCGGTGGCAATCGCACCAGCGCCGCCGCTGCGCCGCTCCCGCGACAGCGACATGTCCCAGTTCGAGGTCGTGCGCGGCATCAGTTGCGCGCAGGTGAAATCCGCGCGCAGACGCTCGCCGGCCAGAAGGTGATGCGGCGTTATCAGCGCCTGGCCGTTCTTGCCCTTGCGCCGGGCCAGCCACATCAGCGGGCTTTCGGCATCATCGACGAGAACCCTGGCGGACCCGCCGGGCGCTTCGGTCACGCGCTGGGCAAGGGCGAGGTGCTGCGCGCGCAGCGGGTGAATGTCGGGTTGCTGCGCTCCATTCGGGAGCGCCGATCCGGGCGAACGCCTGGGCTTGGTCAGGGAATGGGTCATGGGGCACCTCGACATAGGATATAGTTCCTATAACGAGACACGCCGCCAATCAAGCGCAGGATAGGAAAATAGTCAAATCATCCTGTGGATGAGCTTCAGCGCCGCCGCCGCTGCTGTCCGAGCCCCATCTGCTTGGCGAGCTGGGATCTGGCCTGGGCATAGTTGGGCGCCACCATCGGATAGTCGGC
>JAESGM010001119.1_pt1 | contig 10147 bp, 3 predicted proteins | sample 9269721 | NCBI WGS metagenome assembly JAESGM01 (sample SAMN15720920, study PRJNA650825) | algae metagenome | isolation source: Komarekiella atlantica HA4396-MV6 and co-occurring heterotrophs from... | place: USA: Theobald House, Kauai, HI | collected 2009-07-29 | reverse complement strand
GCGCGGTTTTTGTCGAAGCGCCCGGCTCGCAGTCGTTCGAAATGCAGGACATCCCGGCCATCGCGGCGGTCGCGCATGAGCGAGGCGCGGTCGTGCTCATGGACAATACATGGGCGACGCCGCTCTATTTCCGCGCGTTCGACAAGGGTGTCGATCTCTCGATCCAGGCCGGCACAAAATATATCGGCGGACATTCGGATCTCATGCTCGGCACCGTGTCGGCGAATGCAGCAACATGGCCGAAGCTCCGCGAGACCGTCGTGACGGCGGGCTTGTGTGTCGGACCGGACGATATGTATCTCGGCTTGCGCGGTCTGCGCACATTGAGCGTGCGGCTGGAGCGGCACAGGACCTCTGCCCTCGCGATCGCCCAATGGCTGCAGCAGCGCCCGGAAGTTCTGCGCGTGCTGCATCCCGGCCTCGAAAGCGATCCGGGACATGCAATCTGGAAACGCGACTTTGAGGGGTCTTCAGGATTGTTCAGCGTCGTTCTGAATCCGGTCCCGGAAAAAGCCGTTCATGCATTTCTCGACAGCCTGCGCCTGTTCGGCATGGGCTTCTCCTGGGGCGGCTATGAAAGCCTGGTGATTCTGTTCGATTGCACGTCTTATCGCACGGCAACACGCTGGTCGCCGGGTGGTCCGACATTGCGCTTTCACATCGGGTTGGAGGATGTCGGCGATCTGACTGCCGATCTCGAGCGCGGTTTCGCGGCGTTGGAAAAAAACGCCTAAGGCTTTTCTTCCGAACGATAAATGACCACCGATATCGGCCGGCCCCGCACCAGATTGGTCCCTTCGATGCGCGCGCTGCGCGCATAGCGCAAACCCAGCGCATCGGCGCGCACGGCGAAGCTGCGCTCGTGGCGCGCTTCGATCACCGCCAGACGGCAGCCGCCGCGGCGCAGGAATTCGGCCGCCCCTGCTCCGTCCGTCAATTGCGTCGGCGTTCCCATAAGGAACACCACACTGGGCTCATGGAATCCGGCGGAGGCCACTTCCGGGTTCGGACACCCGGCGTTGCGAACGGCACGCGACACAAGATCGCTCGGAAATACCGACCGCAAGGACGGGATCATCACTGCGTAGATCGCCACCCCAAGGAGAATGGACGCGGCGCAGGCGCGCAGCACGGCACGCTCCGCGCCATCATTGTCGTAGAGCCACCAGGCGCGGAATCCGAAAATCATCGCCGCGACGGCGAACGGCCAGGCCAGGAATCCAAGATCGCCTTCCATCCGAACCAGCAGGACGAGGCCGGCCAGGATCACCAAGACAGGCAGTCCAAACCACCAGAAGGTGCCGCGCACGAGCCAGCGGTTCTGCGACAGCTGATAGGTCTCGATGCAGCCGGCGATCAGGATCGCGATCGCCGGGAAAAGCGGAAGGACAAAATGCGGCAGCTTGGCCCAGATCAGCTCGAACAGGATCCAGGACGGAATGAGCCAGGCGAGCAGAAAACGCGTGGGCGGCGCCTGCCGGCCACGCCAGATCGCCGGCGCAGCGAGCGCCGCCATCAGTGAGGCCGGCCAGAACGTCACGAAGAACAATAAGGTGTACACGCCAGGCGGCACGAAGCGAAATTCGGTGACGTTGGCGATTCGGCCGAGCATGTCCTCGCCCAGCGATTCCGTGAAAAAGAAACGGCCGGTGCGCAGCGTGATTGCGATCAGCCACGGCGCGACCAGCAGCATGAACCAGACGATGCCGACGATCGGCCGAAGCGCCCACAGCCAGCGCGCGGAGCGGTCGAGAATGCAGAGCGTCAGCACCGCAAGGCCGACAAAGACAAGAATGATCGGTCCCTTCAGCAGGACGCCGACGGCGAGCGCGGTCCAGAAGATCGCCGGCAACGTCCAGCCAATGACGCCGAGTTCGCCGCGCGCTTGCAGCCGGTAAGCGCGCGCCATCGCGCCCATCGCGGTGGTCGTCGCGGCCAGCAGCATCGCGTCCGTCACGGCGAGACGCGAAACAACGCCGAGCAAGATACACGAGGCGAGCATCGCTGCGGCGAGAACCGCGCCGCGCCGGGAGACAAAGGCAAGCGCCGCCCAGTAGGTGGCAAGCACCGCGCCGATGGCGCCGAGCAGCGAAGGAACACGGTAGAACGCGATGCGGCTGCGCGCCTCGGACACGCCGACAAGTTCCGCCGCCTTCACGACGGCCGCCTGCATCCAGTAGAGGCCCACCGGCTTCGAGTAGCGCACATCGTCCTGGAAGCGGATGTCGACAAAATCGCCGGTCTCGACCATCTGCTTGGTCGCCTGCGCGAAGCGCGATTCCTCGCGATCGATCGGCGGCAACTGGAAGGTGCCCGGCACAAAAGCCAGGAACGATAGCAGCAGCAAACACGAAAGCGCGCGCGTGTGGCTGGCGCTGGCGTAATCGAGGAGCGCGGCAAGGCCTCTTGGCCACAAACTGCGGGAATTGTCTGTCAATATGCTCATGCGGGACGGGCAATCGGAATACAGGCCCGACCATATAAAGAAAACACTTCCCGCCGGGAAGCGGAAGCTATTGTGCCCGCACGACGACGCTGTCGGATGCGCCTTTCGCATCCATGATGGTCAGCCGGACAAATCCCGGCCCACCCGGGTCGACGAGGATTGTCCTCCTCCCGCTCGGCGCCGCCAGCGGCATGCCGTTGACCAGCACGGTCAGCGGCTCGACCCCGCCGGAGATTTTCACGGCCAGGGGCTCTGCGCTGCCGGAGGTATCGCCGAGGTCGATGCGCGCTCCATTGGGCGGATACATGATGCGGACCGGCGGCTCTGCGGGATCGCCGGCCAGACGGTCCGGGCGGTAGCGCTGCAACGGCAACGGCAGCTTGCCGGTAGCGGCAAAGATTGCGCCTTTCGGCGCGGGTGGCGGCGCTGCAATGATTTCGCCGCTGCGGGCAAAGGCATCGAACAGGATCGGCGCAGCAGCGTTGCGTCCGGTCATGCCCGGCACCGGCGCACCGTCGGGCCGTCCCACCCACACGCCGATCGTGCGGCTGCCGTCGAAGCCGACCGCCCAGGCATCTCGGTATCCGTAGGACGTGCCGGTCTTGAAGGCGATGCGGTTGCGCGCGGCATTGTCCGGCGGCGGCGTGCCCAGCAGTACATTGCCAACATACCAGGCCGCGACCGGATCGAGCAGGCGCCGCGGCGGACGCGCAAGCGCCACGTCCTCGCTGCGCTCGACCACGGGAATGGCCGTGCCAAGGCGCGCGAGCCCGGAATAGAGCATAGTGAGGTCGGTGAGTTTCACGCCGACGCCTCCGAGGCCCATCGCAAGTCCCGGCACCTCGCCCTTCGGCAGAGCCAGCGGCGCGCCCGCCTGCGCAAGCCGCGCGGTCAGACGGCTTGCGCCCACCTTGTCCAGCAAGGCAATGACCGGCGTATTGAGCGACAATTGCAGCGCCTTGCGCACCGTCACCGTGCCCTGGAACGTGAGATCGAAATTCTCCGGCGCGTAGTTGCCATAGCGGAGCGGCCGGTCTTCGATCAGCGTTTCCGGATGCACCAGACCATCCTCGAAACCCAGACCGTAGATGAAGGGCTTGAGCGCGGAGCCCGGCGACCGCACTGCCTGTGTCATGTCCACCTGGCCGGCCCGCTGCGCATCGAAATAGTCGGCCGAGGCCACGCGCGCGCGGATTTCGCCCGACGCATGATCGATCGCTACAATGGCAACGGATATCTCCGGACCCAATGTCTGCGCCCGTTCGCGCGCCAGTTTTTCGAGATGCTTCTGCAGGTGCAGATCGAATGTCAGCCTGTGCAGCGGCGCGCCCGGCGTTGCGGCAATCGACTGGTCGGCAGCATGCGGCGCCAGGCTCGGCATCGGCCTGCGCACCTGCAGCACCGGCTCAGCCTTTGCGAGCGCAATCTCGTCGGCCGGAATCCGCGCCTCCAGCGCGATGCGGTCGAGCACCCGATCGCGCGCAAGCCGTGCACGGTCGGGCGACCGGTCCGGCCGGCGCGCTTCCGGCGATTGCGGCAGCGCGACCAGAAGCGCCGCCTCGTGCAGCGCGAGCCGGCGCGGCTCCTTGCCGAAATAGGCGAAGGACGCGGCGCGAACGCCTTCCAGATTGCCGCCATAAGGCGCAAGGCTGAGATAGAGCGACAGGATGTCGTCTTTCGACAGCGTCGCGTCGATCTCGACGGCACGCACCATCTGCTTCAGCTTGGCGAGCAGCGAGCGCTCGCTGCGCGGCTCCAGCAGACGCGCGACCTGCATGGTCAGTGTCGAGCCGCCCGAGACGATGCGGCCATGCGTCATGAAAAGATACGCCGCCCGCACGATTGCGACGGGGTCGACGCCGTGATGCGCATAAAAACGCTTGTCCTCATAGGCAACGAGCATTTTCAGGAAACGCGGATCGACATCATCGACGCTCGCCCGCATGCGCCAACGGCCCTCTGGCGTCGCATAAGCACGCAGCAACCGTCCTTCCCGGTCCACCACCTGCGTGGAATAGACAATGCCCGCCCCGCGCGGCGCCGGACCGATCGCCACCACCCAAAAGGCGAACGCGAACGCCGCGCCGACCAGCGCGGTGCCCGCAAGCGTGACAATGAGGCGGGACAGTCTCATCGCGCCGCCGTCACCTCCATCTCGGACGTGCCGGTGCGGCCGAAACGATCCGGCCGGTACATGTCTTCCACATAAGCCTGTGGCACGGCATATTTGCCGGGCGACACGGCGCGCACGACATAGGCAACGGTAAAGACCGGTGCGTCCTTCGCCTCGCGCTGGAAGGCCGCGGTGAAACGGTCGTCGCGGAACTCGGAATGCACCGGCTCCTTGGCATTCTCGATCCAGTCGAGCGTGCCGGTATCGCCCGACGACACCAGACGCGGATTGTCGATCTCGAAGCCCGCCGGCAGGTAGTCGGCGACAATGATCCGCCCGAATTGCGGCTGCTGCTCGGTGACCTTCAGCACCACAACGAAGCGCTGGTTCTGCTTCACTTGCACGATGTCGGTCTTTTCGCCATCGAGCGTGAAATAGTCACGCTCGATGCTGAAGCCCCGCTCGGCCGCAGGCTCCGGCACCAACGGCGCGCCGCTGACCGAAACCACCGCCTGCACCGTGTCCTCCCCGGTATTCGTGACCGTGTAAGGCGCGTTCTGGAGCGCGTCTGCGGCGATGCTGCGGAACAGCGCCCCCTGCCGCGCCTCGCCATTCACGTTGAGCGACAGGCCGGTCTTGTCCTTGCTGATCGCGCGCGCGGCCAGAACCAGCCAGGCGTTCTCCTGTGTCGAGGTGAAAGACGACAGGTTGCGCGCGGCATCGATGCGCGAGACCGCGCCCGTAACCGTCTGCCGTGGCGCGTTGCCTTCGGAGGCCAGCGTCACCAAAGCCGCCGCGTCGCGCAGCACCGAGCCGAAATCGGTGCGCCCGAATTCAAGCTTGGGCTGCGGTGCAATGGCGTCGAGGGCAGCCGCGTAAGCACGTTCGGCACGCGGCCTGTCGCCCAGCAACCCGAGCGCCGCCGCAATCTGCGCCTTGGCGATCGGTGTCGCCAGTTCATTCAGTTTGGTATCGGCGATGTAGCGCAGGTCGCCGAGTGGCGCGGAACTGTTGCGCGCCAGAACATAGAGCGCATAGGCAAGATCACGGCCGCCGTCCTTGCTCACTTCCGGCGCCGTCGCGACATAGTTGCGCAGCCGGTCGAGTGCGAGCCTGAAGGCCACATCCGGCACCACGAAGCCGCGCTCGCGCGCCCGCGTCAGGAAATCCGTGACATAGGCATCGAGCCAGGGCTCATCGCCGCCCACCGACCACAGACCGAAGGAGCCGTTCGAACCTTGCCGCGCCAGCAACCGGTCGATCGCATCGCGGATGCGCTGGTCCACTTCGCTGTCGAGCGCGAGCTGCTGCGCCGAGGCAAGTTCATTCACATAAAGGAGCGGCAGCGCGCGGCTGGTGATCTGCTCCGAACAGCCGAAAGGATAGCGGTCCAGCGCCTTCAGCAGCGTCGCAGCGTCGAGCGCGGTCGACGGCGCGACGGAGATCGCGACCTGCCCCGAGCCCGGCACGAGATCGGCGAACAGGTCGTTCGACAGCGTGACGCTCTCGTCCCTGGCGATCTGCTTCACGGTGCGACGGGTCGCGACCTGCGTCGCCGGCTTCACCGCGATCGGATAGGTGCGTTCGCTGGAAAAGCCGTTCGGCCCAGTGATGCGGACATTGACTGCGCCCGCACCCGCCGCCGAGCCGGTCAACGCCAGCGACAGGCGATCCCGCTGTTTGGCGCGCAGGTGCAGCGGCCGTTGCCCGGTCCCTTCAACAGCAACCACGCCTTCCGCCTTGGCGGAGATCAGGTAGTCGCCCGCTGCTCCCTCCACATTATCAATATCGAAATGCAGCGTTCCGCGGTCGCCGGTCAGCAGAAAACGCGGCAGCGTTGCGGTCACGACAACAGGATCGCGGATGATGACGTCGGTTGTCGCGGCACCCAACTTGTCGCGGCTCCACGCGATAGCCATGACGCGCGCGGTGCCAGCAAAGGCCGGGATGTCGAACACGACCTCTGCCGTGCCGTCCGGCTTCACCGTGACGATGCCGGAATACAGCGCCAGCGGTTTCTGCGCCGGTGGCGAGCCTTCCAGCGCCGGTGCGCCGCCGTCGCCGCCCGAGCGGATCTGCCCGCGCGTACCCTGCATGCCGTCGATCAACTGGCCATAGAGATCGCGCAATTCCGCTGAGAGACGGCGCTGGCCGAAATAATACTCATCGGGTGCTGGCGGCTTGTAGTTGGTCAGATTGAGAATGCCGACATCGACGGCGGCGACCACGATGCGCGCCTCTTCGCCGGCCGCGAGCCCGCTCACTTTCACCGGAACACGCAGCGGCGAATTCGGCCGCATCACATCTGGCGTCTTCATGTCGAGCGCGAGCGTGCGTGCCTTGCGGTCGACCGAGAACCATTGCACGCCGATGGCGCGGCCCGGCATGCGCTTCTGCTGCACATCGAGCGGACGGCGCAAGGTGGCGACGACATAAGCACCGTTGCCCCAGTCCTTGCCGACGTTGAGCTTCACGGTGTTGAGGCCGGGCTTCACCTCGGCAACCTGCGTCGCGATCATGCGGTCGCCGACGACATGCAGCGTGACACGGCCCGCAATGCGCGCCGTCACGGCGACATTCATCGCCTCACCTGCGCGATATTCGGGCTTGTCCAGTGCCAGTTCGAGGAGATCGGGCGTGTCGGCGCTCGCCTCGGCATAGAAGCCGGCATCGAACGACACCGACGTCATCACGCCGCCGGCGTCCGACACATCGAGCCGGTAGCGGCCCCACGTCACCGGCAGGGAAATCCTGCCCGGCGTGCCCGCAGCGACGTCGATGGTGCCATCCGCCATGCGGCGCGTGGACTTGATCGGCTCGTAGTTCCAGCTTCCACCCTGGCGATACCATTGATACCGCGACTCGATCTTCAGAAGTTCGTAGCGCAGCCCCTGGCGCGCGATGGATTTGCCGTCCGGCTCTACCATGACGATCTCGAAGCCCGCCTGATCGTTCTCGCCAAGCGACTTTCCGGAGAACAGCGGCTTGACGCCGATCATGTTTCCACCGGGTGCGACAGGCAGCGTGATCTTGCGCTCGACCGCGCGTCCGCCGGATTCGGCCATGCGAACGGTGACGCGCGCCTCAAGCAGACTCTGCACCGTCGGCACCTTGTCGAGATTGACGGTGAACCGCGCCTTGCCCTGCTCGTCAGTCTGCGGCAGGTCATTGAGCGATTGCTGCTCGGCGGAGAATTCGTCGTCGGTCACGCCGAACTGATAGCCGGCAAAACCCGCCATCGATTTCGCCGGCGCGATCACAACCTCGCCCTCAAGGTCAAGACCGGCGGCCGGCGCGCCATAGAGGAACCGGCCTTCCAGCACGACCTCTGCCGGAATATTGCGAGCAAGCTTGTCCGTCTGCGCCTTCAGATCGAATTCCAGGCGGTCGGGCACATAGTCCTCGACCATGAAGGCGGTCTCGCCAATCGCCGGACGCTTGGGATCGGTGTAGGCGCGGATGCGCCAGGTGCCGGTCGAGGCCGAGGCGACAATCGGCAGGCTGAGCGAACGGCCGCCGATGCCCTGATCCTGCAACACCGCGCGGCGATATTCGACGCCGTCCGGCCGCTCGACCACGAGCGTCAGCGGTGCGTTCGGCGCGGCGACACCCGCCGCGTCGCGCAGGAGCGCGGTGACGTGCACGGATTCGCCCGAGCGGTAGACACCGCGTTCGGTATACACAAACGCATCGAGCCCGGCGGGCGTACGCCGGCCCGCCACGCCACGATCGGTGAGATCGAAGGCCGGCGATTTCAGGCTGAGGAAGGCGTAATCGGTCTTGCCGTCGGAGGCGATGAGCAACGCCGGAGACGCTCCGTCTTCGCCGCGCGCGAGATTGGGCTCGAACTGCACATAGCCATTCGCATCCGTACGTTTGGTCGCGAGCACCTCGTTGCCGCGCGAGACCAGCCGCACCTCGACCTGGTTCTTGGGATCGGCGCTGGCCAGCGAATGCACAAAGGCATGAATGCCGTCATTGCCGGAGAAAGATGTCAGGCCGAGATCGGAGACAATGAACCATTGCGTCGCGAGCGAGCCGTAGTCATCATCAGATGGGAGCCCTTTCGGCGTCGCCGTCATGACATAGACGCCGGGCTGCAATTCGCCGACCGCCTGATCCACTGGAAACGCCGTCGTAACATCGGCATTCAGGGTCTGCTCGACGGCGAGTTCTCCGTTCCAGACCTTGACGCCCTGCTGCGACGCAAGCCGCTCGATCTCGTAGCGCGAGAGCGCGCGCTGGAAGTCGCTGTCGAGCACGGTGTTGAGCAGATTGCGATCGCCGACGCGGTAGATGTCGATCTCGACCGCGCGTGTGTTGACGCTGACCACCGGAATGCCCTGCTGGCCCGTCCGCGGCAGCACATAGGCCTTGTTGGTAAAGCGGACCAAAGGCTTACGGTCACGCACATAAACATTGAGTTCGGCCGAGCGCGCCAGCGCCTCCTTGACCGTGGACGGCAAACCGGCGCGCAGCGTGACGCCGTAACGCTCGCCATGCTTCAAGCCTTCGACGCAAAGCTGCTTGTCGTCGACCGTGATCGCCGGTCGGTCCTGACCCGCGACCGAGACGAAAGGCGAGAAATCGGTGCGCCGGCCCGGAAGACTTTCGGAAAACTGAAAACAGGCCCGGGGAGACGCGGAATCGGCGTCAACGGTGTAGTCGAGAAGCCGGAAACCGTGATTCTCGCGCATCTGCTCATAGTGAGCGCGGATGGCTGCGACCTCGCGCAAGTCGAGCGAAAGCCGCAGCGCGTCCAGGGCCGGACGCCAGATCTTCCGTTCTGCGTAGCTGTCGGAGACGATGACCAGCGCGTCGGCTTCCTCGCCGCGGTCCTTTGTGCGCCTGTAGGCGATATAGGCGGCCGTACCGAAACGCTCCAGCAGCATGGTGCGTTCGGAGGAATTGGCTGGCCTGATCTGCTGCACGGAGCGCGCGAGCCGCAGCCAGTTCGATGCATCCTGCGGGGCAATGGCAGCAAGCTGACCGACGAGTTGCAAGCCGTTGCGGAAATCATTGCGCTTGAACGCGAGATCGATCTCGTTGCGCAATTGCGCAGCGGACTTCCCCACCTGCCCGGCATCGCTCCTGATCTGGGCTTCCAGGCGGATCGCGGCCTGGGCAAGATCGTCGCGTTCAAACGGCTTGTCGGCGGCAATGGCTGGCAGACACGCAAGGGCAATGAGCGCGGCAGCAACGCCGGCACGGACATGCGCAAACATCGGCAGAATCCTCCTGCCCCGAGACGGCCCCGAGGAGAATCGTGGCCAGCGGGGGGCTGTCATCAGGTCAGCGGCAAAAATTGTCGGGTTCGTGACGGAATTGCCTGATTTTTGGATGTCGCGCCAAAGACGGCACGGGTTCAAGCCGATCTGGCTTTTTGTCCTCAACACAATCAGCAACGGTCATTGCGTGCGAAATCGGTAACCCGAAATCCGCCCAGGCGGCTCGCACTCTGGCGCCCGCCTCGCTCTCCCGATATGTCTCTGCAAGACGGCCCCGTAGCTCAGTGGATTAGAGCAGCAGCCTTCTAAGCTGTTGGTCGGAGGTTCGAGTCCTCCCGGGGTCGCCAGAATCTCCACGAC
>JAESGM010001117.1_pt1 | contig 10161 bp, 9 predicted proteins | sample 9269721 | NCBI WGS metagenome assembly JAESGM01 (sample SAMN15720920, study PRJNA650825) | algae metagenome | isolation source: Komarekiella atlantica HA4396-MV6 and co-occurring heterotrophs from... | place: USA: Theobald House, Kauai, HI | collected 2009-07-29 | reverse complement strand
ATCGCGCCGCCTTGCAGGGCACGACCCAGAACGACCTCGTCAAAGAATACCTGTCGCGCGGAACTTACGTCTTCCCGCCGCGCCCCTCGATGCGCTTGACCACCGACATCGTCGTGTTCACGGCGCGCGAATTGCCGAAATGGAACCCGACGAACGTCTGCTCCTACCATCTGCAGGAGGCCGGCGCCTCGCCGGTGCAGGAACTCTCCTTCGCGCTGGCGACCGCGATCGCCCTGCTGGAATCGATCAGGGCCCGGCCGGAGGTCGCTCCCGAGGAGTTCGGCAGCGTCGTCGGCCGCATCTCCTTCTTCGTCAATGCCGGCATGCGCTTCGTCACCGAGCTCTGCAAGATGCGGGCGTTCGTCGATCTCTGGGATGAGATCACGCTGAAGCGCTTCAGCGTGCTGGAGGAACAGCACCGCCGCTTCCGTTATGGCGTCCAGGTCAATTCGCTCGGGCTGACCGAGCCGCAGGCCGAGAACAATGTCTACCGCATCCTGATCGAGATGCTGGCGGTGACGCTGTCGAAGAAGGCCCGCGCCCGCGCCGTGCAGCTCCCGGCCTGGAACGAGGCGCTCGGCCTGCCCCGCCCCTTCGACCAGCAATGGTCGCTGCGCATGCAGCAGGTGCTGGCCTATGAGACCGACCTGCTCGAGTTCGGCGACATCTTCGACGGCTCGAAGGAGATCGACGCCAAGGTCGAGGCACTGAAGGTCGCCGCGCTGGCGGAACTGGCGAAGATCGATGCGATGGGCGGGGCGCTCGCCGCTGTCGAGAGCGGCTACATGAAGATGGCGCTGGTCGAGAACGGCGCCAAGCGCATTGAGGCGATCGAGCGTGGCGAGCAGATCGTCGTCGGCGTCAACAAGTTCACCACCAGCGAGCCCTCGCCGCTCTCGGCCGGCGACGGCTCTGTCGTCACCGTGCCGGATTCGGTCGAGATCGAGGCAATCGGCCGGCTGAAGGCCTGGCGCGCGGCGCGTGACGGCAAGGCTGTCGAGACCGCACTTGCCGAGCTCGCCAGCGCCGCAAAAGAAGACCGCAACGTCATGCCGGCCTCGATCGCCTGCGCCAAGGCGGGCGTCACCACCGGCGAATGGGCCCAGACCCTACGCGAGATCTTCGGCGAATACCGCGCCCCGACCGGTGTCGACACCACCAAGCTCGGCGACGATGCCGGCCTCGCTACCGTCAAGGCCGCCGTCGCCCTCGCAACCGAGAAGCTCGGCCGGTCGCCGCGCTTCCTCGTCGGCAAGCCCGGACTCGATGGCCATTCGAACGGCGCCGAGCAGATCGCGGTGCGCGCCCGCGACGCCGGCATGCAGGTCTCCTATGGCGGCATCCGCCAGACGCCCGAGGAGATCGTAACGCAAGCGCAGGAGACGGAGGCCGACATCATCGGCCTCTCAATCCTCTCCGGCTCGCATCTGCCGCTGGTGCGCGACGTCACCGCAAGGCTGCGCGTCGCCGGCATGGATGTCCCCGTCGTGGTCGGCGGCATCATCCCGCCCGACGACGAGAACGCGCTGAAGAACATGGGTGTGGCGCGCGTCTACACGCCGAAGGACTTCGCCCTCGACGGCATCATCGCCGACGTCGCTGGGCTGGCGGCGAAGAAGGGCTGAATAACTAGGCTTCAACACCAACCACGGCGTCATCCCGGACAAGCGGCGAAGCCGCGCCAATCCGGGATCCATTCCTGAGCCTTTCCGAATGAGGTTCAGGAATGGATCCCGGGTCTACGCTGCGCTCCGCCCGGGATGACCCGCGCTCATAAATCGCGCGAAACGTGATCCGACCAGATTCCCCAGGTCTTCGCCCGCGCGAAACTAGCTCAGGGTTTCCCAAGCGCGTGCGGACGACTATCGTCCCGATACTGCTCGGTCATGCCCGCTTCTCGCGGCGCCGGTCCGTGCCTGAAGGCGGTCGTCGGCAGGGCCGCGAGGGACCCGCTTGAGGAGAGGAAGAAGCGCATGCCCGCATGGCTGCAGACCAATTTGACCGGGACCAACCTCCGCGCCGCTTTCATCGGCGCCATGGGCCTTGCCCTTGCCGCCCCCGCCGCAGCCCAGACGATGGGCTTCGATCCCAGTGACTTCGGCAAGGTCAGCATGCCGCGGCGGCAGAGCACCGGCGACGCCGCAACCCATATCGAGAACAACAAGGGCGCCTTCGAGCCGATCGCAGAACTCGATCAGCGCGACCCGCTCGCCAGGATGGCCAAGCCCGTCGGGCGCATCGATATCCTGCTGAAGGACAACAAGACCGGCAAGCAGTCCGGCGCCCATTGCACCGGCGAGCTGCTGCCGGGCGACTATGTCCTCACCAATCATCACTGCCTGCCGCAAAGCGGCGAGATGACGCCGATGCGCGCCATCATCGTCATGGATTTCCTGACGCAGGACGGCAAGGGCGCCAAGGTCTTCGAACTCGAGCCCAAGCCGGTCGAGTTCAACGCCAATCTCGACTACGCCATCGTGAAGGCGAAGGGCAATCCGACCGCGACCTATGGCTCGGTCAAGCTCGCGGCGACCCCAACCGGCGGCGCCCCCTCGCTGATGGTGATCCACCACCCGGCCGGCCGGCCCAAGGTGATGAGCCGCTTCCGCTGCATGGCGACGCGCCAGCAGGGCGACGCGGCCGAGATGCGCCATCGCTGCGACACGCTCGGCGGCTCCTCCGGCTCGCTGCTCTACAACGCCGGCAACGCCGGCGTCGCCTTGCACAAGCAGGGCGGCCTCGCTCCCAATGATCCCAACAGCTACAACACCGCGACCAGCATGACCGCGCTGCTCCAGGCCAGCCCCCTCCTGCGCAAGATGGCGGGCGCTGGCGGGCAGGCCCCGGCGGCGGATGGCGGCGGCTCGGTCGCCTCGGGCGGCGGGCAGGACGACCAGCCGAGCTCGACCGAGCGCAGCAGCGTGCGCGGCTCCGACAATCTCGACACTGACGGGATGAACTCGCTGCTGAAGAACTGAGCGGTAGCTGTCATTCCGGGGCTTCGCGCAGCGAAGAGCCCGGAACCCATGAACACGACGCCTATCCAGTTCGTCATGCTCGCCCTTGTGGCGAGCATCCCCGTCTTGAACACCGAGTTCGATCAACGAAGCGAAGACGTGGATGGTCGGGACAAGCCCGACCATGACGGAAGGGGCAGGCCTCAGCCGGCTTCGCCGTGGCTGCGCCCATAGGGGCTGCGCTGTGGCGAGTGCCAGCCTGCGAGCGTGGCCGGATCGGCCTGGTAAATCTCGACTTTGAGCGGATGGCAGACCGCGACATCGCTCGAATGGGTCTGGCCGCAATCGCCGCCCGGGCAGGCTGAGATCGCGCCGAGCAGGTCGATCTCGGCGAAGAGTTCGAGGAAATCGCCCGGCCGCACCGGGCTCGCCTTCATGAAGTATTGCTGCGTGTCGCGGGTGAAGCCCGTGCACATGAAGACATTGAGCACGTCATGGACATGGTGCTCGACTTCGCGCGCCGGCAGCCCCCTCGCCCGTCCCAGCGCGCGGGCGAGGTTGGAATGGCAGCAGTGATGATAGTCGCCGCCATCACCGAGCAGCCGGTGGGTATAGGGATCGCAGCGCGTGCCGATCACGTCGTGCACGCCGGCGCCGTCCTGGTCGAAGCCGTACCAGCCGAGCGTGTCGTGAGTGATCGTCGCCATCGGCCGAAGATGCGGCAGGCTGCTCCAGAGCCGGTCGCCGAGTCCGACATGGGTCGCGTGCAGGGCCCGCGTCTTGCCGCTGAAGAAGCGCTCGTCGAGATCGTCCGCGTTCCACAGATTGAGATCGCCGACCTGCGGCCCCTCGATGCTGACGATCCGGACAAAATGCCCTTTCGGCACATGGAAGCTGCCGGCCTCGCGCGGCGGCACGATGATCTCGTCGCGCTTGGTCAGAGTCTGGCGAGCTTTAGCCAGCATCGCCATGTCGGCGCCGGGCAGGCTGCCATTGGGATAGACCACGACGGGTGGCTTGCGCCGACGCTCCTCCGCATCGGCGGGAGCGATCACCTGCGAATCCGTCGTCATGGCCTCTCCGCCTGCTGTTCAATCACAAAGCACCGTCATTCCGGCCAAGCGGCGAAGCCGCGCAGCGCCGGAATGACGAAAGAACCTGAGGGGGAGTCACGCCAACCCGCTGCTCTTCAGCGTCTGATAGGCCTTGAGGATTTCCTGCAGCCGGCCTTCGCGCGAGCGGTCGCCGCCATTGGCGTCGGGGTGGAAGCGCTTAACCAGCTCCTTGTAGCGCGCCTTGATCGCGGCGCGGTCGGCGTTCTCGTCGAGGTCGAGCGTCTCCAGCGCCTTCTTCGCGACGACGCCGACGCGCGACTCGGGCCGCTCCTGCTCGCGGCGGATGCGGCCGCGGAACAGGCCGAAGGCATCCTCGACTTCCGCACCTTCCTCACCACCGGTCACTCGCCCGCGCTGCGCCATGCGGGCCGCGCTGGCATTCACGCCCAGCTTCCAGGTCGGCCGATGGCCGATCTCCTCCTGCTTGGCATAAGCCGCAAGCGCCTCGTCGTTCATGCCGGCGAAGTAGTTGTAGGTCGCGTTGTAGGCCTTCACATGCTCGAGGCAGAACTGGAAGAACTTGCCTTCCTTGCCGCGCCCCATCGGCGCGCGGAACTCGCCGGCCTTGGTGCAGCCCGGATGGTCGCAATGGCGCGCATCGGCCTCGACCACCTCTTCCGCCTCGGAAGGGCCGATCCTGATCCGGTCGAAAAGGCGCGAGTTGAAGTTCATCGTCTCATGGTTATGCGGGCGGAACGCTGCATCGACAAGCCGGCCGCTGCGTGGATCGCTCTCGCGTCCGTCGCAGGCGAATCGTCTGGCCTCAGCATCGCGCTGATTGCTTAAGGAACCCGGCCCACGCTGAACGACCGGCGACCTCGATATGTAGTGGCCCGACGGGCCGATCTCAACGGCCGCAGGCTGCATCGCCTCCGGCCGCGAGCGTGAGCTTCGTCCCGCGCGGCACACGATAGATCGGCGCCTCGCCGGAAGCCGGCGCAGTTTCCACCACCCCGACGCCGACATGAGAGCCCGGAGAATCCGGCTCCAATGAGGCGGCGATCACATTGGCCCCCGTTTGCGTCATCGGTACGAAGACTGCGTTCGCCGGCACCTCGATCCGGCGCGGCCGGAGCTCGACCTTCACCGCCTGGTCCGGGTTGATGTTCTCGCGGTCGACCTTCTTCACCGGCCCCTTCTGCTCGACCATGAAGGCCTCGACCTCGATCGTCGCCGAACCGCCGAGCGCGCAGCTGGCGATGCCCTTGAGCCTGAGCGCATCGAGCGCCGCCTGCCCCGCCGGCAGGATGAGATAGCCCGCCGGCCGCGCCCGGCGGCTCGTCACCGTGACCTTGCGCGAGTCGCGGAAGTCGACCGGGGTCGGCATGTCGCGGCCGGTCGCCGGATCGATCAGCGGAATTTCGACCTTCTCGGTAGCGATGCGGTGAGCGACGATCAGTTCGCCCTGATTGCGCGCCAGCTCCGCCCGCGCCTCCTTCACCGCACCCAATACGGCCTTGTCGTTGTTCGCGACCGTGTCGAGCACGGCACGCGCGATCACGTAATGGGTAGCGATGCGGCGCTCCAGATTCTCCAGCTGGAGGCCGACACCGCGTGTCTCGATCAGGAAGGAGACCGCGCCGGAGAGCCCGAACAGGTTGCGCGCGATCCCCGGCGCATTGCCGCCCATCGAGACGAGTTTGTCATCCTTGCGGTAGCTCGTGGTGAAGTACCAGAACGAGGAAAGCCCCTTCTGTGCCATCGCCTTGTCCATGGCCGGCTTGACCAGCTCGGCCGCGATCTTCGTCGCCGACTGCGGCACGGCCGGGTTGGTGGCGTAGAGGATCATCGCGTCGGCGGCATTGAGCCCGCCGAATTTCTCCAGCCAGCGATTGGCCACCGAGAATTCGTGCACGTCGACGATCACATCGGGCGGCAATTCGGCGAGCTTGTTGTGCAGCGCCTTCGTCTCCGGCAGGGTCAGCAACAGATGGTCGCGATTGAGGTCGAAGCCGCTGGCGCCGGGCCGCTTGTCGGCTGCCGCGCCATCGGGATTGCTGCGCGGCACGATCACCACCACGAGCCTGTCGAGCACGGCGGCGAGATCGCCGGTGGCGAGATCATGGGCCAGCGCCAGCATCGCTTCGGCTCCGGCCGGCTCGTTGCCATGTTGCTGGCCGACGAACCAGATCACCGGCCGCCCCAGCGCCTTCAGCGCGGCGGGGTCCTTCAGCCCCTCCTTTGAGAAGATCAGATAGGGCAGATCGCGCCCCTGCTGCGATTGGCCGAGCGAACCGAGCACGAGGCGACCTGGGGCTCTGGCCGCGAGATCGGCAAGGAAGGCTTCGAGCTCGGCTTGCGTCGTCAGCCCGGGCGTGCCGCGCGTCAGCGAGGGCGTCGCGAGCGCCATCGGCACCGGCTTGTAGCGCGCCAGCACCGCCTCGCTCTGCTTGTAATCGGCGACGCGCCCCTCATCCTGTGCCAGTGCGGGCGTTGCGGCGACGGAAAGGGCCAAGGCAAGCATGCGCCAGATCGTCACCATGATCGCCTCCGACCGAAAGACGCGTTCCCGTCCAACCCGTCAGGGACTATGAGACTGCCCCGGACCCTGAGCAAGCAACCCGAAAGCAGCCCATATGCCGACCATGGCCGACCGGATCGCCGGCAAGCTCAGCGCGCAGCTTGCGCCCGAGCATCTCAGGGTGATCGACGAATCCCATCAGCATCATGGCCATTCCGGCTGGCGCGAGGGCGGCGAGACGCATTTCCGCGTCGAGATCGTCTCGCTTGTCTTCGCCGGCAAGAGCCGGCTCGAACGCCACCGCTTGGTGAATGCCGTGTTGTCCGAGGAACTCGCCGGCAGCGTGCACGCGCTGGCGATCGCGGCACGGGCACCGGGAGAGGGGTGAGCGAAGGCTAAGGCGTGATCAGCGCGACCGTCGGGAAGTAGCTGCGATATCGCCGTGGGTCCCGCGTCAGCAGCGGCAACTGCGTGACGGCGGCATGAGCGCCGATAAAGAAATCCGGCAGGACTCCGGTACGCCCGCCGCCTGCCTGACGATAGCGCCTGAACGCCTTCGCAGCGAGGAAAAGCGACTGGCGCGACATGGGCAGAAGCTCTGCCCGGATGCCATCCAGCATCGCGTCGAGTTGCTCAGCCGCCTCGAAGCGGACGGATAATTCTGCGTAGATCACGTCATTGATCGCCAGCCGACTCTTCGTCATCGCCAAGTCTAGATGCCTGAGTGACCACACCGCCCATTTCGGATCATCGGTGACGATGTCCAGAAGCACGTTCGTGTCGACGAGAGTGAAACTCACGGCTCGCCGCGCGTCAGCGCCATGATCTCATCCGTGGTCATTCCCGGTCCGGCGATCCCACGAAACTTCTCGAGTCGGCTCGGCGGTGTCTTACCGTCGGCCCGCACGAGCGCGAAACGGCCGTCCTCCATGAGCTCGAACTCGACTGCGCTGCCCGGCCCGATGCCGAGCCTGTCGCGCACCGGTTTCGGGATCGTCACCTGCCCCTTGCTGGTCACTGTCGTCGCCATCGGCCTCTCCGGTATTACCTGCCGTAGACAAGGTAATACATGGTGCCGAGCGACGCACCCGGCAAGTGAATGTCAGGCCACCTTCCGCTCCGGCGTCGCCAGATAGATCGCGGTCGAGACCAGCAGCAGCGCCGCGAAGCCCCAATGCATGTTGGCGAAGGCCAACGCCGCGTCGCGTCCGCTGGCCCGCTGCGCCGCGACGAACCAGCCCGAGCCCCACTGGATCAACCCGGCCCCGGCGATGAACAGGAAATTGATGAAGGTCATGCCGCGCCCGACCAGATGCTCGGGGAAGAACAGGCGCGCATGCGCCATCAGGATCGCATAGGTGAAGCCCGTCGCACCGACGAGCGCGAACAGGGCGACCGCGCCGAGCATGGAACGATCGCCGACGAGCGCGAGCAGCCCGAACCCCAGCCCGGTCGCGGCGGTCCCCCAGGCGACCAGCGCCTTGCTGCGCCCGGCCCGCTTCTGCAATGCGCCATAGGCGAAGGCGCCGATGATCATGGTCGTCGCCATGCCGAGCGTCGCATGGCCGGCGCCGATGCCGTCGAGCCCGTGCACCTGCGTCATATAAGGCGCGATCCACAGGCCACGCGCCGTCGCGATGATGGCGTAGCCGACGAGCGTGATCGGCGCGAGCAGCCAGAGCGGCCCGATCGCGGCGATGCTCTTCAGACCCTGCAACAACCCCTCATGCTTGCCTGATGCGTCGGTAACGGGAGGCGGGTCACGCACCAGCACGGCGGCCAGCACGGTCGCGAGCAGGAAGGCCACGGCGAAGGCCATCATGGTCGGGCGCCAGCCATAGGCCTGCGCCGCCAGCGCCAAAGGCGCAGCGCCAGCGAGATTGCCGAGCGAGCCGAGGCCGATGAAGATCGATGTCAGCAGGCCGAAGCGTGCAGGCGCCTGCGTTCGAGCGAAGAGGTAGAGCGACGCCATGAAGATCGGCGAGCAGCCGATCCCGACCAGCGCCATCGCCGCCGTGGCGGTGTTGGCATTGCCAGCCTGCGCGAACAGGAAGGCGCCGACGCTGCCGACCGCCATGGTCGCCGCCACAGTCCGGCGCGGCCCGATCCGGTCGAGCGCCCAGCCGACCGGGAACTGTGCCAGCGCGAAGGCGATGAACCATGCTGCCCCGAGCAGGCCGAACTCGGCCGGCCCGATACCGAGGTCGCCCATCACCGGCGCGGCGATCACGCTCAGGAAGGAGCGATAGAAGATCGACAGCACATAGGCCGGCAGCAGCGCGAAGAAGATGATCACGCCGTTGCTCCGGCCAGTTTCAGGACGGCCGGCGACGTGAGTTCGCCGGCAGCCCTTTGACTCACTTCACCCGCTCGAGCACCGAGACGTAGTTCGCGACCGCGGCACCGCCCATGTTGAAGATGCCGCCGAGGCGGGCATCCTTGACCTGCATGCCCTCCGGCGCCTCGCCGACGAGCTGCATGGCGCTCAGCACATGCATCGACACGCCAGTGGCGCCGATCGGGTGGCCCTTGGCCTTGAGGCCGCCAGAGACGTTGACCGGCAGCTTGCCGTCCTTCTGGGTCCAGCCTTCCTTGATGGCGCGGGCGCCATCGCCTTCCCTGGTCAGGCCCATCGCCTCGTATTCGAGCAGTTCGGCGATGGTGAAGCAGTCATGCGTCTCGACGAAGGAGAGATCGTCGAGCGCCACGCCCGCATTGGCCAGCGCCTGCTGCCAAGCGAGCGCCCCGGCCTCGAACTTCAGGATGTCGCGGCGCGACAGAGGCAGGAAGTCCTGGACATGGGCCATGCCGCGGAAGCCGACGGCGCGGCGCATGGTCTTGGCGGTCTCTTCGTCGGCAAGCACGAGGGCGGCAGCGCCGTCCGAGACCAGCGAGCAGTCGGTCCGCTTCAGCGGGCCGGCGACATAGGGGTTCTTCTCGCTCTCATCGCGGCAGAAGGCGTAGCCGAGATCCTTGCGCATCTGGGCGTAGGGGTTGTCGACGCCGTTCTTGTGGTTCTTCGCGGCGATCATGGCGAGCGCGTCGGACTGGTCGCCATGGCGCTGGAAATAGGACGAGGCGATCTTGCCGAAAACGCCGGCGAAGCCGCCCTGAACGTCGCTTTCCTGCGCGAGATAGGAGGCTTTCAGCAGGTTCTTGCCGATTTCCGGGCCGGGCGTCGTGGTCATCTGCTCGACGCCGACGACCAGCACGACCTTGGCAGCGCCCGCCTTGATGGCGCGCACGCCCTGATGCACCGCGGCCGAGCCGGTGGCGCAGGCGTTCTCGACGCGCGTCGCCGGCTTGAAGCGCAGCGCCGGGTCGGCCTGCAGCACGAGAGAGGCGGTGAAGTCCTGGGCCGAGAAGCCGGCGTTGAAATGGCCGAGCACGATCTCGTCGACCTGATCGGCGGTGATGCCGGCATCGATGAGGGCATCGGTCGCGACGCGCACGATCATTCTCTCGACCGTCTCGGTGTCCTGCTTGCCGAAGGGGGTATGTGCCCAGCCGACGATTGCAGCGCTCATGGCCATCTCCTGGTTGATGTGCAGATACACGATATCTGCATCCACGCGCTCGTGGCCACAAGCCGGCAAGCGCGCATTCCTCCTGTGCGAGGAAAGGCCCA
>JAESGM010001115.1_pt1 | contig 10173 bp, 9 predicted proteins | sample 9269721 | NCBI WGS metagenome assembly JAESGM01 (sample SAMN15720920, study PRJNA650825) | algae metagenome | isolation source: Komarekiella atlantica HA4396-MV6 and co-occurring heterotrophs from... | place: USA: Theobald House, Kauai, HI | collected 2009-07-29 | reverse complement strand
GCGCGCGCCCTCGGCATTGCCGGCCGGCTGAAGATCGCGCCCGAACTGCTCGGCCAGGGCCGGCAGGTCCTGTTCCGCTCCTGGATCGAGGCCCTGCCGCTGCATATCGCCAAGCCCGAAGGCGACCTCGCCTATTTCCAGTCGGCCAAGCGCGCGCTGCGCGCCCTGCACCGGAAGAACGCCACCCACAACGATCTCGCCAAGGAGCAGAACTGGCTGCGCACGCCGGACGGCCGCTGCATGCTGACCGATTTCCAGCTCGCCACCTGTTTCCGCAGCCGGCATGCGCTGTTCCGTCTCGCCGCCTACGAAGACCTGCGCCACCTGCTCAAGCACAAGCGCAAATATGCGCCGCAAAGCCTGACCCCGGTCGAGAAGCGCGTGCTGGCGAAGAAAAGCCTGCCCACGCGCATCTGGATGGCGACCGGCAAGCGCGTCTATTACTGGGTCACGCGCGGCTTGTTCAACTTTACCGACCGCGAAGGCTCCGGCCCGCGCTTCGTGCACGACGCGCCGCTGTTGCTGGAACAGCTCAAGCAGCATCCGCAGGTGCGCGACGCCGCCATCGTCGCCTTCCCCGACCGCCGCACCGGCACCGGACTCTATGCCTTCATCGAGACCGACAACGCCTCGGATGAGATATTCATCGCCCATCTCACCGCCCGGCTCGACGGCGTGAAGGCGCCGGAGCGCCTGCAGATTGTCGACAAACTGCCGCGCAAGGCGAATGGTGAGATCCGCGCCGATATCCTGCAACTCATCGCCATGAACCAGATCGACCTGATCGATCCCCTAATTTCGGGATATGCTGAGAAGGACCTCGTCGCCCGCATCGTTGCCGGCCGGCGCAACCTGCGCGACCGGTTCGCATTCTGATCAGGACTGCAGGTAGCGCGGCAGGTTTTTCGAAGCGCGCCACAAGATCCATTGCCTGCGCCATTGCGGCAGTTCGGGCGACATCCCGCGCTGCAGCCTCGCGAGACGTGCATTCACCAGCGCAAGCGTCAGGAAGGCCGGCAATGTTGGTTCCGGCACCGCGCCAATCGCCATGCGCGCCTGTTCAAGACTGTCACGCGCCGCACCAAGCACATTTTTCGCATATTGATGCGATCCTGCTTCGGCATCTATGACCGCAGCAAGCGCAGCCGCCCCGGCAAGCCTGTCTGCCGCCGCGTTCGCTTCACCATTGAGAACCTGCGCGGCAAGCGAAAACACAATTCCCGCCGTGTTCCGCGCGAAATCCTGCAGCACATCGAGACCGGCCAACGGCTCTTCGTAGAGCCGTGAGCGCCGTGCCTCGACCAGCGCGAGAACCTGTTCCAGCGGCAGATCGCAACGCTGCATTGTCTCAAGAAAGGCCGCTGCTACCGGATTGCCGGACGTCTGCTCGGGGCTCTGCCCACTCAGTGCGTCGTGCCACCATTGCAGACGGATCTCGCCGGCAAGCGGCTCGCGCACACGCCGCGCGACTTGCGCGGTTTCCAGATCGAAGGCGTACAGAGAGAACAAGGCCGGCCGCGCTTCCGCCGGCGCGAACAAGGTCGCCAGATAGCGATCCTTGTCCTCCTCACGCAGCAGGGTCTCGCAATAGGTAAGAGCGTCGAGCATGCTGCGACCTTAAGCCCGCCGCGGGTTCAGTCCACCGCGATCAGACCGGCGCCAACGCGGCGGCCTTCGCCGAGGAGGATGTTGTAGGTGTTGGCCGCCTGCCCGGTGCTCATGGTCTCGGCATTGATCTTCAGGTCGCGGAAGCGCCAGAGCAGCGGTTCGGCCAACGGCACACGGACGTGGCCGGTGCCGAGGAGGAAAAATCCGATATCGGCGGCTCCGGCAAAAACGCGCTGCAAGGCAGCTTCGTCGATCTGTCCGGGCTCCGTTGCGGACCACGCCCAGATGCCACTCGGCAGGCACAGGATCGAGCCGCGATGCGACATGCCGGCGAAGCGAAAGCCGCCCTTGCCATAGGCCTCGATTTCCGCCGGCCTCGGAAAATGCGGCTGCTGCGGGGACAGGGCCACCTGCGCTCAGCGCTTGGCCACGCCCGCTTTCGGGCGAAGCTCTTCCGCCTCGAATTTCACTGCCCCGCCTTCTCCCCCCTGTCGGCCATAGCCCACACCGAAATAGATCAGAAGCGGCGCGGCGATGAAGATCGAGGTGTAGGTGCCGACCAGCACCACGCCGAACAGCATCGTTGCGGTGAAGCTGTGAATCGCGTGGCCACCGAAGAAGAACAGCGCAAGCAGAGCCAGCGTCACGGTGACGTGGGTGATGATCGAGCGCGACAGCGTCGAATTGATCGAAACATTGAGAATGTCGACGATCGGCATCTTCTTGTAGCGGCGCAGGATTTCACGGATGCGGTCGTAGATGACGACGGTGTCGTTCAGCGAATAGCCGAGAATGGTGAGCAGTGCCGCGATTGACGTCAGGTCGAAGTCGATCTGGGTCAGCGACATGAAGCCGATGGTGAGCACAAGGTCGTGCACGTTGGCGATCATCGCGCCGAGCGCGAACTGCCACTCGAAACGGAACCAGAGGTAGATCAGGATGCCCACAATGGCGAGCATCAGGCCGATGGTGCCGTAGGCCAGAAGTTCCGTGGAGACGCGCGGTCCCACAACCTCGACGCGGCGGTAGTCGACACTGTCGCCGAGCGCAGCACGCACTTTGCCCACCGCCTGCTGCTGCGCCGCCTCGCCACCGGGCTGCTGCGGAATGCGGATCAACACGTCTGTCGGCGTCCCGAATTGCTGAAGCTGGACCTCACCGAGATTGAGCGAGGTCATCGTCGCACGCATCTTGGCAAGATCGGCCGGCCCGGCCTTGGACTGCACCTCCATCAGCGTGCCGCCGACGAAATCCACGCCGTAATTCAGGCCATGCGTGAAGAACAGGATCATGGCGATAATCGACAGCACCGCCGACACAGGATAGCTGATGCGCCGGAAGCGCATGAAGTCGAACCTGGTGTCGTCGGGAACGATGCGAAGCAGCGGAATGCGCACTGGGTTTTCTCTGTCTGTATCTGTGCGTCAGATCGGCACGGTCTGCGGACGCCACCAGCGTACCCAGGTCGCTACCATCAGGCGGGTGAGCGTGAAGGCGGTGAACACCGTGGTGATGATGCCGATGCCGAAGGTGACGGCAAAGCCGCGCACCGGCCCGGTGCCGATATAGAAGAGCACGGCCGCCGCGATGAAGGTGGTGATGTTGGAATCCATGATGGTCGCGAGTGCGCGCTGGAATCCGGCGTCGATGGCGTTGATCGCCGAGCGTCCGGCCCGCACCTCCTCGCGGATGCGCTCGTAGATCAGCACGTTGGAGTCCACCGCAATGCCGACCGTCAGCACGATGCCGGCGATGCCCGGCAGCGTAAGCGTCGCATTCAGCGCGGACAGAATGCCGAAAATCATCGCCACGTTGATGGCCACCGCGATATTGGCGAACAGTCCGAACAGGCCATAGGTCGCGAACATGAAGACGATCACGAGGATGGAGCCGATCCAGGCGGCGCGGGTGCCCTTCTCGATCGAATCCTGACCGAGACCCGGTCCGACGGTGCGTTCCTCGATGATGGTCAGCGGCGCCGGCAGCGCGCCCGCGCGCAGCAGGATCGCAAGATCGTTCGCCGCCTGAACGGTGAAATTGCCGGAAATCTGCCCCGAACCGCCGGTGATCGGCTCGCGGATGACCGGCGCCGAGATCACTTCGTTGTCGAGCACAATCGCAAATGGCCGGCCGACATTCTCCTGTGTCGCCTGCGCGAAACGGCGGGCGCCATTCAGATTGAACCGGAACGACACAATCGGTTCGCTGGTGCGCTGGTCGAAACCTGGCTGCGCGTCGATCAGGTCCTCGCCGGACACGACGATGCGTTTCTCGATCAGGTAGGGCTGCTTGTTTTCGGCGGCGCTGCCGTAAAGGATTTCGGACTCCGGCGGCACCTTGCCCTGCAATGCCTGATCGACAGGCACCGACATATCGACCATGCGGAAGGTCAGCTTCGCGGTCTTGCCGAGCAGTTCCTTCAGGCGCGACGGATCCTGAAGGCCCGGCACCTGCACCAGCACGCGATCGACGCCCTGGCGCGCTATCACCGGCTCGACGGTGCCGAGTTCGTTGACGCGACGCTCGATGATCTGGATCGACTGCTCGACCGACTGCCGGATGCGCTCGACCAGAGCCGGTTCGGTGACGGTCAGGCGAAAAACGCCGCCGCCGACGTCGACCACATCGACGGTGCGCTGACCGGTCGCGGCCAGAATGCCGCCGAGCGGCTGCGACAATTCATTGAACTTCTGCAGTGCGAGTTTCGGATCGACACCCTCGCGAATGCGGAATTCGACGCTGTTGCCGCGGATCGTCGCCGCGGCCGGGCTGCCGAGCTTGTTCTCGCGCACCACGCGGCGCACGTCGTCGCGCAGGCCCTCGACCTTCTCCTTGCGGACGGCGCCCGAATCCACTTCCAGCAGGATGTGGGAGCCGCCCTGCAGGTCGAGGCCGAGCACGATGTGGCGCTGCGCCCATTTCGGCCAGCTGTTGACGACGCTTTCAGGAAACAGATTGGGAACCGCGAACAGGCAGATGAGCAAGGTCACTGCCAGAATCGCCGTCGTCTTCCATCGCGAAATATAGAGCATGACTTTCGACCGTTACGACGCCCCACGCGCCCATCGCAGCACAAACTTGGCAGCATAAACGCGCCGGCCCGTCTCAGGAGGCTGCTTCGTCCTTGACCGGCTCGCCCTTGGCGCGGACTTCGGCGATCATCTGACGCATTTGGCGAACGCGCACGCCGTCCGCAACCTCAACCTCGATCTGTTCGTCGTCGGTCACCTTGGTGACCTTGCCGACAAGGCCACCCGAGGTGACGACCGTATCACCGCGCCGCACGTTCTTGACCATTTCCTGATGCTGCTTGACCCGCTTCTGCTGCGGCCGAAGGATCAGGAAATACATGATCACGAAAATCAGGATGAACGGCAAAAGCGACATCAGCATGCCGCCGTCACCGCCACCGAGGGACTGGGCATAAGCAGGCGTGATCAGCATCGAACGGCCTCATTTTTGAGCGTGTCGTTCGGCGCGACCAGCCGCGACCGAAAGCGGCGCGGACTATAGCCGCAGCCGCCCCAATTGCAACTTGGCCCGGCGCCGCAGGTGGTGGACGGTAAGTCCCTGAAATTGCTGCCTTGCGGCGCCCTCCGCGCCCCGCTAAGGGGAAGCCGGCTGAGGAATCACCCGCTCATGCGCAGACCCAAAACCAGGCCCAAATCCAGGGCGAAAGCCAAACCCACCAGCAACGGCAAACGCCCGTCCCAGGGCGCCGCTCTGGCCGATCCCGCTGTGCTGGACCGGATCGCCGCGGCGCTGGAGCGCCTCGCGCCCACCACCAATGCCAGCGCCGATTTTGCCCACGCGGATGCCTTCGTCTGGCACGCCGAGGGCAGCCGGCTGGTTCCGGTGCCCAAGGTCAACCGGGTCGAGATGTCGCTGCTCAAGGGCATCGACCGCATGCGCGACATTCTGATGGAGAACACCGAGCGGTTCGCGCGCGGGCTGCCGGCCAACAACGCGCTTCTGTGGGGCGCGAGGGGCATGGGCAAGTCCTCGCTGGTCAAGGCGGCGCATGCCGGCGTGAACGCTTCGCTGGGGGCCAAGAAAGGCTCACTGAAGCTGATCGAGATCCACCGTGAGGATATCGAGAGCCTGCCGATGCTGATGTCGCTGCTGCGCGACACGCCCTACCGCTTCGTTGTGTTCTGCGACGACCTCTCCTTCGACGGCGAGGACACGACCTACAAGTCGCTGAAGGCGGTGCTGGAAGGCGGCATCGAGGGCCGGCCCGACAACGTCATCCTCTACGCCACGTCGAACCGCCGTCATCTCATGTCGCGCGACATGATCGAGAACGAGCGCTCGACCGCGATCAATCCCGGCGAGGCGGTGGAAGAGAAAGTCTCGCTGTCGGACCGTTTCGGCCTCTGGCTCGGCTTCCACAAATGCAGCCAGGACGAGTTCCTGGCGATGGTGGAAGGCTATGTGAAGCACTTCAGGATTCCGGTCGCGCCCGAGGACATGCGGCGCGAGGCGCTGGAATGGTCGACGACGCGCGGATCGCGCTCCGGCCGCGTGGCGTGGCAATATATCCAGGATGTGGCGGGACGGTTGGGCGTGAAGCTCGGCTGAGCTTCACCCGTTATGGCCGGCCTCATGCGCGTATCCACGCCCCACTTGGAGGTGCCAAAGGCGTGGACAGGCGCATAAGCCCGGCCATAACGAATTCATCAAATAACTAAACAGTCGGTCGGTACGATAATTCCGCGATCAGCTCGCGCCGGCGAGATGCTGCATGGGATCGACCGGGGTCGCGCCCTTGCGCACTTCGAAATGCAGTTGCGGCGAGGTCACGTTGCCGGTCTGGCCCGACTTGGCGATCGTCTGTCCACGTTTCACGGTGTCGCCACGCTTCACCAGCAATTCGCTGGCATGCGCATAGGCGGTCACATAGCCATTGGCGTGGCGGATCAGAACCAGATTGCCGTAGCCCTTCAGCTCGTTGCCGGCATAGGCGACTGTTCCATCATCGGCCGCCTTGACCGGCGTGCCTTCAGGAACGGCGAGATTGATGCCGTCATTCTGCTGGCCTGTCGGCTTGGGACCGAAGCCGGCAATGACGCGGCCGCGCACCGGCCAGCGGAATCCGGTGGCGCCGGTGGGCTCGTCCGCGTCGGCGGCCTTGGCGGGCTCGGGATTACTGGCGGCCGGCGTGACGACGCGTGCCTGCGCAGGCGGCTCGGCTGAGACCATGCGCTGCGGCTGATATGCGGGCTGTGCTGGCTGCGGCGCAACTGCCGGACGCGGCGCGGCGGCGGCAACCTGCGTGCTGTTGGCGCGCAGGCCCGGAATGACGATGCGTTCGCCGATCCGCACCCGATGATTGATCGGCAGATTGTTGGCGCGGGCAATCTCGCCCAGCGACTTGTGGTATTTCCGGGACAACGCCATCAACGTCTCGCCCGGATTGATTGTGTGCACGAACTGGCCTGCATGGCCGCGGGTGCTGCCGGTTGTGACCGGATCGGCGGCGGGCTGCGGAGCCGCGGCGGCTTGCTGCGTCGCGCTGCCGGTATTTTTTGGGATCACAAGGCGCTGGCCGGGCTTCAGTGGCGCATGCGCCGTGAGGCCGTTCGCCCTTTCGATCGCGACCGCGGGAACGCCGTAGCGGCGGCCGAGGCTCATGAGGGTGTCGCCGCGCTCGACGGTGATGGCGGTGCCGCCTTCCCAGGACCAGCCGTTGCCGGAGGCCGGCGCGGGGCGCGAGACCGAACCGGTCACGTCGCGATGTGAAGAGCTTGTCGCATGCGCGGGCGATGCCACGCGCGGATTTGGAGCCGCGGGCCGTGTCTGCGGGGCACTGGCATAGCTGCGGTTTTGCGGCGGAGGCGGCAGCGCCTGGTTGTGGCTCTGCTGCTGATAGCCCTGCTGCTGATATTGCGGCTGCTGATACTGCTGAGGCGGCTGCTGATATTGTTGCGGAGGCTGCTGATAGCCGCCTTGCTGGTACCCACCCTGCTGGTAGCCGCCTTGCGGCGGCAGCGGCTGGCTTTCAATCCGCTGCGACGGCGCCTGCGCATATTGCGGCTGCGGCGCCGGCTGGTTGCGCGATGAATTGGAAAACGGATTGGAGAAAGTCGAGTTGTCGCTGAAGCGATTGACTTCGGAACTGCAGGCCGCGGTGGATGCCGCAAGCGCGGCCATCACGGCAAGACGGGTCCACGAAGACGAGCGAAGAAGCTCGGCGTGAGAACGCATGGGTTACAACTCACTCGTACGCAACAGAGATACGCGCCGAGTTAACACCGGCCGAGTAAATAAGGTTTTAAGGAAATGGAGTCCGTAAACGTTAACGGGGTGCCGCTTACAGCTCCTTCGCCTTCCCCGGCACCATCGGCACGAAGCGCACGAGGATCAGGTCCTCGCGCTTGAGGCCCTCCTCCGTCTTCGTCAGCTTGACGAGCTGCTGCGGCCCGCCATGCGGCCCGAGCGGCAGCACCATGATCCCCTCCGGCGCAAGCTGATCGACCAGCGTTTGCGGGATGTCTTCCGCCGCGGCGGTGACGATGATGCGCTCGAACGGCGCCAGATTCGGCGCACCGAGGAAGCCGTCGCCGCTCAGAACCTCGATATTGCGGATGCCGAGCTGGTCGAAACGTCGGCGCGCGGTGTCGGCGAGCGTGCGATAGCGCTCGATGGTGACGACCTCGCGCGCGATCTTGGCCAGAACCGCCGCCTGGTAGCCGGAGCCGGTGCCGATCTCCAGCACCCGGTCATGCGGATGCAGGCCGAGCTGCTCGGTCATGTAGGCGACCACGTAAGGCTGGCTGATGGTCTGGCCGCAGGCGATGGGCAAGGCCTGGTCGTAATAGGCCGCCTCGGTCATGCCGGGGCCGACGAAAAACTCGCGCGGCACCTCCTCCATCGCGCGCAAGACCGCCGCATCGCCGATGCCGCGTTTGCGCAGCGTCAGCAGGAACTCCATACGGTCGTTCTTTTCGCGCGCCGCGCGCATCGGGACAGCGGCCTCCGGACTCAAATGCAATACTGATCCTACCCCAGTACTTCCGCAAGCTTGGTCATGAACGGCTCGTCGGTCATATCCAGCCGCAGCGGCGTGACCGAAATGCGGTTGCTGGCCAGCGCCGACAGATCGGTTCCGTCCACATGGTCCGGCTTGCCCTTGCGCGAGAAGGCGATCCAGAAATACGGATTGCTGCGGCCGTCGAAGCGCGGATCGATGCGGAGCAATTGCTGGTCGCGCTTGCCCTGGCAGGTGACGGCGACGCCCTGCACCGAGTCGGCGTGGCAATCCGGGAAATTGATGTTGATGAAGACGTCCTTGGGGATGCCGGTGGCGACGATCTGCTGCACGAGATCGGGTGCGAAGCGCCGCGCGGTGTCCCAGGGCGGATTGTCGCGATTGCCCGGCCCATAGGCCTGCGACAGCGCGATCGAGGGAATGCCGAGCACGGTGCCTTCCATCGCGCCGGCGACGGTGCCCGAATAGCCGACATCCTCGGCGACATTCTGGCCACGATTGACGCCGGAGAGAATGAGATCCGGCCGCTGGTCTTCCGGCATCAGGTGGCGCACCGCCATGATGACGCAATCGGTCGGCGTGCCTTTGACGGCAAAACGATTGCCCTCGACATGGCGCAGCCGCAGCGGATCGTTGAGCGACAGCGAATGCGACACTCCGGAATTGTCGGTCTCCGGCGCGACCACCCAGACCTCGTTGGAGATCGCGCGCGCGATGTCCTCGCAGACTTTCAGCCCGGCGGCGTGAATGCCGTCGTCGTTGGTGACAAGGATTCTCATTGAATTTCCATTGCTGATCTTGACCCGTCATCCTGAGGTGCGCGGCGAAGCCGCGCCTCGAAGGATGTCGGCCCGGGCCGTCGCCCTTCGAGGCTCGGCCTTCGGCCGAGCACCTCAGGGTGACGGTGAGAGATTTTGCTACTTCGCACGTTCAATCACCTTCACGCCGCCCATATAGGGCGCGAGTGCGTCCGGCACGACGATCGAGCCGTCGGCCTGCTGGTAATTCTCCATCACCGCGATCAGCGCGCGGCCGACCGCGACGCCGGAGCCGTTCAGCGTGTGCACGAAACGGTTCTTGCCGTCCTTGCCCTTCACGCGCGCATTCATGCGCCGCGCCTGGAAGTCGCCGCAGACCGAGCAGCTTGAGATTTCGCGATACATATTCTGGCCCGGCAGCCAGACCTCGATGTCATAGGTCTTCTGCGAGGCAAAACCCATGTCGCCGGTGCACAGCGTCATCACGCGGTAATGCAGGCCGAGGCGGCGCAGCACCTCTTCCGCGCTGGAGAGCATGCGCTCGTGTTCGTCCTTGCTTTGCTCCGGCGTCGTGATCGAGACCAGTTCCACCTTGGTGAACTGGTGCTGGCGGATCATGCCGCGCGTATCTTTTCCGGCGGCACCGGCTTCGGCGCGGAAGCACGGCGTGCAGGCGGTGAGCCGCATCGGGAGGTCGGATTCGTCGGTGATGGCCTCGCGCACGAGATTGGTCAGCGGGACTTCAGCGGTCGGGATGAGCCAAAATTCTTCTTTTGTTTCTGCATCCTCGATCAGAGCGTCCACAATCTCCTTTGG
>JAESGM010001114.1_pt1 | contig 10177 bp, 7 predicted proteins | sample 9269721 | NCBI WGS metagenome assembly JAESGM01 (sample SAMN15720920, study PRJNA650825) | algae metagenome | isolation source: Komarekiella atlantica HA4396-MV6 and co-occurring heterotrophs from... | place: USA: Theobald House, Kauai, HI | collected 2009-07-29 | reverse complement strand
CGAACCGGCAGGACCGAAAGCGGAATGAGTGACACCACGACCCCCGGCGACAAGACCTTGAGCGTGACGCCTCCCAAGACGTTGTCGCTGAAGCGCCCTGTCGAACAGAGCACGGTTCGACAGAGCTTCTCGCATGGGCGTTCGAAGCAGGTCGTCGTCGAGGTCAAGCGCCGCGTCAGCGGCCACGAGCCCGCTCCGGCGCCTGTCGCCCGCGCGCCCCAGCCACCTCAGGCTCCGACGCCGCCGCGGCCACAGGCGCCCCAGCCGGCACCGCAGGCCAACCGACCCGCCAGCGGCATGCTGCTGCGTACGCTCTCCGACGACGAGAAGGATGCGCGCCAGCGTGCCCTCTCTGACGCGCGTGCCGTCGAGGCCGAGGCCCGCTCCCGCGCCGAGGAAGAAGCGCGTCAGCGCGCCGCCCGCGAAGCCCGCGAGCGATCCGAGCGCGAGGCCGCCCAGGCCCGCCAGCGCGAGGAAGAGGATCGCCGCCGCCAGGAGGACGAGCACAAGCGCCGCGCCGAGAGCGCCGCACGCCAGCGCATGGGCGAGGAAGCGGCAGCGCCGCGGCCAGCGCCGGTGCGTGAGCCCGAGCGTCCGTCCGCTCCCCCGTCCCAGACTTATGCGCAGGCGCCGCGCCCGGCACCGACCGGCCCGCGCGAGCCGCGTGAACAGCGCGAGTTCGGTGGCCAGCGGCCGCCGGCGCGCGATGTCGGCGCCCGTCCGCCGCGGCTGGATTTCCGTCCGCCGCGTTCGGATGCGCCGCGCGGCCCCCGTCCCGATGCCAATGCCCCCGCCGAGCCGGTCGTCGCCCGGCCGACCCGGCAGGCGCCGTCCGCTGGCGCACCGCGTAGCCGTCCCGATGACGGCGAGGCGCGTCCCGCCTTCCGCCGTCCCGGCGGAGCCCCCGGCGCCGCCAACCGCGGCGCGCCTGCTCCGGCGCCGAAGACCCCGAAGGTCGGCGACAAGCCGCGTGGCCGCCTGACGCTCTCGACCGCCACCGGCGGCGACGACGAGCGGACCCGCTCGCTCGCCTCCTTCCGCCGTCGCGTTCAGCGCATGACCGGTCATCGCGCCTCGGATGTGCAGAAGGAGCGCGTGCTGCGCGAGGTGATCATCCCCGAGACGATCACCATCCAGGAACTCGCGAACCGCATGTCGGAGCGCGGCGTCGACGTCATCCGCCTGCTGATGAAGCAGGGTGCGATGCACAAGATCACCGACGTGATCGATGCCGACACCGCCCAGCTCGTCGCCGAGGAAATGGGCCACAGCGTCAAGCGCGTCGCCGAATCCGACGTCGAGGAAGGCCTGTTCGACACGCCGGACACCGACGAGACCCTGGTTTCGCGTCCGCCGGTCGTGACGATCATGGGCCATGTCGACCACGGCAAGACCTCGCTGCTCGACGCGATCCGCAAGACCCATGTCGTCTCCGGCGAGGCCGGCGGCATCACCCAGCATATCGGCGCCTATCAGGTGACGACGCCGGCGGGTGCCAAGGTGACCTTCATCGACACGCCCGGCCACGCCGCCTTCACGGCGATGCGCGCCCGCGGCGCCAAGGTGACGGATATCGTCGTGCTGGTGGTCGCGGCCGATGACGGCGTGATGCCGCAAACGGTCGAGGCCATCAACCACGCCAAGGCGGCCAAGGTGCCGCTGATCGTGGCGATCAACAAGATCGACAAGTCCGACGCCAACCCGGATCGGGTCCGTTCCGAGCTGCTGCAATACGAGATCCAGGTCGAGTCGCTCGGCGGCGAGACGCTGGAAATCGAGGTCTCGGCCAAGACCGGCCAGGGGCTCGACACGCTGCTCGACGCGATCGCGCTGCAGGCCGAAGTGCTCGACCTCAAGGCCAACCCCGAGCGCGCCGCCGAAGGCACGGTCATCGAGGCCAAGCTCGACCGCGGCCGCGGCCCGGTCGCAACCGTGCTGGTCCAGCGCGGCACGCTGCGCACCGGTGACATCATCGTCGCCGGCGCCGAATGGGGCCGTGTCCGGGCGCTGATCTCCGATACCGGCGCCCAGATCAAGGAAGCGGCGCCGTCGCTGCCGGTCGAGGTGCTCGGCTTCAACGGCACGCCGGAAGCCGGCGATCGCGTCGCGGTCGTCGAGTCCGAGGCGCGCGCCCGCGAGATCACCGACTACCGCGAGCGCCAGAAGCGCGATCGTCTCGCTGCTCGTGGCGCCGGCTCGGGCGCTGGCCGCTCGCTCGCCGAGATGATGCGCGAGCTCAAGGAAGGCGCTGGCCGCAAGGAGTTCCCGCTCGTCGTCAAGGGCGACGTGCAGGGCTCCGTCGAGGCCATTGTCGGGTCCTTGGAGAAAGTCGGCAACGACGAGGTCCGCGCCCGCGTGCTCTCGTCGGGCGTCGGCGCGATCACCGAATCCGACGTCACCCTGGCCCAGGCCTCGGGCGCGGTGGTGATCGGCTTCAACGTCCGTGCCCACAAGGAAGCGCGCGAGGCGGCCGAACGGGCCGGCGTCGAAATCCGCTATTACAGCATCATCTACAACCTGATGGATGATGTGAAGGATGCGATGTCGGGCCTGCTGGCGCCGACTCTGCGCGAGACCATGCTCGGCAACGCGCAGATCCTCGAGATCTTCAACGTCTCGAAGGTCGGCAAGATCGCAGGCTGCCGCGTCACCGACGGCACGATCGAGCGCGGCGCCAATGTCCGCCTGATTCGCGACGGAGTCGTGGTTCACGAGGGCAAGCTCGCCCAGCTCAAGCGCTTCAAGGACGACGCCAAGGAAGTGGTCGCCGGCCAGGAATGCGGCATGTCCTTCGAGAGCTACCAGGACATGCGTCAGGGCGATGTGATCGAGTGCTTCCGCGTTGAGGAGATCAAGCGCAGCCTCTGACCGGCTCGCTTCATCCCCGGATACCAATAGATGGCCGGGCTTTCGCCCGGCCATGACGTTTCAAACCCGTCCGTCCGGTCCGATCCCGGAGAACGAGAACCATGGCAAAGAAACCCAATACACAGGGCTCCGGGCCCTCGCAGCGGCAATTGCGCGTCGGCGAGCTCATTCGTCACGCCCTCGCAGAGATGCTGGCGCGCGGCGACATCCATGACGATGTGCTGGCCAAGCACGTGATCACGGTGCCGGAGGTCCGGCTCTCGCCCGATCTCAAGCTCGCGACCTGCTACATCATGCCGCTCGGCGGCCAGGACATCGCACCTGTGCTGAAGGCGCTCGACGCCAACAAGCGCCATATCCGCGGCGAGATCGCCCATCGGGTGAACCTGAAATACGCCCCGGATGTCCGCTTCCGCCAGGATGAGAGCTTCGACGAGGCCGCCCGGATCGACGCCTTGCTCGACTCCGACGCCGTGCGCCGCGATACCGACCGCAAGCCGCTGCGCATCGACCAAGACTTTGACCAGCAAGACAAGCACGATGACGACAACTGACGAGAACCGCCCGGCAGAGGCGGATGGCGGCCGGCCGCCGCGCCCGAAGAAGCGCGACGTGCATGGCTGGGTCGTGCTCGACAAGCCGGTTGGCATGACCTCGACCCATGCGGTCGCCGTTGTGAAGCGCGCCTATGCCGCCAAGAAGGCCGGCCATGCCGGCACGCTCGATCCGCTCGCCTCGGGACTGCTGCCGATCGCGCTCGGCGAAGCGACCAAGACCGTCCCCTTCGTGATGGACGGCCGCAAGGCCTATGAATTCACCGTCGCCTGGGGCTCGCAGACCGACACGGACGACACCGAAGGCAAGGTCGTCGCGACCTCCGAGCTCAGGCCGGATGAGGCGGCGATCGCGGCCTTGCTGCCGCGCTTCACCGGCACGATCCAGCAGGTGCCGCCGAAGTTCTCGGCGATCAAGATCGCCGGCGAGCGCGCCTATGACCTCGCCCGCGACGGCGAGGAGGTGACGCTGGACGCCCGCCCGGTCGAGATCGCCGCGCTGCGCATCGTCCGCCATGACGGCCCGACCACGACCTTCGAGGCCGAATGCGGCAAGGGCACCTATGTGCGCGCCATCGCCCGCGACCTCGGCCTGGCGCTCGGCTGCCTCGGCCATGTCGCGCATCTCAGGCGCACCCGCGTCGGCCCGTTCGCAGTGGCGGATGCGGCGACGGTCGAGGCCCTGCGCGACGGCGACGGCACCTCGGAAGCGCTGCTGCCGGTCTCGGCGGCGCTACAGCTGATCCGGGAGATCGTGGTGCATCGCGACGCCGCGCTCCGGCTCAAGCGCGGCCAGAGCGTGCTGCTGCGCGGCCGCGACGCCCCCTTGGAAGCCGACGCCGTCTACGCGGTGAGCGGCGGCGTCCTGATCGCCACCGGCTCGATCATGCAGGGTGAGTTCGTGCCGCATCGCGTCTTCAACCTGTAGACGAATCCTCCTTCTGAGCACACGCAACCGTCTCAGATCTCCGCTGGAACTCCAGCTATAGCGGTCGAAAATCGGCCGTTTTCGAGCGAAAACGACCCTCTTTAAAGCCTAATTTACCAGTTTACCGACCTCCTTGGATTGCCAGCCTGCCCCCGGCAAACCCCAAGGAGCCCTTCGTGAAGAAGCTCGCCTCGCTCTGGCTACCCATCTCGAACCGGCTTGCGATCGTCGGGGTCATCATCGTCGCTGCCGCAGTGGCTGCATCCGTCATCCTGTCGATCCGCGCCGCCGACAGCGCGATGCGCGAGCGGGCCCAGGCCAGCCTGATCGTCAACAGCAACCTACTGCGCGATATCCTCACCACCAAGGGCGAGCCACGGCTCGACGGCGACAAGCTGTATTTCGGCTCAGAGCCGGTCAACGGCAATTTCGCGGCGGTCGACAAGGTCAAGGCGCTCTCCGGTGGCACCGCCACCGTGTTCATGGGCGACACCCGCATCTCGACCAATGTGCAGAAGCCGGACGGTTCGCGCGCGGTCGGCACCAAGCTGGCGCAGGGCCCGGCCTATGACGCCGTCTTCAAGGAGCGCCGCACCTATTCCGGCGCCGCCGACATCCTCGGCGTGCCCTATTTCACCATCTACGAGCCGATCATCCAGAAATCGAACAACGCGGTGATCGGCATCCTCTATGTCGGCATCAAGCAGGCCGATTTCCTCACCGTCATCGACGAGATGATCCGCAACAACATCGCAGCTGGCCTGGTCATCGCCCTGGTCGGCGGCCTGCTGCTGTTCTGGTTGACCCGCCGGACGCTGAAGCCGCTCGGCCAGCTCAAGGCCTCGATGCTGAAGCTCGCCGCCGGCGATCTCGCCAGCGAGCCGCCGAAGCTGCGCAGCGGCGACGAGGTCGCGGCGATGGCGGATGCGGTTTCCGTCCTGCGCGAGGCGGCAATCGAGAAGGCACGCCTGGAGACCGAGGCCACCGAGCAGTCGGAGCGGACCAACAACGAGCGCCGCAGCAACCAGGCCGAGCGCGAGCGTACGGCCGAGCAGCAGCGCGAACACGCGCGCCAGCAGGAAGCCATCGTCCGTGCCCTGGCAGCGGGTCTGGAGCGCCTCGCCCAGGCTGATCTGACCTGCCGGCTCGAAGACGCTTTTCCGGCCGAGTACGAGCAGCTCCGGGCCGATTTCAACGAAGCCGTCGACCGCCTCTCCGCTACCGTGTCGACGATCCAGCTGACCGCTTCGGAGGTCGGCATCGCCGCCCGCGAGATCAACACGGGCGCGGACGACCTCTCGAAGCGTACCGAGGAACAGGCCTCGTCGCTGGAAGAGACCGCGGCGACGACCGAGGAGCTGGCGGCTTCCGTGAAAGCCTCGGCCCAGGGCGCGCGCCAGGCGGCTGCGGTCGCCGAGGAGGCGATGAAGGCGGCTCAGGACGGCGGCGCCATTGCCGGCGAGGCAGTCGCTGCCATGGCCAGGATCGAAGATGCCTCCAAGAAGATCTCCGAGATCGTCTCGGTGATCGACGGCATCGCCTTCCAGACCAATCTCTTAGCGCTCAACGCGGCCGTCGAGGCGGCACGGGCCGGCGATGCCGGCAAGGGCTTCGCCGTGGTCGCCAGCGAGGTGCGCACGCTGGCGCAGCGCTCGGGCGAGGCGGCCAAGGACATCTCCGGGTTGATCTCGTCCTCGAATGCCGAGGTCGAACAGGGCGTCAAGCTGGTGCGCCGGGCTGGCGATTCGCTGGAGAAGATCCTTGCCGCCTCGCAGAAGGTCACCGGCACGATCCAGGAGATCTCGGCCGCCTCGGCCGAGCAGGCACATGGCATCGACGAGATGAGCCAGGCGGTCGCCCATCTCGACGAGATGACGCAGGCGAATGCGGCGCTGGCCGAAGAGAGCGCCGCTTCGGCCGGGGCGCTCACCGGCCGGATCGGCGAGCTCAATACGCTGGTCGCGAGCTTCCGCACCGGCAGCGGCCACACCGTAGCGGCGGGGACGGGATCGGCCGGCTCCGCTTCACGCCCGGCGCCAAGGCCCCCAACCCGGGCACCCGTGCGCGCTGCTGCCCCGTTGCACATGGCGGGCTCGGCTGATCGCGCCAGCGGCCATGGCCCTGAGCCGGAACGCCTGCGCCAGCTCGCCGAGGCCGCCTTCGTCCAGAGCAAGTCGACACCCGCCCGCAAGGCCGCCAATGGCCGCGCCAACGATGCCGGCTGGGAAGAGTTCTGAGCGGGCGACTACCTCAGCCGCTATAGACCGGCTCGCCGCCGCGGAAGCGCGCCACATCGCGCAGCGGCGGCGCGCCGAATAGGCGGCTATACTCCCGACTGAACTGCGAGGGGCTCTCATAGCCGACCTCGAACCCGGCCGAGGCGGCGTCATGCGCCTTGGCCAGGATCAGGCGGCGGGCCTCCTGCAATCTGAGCTGCTTCTGGTATTGCAGCGGGCTCATCGCCGTCACCGCCTTGAAATGCTGGTGCAACGCCGAGGGGCTCATCCGCGCCTCGGCGGCGACGATCTCGACGCTGAAGGGCTTGCGGTAATTGCGCTTGATCCAGCCGATGGCGCGGTTGACCTGCTGCAGCTTGCTCTCGGCCACCGCGATCTGGCGCAGGCGCCCCGCCTGCTCGCCCGTGAGCAAGCGATAGAGGATCTCGCGCTCGGCCAGCGGCGCGAGCACCGGAATGTCGGCTGGGCAGGCCAACAGGCTGGTCAGCCGGATCGCGGCATCGAGCAAAGCCGGCGTTATCGGGCTGACAGTCACGCCTAGGCCGGGCGGTAGCTCCCGCTCTGCAGGAGGCGCGGACTCCAGCATCAGCGCGCCAATGGCGGCCGGGTCGAGCTCCAGTTTGACGCAGAGATAGGGCTTGTCGGGCGTCGCCTCGATCACCTGGCCGATGACCGGCAGGTCGAGCGAGACGATGAGGCAGTGCGCGGCGTCGTAGCGATAGATCTGGTCGCCCAGGATGACCTGCTTGGCGCCCTGCGCGATGATGCAGAGCGCCGGTTCGTGCAGGCCGTGCATCGGCTCGCTCGGCTGCGACAGGCGGACCACCTTCAAGCGCGGGATCGCTGTCTCATGGACGCCGTCGATCGGCGCGAAGCGCGCGATCAGCGCGGCCAGTTCCTCGATCTGACGCATGCGGGTTTCCTCCTTCAGGAGTCGCCGGCGGCCTGTTGACCCCGGACGATCATATAAGGAACTGCCGCAGCTTTGTGATGGCGCGGCGCCACGGCTGGAGGATCAGGCAATGATCGCGGCGGATCGGTCTACCGGTTGCGGGCCGCCCCGGTGCATTGTCCGACCATACCGGCAGCGTTCTCGACCAACGGACCCACGGGCTGATCGCCCTGGCGCCCCGCGCCGGTTGCTACTGACATATTCCTGTCAAAGGCGGCGCTATCAGCACCGCCCAACAACCTGAACGAAAGGAGATCACCATGCCCTTCAGCCAGGTCTTCCAGTCGCTCGGCGCGATCGCCTCGATCATCGCTCCGGCGAAGCGGCCGATCCGCCCGCTCGAGATCGATCTTGAGGCCTTCCAGCCGCTGAGCAAGGCGGAGCGCGCCGTGCTCGGCCGCTGGGTCAGCGAGGATGGGGCCATCCGGCTTGACCTTCGGCCCAATGGCCGGTTCGGCAAGCAGCGCGACCAGGCGCCGAGCCATGGCGGGCGCTACGAGGTCGATGCGTCGCAGCTCTATTTCGAGAGCGACGCCGGCCATGTCTGGAGCGGTGAACTGCGCCGCGGCCAGCTCGCCTTCGGCGAGAAGCGCTTCCGCCGGACCCTGCAGCTCGATCCGGCCAGGCTGATACAGTCTGGCCGGTAAGCTCACTAGTGTTGAGGCGGGGCCTGGCGCTCCGCCTCAATAGCCGACGGTGAAGCGCTGGCGCGAATGCGCCGGCTTTTCGAGTTCGTCGACCAGAGCAATGGCGTAGTCCTCGGCCGAGATCCGGCTCTGACCGTTGCCGTCGACCAGAAGCTGATCCTTACCGAGCCGGAACGTGCCGGTGCGCTCGCCCGGCTCGATCAAGGCGGACGGCGAGAGGAAGGTCCAGTCAAGGCCGGTCTCGCCCTTCAGCAGATCCAGGAAAGCGCCGCCCTTCCGCGCCTCATCGAGATAGATCGCTGGAAATTCCTTGGTGTCGAACAGTTTGACGCCCGGCGCGACTTCGAGGCTGCCGGCGCCACCGACGACGAGATAGCGCTTCACACCGGACTGTTTAACGGCCGCGAGCAGCGTCGCCGGATCGCTGGCGGTGAAGTGCACCGCACTGATCACGGCCTCGTGGCCGGCGAGCAGGGCGGCGAGCCCGCCCTTGTCGAAGACATCGCCTTTCTTCACCGCGATACCGGCGCCCTGCGGCACCTTCTCGGGATTGCGGACGATGGCGGTGACTTGATGGCCGCGGCTGGTGAGCTCGCCGAGCAGGCGCGAGCCGATGAAGCCGGTGGCGCCGATGAGAGCAATCTTCATGATGATCTTCCCTGGTATCTGCTGGGAACCTACATCCCAATAGACACCAGATGGCAGCCATGCGATTTTCTCTCAAGAAGGCACTTTCACGCCACAAGGTCACCTGCCGGAAACCGCCATGCTCCACCGCCCCGACCCATTCGACGCCCGCTGCCCGACCCGGCAGGTGCTCGACCGCATCGGCGACAAATGGGCGGTGCTGGTGCTGATCCTGCTCGAACAGGAGACGCTGCGCTTCAACGAATTGCGCCGGCGGATCGATTCCATCTCGCAAAAAATGCTGTCGCAGACGCTGAGGAGCCTGGAGCGCGACGGGCTGATCTCGCGCCGCGCCTTCGCGACTGTGCCGGTTACGGTCGAATATTCGCTGACACCGCTCGGACGCACGCTCGCAGGTACGGTCGCGGCGCTGACGCAATGGGCCGAGGCCCATATCGGCGAGGTCGAGGAAGCCCAGCGCCGCTATGACCGCGGCGAGGTCGCCGCCTGATCAGCGCTTCAGTGCTCGCTTCGGCTTGAAGAAAGCGGCCCAGGCGTCGTCAGGCGGTCCCTTCTTCGTGACCTCCGGAGCCTTGTAGGCATCGGGCGCCAGATTCTTCTCCAGCAGCTCCCAGGCGACTGGCATGGCGACCGCAGCGCCCGGCCGGGCGCGCGTCGAGAACGGCGCGATGGCGGTCGAGCCCCGGCCATTTCTGAGATAGTCGATGAAGATGCGGCCCTTGCGCGCCTTCTTCGACAGGGTCGCGGTGTAGAGCTTCGGCTCGGCCTGCTCCATCGCCTTGGCGAAGTCGCGGGCAAAACCTTTGACCGCGCCCCAATCCGCCTTGGGTTTCAGCGGCAGCACGACATGGAATCCCTTGCCGCCGGAGGTCTTGAGGAAGCTCTCGAAACCGAGCTCGTCCAGGCGCTCGCGTACGGTGAGCGCCGCCTCGCGCACCCGCTCCATCGGCACGCCTTGGTCGGGGTCGAGATCGAAGATGACCTGGTCGGGTGTCTCGATCGCATCGACTTTTGCGCCCCAGACATGGACTTCGACCGTGCCGAGCTGCACCAGCGCCGCGAGCCCGTCGAAATCGCGGATGAACAGAAGCTCCTCGCCATCCTTGTCCTTCATCCGCGCCACCGCCTTATGCAGGCCGGCACCGGCATGCTTCTGGAAGAAGACCTGACCGCCGACGCCGTCGGGCGCACGCAACAGGCTCAAGGGGCGCTCGATCACGAAAGGCGCCATGCGCTCCCAGACGCAGGCGTAGTAATCGAGCAGATCCTGCTTGGTGAAACCGATATCGGGCCAGAGCGGCTTGTCGGGATTGCTCAGCATCACGATCGTCTCCGGGCCGGCC
>JAESGM010001113.1_pt1 | contig 10177 bp, 13 predicted proteins | sample 9269721 | NCBI WGS metagenome assembly JAESGM01 (sample SAMN15720920, study PRJNA650825) | algae metagenome | isolation source: Komarekiella atlantica HA4396-MV6 and co-occurring heterotrophs from... | place: USA: Theobald House, Kauai, HI | collected 2009-07-29 | reverse complement strand
CATGGCTTCCTCCTCTGCATTGGGTGCAGGGAGGAGCGTAAAACTATGCCGAGCCGATCACCGCAAAGTTACGGGAAAGCGCGGGCATCCCACGCCCGCTCGGCATAGTGTGGCGCTCGGCATAATCCAAGCACTACAGAATCTCGCAAGTAGAACTGGCGTGGCTTGGCGATCGCGTCGACGCTCTGGCTGAGATCGTTGAATCGCTCTGCCGCGATCGGATCGTGCAGCTTGAGGCTACCGCAAAGCAGGCCGGCTAACGAGGCGTGGCTCGGATTATTTTCCCCGAAACCGCTTGAATTTCTCGCGGGCCTCGGCGGTTTCGATCGCCATGCTGGCGTGCTGGCATTCTTCTCCACGGTGGGTATCCGTCGCGCACGCCGCGACAACTTCCCGCGCGTCGTCCAGGTGACCCTCAAAATACTGCAGGCTGCGCGGCGGGCTTTGTTCGCACGCCGTCAAGGAGATGGCGAGCACCATGGTCATAATCGCACGCAAATCGCTGCTCCTGATCAGCCGCTGAGGGTGCTTAACTTAGCGCTTGGGATCCAGAGTGCGAGGCGGCAGACCAGTCTCGCCGCGCTGCCCCTTCTCGAGCAGGTCGAAGAGATGATCGAAGCCCACCGTCGAGCGGCGGTAGGGGGTAAAGTCAAAATCGGTTCTCATTTCCAAATCCTCCTGATTGAAGCAATTCGGGCATGAGATGCGCCGGGACTTAGAGCCGGCGCTCTCTATGTCCTCAGGACCCGGACAACCCGGCATCCGTGGAAAAAATTAGGAAGCCGTTTTTGCGGTTTCAAGAGGTCGAAAGCGCATTGAATCGGCTGATGATGCAGCCCTCTATGGCCAGCGCTATCAGGTGCGGAGCCGCGCAGCGCGCGGCTCCGCGATCGGGTCAGGCGGCGCGGTTGTCGCCGGTATCGCGGCTCCAAGCAGCGATTTGGTCCTTGACCGCCAGCTTCAGCTTCTTGAGCCGCGCGATCAGGACCTCGTCAGGTCGGCGCTGCCGCGCTTCCCGATCGATTTCGGCTTCGAGGCGGGCATGCTCGCGCCGGAGATATTCGATATGTTTGCTGGACATCTTCTTCTCCATGCCAAGTTGAGGATGTTGCAGCCGGGAGGACTGCAGCAGGGATATAGGAAGGGCCTGTCCCTGATTTCAACGGATTGGGACAGGCCATGCGCTCAAATCGGCATGTGCACCGTCCGACATGAGAACGACCGACTTTCGCACGCGTTTGACCGCTATTCTTGAACTGGCGTTCAGAAGCAGACGGTCCCCTTTCGGCCAGAACCGGCAGCCTTGGCAAGGCTACCAGTCCCTAAGTGACTCCTAAGCTGGTCACGGCTGCTCCGAGTTCACGATCATGCCCGCGGACGTGAAAGCTGCCAGGCGCGCCGCTTACAAAATTGAACGGCGAGAATTCGATCTTGTGAGTTTGCGATCGTTGTTGATCGGTCCAAAAGCTTGGACGGACGTCGCTACGAGCTTGGCGCTCAATCTTGCCGAACCACGGGTCCTCAGGATCGTGGGCCCAACGCAAATGATCGACCGCCGCTTCGCCGCTCGGATTTGGGAGGAAAAGATGGTCGATTATTGCCGATGTGACGGCTCGTCGCGCTGACTGCTTTGCGTCGACCGCACTGACCGAGGAGACGAAGAAATGAAAACTTGGCTCATCACCGGCTGTTCGAGCGGCTTCGGCCGACGGCTCGCGCTCGCTGCAGCACAGCGCGGCGATCGGGTCATTGCGACGGCCCGCGATGTCAAGGCGATCGAGGACATGGCCGAACCGTTCGGCGGCCGCATGATCACCTTGCCGCTCGACGTCACCGATGCGGCGGCAGCCAAGGCAGCGGTCGCGAAGACCGTCGAAATCTTCGGCGGGTTTGACGTGCTCGTGAACAATGCCGGCTACGCACTCTTCGGCGCGATCGAGGAGGCTACGCCCGAAGAGTATCGGCCGATGTTCGACGTGAATGTGTTCGGTCTGATCGAAACCACCAGAGCCGCGCTCCCCGTCCTTCGCCGCTCAGGCGGAACGATCGTCAACATGTCATCGGGCGCCGGCATCGAAGGGCGTGGCGGCGGCGGCTACTACCATGCCGCCAAGTTTGCAGTCGAAGGGATATCCGAAGCGCTTGCCGGCGAGCTGGAGCCGTTCGGCATTCGCGTGCTGATCGTCGAACCCGGGCCGTTTCGGACCGATTTTCTTGGCCGGTCGATCATGACCGCGGCCAACGAGATGCCGGAATATAGCGCGACCTCGCGCAAACATTATCGCGAGACGAACGATGGCAATCAGGCCGGCGATCCCGACAAGGCGATCGCGGTGATCCTGCAGGCGGTCGATGCCGAGGACGCGCCGCTGCACCTGCCGCTCGGGCCGGCCGCGCATGCGATCGCCGAACGCAAGCTGGCTGCCTTCCGCCGCGACATCGACGCCTGGCGCGACATCACGATCGCCACCGACTTCGATCAGGTCTGAGCGAAGGCCGCGCGCCGTTCGAACATCAAATAGTGACTGGAAGTGATCATGTTAGGAGCACTGGAAGGGTTCACCCAGCAGCTGGTGCCGGCGAACGGTATCAGGATCAACGCCGTCTCGGGTGGCTCGGGTTCGCCGATCCTTCTGCTGCACGGCTGGCCAGAGACTTGGTGGGAATGGCACGATGTGATGCCGCTCCTTGCTGGGCATTTCAGTGTCGTGGCCATCGATCTGCGTGGTGCGGGATTTTCCGATTGCCCGCAGGGCGGCTACGACAAGGCGACGATGGCGCGCGACGCGCATGAGGTGATGGTTGCCCTCGGGCACGAACGCTATGCCGTGTGCGGACATGACATCGGCGGCATGGTCGCCTTGCCGCAGGCCGCCCTCTATCGCGAGGCGGTTACCCATCTCGCTGTCCTCGATGTACCGCTCCCCGGCTGGAGCGGGTGGGAATCGACTACGGCCGGTCTCTGGCACTTCGGCTTCCACAGGAACCGGGATCTGCCCGAACGGCTGATCCATGGCCGGGAATATGGCTATATTTCGGCCTTCATGGCGGAGCGCTTTTACGATCACGGCCGCTTCGATCCGGCGAATATCGAAATCTATGCGAAAGCGATGGCGCTTCCCGGTCGTACCCGCGGCGGCATGGAATGGTACCGCACACTTGCCGCCGATCATGCGGCTGCAATCGAGTACAAGAAACGGCCGCTCAAGATCCCCGTGCTGGGCCTCGGTGGCGACCAGCGCTTCGGGGCGCAGATGGTGCCGATGCTCGAGGAGTTCGCCGCCAATGTGGTGGGCGGCGCGATCACGCGGTGCAGCCATTATGTCGCGGACGAACGGCCGGACGACGTCGCGGCTGCTCTGATCGATTTTATCACGTCCGCGTGAACCGCCCGCTCCATCGTGCGCCGGTCAGATCGACTAATTGGAAAGGAAGACCCTCATGACCGCACCCGTCATTCGCGGCGTCAATCATATCGGCATCACGGTGCCCGATATCGAGGCCGCCAAATCATTCCTGATCGAGGCCTTTGGCGGCCAGCTGATCTATCAGTCGTTCGGGCCAGGGGACCCGCCGCGGCAGGGAGCCGAGTTCGAGCGGGCCGTCGGCGCTTTCCCCGGCACCGTCGTGCGCGCCCAGGCGATGGTCAAGATCGGGAGCGGGCCCGACATCGAGCTTTTCGAAATGCACGGCCCCAAGCAGGCCCAGCCGATCCGGGCGAGCGACTTCGGCATCACGCATTTTGCGCTCTATACGGACGACATCGATGCATCGGTCGAGCGCTTCGAAAAGGCCGGCGGTACGCCCCTCACGGCGCCGCGCGCCATCCCTTATGCGACCGAAAAAGGCCCCGGAAACAAGGTCTGCTACTGCCGGATGCCCTGGGGCACGACGATGGAATTCATCACCACGCCCGATCGCATGCCCTATCATGACCAGACGGACTTGCGCCGCTGGCAGGACGAGGATTGAGCAGCGCGGGACCCCGCCCTGATTAGATACGGACATAGTTCGGCCGTGCGCCGGGTTAGGGCAAAACCTCGCGCAGGTGATTGGCCACTACGTCGATGAAAGCCCGCAGACGCTGCAGGTGCTTGAGGTCGCGATGATAACCCATCCATATGTCGCGACTGGGCGGCGCCGACGGAAGGTCGAGCTCGCGCAGGTCCGGGATCTGATTGCCGACTGCGCGGGGAAGGACGGCGATACCGACACCCTGTCTGCACATCCGCGCCTGGACATTCCGGTTGTTCGACCGCATGACGGGCTCCGCGTTGGGAAAGCTCTCCAAGAGCCAGGCGATGTCGGGGAATTGCCCGGTCGACGTGTCGTGGGTGATCAGACGGAACCCCGTGCCATCGCCAAACACTGGCGCGGGCGCATCGGCAGCGACATACACCCCGTAATTGAGCGAGGCGAGCCTTCGCTGCACGATGTCGGCGGTATCGAAGGGAACGATGCGAAAAGCGATGTCGGACTCGCGCTGGGCGAGGCTGAAGAGGCGCGTTCCGGTGAGGATTTCGACATCGACGCCCGGGTTGGCGTTCGTAAAGTCCGCGATGATGGGCGGCAGCACATAGGCGCCAAACCAGTCGGCCGAGGATATGCGCAGGGATCCGCGAAGCTGTTGCTCCTGGCCCGCAAGCCGCCGCTCCATGGCGAGCGCGCCCTCTTCCATCTGCTCCGCGAGCGCGACAATGGCACGGCCTTCCTCGGTGAGGATATGCCCGTCAGCAGTTCGCTGGAAAAGCGTTTGGCCGGTTGCTTCCTCAAGCGCGCGGAGGCGCCGGCCGATAGTGGGATGGCTGAGACGAAGCGAGCGTGCGGCGCCGCCCAGCGTGCCGGAACGCATGACGGCCAGAAAGATGCGGACGTCGCTCCACTCCATGTCATATCCTCATCGCTGCGGATCCTCGGCGAAGCCCTGCAGCAGGCCGCTCGCCACCTCCTGAGCATTTACGACCAGCGCTTCATCGGCCAGTTCGCCAGCCGTCCAGAAGGAGAGGGTCCCGCGAAAGGCGAAGGCGAGCTGCCGCGGCAAGATGCTAAGCGCTTCATCTTTCCTCGCCGCAATCAATCCTCTGCCGTCGCCGAGGGCGAGCCGCCACAAGCCTGTCGACAGCTCCAGCGCGCGGCCGGGGGTCGGGCTCGCGGTCCCGATCCAACCCATGACCGCACGATTGACGACCGGCTCTTCGAGCATGCCCTCCGCAGCTATGCGGATGGCGAGCAAAACCCTGTCTGCAGCATTCGGGAGGGGCGGTTCGGCGGAGAAGCGCTTTGCCATGAGCTCGATCCGTCTTTCCGCGAGCGCATGCATGATCGCAGCCTTGCTCCCGAACTGGTTGAAAGGCGTCGCAAAGCTGACCCCCGCCTCGGAAGCGAGCTCGCGCATCGAGAATTCGGCCTTGCCCTCGCGAAGCAGGCGTTCGGCCGCGTCGATGACGCGCTGGCGGACGGGTTCGCCTCGCGAGACGGTGGCGTCAGAAGGGGTCTTGATACGCGCCATTGCACTTTCTATATCATGATATAGTTATCGATCCTATCCCTCGGAGTTAGACCATGGCTGCAACTCTCCCCAAGACCTTTCTCATCACGGGCGTCAGTTCGGGGCTTGGCCGCGCCTTCGCGGCCGGCGCACTCGAGGCGGGTCATCAGGTCATCGGCACGGTCCGGAAGGAAGAAGATGCCAAAGCCTTCGCTGCCTTGAATTCCGGCCGCGCGCACCCGGTGATTCTCGATGTCACGAGGTTCGAGGAGATCGCGGCAGCCGTACCGAGAGCAGAAGAGGAATTCGGACCGGTCGACGTGCTTGTGAACAACGCCGGCTATGGTCAGGAGGGCGCGCTGGAGGAATCGTCGATGAACGACCTGCAGCGGCAATTTGCCGCCAATGTCTTCGGCCCGGTGGCCATGATCAAGGCGATCCTGCCCGGCATGCGGGCGCGCCGGAGCGGGCACATCGTCAATGTGACTTCAATGGGCGGATTTATCACGATGCCGGGCATCAGCTTTTACTGCGGCAGCAAGTTCGCGCTCGAGGGCATCTCGGAAGCGCTCGGCAAGGAGGTGGCGGGTTTCGGGATCCGGGTGACCGCGCTCGCACCGGGACAATTCCGGACCGATTGGGCGGGGCGGTCGATGGACCGCTCACCGCGTAGCCTTTCGGACTATGATTCCGTCATCGATCCGATCCGCGCTGCCCGCCTGGCCAAGAGTGGTAATCAACCGGGCGATCCCGCCCGGGCCGCCGAGGCGTTGCTTGCCCTCGTCGATGCGGCGGCCCCGCCAGCGCGATTATTCCTTGGTTCCGATGCGTTGGCGCTGGTCAACGACAAGCTCGAGGCGATGCGCGCCGAAATCGCAGCCTGGAACGAGATTTCGCGATCCACCGATTTCGCATCCGCCGCATAGGCCGACACTATTCAGCGTTGCCATGACGATGTGCCGGCGCCGTCTTCGATCAACCTGGTCCCCTGCGCGCGGTGTATCTGCGCGCACTTCAAACGAAAGCCTTGATGAAATGAACAGAAAAACCTCGCGTCCGAACCTCGACTGGCTGAAGCGCTATTACATTAGCCGCGCACTTTTTTCGGCCCTGTGGGTCGCCTTGGCTCTTGCGCTCGGAAAGGCTCATCCGGCGCTTGGATTGGGGCTGATCATTTTATATCCCGCATGGGACAGCCTCGCCAACTATGTCGACGCACAGCAGAGCGGCGGATTTCGCTCCAACCCGACGCAGATGATCAACGTTCTCGTGAGCGCGATCGTGACGCTAGCAATTGCCGTTGCTGCAACGCGGAACTTTCATGCCGTAATTGCAGTGGTCGGTGTCTGGGCAACGCTCGCTGGCATTCTTCAGCTTTCGACAGCCGCGCGGCGGTGGCGAAGTGCGGTTGCCCAATGGCCGATGATCCTGAGCGGTGCGCAGTCGGCGTTGGCGGGCCTGTTCTTTATCGCGAAGGCAATTGACCCCGCTTTTAGGCCGAGCGTCGCCGATGTTGCGCCCTACGCGGCTTTTGGCGCATTCTATTTTGCCGTGGCAGCCTTCATGCTCCTTCGGAGATCCGCGGTTCCTCATCGTGCAGCTAACGATGCCGAAAGCAGGCACGCCTAACCACTTGGGAGTGTCCGCTATCATTGTTTGATCGCGAAAAGCAGTCTGTCCGAAATCGGCCAAAACCGCTGCGCCTGCGTTCTCTGGCTTTGACATTCACCGGGTAAATTAGCGGGTTCGTCAGATCAGGTCGAAGAGCGGATCAAGTGATCGAAGGCCGAGAGCGACGCCTTCGACCCTTCGCCCATCGCGATGACGATCTGCTTGTAGGGCACCGTCGTCACGTCGCCCGCGGCGAAGATGCCCGGCTGGCTCGTCGCACCGCGCGCATCGACCTCGATCTCGCCGCGATCGCTGAGTGCCACCGCATTGCCGAGCCATTCGGTGTTCGGGATCAGGCCGATCTGGACGAAGATGCCTTCAAGTTCGACGAGATGTTCCTCATCCTTGTTCCGGTCGCGATATCGCAAGCCCACGACCCGCTCGCCATTGCCGAGCACTTCGGTCGTAAGCGCCGACGTAATAATCGTGACATTGGACAGGCTGCGCAGTTTGGTCCGGAGCACCGCGTCGGCGCGAAGCTGACTGTCGAACTCGATCAAAGTCACATGCGCGACGAGGCCGGCCAAGTCGATCGCTGCCTCGACGCCCGAATTGCCTCCGCCGATCACCGCGACGCGCTTCCCCTTGAACAGCGGGCCGTCACAGTGCGGGCAGTACGCCACGCCCTTGTTGCGATATTCGGCCTCGCCGGGGACGCCCATCTGGCGCCAGCGCGCGCCGGTCGACAGGATCACCGTCTTGCCCTTCACGCTCGCGCCGCTCTTCAGCTTCACTTCGTGTAGGCCGTGCGCGCCGCCCGGGATCAGTTCGGCGGCTTCCTGCACGTTCATGACGTCGACGTCATAATCCTTCACATGCGCCTCGAGCTGCGCCGCGAGCTTCGGTCCCTCGGTGTGCTGGACCGAGACGAAATTCTCGATCCCCAGCGTGTCGAGCACCTGCCCGCCGAAGCGTTCGGCGACGATGCCGGTGCGGATGCCCTTGCGCGCGGCATAGATTGCCGCCGCCGCGCCGCCGGGGCCGCCGCCGACGACGAGCACGTCGAACGGCTCCTTCGCGGCGATCTTCTCGGCCGCGCGCGCGACCGCGCCGGTGTCGAGCTTGGCCACGATCTGCGCGAGGTCCATGCGGCCCTGCCCGAAGGGTTCGCCGTTCAGGAAGACAGCGGGCACCGCCATCACCTGACGCCGCTCGACTTCGTCCTGGAACAGCGCGCCGTCGATAGCCGTGTGACGGATATTCGGATTAAGCGCCGCCATGATGTTGAGCGCCTGCACGACGTCGGGGCAATTCTGGCACGAGAGCGAGAAGACGGTTTCGAAGACGAAGTCGCCTTCGAGGGCGCGCACCGCGTCGAGCAGTTCGGCCTCTTCCTTCGGCGGATGGCCGCCGACGTGGAGCAGCGCGAGGATCAGCGAGGTGAATTCATGCCCCATCGGCAGGCCCGCGAACACGGCTTCGGCGCGGTCTTCATCGGCGCGGATCGCGAAGGACGGGCGGCGCGCGTCGTCGCCATCGAACCGCGCGGTCACGAGGTCCGACTGCGCGGCGACCTCTTCGACAAGGCTGCGTATCTCGGCCGACTTGGCCGAAGCGTCGAGGCTCGCGACCAGCTCGATCGGGCGGCGGAGATTGCCGAGATAGGTCTTGAGCTGGGCGGTCGTGTTGGCGTCGAGCATCGGCATGGGGAAAGCCTTTCGGACAGGAGCAGGGGTTCGACGCTGGGAGCGACGTCAGAATCTTATGTTTTTTTAAGAAGCTAAGACCGGGCGGGCGCCGCCCGCCCGGTCCTCGCAAATCGGCTTAGATCTTGCCGACGAGTTCGATCGAGGGGGCGAGCGTTTCGGCGCCTTCTTCCCACTTCGCCGGGCAGACCTGGCCCGGGTTGGCGCGGACATAGATCGCGGCCTTGATCTTGCGGACGAGTTCCTCGGCGTTGCGGCCGACGCCTTCGCTGGTGATTTCCATTACTTGGATCACGCCGTCGGGATCGACGACGAAGGTGGCGCGGTCGGCGAGGCCCGAATCTTCACGCAGCACGCCGAAATTATTGGCGAGGACGTGGTTCTGGTCGCCCAGCATGTGATAGTTGATCTTGCCGATCGCCGGCGAGCTGTCGTGCCATGCCTTGTGGCTGAAATGCGTGTCGGTCGAAACCGAATAGACTTCGACGCCGAGGCCCTGAAGCGTGGCGTACTGGTCGGCGAGGTCTTCGAGCTCGGTCGGGCAGACGAAGGTGAAGTCGGCCGGATAGAAGAAGAAAACCGCCCACTTGCCCGCGGTATCGGCGTCCGTCACGGGCACGAACTTGCCCTGATGGTACGAGGTGGCGTTGAACGGCTTGATCGAGCTTCCGATGATACCCATGGGAGAGTGTTTCCTTTGTTTGCTGCACTGCAAAACGATTTGCAGGGGCGAGCTATAAGGACGGGCGCACGCACTCAACCCCAATTTTCCGGGCACACTTATCGGTGAAATCGATTAAAAGCCGAATTTGACGCAAAACCGCGATTAACGCCTGATTGCCTTCGTTCCGGCGAGCAGGCCGATCACCTCGGCATCAAAATCATCGGGCACGCCCGGCGTGATCTTGCGGAATCGGCGTGCGCAATAGCCGGCGCGCGGCCCCAGATCGGGCACATCGCGGAACTTCAGCGCGGTTCCCGATTGCCCGCCGACAAGGTCGGGCATGTCGGTCCACACGGTCCGCACCGTGAAGACCGCGCCGGGGCGAACCTCGGGCGGGTAGCGCTCGTGCCGGCTGATGCACAGCGCCAGGTCATCCACTCGCCAATCGTCTGTCACAATCAACCTCGTGGCTGTCATGCAGTTCTAAACTCGACCATAACATTATGTTCGCGAGACCGCTATTGCGCTAATTCTACGTCGGCTTTCGCATCGCCTCGGAAAAAGAGCTGACCGGCTGCTATCGTTGAGAGTTTCAGACGCCGATAGGCGTCAGAAAGTCTTCGGTGCCCGAACCGCGGGCCGCATGGACTGAGCTATGGGGAAAGCTGTTTTGCGCAGGTCGTGGTGCTGGACGTTGCTGCCCAAAAT
>JAESGM010001112.1_pt1 | contig 10181 bp, 8 predicted proteins | sample 9269721 | NCBI WGS metagenome assembly JAESGM01 (sample SAMN15720920, study PRJNA650825) | algae metagenome | isolation source: Komarekiella atlantica HA4396-MV6 and co-occurring heterotrophs from... | place: USA: Theobald House, Kauai, HI | collected 2009-07-29 | reverse complement strand
CCTACGGCGATGGCGTCGCCAACGTGAATATCCGTGATCTGATCGCATTCCACCACCAGCAGGGCGCGCTGGCGACCGTCACGGCCGTTCAGCTCCCGGGCCGCTGGGGTGCATTGAATCTCTCCTCCGACCGGCCGCGAGTCATAGGATTTCGGGAGAAGGAGAGCGGCGACGGTCACACGATCAGCGGCGGATTCTTCGTCGTCGAGCCAGAGGTCCTCGACCTGGTCGACGGAGATGAGACCGTTTGGGAGCAGGAACCCATGCGCCGGCTCGTCGCCGACGATCAACTTGCGGTCTACCGACACGAGGGGTTCTGGCAGAGCATGGACACCTTGCGAGACAAGGTTTTGCTCCAGGAGATCTGGGATTCGGGGCAGCCGCCCTGGCGCGTCTGGCAACGCCCCCAAACCGAGACCGAAACGCCCCGAATCCTGGTCGCGGGCTGACCTCAAACATAGGGCCCATGCCAATGAGAGTTCTTCTTACAGGAGCCGATGGCTACATCGGAGCGGTTCTCGGCGCCAAGCTGCTCGATAGAGGCCACGAGGCGGTCGGGATCGACACCGGTTTTTATCGGCGCGGCTGGCTGTTCGAGGACGGCTTGACCCGGCCATCCGTTCTCACGATGGACTTGCGCGACATTGGCCTGGCACAGCTTGCGAATGTCGACGCGGTCGTCCATCTCTCGGAGCTATCGAACGATCCGCTCGGCGAGAACGACCCTTCGATCACATTCGCAATCAATCACGAAGGTTCGGTTCGCCTCGCTCGCCTGTGCAAGGCTGCCGGGGTCACTCGCTTCATTTATGCCTCGTCGTGCAGCATCTATGGCGCGGGCGGGAGCGAAGCTAAAACGGAGCTGTCGAGCCTTCATCCGCAGACGGCCTATGCGCGCTGCAAGATCCTCGTGGAGGAGGAGGTCCGCAAGCTCTCGAGCAGCGACTTCGTGCCGGTTTTCCTCCGCAACGCCACGGCGTTCGGCGCCAGCCCGCGCCAGCGCTTCGACCTCGTGCTGAACAACCTCGCGGCCTGGGCGCATGCCGCCGGTGAAATCCGGATGACGAGCGACGGCACGCCCTGGCGGCCGCTCGTGCATATCGAGGATATCTGCTCGGCGGTTCTTTGCGCGCTGGAAGCACCGCAAGATGCCGTGGGCGGGGAAGCCTTCAACGTCGGAGACAACGACCAAAACTATACGGTGCGGGACATTGCCGAGATCGTCGGCGCGGCCTTCCCGAACTGCCGCATCACTTATGGGCCGGCGAGCGGGGATAATCGCAGCTACCGTGTTTGTTTCGACAAGATCAGGGAGCGCATGCCGCGATTCCGTTGTGCCTGGAGTGCGGAGCGCGGGGCGCTTCAGCTGCGCTCCGTGTTCGAGCGGATTCAGTTGGATCTGGCGACGCTCAACGCGCCTCCCTTCACGCGACTCGAGGAGCTCAAGCATCTCCGGCGGACGGGGCAGATCAATGAAGCTCTGCGTTGGATGGCGGGGGCTGTTCGGCCCGAGTCGGCCGCCGCCTGACGGAGTGCAGCCTTGATCTTCTCGGCGACAGATCTGGAAGGCGTGATTGCGATCGATCTCGATCTGCAACACGACCATCGCGGCTACTTCGCGCGGACGATGTGTCGAGACGAGTTCACGCGCCAGGGTTTGGTTGTCGACTACGCGCAGGACAGCATGTCCTTCAACCAGATACGTGGAACCCTGCGAGGCCTGCACTACCAGAACGCTCCTTACGCCGAGACGAAGATCGTCCGCTGTGTGCAGGGCGCGATCTACGACGTGCTCGTCGATATGCGGCCCGGCTCGAAGACATATCTGGCCTGGCAAGGCTTCGAGCTCACCGCCGGCAACGGCAGGGCTCTCTACGTTCCGGAAGGCGTTGCCCACGGGTTCCAGACGCTGGCGGACGCGACGGTCGTTCAGTACCGAATCTCGGCGCCCTATGCGGCGCACGCCGCCGCCGGGATCCGATACGACGATCCACTCATCGCGATCGCCTGGCCGGAACCGGTGACCGCAATCTCTGCAAAAGACACATCCTGGCCGGATCTGGAGAGATACGAGGAGCGGTGTCAGTTGCGAGCCGTGCGGGCCTTAACGGGGAATGAGAGCAATGCTTGAAGCACCTGGCGTGGAAGAAGCAGCCCTTCCGAGGGCCGATGTCGGCACAGCGATTTCGACGCTCCGGCTCAAGAAGGGGTGCCGCTCCTGTGCGACAACTCTCGAGCATGTGTTCGTCGATCTCGGAATGTCGCCGCTTGCCAACTCCTATCGGCGGTTCGGCGATCTCGGCAAGCGCGAATACTTCTTCCCGCTAAGAGCCTATGTCTGTGCCGAATGCTTTCTTGTCCAGCTAGAGGACTCCGAAAGTCCAGAGGCCATCTTCAGCGATTATGCGTATTTTTCGTCATTCTCGAATTCATGGCTTGATCATGCCCGACGCTATGTCGACGAGGTCTCCGAACGGTTTGGCATAGGAGGGCAGAGCCAGGTCGTCGAGATCGCCAGCAACGACGGCTATCTGCTGCAATATTTTGTCGAGCGGCACGTGCCGGCTCTCGGGATCGAACCGGCCGGAAATGTCGCGGAGGCGGCCCGTCGGCGTGGCGTTCCAACCCGCGTCCGCTTCTTCGGCCAGGAGACGGCGCACGACCTGGTGCGGGAAGGTATCCGGGCGGATCTGCTGATCGGGAACAACGTTCTCGCGCATGTTCCGGACCTCAACGACTTCGTCCGCGGCCTGAAGATCCTACTTGCCGACGATGGCGTGATCACGCTCGAGTTCCCGCACCTCATGAGGCTCATGGCAGAGAACCAGATCGACACGATCTACCATGAGCACTTTTCGTACTTTTCGTTCCTGGCGGTCGAAAAGATCTTTGCTGCGCGAGGTTTGTGCCTGTTCGACGTCGAGGAACTGCCGACCCACGGCGGCTCCTTGCGCATCTATGCCCGCCATGCCCGGGACGGCGCCCGCCCGGTCAGCCCGAGAGTGGCCGACCTTCGTCAACGCGAGACGGAGTTTGGGCTCGCCAGTCTCGACCGCTATCTCGCATTCGCGGGCCAGGTGCACGAAACCAAGTACAGACTCCTCGAACTCCTGATTGCAGCGAAACGATCCGGTAAGCGGGTCGTCGGTTATGGAGCGCCGGCCAAGGGCAATACGCTCCTGAACTATTGCGGGATCCGCTCCGATTTCATCGACTACACTGTCGATCGCAGTCCGCATAAGCAGGGTCTTTTTCTCCCGGGAACGCATGTCCGGATCGACGATCCGGGCCGGATCCGGGAGACCCAACCAGCTTACGTCCTCATTCTTCCGTGGAATCTGCAGGACGAGATCATGGAGCAGATGGCCTATATCCGCGATTGGGGTGGGAAATTCATTGTGCCGATCCCGTTCGCACAGGTGATCGATTGAGAATGGCACCAGCGGGCAGACATCATGATTGAGAAACTAGCGGGCGGTGAGCCGGGCTATCTCGAACGGGTCCCCTTCGGCGCGCTGAAGGCGGCGCAAACAGGTCAGCTTGCCGCCCGCTTCGGAAACCGGATCGCGCCGACGTCACAATCAGTGCCCGAACTTCTTTCGGATTCGGGCGATGCCATGCACAGCCTCGTCAAAGAGCTCTACCCGATCTGCCGCAGTATCACTGGCGACGGCGTGCGCGCCACGCTCGGTTGCCTATCGCAATACTTTCCGCTGGACCTCGTGGAGGTCCCGACCGGAACACAGGTCCTAGACTGGACGATACCGCGGGAATGGAACATCCGCGACGCTTTCATCAAACGGCTCTCGGGAGAGCGTGTCGTCGATTTCAGGAGCTCCAACCTGCATGTCGTCGGCTATAGCGCGCCAGTTTGCGCTCTGATGAGCCTTGCCGAGCTTCGGCGGCATTTGCATAGCTTGCCGGCTCAGCCCGACCTGATCCCTTATCGAACGTCCTACTACGCCGAGACATGGGGCTTTTGCCTTTCGCACAATCAGCTCGCAAGTCTTCGCGACGACGATTACGAAGTTTGCATCGATTCAACCCTGCGGGATGGGTCCCTCACTTATGGCGAATGCCTGATCGAGGGAGAAAGTTCGGACGAGGTCCTGATCTCGTGCCATGTCTGCCATCCCTCGCTTTGCAACGACAATTTGTCCGGTATCGTGATTGCAGCGGCGCTTGCTCAGGAATTGTCACGACGCCCCACGCGCTACAGCTACCGCTTCGTCTTCGTGCCGGGCACGATCGGAGCGATCACATGGCTCGCGCGGAACCGGTCTGTTCTGGAGCGGGTGAAGCACGGTCTCGTTCTCACCTGCCTCGGCGACGCGGGCCGGATCACCTACAAGAAAAGCCGAGGCGGCGACGCCGAGATCGATCGTGCTGTCGCCTACGTGCTTCGGCAGAAGGCTTCGGCATCCGCGATCCGGGATTTCTCGCCGGACGGGTATGACGAGCGACAATACGGATCACCCGGCTTCAATCTTCCGGTCGGTTGCCTCATGCGGACGCCGCACGGCGAATTCCGGGAATACCATACCTCGGCCGATGACCCGGGTTTCGTGCAGCCGGCCGCCTTGGCGGATTCCGCTCGCACGTGCCTGGAGGTCGTCGATGTCATCGAGAACAATCGGACTTACTGCAATCTTCACCCGTTCGGGGAGCCGCAGCTCGGGCGCCGTGGGCTTTATGAGAGCCTGGGCGGTCAGGTCGCGAGCGATTTTCGGCTTGCGATGCTTTGGCTTCTCAACATGAGCGATGGCACGAACAGCCTCCTGGATATTGCGGCCAAGGCGGGCCTTCCATGGCAAAGCGTGAAGGACGCTCGGCGCGCGCTCTGTCGGGAGGGCCTGCTCGAGGTTCTGGAGCGGCGGCCCGCATGATCCAGGCGTAGATCACACGCCAGCGCAGTCCGTCCTCCGCCCAGCGGCGTCGATCTCACGGTCAGGCGCCCGGCCGTTGTCCATGAGGCTCGTCAAGGTCTTCCGGGAACTCCTCAGCCCGCCGGCTTCTCGATCCACGCCATGACATGCGACCTCAGCAGCGGGATGCTGTTCAGCAACGGGTACAGCGAGGGATGCAGGCGGCAAGCGGCACGCGCCAAAGGCGGTGCCAGGGTGACCCGGCGGGTTTCGATCTTCGCTCGGGGGAACAGCTCTCTGATCCGGTGGACGGGAACGCCCCGCATATCGGGATTCCGAGGATTGCTGATGGCACAGTCATACCAGAGGATTGCTCCGGAAGGTTTCAGATATCCCCACATCGTGTCCGCGAGCTCCTGCTGAAACGCTCGATCCAGGATCGAGGAGAATACCATGAACTGCAGGACGAGATCCTGGCTCAGCGGATCCACGCTCGCTACGGAGGCGTCACCGGTGAAGAGCCTGAGCTCCGCAGGAAGCTTTCGCCGCGCCATCTCCACTCTCTCGGGAAGAAGGTCGACGCCGATCAGGCGCTCGGCCGAGAACCCGATCCGGAGGAGGTCCGCCAGGACATTGCCCTCGCCGCAGCCGATCTCCACGGCGCGGCGCGTGCTCGGATCATGCCAACCCCGCCTGGCGAGGAACCATTGTATGAGCCGCCTGCGTTCGTCGAAGTTGTGCCGCATCTCGGGACGGCTCATCTCGTATAGCGAGCCCAGCGAACCGTCGCGGCGACGTGCGTAGCGCCTTTTGACCGCTTCCAGTTCGATGTCGTGAGACAAGTTGCCCTCCCGGAGCCCAAGGCAGTATCAGGCGTGGTCAACAGTTGTCACCGGCGATCCCTGAGTGATCCTGCACAGGTCCATCATCGGCGGTGGCAGTGCGCGACATTTGACCCGCATCAAGTCCTGCCGGCCCGGGAGCAGCGCGACGCGCGGCCGGAGTCCGGTCAATGCGATCATGGACCCGGGAAAAAGGAATTCGTTCGTCCGGACATGCGATACCCGAACAGGCCAAGCCACTCCCTGACCGCTATATCCAGCCGCTGGAGGCCGTACCCCACGACGGTGAATGGCCGGATCAAATCGGCCCGTCCACGGGTCTGATAGTCGACCGGATAAGGAATGACCGTCAGCCCGACCTTCTGGAAGCTGCCCATTGCGCGCGGCATGTGCCAGGCGGACGTTATGAGAACCCAGCGACCTTGCGCCGATGCATCCAGGAGCGCTTTCGTGTTGCGGGCGTTGTCCCAAGTGGTCCGTGACGCCGTCTCGATGAGGAGGTGTTCCGTCGACAGGCCCAGCCGCTTCATTTGCTCGGCTGCCAGCAGCGCCTCTGATCGTGACCGGCCAATCGAGCCCCCGGTGTAAACGAGGCGCGCCTCTGGATGGCGCCGCGCCATCTCTGCAAAGGCCACGAAGCGTTCCGCCGCCCCATTCAATGAAAACTCGCCTCGATCGAATGATCTCGCCAGGTCCACGGCGCCTGACAGGACGATGATGCCGTCGATCGGGCGCCCATCGTCCTGATACTTGGGAAAACGTTCCTCGAGAGGACGGATCACTATATTCGCAATCGGCAGGATTCCGGCAATCAGTGTTCCACCGATGCCCAGGCCGGCCAGCCAAAGACCGCCACGTCCCCGTCGAACGAGTGCGACAATCAAGCCGAGCAGGCCGACTGCGGGAAGAAGGTTAGAGGGCACAGTTGAGAATGCCGCGATCTGGGAAAGCGTCGCGTACATGCGATAAGCAGCCCTTAGATCGCGCTGTCTTTGGACGGAATCGTCCAAAGACAGCGCGATCGGTTCTCATAGTTCAGAGCATGCTTGGCACGAAAAAACGTTGCCACTTTTTCGTAGCATACTCTAGCGCGGGCCGAGCCCATCAGGACACTGAATTGGCCTCTGGTCTCGTCCGATGATTGTACAGGAATTCGGCTGCATCTGCGGGCCGGTACTGCACATAGGACTTGAGGTCGACGCGGGTCAGCACGGCTACGATGTTCGGCGCACGATCTCCTCTGACCGATGCCGGCTTTCTCAGCGCCGCCAATGCGTTCGCCGCAACGTTCCGCGTCGTGCTCCCCCACCTCACGGCGAAGAGGACCACGTCGGCGATGTTTGCGAGAGCGGGAACACCGGGCGATACGAACACCGCCGGCGCAGCCATGACGATATAGTCGTAACGCTCCTGCACCCTTTTCAGACCCGCGATCAGCGCAGCGCTCACGAGCAATGTCGGATCACCTTCGGTGAGCTCCATCACGCTGAGGCGGTCGAAGCCCAGATCTGACTCGCCCGAGCAGGGCTGAGTGGCAAAACCTTCGTCGAGGTTCGCCGGAGCTCCGCCTGGCGGAGTGGGGTAAATGTGCTTGTGTGGGACATGCTCGCTGACCAGGAGAACACGTTGATTCAGGCCCCGAAGACAGGACGCGAGTCCTTCTGCGAGCGCCGCAGTACCCTCACCAGGATGACTGGACGTCAGGAGGATGATCTTGCCTTCCTTGCGGTGCCCGGTCGCCGCCAGCGTCACGGCGCACGCGGTTTCAACCGCGAACACATTTGGATAGGCGGAGGCTTCGAGTGTGGGCCGGCGCGGGCGCTTGGGTGAGCGAGGGACATCGGGGATGAGACCGACGCATGGAACGCCGAGCGCGCTCTCGATGTCACTGGACTGCCGGAACGTACGGTCCAACTGCTCTCTTGTCGAAGCTGCGACCCCGCCCAGCAGGGCAAAGGCGATGATCGCAGCGGGGATGTAGAGGTAAGGGCTGAGGGAACTCGGGCGCAAGGGTACGGACGCAGGCGCAAGCAGGTACACGCCGGTCGTGCGCGGATCCTTGTACTCTCTTTTGAGCTGGCTGAGTCCTCTGACGTTGTCCGCCGCCAAAGCGGCTTTTCGTTCCAGGGTTTGAAGCTCTTTCCGCTGAGCGAGCATCAATCCCGATACGGTCTGCAACGACTCGGTGTGTTCCGCAAGTGCGCGCTCCTGTGTACGCAGCATGCGGATATCCTGCTCAAGTCGGGCCATCTCGGCCGCGACTTCTTGAGCCGGGGCTGGCTGCGATGCCAGCCGCAGATTCCTAATGCGTTCCAGCTTCGCCAGCTCGGCCCGGACTCCCTCAAGCTTTTGGACGGTCTCTGCGATCGGCTCTCCCTTCGCGCTATCCGGGGGGCTCGCTCCATGGACCGACGACCAGGCGCGCAGCGCCTCGTCCGCAGCCTCGGACTGAAGCTGCGCCTGGGCGAGGCTCTGGTCCAACCATTGTTTCGAATTCTCGAGCTCGAGCTGCTTGCGCTGTGACACCGCATCCAAATGAAACGCAGTAATCTGATTGGCGATCAGGGCGGCTCTGGCTGGGCTGGAGCTTTTGTAGCTGATCGAAACGACGCTTGAGCGTCGCTCTTGTCGAACCATGAGGGAGAACTTTGCCTCCTCGAGACCGGGAGGCGCCAACCCTGTTGGGCCAGCCGACGGCCCTTCATCGGCTGGCGATGGTGAGACCGCTGCTCGGAGCTGCGCCGCGGCGGCGACCAGCCCGTCGCGTAGATAAACCTCGAAAGACATCTCGGATCCGGTCGTGCTTGAAGGCGCTGTCGCCTGATACTCGGCAAGGCCTGACAGGCTCGCCAGCACCGCACGCAGGTGTGCGTCCGACGTGATGGTTGCGATATGAGTGTCGACAACGGCATCCAGGATACCGGCGGCGATCTGGGCCTGCGTAGGCTCGATCACGATTTGTGACGTTGCGGTGTATTTCGGCGGCAAGACGAAGGCCGCGACGCCAGTCAGGAGCGCTCCGACAAGCGCGGAACAGGCGATGAACGCCTTATGCCGCCAGATCAGGGCTCCAATGTTATGGATCTTGATATCCCTGTTGCGCGGCCTGTCGTCAGAAAGCTCGGAGAAGGCTGCTCCCGAGGGATGGGTTGCTGAGATAAACTCGGTCGTACCAAGTCTCATCGCAGACTCTTTTCTGCTCGTGGGAAAAGGGCGTCTAGGCCTTTGGTGCAGGTCGTTGACCTGGTGAGCGCTGCGCCCCTGCATGCGCACCCACAGGATGCGCGAGCCTGGACGCTGCACGCTATTGAACGCTTACGGCTGCTCGGCCGATGCAACTTGATTGCGATCAACACGGGCCGATTTTGCCGTCCTAGCCTCACCTCAGTTCAGAGGAGGCTCAATTGAAAGCTGTGATTCAAGCGGGCGGCAGAGGCACACGCCTCATGCCTTACACCTCGGTTCTTCCGAAGCCGTTGATGCCGATCGGCGCACGGCCGGTTCTGGAGCTTCTTTTACAATGGCTCCGCCGGAATAATGTCGAAGATGTCTACATCACCACGGGCTACCTCGGTCATTTGATCCGGAGTTTCTGCGGCGACGGAAGTCAGTGGGGCATCAACATCAAGTATACGCAGGAAATCGAGCCGCTCGGCACTGTAGGGCCGCTCACACTGTTGCGCGAAGCCCTGGACGGTACCTTCCTGATGCTGAATGGCGACGTCCTCACGGATCTCAGCCTGCAAGCGCTCGCCATGACCCATCGGAAGCACGGCGCGCCGCTGACCATCGCGACGACCGTTCGTTCCACTCCGATGGATTTCGGGATAATCGAAGATCAGAATGGCGCCGTCACCAGATTTACAGAAAAGCCGACGCTTTTGAATTGCGTAAGCATGGGTGTGTACTGCATGGAGCCAGAAGTAGTTAAGTATATTCCGTCCGGAATACCCTTCGGATTGGATGATCTTGCTCATTGCTTGCTGGAGAAAGACGTGCCGATCCACGTCTACAAGCATGAGGGACTCTGGCTCGATGTCGGCCGGGTCGAGGATTTCCACCGCGCTCAGGAAATCAAGTGGGAAGAGCGGGCGCCGTCCTTCGTCGCCTAGGCGGCCAGCGGTCTTCAGAGTTGCCGCAACTCGCAGCCCGTGCCGCCGAATGTGAGGATTATTTCATGTTGCTTGTGTCGGAGCCTACGCTCGGTTGGGAAGAGAAGGCTGCCCTGGCCGAGGTCATCGACAGCGGCTGGATTACCATGGGCGACAGGGTCAACGCCTTCGAACGGGCGTTCGCCAAGGCCCATGGTGCCGACGATGCCGTGTCGGTGAGTTCCTGTACGGCCGGCCTCCATTTGATCCTGCACGCGCTTGGGATCGGTCCGGGCGATGAGGTGCTCGTGCCCGCGCTGACCTTCGTGGCGACCGCGAATTGCGTCCTCTACGTCGGAGCGAAGCCGGTTTTCGTCGATATC
>JAESGM010001110.1_pt1 | contig 10197 bp, 8 predicted proteins | sample 9269721 | NCBI WGS metagenome assembly JAESGM01 (sample SAMN15720920, study PRJNA650825) | algae metagenome | isolation source: Komarekiella atlantica HA4396-MV6 and co-occurring heterotrophs from... | place: USA: Theobald House, Kauai, HI | collected 2009-07-29 | reverse complement strand
AAATAGTAGTAGATCATCCGCTTGTTGACGCCCGAGCGACGGGCGATGTCGTCGACGCGCGCGCCAGTGAGACCCTTGGTCGTGAATTCTTCCGTCGCCGCCTCCAGGATGGCGGCGCGCGTCCGTTCGGGATCGCGTTCACCCGCGACGCGACGGCGAGGAACTGGCTTGGCGGTGCGCGCGTCCATCATCGGCATTCAGGTCCGCGACATGCGAGGCAAATCGATCAATCCGCAGAGGGTTGCCTGCATGATTGTACCGATATGCAGCTGGGATACAAAATCTCCCGAATTGATGAGAGACACAAGTTCGTCAGGAGAAATGATTTTGACCTCAATTCCGGTTTCCGGCCGGAAAATTGCGGGTGGTTCTGCCGCCTCGACAAAAAAGGAATGCAGGCGGTTGCTGAGCCGGCCGGAGCAGGGCGCCGTCACACCCAGTTTGTGGACGTTGAGCGCGGTGTAGCCGGTTTCCTCCAGCAATTCTCGTGTGCAGGCGATGGCCGGATCTTCGCCGTCATCGACCATGCCGGCCGGCAATTCCCAGGTGAATTGCTCAAGCGCGGGGCGAAATTGCCGCACGATCGGAATTCGACCCTCCGCCGTCATTGCGAGTATAGACACATAATCCGATTGAGAAACCGCGTAATACGTGTCCGCCGGCTGGTCAGGTGCGAGTTCGACGTCGCGTTCGATAATCGTCATCCAGGGCGACAGCTTGTTCGTCCTGCGGTTCTTGATCTTTGGCCAGTCCTCAGCCATAGGCGGCGGTCCGCGGCTGCGGCGCTTTCAGTTCCACTGTTTCGGGGCGCCGCCGCAGAAATGTCGTTGCGAAGGCGTAGCCGTACCAGCGCAGATAGGCGGGCAGCCAGGACAGAACCTTGAAGCGGCTTGTGCCATGCTGACGCTCGAACCATTGCGCGGGCACTTCGCCGATCGGCCAGCCGAGCCGGTGAGCCTTCACCAGCAACTCAATGCTGTAGCAGAAGCCTGAATTGGACTCGATGGAAATGCCGTCGAGCACACGGCGGGAGAAAAGGCGGAAACCGTTACTGGCATCGCGCGCGGGCAGGCGCGCAATGTGATGCAGGGAAAAGCTTCCGGCACGTACCAGAAACGCTTTCAGCCACGGGCATCCGACCATGCCGCCGCCGGGCATGAAACGGCTGGCACAGACAATATCGCAGCCGCTTTCCGCCTTCTGCACCATCGCATCGAGCATACCGGCATTGTAGTCATCGTCGGCCGGCATCACGAGCACATAGGGGGCTACGCTCTCTGCAAAGCCGGTCATGATCGCGCCGTGCGCGCGATGTCCGCGATTACGGACGAACTGGATTTGTACCTTCGGAAACAGAACGCGGTTCTTCTCGATCGCGGGCAGCGTATTGTCGCTGTCCATGTCGTAGCAGATCAGCACCCGGGCCGGTGTTGCGGCATGCGTCTCGATTGCCGCGAGGGTCCGAAGGATGTTTTCGCCTTCGTTGTAGACCGGAATGACGATGTCGAGACGCGGCGTGCCGCTCTGTTCGTTCATTTGATGATATTGGCGCGGGTCAGATGGCCCCAGACATCGAACACCGGCTTTCCGCCGAATGTCAGGTCCTTGTAGACCGCATGCGGCGTGCAGAGAACAAGAATATCGCTGCGCGCCGCCACGTCATCGAGCGGCATGAGATCCTCATCGATGGTCACGAACGGGTCCGTGGTCAGTACGGCACCGGCGTGACTGAGGAGCGCCTTTTTGAACTTGTAGCTGAGCGAGGCGCGGACATCGTCGATCTCCGCCTTGAAGGCCATGCCGAGCAGCCCGACCGTCATCTTGCTCAGATCGTAACGCCGCTTCAGATCGTCGATGACATCGAGCACAAGCCCTTCGTTCACAAGCATGGCGGCATGACCAAGCCCGAACTGGTTGCGCGCGAAGGCGGCGAGCTGCATCGTATCCTTGAACAGGCAGGGGCCGGCGGCGAAGCCGGGCCGCGGCATGTTCCTGGAGCGCGGATAATTGTGCTTCATCGCTTCCAGCACGCGCTGGTAATCGACACCGGCGGATTTCGCGATCATGTAGAACTGGTTGGTGGCGGCGAATTCGATGTAGCGATACGCGTTGTTGAAGAGTTTGGCGAATTCCGCCTCGATCGGATTCACGACCACGAGTTCCGGCGCGATCATCCTGAACAGCGCGGCCGCTTCCTGTTCGGCCTCCGGCGTCGTGCCGCTGACGATCTGTGGCATTTCGCGCAATTCCTTGACGCCGTAACCCTGCACGACGCGCTCGGGGCAGAACGCAACCTTGAGATTGCGGCCCTGACGCTTGAGATGGGCGTCAAGCCAGTCGGTGGTGCCGGGAAATACGGTCGAACGCAAGATCAGCAACTGCCCGTCGGCAAGATGCGGCAGCAGGCTGTCGATGCAATCCTGCACGACCTTGCCGACCGGGTTGAGAAACTCGTCCACCGGGGTGCCGATGGTGACGATAACCGGGCCGGTCTTGGAAATCTCGGAAGGTGAGTTGCTGAAGATCAGCCTGTCGGCGGCCAGCGCCTTGGCCAGGAGAGGTTCGGCGCCATACTCGATGAAGGGCAATTTTCCGCTGGCCAGCGTATCCAGCGTCTGCCGGTTCAGGTCGTTGACGTTGACCGTCAGGCCGGCCTCGGCAAAGGCCAGCACCAGCGGGATGCCGACATGGCCGGCTCCGCCGACCACCGTCAGATCGGCCGCCCGGACGGCGGCGGACTGCCGGCCACTTGCGACTGGACGTGCGAAATTCACTGCCAAACCCCTTGTTTTCAGCTGGATTATACCGCCTCCTGACAGCCCTACAACGCGCGCGGTACAGGCAGCGGCGTAATTAACTGTCCACGGAAGCCCTTGGCGCGCAATTTCGGCGCCAGTTCGTCGGCAATGTGCCAGGAAAAGATGACCGCGCAATCAGGCTGGTCCTCGAACAGGCGAGCCTCGTCCACAACCGGAATCAGGGTTCCCGGCATGTATTTGCCGATCTTGAGGGAGCCCGCGATCTCGCAGACATAATCGATGATGGCTTCGTCCAGCCCGACATAGTTGACCAGTGTCGAGGCGCGCGATGGCGCGCTGATCCCGACGATACGCGACCCTTTTTCCTTCAGGTCGCGCAGCAGCGCGTAAAGGCGAAGTTTGGACAGCATCACATCTGTGCGGAACTGGTGCAGGCGCTGGCGCATGGCGTCACCGGTCGGCTCTTTCGCCAGCATGCCCTGGACGCTCGGCTGCACCGGATATGTGCCGCGTCGCGCCGCATAGACGCGGATCGAGCCGCCGTGCGTCGGGATCGGCCGCGCGTGGAACACCTCGAGGTCGTGCATTGCCAGCAAGGCCTTGAGGCTGTGCAGCGAATAATAGCGCAGGTGCTCGTGATAGACGGTGTCATATTGCAGCTTGTCGAGCAGCGGGATCAGGTAGTGCGATTCCGAAATGAATACGCCATCCGGCCCGAGCAGTTCGACGATGCCGTCGACGATCGCATGCACGTCCTCGATATGCGCGAAGCAATTGGCCGCTGTCACAACGCGCGCAGCGCCATGTGTCTGCTTCACGTCGCGGGCGACATCGAATCCGAAATAATGCTGCACGGTCGGGATGCCGCGCTCATTGGCGATATGGCCGACATCCGTCGGCTCGATGCCGAGCACGCGATGCCCGCCATTTTTGAAATTGGAAAGAAGCGTGCCGTCATTCGAGCCGATATCGATCACCAGATCGTCCGGCCCGAGATTGAGCATCGCCTTGGATTCGGCGTGCAATTCAGCAAAGTTGTCGCGCAGGATGCGGGTCATGCCGCTGGTGTAGGGATAGTCCGGCGGAAAGATGATCACCGGATCGACGGCAAGCCCGAGCTGCACCAGTTCACATTCGCCACAATACAGCACGATCGTCGGGAACCACGGCTGCTGGCGCGGCACCTCGCCGATGCGCACCATCTGGTTGACCGGCGGCATGTAGCCGAGCGACATCATGGTTTCGAGCCGGTTGTTGCCGCAGATCTGGCAGCATTCGACCGGAGTGCTGGCGCCGGTGCCGGCCCCGCGGGCCACCTTGAACGAACGCAACATCATTCCCCCAGAAAGCAGCCGCGCTCATACCTGTCCGCGCGGCATCAAGTGATCGTTTTTCCAGTACCAGTCGATGGTTGCGGCAAGCCCTTGGGCCAGCGGAACGCAGGGCTTATAGCCCAGCGCCGAGAGTTTCGAAATATCCGGACAGCGGCGAGCCGTGCTGCCGGCGAGGCGCGGTCCGGTTTGGAGGCCGACCTCGCGGCCGATCTGCTGCGCCATGCGGCGGGCAAGATCGGCGACGCTGATCTCCTCGGTCGTGCCGACATGATAAATCCCAAGATGCTCGCCGCTGGCGCGCATCACGATGACGCCTTCGACCAGATCGTCGACAAAGCAGAAGCTGCGGGTTTCTTCGCCGCTGCCCTGGATGGCGAAGGGCAGGGTGCCAGACGGTTGTGTGCTCGCCGCCGCTTTCAGCCGCAGCGCGAATTGCGGAACCACATGCTCCCACCCCATGTCCGGGCCGTAGACATTATGTGGTCGAAAAACGAGGACGCGGTCGAAGAACTTCCGGCCGTAATTGATCGCCATCAACTCGCTGATGATCTTGCCGCCACCATAAGAATAGCGCGGGTTGAGTACATCGGGAACGATCAGCGGTGCGGTCTCGTCGGTCGGGATATTCGGCGGGGTCTGGTAGACTTCCGAGCTCGACGCCAGGATAAGGTCACGTACGCCGTGCTTGCGGCAGGCGTCCAGCACGTTGATCATGCCCTTGACGCCGACATCGAGCACCAATTCGGGCGCGCTGTAGAAAAACTCGGTGCCGTTGACATAGGCGAGGTGATGCACCTCATCGACGTCTTTCATCGCGGCGTCGACGGCAGCGGAATCGCGCACATCCCCGCCGACAAACTCGATGTCCTTTGCGACGTCTGCCAAGCGCCGCGGCGCACCGCGCGAATTGTCGTCGAGCACGCGAACAGCATGGCCGTCGCGGACCAGCCGCTTGACGAGCGCGGAGCCGATAAATCCCGAACCGCCGGTGACGAGAATCTTGCGGGTATTCATGGGTCGATCACGATCTTCTTGGAGCCGTTCTGGTGCGACAGCCGCGCGAGATGAATGAGCTTCTGCACGCGCAGGCCATTGCCGATATCTGGAAACGCCCGGGCTTCGTTTTGCACGGAATCGATGAAGCGTGTCGCCAACCGCGACACCGGTGCGATGCGGCCGTCGGGATAACGCGCGTCGTCCGGATCCGGTATTTCGACGCGTTCAAGCGCCGCGGCCGGGCGGCACGCGTGGCGCAACTCGAAGCCGCGCATATAGTCGCTCGTGGCATTCGAAAGCACCAGTGTGCCGTGCTCACCGTAGAACTCGACGCGATGCCCGGAGCCCAGATACGACGCCGCACTCATCGACAGCATATAGGCAGTGCCCGACATGAAGGTTCCGGATAGCGATACCGAGCTTTCCGATGCGGGAGTCTCGCCCGGCAAGCCGAAAAGACCGGCCGAGATGTCGCGAATGGGTCCGCAGAAATATTCCAGATAGTAGAAGCAGTGGCTCACAAAATTGCCGAGAGCCCCGCCGCCATTGGCGGCATCGGTTTTCCAGCTTTTCAGCCGCATGCGTGTCGCATAGTTCTCGACATGCCACGTGACGACAACATGCCTCAAGGCCCCAAGTGTGCCCTGATCGATAAGGGATTTGGCGTGGCGCCAGACCGGTAATTCGCAGAATTCGAAATCGACCATCACAGGCCGGCCGGCCGTCTCTGCCTGCACGGCCATCGCTTGCGCGGCTTCAAGGTCCGCAGCGAGCGGCTTTTCCGCGAATACGGCCTTACCATTCTTGAGCGCGCGGATTGCGATCTCTGGCTGGAGACCTGGCGGCACCGCAATCGCCACGGCATCGAGATCGGGATGATCGGCGAGGGCGCGCCAGTCGGCAAAGGACAGCCGGATCCCTTCGGCGAGAGCGATCTCAGTGGCTTTTGCGGCGTCGGTCCCTGCCAGCGCCTCGACCTGGCAGCGGGGATCGGCGCGGAATGCGGGCAACAGGACGGTCCGCCCGAAATTGCACCCCACAATACCCAGACGGATCACGTGCCATCTCCCCAGCCGGGGGCTGGCCCCGCCTTCGCAGGACATGTGACAAATCCACATTCCTTGCAAGCAGGGCGATTTATTCGGAACCGCCCCGTCTGGTGTGTTGCCCCTCGCGTGGCCGCAGAATACAACACTTCGTCGGCCATTCCGGCCAAGGTTCAAAAGCCGGCCCGCCGCCGCATGCGCGACAGTTTTTACCGCTTCTGGCATAGTTCTAATCTTACGCGCCGCCTCTTGCTGATCGCGCTGGTTGCCGCGGTGGTCGGCCTGCCGGTCAATCATCTGTTCGGCTACGCCTTGCTCGTTTTTCTCGTCGTCGTGGCTTTCGTCGGCGAGGTGAGCCCACGCGGGCGATCCTGGCTCTGGGCCGGTGCATTGGTCATGCTGGCGATTGTCGCGAATGCCGTACTGGCGCCGCCGCGCATCGACGAAGGACACAATGTCTTTCTCGTCAGGGACGAGAGTGCTCTGGTGAAGACGCTCCCGCCCGATGTCTATCGCATCATGGCGGCTGAGTTCGACAAGACCTATCCACCGGAGCGCCGTTGCAATCCCACCACGCCGGGATGCTGGCGCGCCGCACCGGGTCCGGAATCCGCATTCGCGTTTTCCGCCGATGGCATTTTTGACAGGGGCGAATTCTCGCGGCGAGTTGGAGATATCGACTTCGCCGATCCGGTCTGGCTGCGGCTCGGGTTCATCAACGAGCTCCGCTATAATTGGGATAATGCGACAAGCGATCTGAAGCGTCTTCGCCGCGACGGTCGCTTCTGGATGGGATTGCAGCGCTGGCATCTCCTGATGCCCTATTTTGTCATGTATCGCTTTCCGGCGCCCTTTGCGGGCAGCCAGTTGTGCTGGCAGGGGGATGTCATCTGGGAGGAGCGGGCGGAGCGTTTCACACTGCTGTCGAACGTGGCGTGGGCCTGCCGCACCGTTGAGCGATCGGACGTGGGTCTGCGTGTTTTCGGGCTGGGCATACGGCCCGGCTCTCTTGCCATGACTCTCGATCCGCCTGTGGTCGTACGCACATGGCAGATCGTGTTCGTTGCGCTGAAGCTTCTCGTCTTCGCGGCCGTTGTCGGGCTGCTGGTGCAATGGCGTCGTCGCGCGACCATATTGCCGTTTCTTGTGGTTGCGTCTGGCCTGTTCGTGATTGCGGTCCATGACGCGAGTTTCATCGGCGGCCTGCGTCCGCTCGATCCCGGCGACGACGGCATGTTTTACGAAAGCACCGCGCGGGACATTGTGAAGAACCTGCTGTCTGGCCATGTCCTGGAGGCTTTGCGCGGCGGCGAAAGCGTCTTCTATTACGGCGGTCCAGGATTGCGGTATCTGAAAGCGATCGAGAGATTTGTCTTCGGCGATACCAATCTGGGCTATCTCGCCCTGATGTTGATGCTGCCCTTTGTCTTTCTCGCGCTGTTCCGGCGTTTCCTGTCGCGTACCTGGGCGCTGGCGCTGACGCTGATATTTGTCCTCATCCCGGTCGGCGAATTGTTCGGAACCAGCTTCTTCCATTTTTCCCGGTGGGCGGCACGCGGATTTGCCGATCCGGCAGCAGCGTTTTTTGCACTCGCGGGCCTTGTGCTGCTCGTCAGAAAACCGGGCCACAACTCGGAGGTCCATTTCGGAACCGCGGTGGGCGCCGGCCTGCTGATGGCATCGGCCATCTTCGTTCGGCCCAATCTGGCGCCGTTCGTTGCCGTGATGCTGACGGGTGCGTCACTCGCCGCGCTTTACTTGCGCGATCTCTGGCGCGTGGCCGGATTGTGTATCGGCTTTTTGCCGGCCGCCGTGATGCCGCTGCACAACTGGTATTTCGGAGGTGTCTTTGTGCTGTTCAGTTCAAACGCCTCCATTCCGGAATTGCTTGTAATGCCGCCTTCGGCATGGTGGGCGGCGTTCATGGAAATCGTGCGTCTCGATTTCACCGGCGCGCACGTGCTGCGTGCACTGAAGCAGCTTGGCCTTTGGCTCAGCGGCCCCGGTGAAACACTGGCGATGGCGCCGGTCCACGCTGCGGCGATTGCTGTCACTGTCTATGTCGCCACAGCCCGCATGCGTTTCGATCCGTGGCTGCGGCTGATCGCATTTGCCGTCCTCGTCCAGCACGCATCATCCCTGATTTTCCTCGTGGCACCCCGCTATCATTACTTCGCATGGCTGCTGACTCTCCTGATCAATGCGGTCTGGTTCGAGACGGTCGGCCTCGCCTGGCTGCGCAAGACATGGCCGGCCTGGTATCGACGCGTGCGGCGGAGCCGCCTGAATCTCGCCGTGGCTGTCGGTCTGGCGCGTCTCGATCGGCTGGGATCGGCCGCATCTAGCCGCTGACATTATTTGCGGTTTGCGCGGTCGGAGTATTTGCGCAGTTCCAACTTGGCCACCGTGTCCCGATGTACTTCGTCGGGACCGTCCGCGAGGCGGATGGTGCGGGCACGCGCGAAGTCGTAGGCCAGATGGAAATCCGGGCTGACGCCGGCGGCTCCGCAGACCTGGATCGCACGGTCCACCACCTTCTGTGCCACATTCGGCGCCACCACCTTGATCATGGCGATCTCGGCACGCGCCGCCTTGTTGCCGACCTCGTCCATCATGCGAGCCGCCTGCAGTGTCAGAAGCCGCGCCTGATCGATCTCCATGCGTGATTCAGCGATCCAGTGCCGGGTGACGCCTTGCTCCGCCACCAGCTTGCCGAAGGCGGTGCGCGACAGCGCACGTTTACAGAGTGTTTCCAGCGCGCGTTCGGCGATGCCAATCATGCGCATGCAGTGATGGATTCGGCCTGGCCCCAGGCGACCTTGCGCGATCTCGAAGCCACGGCCCTCGCCGAGGAGGATGTTCGAAGCCGGGACCCGCACATTGTCGAAAACCACTTCCGCGTGGCCGTGCGGAGCGTCGTCATATCCGAACACATTGAGCGGCCGCACCACCTTCACGCCCTCGCTGTCCATTGGCACGAGGATCATGGACTGGCGCTTGTGCGGCTCCGCTGACGGATCGGTTTGCCCCATCACGATGGCGATCTTGCAGCGCCGGTCCATCGCGCCGGAGGTCCACCATTTGCGCCCGTTGATGACGTAGGTGCCGCCGTCGCGCCGGATCTGCGTACGGATATTGGTGGCGTCGGAGGAGGCCACGTCCGGTTCGGTCATCGCGAAGCAGGAGCGGATGTCGCCCTCGAGCAGCGGCTTGAGCCATCGCGCCTTCTGCTCCTCGCTGCCGTAGCGGATCAGCGTCTCCATGTTGCCGGTGTCGGGTGCCGAGCAATTGAACGGCTCGGCGCCGATGGGTGAGCGGCCCATGATCTCGCAGAGCGGGGCGTATTCGAGATTGCTCAGGGCCTCGGGATCACGCGCTTTCGGCAGCCACAGATTCCAAAGGCCCGCCGCCTTGGCCTTGGCTTTCAGCGCCGTCATCACCGGCAGCTCTGCCCAGCGATCCTTCGCGTCCGCCAGTTCACGCTCGAAGGCCGCTTCCGCGGGATAGATATGCTCTTCGGTGAAGTCGGTGACGCGTTCGGCGAGTGCTGCGGAGCGTGGTGTCGGCATGGGCAGCACAGGAAGGCTCCTCAGGCGGCTTTCTTGTGCATGGAGGAAAATCCGTCTCCCGCCGCGGCGAGCCGCGCCAGCAGCGGGGCTGGCTGGTGCTTCGGATCGCCGGTCTGCCGCGCGAATTCCAGCAGCCTGTCGCGGATATAGGGCAGTCCGATCTGGTCGGCATAGAACATCGGGCCGCCGCGCCAGACCGGGAAGCCATAGCCATAGACCCAGATCACATCGATATCGGAGGCGCGCTGGGCGATGCCTTCCTCAAGAATGCGCGCGCCCTCATTTATCATCGGGAAGATCAGGCGTTCTGTAATTTCCTTGCGATCAAGCGGCCGGCGGGCAATCCCCAGCCGTTGCGAGGTCGCAACGATCAGTTGCTCGACTTCCGGATCGGACACCGGCGTCCGCGAGCCCGGCTCATAGATGTAGAAGCCTTTGCCAGTCTTCTGCCCGAAGCGGCCCTGTTCACAGAGCTGGTCGGCGATCTCGGCGC
>JAESGM010001109.1_pt1 | contig 10202 bp, 6 predicted proteins | sample 9269721 | NCBI WGS metagenome assembly JAESGM01 (sample SAMN15720920, study PRJNA650825) | algae metagenome | isolation source: Komarekiella atlantica HA4396-MV6 and co-occurring heterotrophs from... | place: USA: Theobald House, Kauai, HI | collected 2009-07-29 | reverse complement strand
GCCATGGAGAAGCCGACGAGGTCGGCCTGCATCGGATCGATGGAGGTCGTCTCGGTGTCGAAGGCAACGCGCCCGGCGGCGTACGCTTTGCCGATCCACTCCTCGAGATGCTCGCGCGTCGTGACCGTTTCGTATTTGGAACGGTCGAAGGGCCGGCGAGCCACCTCCGCCATGCGCGCCGCTCCGGCTGCCGGCGACTCGGCGCCCGCTTCCGCCGGCACACCTTTGCCCTCGGCGGCCTTGCGCGCTTTGGTCGGCACCGTAGTGCCCACGGACACGGCGACCGGTGGCGGCGGCTCGGCGCCGAGGGCCTCGGCGATGCGGCGCGTCAGCGTGTTGAATTCCATGTCGCGCAGGAAGTTGAGCAGCGCGTCGGGCAGCGGATCGTGCACACCGAAGGCCTCGACCGGGATGACGTCGGGAACATCCTGCTTGAGACGCACCAGTTCGCGCGAGACGCGCGCCTGATCGGCGAACTCGATGAGCTTTTCGCGGCGCTTCGGCTGCTTGATCTCACTGGCCCGCGCCAGAAGGCTGTCAAGGTCGCCATATTCCTTGATTAGGTCGGCCGCCGTCTTGATCCCGATGCCGGGAACGCCGGGGACGTTATCGGTCGAATCCCCGGCGAGTGATTGCACGTCGACGACCTTGTCGGGCGGAACGCCGAACTTCTCGATCACTTCCTCACGTCCGAGCTTTTTCGACTTCATCGCGTCGAACATGACGACGCCGGGCTGGACGAGTTGCATCAAGTCCTTGTCCGACGAGACGATCGTGACATCACCGCCGGCCTCGACCACGAAGCGCGCATAGGTGGCGATGAGGTCGTCGGCCTCGTAGCCCTCCTGCTCAACGCACGCCACGTTGAACGCCTTCACAGCGTCGCGGATCAGCGGAAATTGGGGGATCAGCTCGTCGGGGGGCGGCGGGCGATTGGCCTTGTAAGCCTCAAAGATCTCATTGCGGTAGTTCTCGCGCGAAGCATCGAAGACGACCGCGATGTGCGTCGGCGCCTCGGAAGCCTTCGTCTCGCGCAACAGCTTCCACAACATCGCGCAGAAGCCGTGCACCGCGCCGACCGGCAGGCCGTCCGACGGCCTGGTCAGCGGCGGAAGCGCGTGGAAGGCGCGAAAGATGTAGCCCGATCCGTCGATCAGGTAGACGTGGCTGCCCTTGATGATGGGCGTCGGCTCTCCCTCAGGCACGGTCGAGGTCGCCGCCGACTTCTTGGCTTGGGTTTTGCTATCGCTCATGTGGATTGTCTGTCGCGCCGGACACTGGCGCTGGACTATAGGGGTTCGGCGGCCCCCGGTCAGCACGCCGGCAGCACACATATGGGGATGGAGCGCGCGGAAAAAATGGCCCGTCCGGTGGCGATTGCCGCATGGCAGAGCATTTGCCCGGGGGCGGGGAATGCGCTATCAAGCGGGCCTCACGCACCCGTAGCTCAGCTGGATAGAGCGCTGCCCTCCGAAGGCAGAGGCCAGGGGTTCGAATCCCTTCGGGTGCGCCATTCGGCCAGTGGGCCGCAGCACAGCAGCGAACGAATGGTATCAGGGCAGAAGCTGGTCTGCTTCCTCGCCGACCTTTGCGCAGATGTAGTTGACAAGGAAACTTTGTGCGATATATAGTTTCCTTGTCAACTTGGTTGAGACAATGCCCCGAAAGACCCCCGTTGCCCGGCTGACGGATCACCTCGGCTATTGGCTGAGGCTGGTGTCCAACAACGTTTCGACCGCCTTCGCACGCAGACTGGAGGCGGAAGACGTAACCGTTGCCGAGTGGGTCGTTCTGCGGACGCTTTTCGACGTTGATGAGCTCGCGCCGAGCAAGCTCGCCGCCGTCATGGGCATGACGCGAGGAGCTATCAGCAAGCTCGCGGAAAGACTGCTGGCGAAGCGGCTGATCGAGAGGAGCGATAGCCCTTACGATGGCCGCGCTCATACGCTCCGGCTGTCTGCGAAAGGCAGGGCCCTCGTTCCCAAACTGGCGAGACTTGCCGACGCAAACGACGAATCTTTTTTCGGAGTGCTTAGTTCGGAAGAGCAGGCGGAACTGCGGCAGGCCCTGACCAAAATCGCCGAGCATCACGGCCTGAACGAAACCCCGGTCGATTGAGCAGAATTGCACCACCTCCCGAGGACGCGACTATGAATGAGCAGCAGGCGGCAACCGCCAGAGCATCCCTCGCCGCGGCATACGATGCGACGATGGACTTTCCAGCCATAGTCGGAGCGCTCATCGCCGAGGGCTTTGAAGGATATGCCGTCGATTTTCGTCGCGAGACGTGCACCTATTATCTGCCCAGTGGGGATAGCATCCAGCTTCCCTTGCCGCCCAATGACGAGACGGTGGCGCCGGAGTTCCGTGGGGACGCCATCAAGGCGGCGATCCGCGAGGCTCAGATGCTGGCGGAAGGTTACACTTACCGAGGATTTTGTCGGAAGGTGAAAACCGCTGGTTGCGCCGGGTACATTGTCTCTTTTTCCGGACGCCGGGTGCTCTACTTCGGACGCACAGCGGAGACCCATGTCGAGCACTTCCCGAACCCCTAAGCCGGCCGATGGGTCGTAGCCTCGACCTGTGCGGAGGATGCTCAGAAGAATGCGATTTGCGTTGAGCTGCGACACATCTCGTTCACCAGGGCAGTGAAAATCGGCCCAGGCCAGCGCGCGCATACCGGGGTATTCACTTTTCCAGGACTAGCGTGTCTTGCAGTTCAGTCGCTGTGAGGTCGGCCGTGTCCGAAGTAGAGGTCCCTGCAGGAAGCGCGAAACTCACTGGAGCTTTCGACGCCAATCTAGAGTTTCCTCTAGACAATGCCGATTGGGCGGACTTCTGCAGACAAGCTGCCTGCCAGGTGACTAGCTTCCGCGATCTCGGCGAGCTGACCGCCGGGCTGCGCAGCCAGCTGTTCGACTTCTCATATCTGCCGGTCGCCAACTTATTCTTTCTGCGCGATGCTCCCTTCCGCGGACTCGCGAGTGCCGTATCGCCGCGAACCTCGCTGGCGTGCCAGAGCAGCGTCCTCATCGTCGGCAAGGAAAGCCCCGTCACCGACTGGCGTCAGCTGCAGGGCAAGCGGCTCGGCTACATCAATACCTATTGCACGACGAGCTACTTCGCACCGGCGATCCTGGTGGCGCGCGAGGGCCTGGCGCTGACCTCGTTCTTCGACGCCTTCCCGGTGGCGCCGTGGCAAGGACAAGTCGATGCCGTAGTCGACGGCCAAATAGACGCGACCATGGTGTTCGAAGACGTCTGGCTCGCGACGCCGCAAAACGCCGATCGCACCAAGATTATTGCGCGCATGGACGATTTGCCGACGCCGGCAGTTGTCGCCGCATCGGATCTGGATACCGGCGTATCGGCACGCCTGCAGAACACGCTGCTCGGCCTGCCGCGAGATGGTTCAGCGCATGTCCTATATGCGGGGTTTGCCGCCTACGAAGAGGGCCTGACGCAGCGCTTCTTCAAGGAGCTGTCGGCGTTGCCCGGGCTTGCCTCCGCAGCCTGACCGAGGCGCAACCCTTCAGCCCTGTCCCAGCAGCCAGCCGCCGCTGAGGCCGCCGGGCGCGAGAACCGCGCCCGCCCACACCATCGCGGAGATGAAGCTGGCGACCGCGAACTGCAGAAGCGGCATCCTGCAAACGCCGGCGACCAGCGGCGTCAATGAGCGCAGCGGACCCATGAACCGCGATACGAACAGGCTGATCCAGCCCCAGCGCTCGAAGAAGGCGTGCCCCTTGGCGACGAGTTCGCGGTTGTTCTTAAGCGGCCAGCTCTCATGCAGCTCGTGCTCGAAGAAATAGCCCAACCCATACGATATCCAGTCCCCCACCGTCGCGCCGAGTCCGGCCGCCAGCCATAGGGCGAACATGTCGGCGCCGCTGGCGCCGAGGACCGCCGACATTGCCAGCAGGATGGCGGTGCTGGGTATGAACAGCGAGATGCCGATGATCGATTCCGCCATGCAGATGGCGAAAGTGATGGGCAGAGCCATCGACTGATGCTCTTTGACGAGCGACAGGAGGAATTCCCAGGCTTCAGCCACGCTCTTGGCCCCCGGCTGCTATTCGCCGGGAGCCGGCGCGGCCGCCGCGTCCGCGGCTGAGCCCGGCCGCTCTACACGTACGAACCGAAGAACGAAGTAAAGGAACGCCGGCAGGAACGTCAGGGCGATCACCGCCGATCCGAGAACACCAAAAAGGACGATGGCCCCAACGCCGCGGTAGAGCTCCGTACCTTCGCCCGGGATGAACACCAGCGGAGCGAGCCCGAATACGGTCGTAAGCGTCGTCATGGCGATGGGACGCAGGCGCGAACTCACGGCCTCGACGATGGCGTCGCGAACGCTCATGCCCTCCTCCCGCAGATTGTAGGCCGCGCGATCTACGATGAGAATCGGATTATTCACCACCGCGCCCATCAAGATGAGGAACCCCAGCATAGTGATCATGTCGAAGGACTGCTGGAACGGCATCATGCCCACAGCATCGAGCGACCCGCCGACCACGTTCATCAGGTAGAGCCCGACAAGCCCGCTGGCGATGCCGAGCGGGATCGTCGTCATGATGATGAACGGGAAGCCCCAGTTGTTGAACACCGCCACGAGCACGAGATAGATGATGGCGATGGCGACGATGTAGTTGCCGAACAGCGCCTCACGCGTCGCATCGAGCTGATCGCTGGCGCCTGAAAGGTTCATCGTGACATTGAGTGGAACCTGTCCGGTGCGCTGCAGATAGCCGATCACGTCGTTGCGCACCGTCTCGACGCCGGTCTCGAGAGCCACCGAGCGGGGCGGGATGATGTTCAGCGTCACCGTCCGCTTCGCACCGATGCGCCGGATGATGCTCGTGTCGACACCCTCGACGACCTCGGCAACCGTCGACAGCGGCACCATCGTGCCTTGCGGCGTGTAGACCGGCAATTGGCCGAGGCGGTCGACCGGCACGTCGAACCGGTCCTGGCTGTAGAAGAAGACGTCGATCTTCTCGTCGCTCTGATAGAAGTACCCGGCAAACGCGCCGTCGGTCAGCGCCGCAACGGCAAAGCCGAGATCCTCCGCGCTCATGCCCAGTTCCGCCGCCCGTTCCCACTTCGGCCTGATCTCGATTACCGGCTGCGATAGAGTAAGCGTCGGCGGGTCGACGTTGATGCGGGGGCTCTGGAAAACCTCCTCGGCGCGGTTGTAGGCGGCGTTGGCGACCTTGAAGATATCGGCCAGCTCGGGTCCGGATATGTTCAGGCTAACGCTTCGCGTGCCCCCGTCGCTGCTGCTGATGATCGAGCCGCGCGTCGCGAACGCCCGCATGCCCGCATAGCGCTCGTAGATTGCCGTGAACGCGTTCATCGCGGCATCTATGTCGGCTATATCGACGGTCTCCGATACGATGCGCAAGCGTTCAGGTTCGATGCGCAGAAACACGTACTCGAGCGCCGGTATCTTCGTCTCACCGCGCTTGAATGCTGCAGGATCGTCGCCGACGTACTGCATCAGCTCGTCCTGTATTTCCAGCGCGATGCGATGCATGGTCGCCAGGTTGTATCCGGGCGGCGCATTCATCGTGGCGAAGAACTTGGGCTCCTCGCCCTCCGGCAGATACTCCGCGGGCGGCATGAGGTAGTAGGCGACCGCCAGGCTGGCGCCGACGCTTGCGACCACGCAAACCGTAGCGCGCAGCCATCCGCGCAATAGCCAGTCGGCGAACCGCACGATAGCGCCGCGCTCGGCTCCGCCTCCGACCCCGGCGTCAATATCGACGCGGGCGCACGCAGTCGGAATGACGGTGATCGCCGTGATCATTGAAGCAACGACAGCGGCAGCAATAGCGATGGCGATGTCGGAATAGAGCTGCCCCGCCTCTTCCTTGATGAACAGGATCGGCAGGAAGACGAGCACTGTCGTCATCGTGGAGGCGAGCACCGCCGCCCATACCTTGCGCACGCCCGCTACGGCCGCGTCGAAGCGGCTCAAACCCTTGCGCCGCTCTTGCACTATGCTTTCGAGGACGACGATGGAGTTATCGAGCGTCATGCCGATGGCAAAGGCGACGCCGGCAAGCGAGATCACGTTGATGGTGCGCCCTGCGAGGAGCAGAGCGATAAAGGCCGCAATGGTGCACACCGGAATGCCGGCAACGCCTATGAGCGTGGCCTTCACCGAGCGCAGGAATAAAAGGAGTATCAGGCTGGCGAGGAATGCGCCTAAGGCCAGATTGGTCCAAACGTTGGCGACCGATGCCTCGACGTAAACCACATCGTCTGCCGTACGCTCCATCACCATGCCGGACGGACCGAGAATATCCCGATTGATCGCCTCCATCTCGGCGAGCACATCGCGTTTGATGGTGATGACGTTCGACCCGGGCTGGCGCTGGATGGACAGATAGATGACCGGCAGGCCATTGACGTACGAGGCCTGGGTTATTTCGTAGTGATCGAGTTCGACACGGGCGACATCTCGCAGTTTGATTATGGAATCGCCCCGGCGCGCGACGATCAGATCCTCCAGCGAAGCCAGATCGTCGAAGCGGCCGATGGTTCGCAGCAGGTAGCGTCGCTTGCCGCTCTCGATCTCACCGCCCGAGGTGTCGCGGTTACGCGACGCCAGCGCCGAGCGCAATTCGGCGACCGTGATATGGCGCTCCGCCAGCGCTTTTGAATCGAGCAGGATCTGAACCTGCTTCTCGGCCCCGCCGCCGACATTGACGCGCGAGATGTTCGCCACGCCTTCAAGGCGCGTCCGCACGTTGTCGTCGACGTAGTCACGCATCATGTCCATGTCGAGATCGCGCGGATTTCCCTGTAGGGGCGAAACCCGCAGAAACATGAACGAGTTGGCGCTGAACGAACTTGCGTAAATGCGCGGCTGGTCGACATTCAACGGATACGACGGGACCTGACTGAGCGCGTTGTTTATATTGATCAGCGTCTCGTTGAGATCGATGTTGTACGGAAATTCCAACTCGATCTCGGCGCTGCCGCTCGCCGCTCGTGAGATCATGCGGTTGAGGCTGGGAATTGAGCGGAGGTATTCCTCCTGCTCGATGATGATCTCCTTCTCGATGTCCTGAGGTGTGGCACCAGGCCAGCGCGTCGACACCGTGACGGTGCGCACGTCGAGGTCCGGGATCATCTGCACCGGGATGCGCGTGGCGGCCACCATACCGATCAGGCAAACGATGAGCGCCACCACCGCCGTCAGCGTTCCGCGCTTTACCAGAGCGTCGAACATCACCCTACTTTCGCTGCCCGCAGCACGCTCAGCTGGCCAGCCTTACCGCCTGCCCCTCGCGCAACGCCTCGTTGCCGCGCACGACGACACGCTCGCCCGCCTTGAGGCCGGACCGCACGTGCACCAGTCCGTCGAAGGCAAGCCCGGTCTCAACGCGCCGCTCCTTGACCATGCTGGACTCGCCATTGGCCTCCAGCACCCAGACCGTCGTCCGCCCATCGGGGTACCGTATGACCGCATCGCGGCTCACAACGACACCCTCTTGGCCGCTCTGCAGACCGATACCGACGCGCGCCGACATTCCCGGTGTAATCGGAAGGTCCTTGCGCGTCGGCAAGGCCCGCAATGTAAAGGTGCGCACACGTGGATCGCTGACCGGGATAACCGCTCCGATCTTGGCGGGAAACTCGCTATCCGGCATTGCCTCGAACTGTAGAGTTATCTCCGCGGTGGAATTGAGCTGCGGGAAATACTGCTGCGGCACAGGTACGTCGATCCGCAAGCCGCTGGTGTCGACCAGTTCGAACACGGTGGTGCCGGGGACGATCCACTGTCCGGCCTCGGCCATCCGCTGCGAAATCACGCCCGCATACGGAGCCCGCACGAAGTGCCGGCTCAGCCGTTCCTCGGCGCTGGCTAAAAGTGCGCGACGGCGCGCGATGACGGCGGTACGCGTCTGCACTTCGCTGCGCAGGCTGTCGACCGTGTTCTGCGGGCCGAAGGAACGCTCGGCGAGGCTTTCGGCAATCTTCAGCCGGCGACGCGTGTCGGCAAGCTCGGCCTCGCTCTCGGCGATTTCCGCCTTGGCCTGCTGGATGGCAATTTCTTCGAGTGCCGGGTCAAGCTCCAGCAGCAGGTCGTTTTCGCGGACGGTAGCGCCGCTATCGTGATGGATGCGCGTCACGAGGCCGGGCACGGAAGTCGATATCTGCGACACGCGTGGAGACGTGACGGTGCCGGTCAATTCCAGCCTGTTGACCAACTGTGCGTTCCGCGCGGTTTCGGCGACCACGGGAACCACCGGCTCAGCGATAGCCGGTTTGCTGGCTACGGCGCCGCAGGCAATGCCAAGGCAAGCAAAAATCGCAAACGCAAAATGGCGAACCGGACGACGCGGGCTAACCCGCTTCGCAATCAACGACATATACGAACCCTGTCACCCCGACGGCGGCTTCATCGATGGTTATCGGGGAACCTTAGGTCGGCGGCAAACCGGGTCAACCGTTATGTTTACCGGGCCACCCGGACGCGTCCGGGTGCAGCATGCGTGCACCGACTATGACAGTTATGCAACGCTCCGGAGTACTCAGTGTGCGCCGTCCAGCAACAAGTGGACCTGCCTGAGCCCGGTGTCCGCTTCATCAGAGGCCATGGCGAAGCCCAGATCCGCGCACATTTGCAGCATCGTGACATTAGTCGCCAGAACTTGGCCGTGCAGTTCCCTGAGCCCTTCGGACCGCGCGTACGTGATCAGATGCTGCATCAAGCGCCAACCCAGGCCCCGACCTTTCAAATCCGAACGCACGAGAATTGCGTACTCCGCCCGGCGGTAGTCCGGATCAGCGACCATACGCGCCACGCCCAGCAACTCGCCCGATAGCTTCTGGATCGCACCGAACGCCATCTCGCGCCCGTAGTCGATCTGAGTCAGGCGTGCCAAGAGGTGATGCGACAGATTCGGTCCGGCGGTGAAGAAGCGCATGCGCATATCGTCGGCCGTGACCGCGGAAAAGAAGCGGTCGTAGAGGACCTCGTCTTCAGGACGGATCGGCCGCAGCTTGACTTCGCCCAGGCCTTTCACCTCCGTCTCTGCCTCCCACTCCACCGGATAGGGGCGAATGGCCATCGGCACGCGCGGGCGCTCGTGCTGGTCGACGACCTTAACGCGCGCATCTAGCGAGATGCAGCCGTGCTCATCGGCCAGCAGCGGATTTATGTCGAGTTCGCGAACTTCGGGGTGGTTGGCGACAAGGTAGCTGGTGCGCACAAGAACCGTGGCGATGGCGTCGATAGCCGCTGGCGGCCGGTCGCGGAAGCCTTCCAGAAGCCGGTGGATGCGGGTTTCATCCATCATCGCGTGAGCAAGTTTCAGGTCCAATGGAGGAAGCGCATGCGCCGTGTCCGCTATGACCTCGACAGCCGTTCCTCCAGCGCCGAACATCATCAACGGACCCATCGTCCGGTCTACGCTCATGCCGACAATCAGCTCGTAAGCGCGCGGCCGGACGATCATCGGCTGCACCGTGAAGCCTGAAATGCGCGCATCCGGCATCTTCTGACGCACGGTTGCCAGCATGGCTTCCGCCGCTTCGCGTACCTCGCCGGGTGACTTCAGTCCCAGTCGAACGCCACCGACGTCCGATTTGTGGGAAATGTCATCGGACAGGATCTTGATGACGCACGCGGCTTCGTCCCGGCAGATATCTTCGGCAGCGCTCATCGCTTCTCGCGGATCGCGCGCGATGATGGTCGGGACTACGGGGATGCCGTAAGCAGCAAGCAGCTCCTTGCCCTCGATCTCTGACAGCGTGCTGCGCTTCTGCCGGAGTGCGCGGGCGATGATGTCGTCGGCGCGCTGCCGGTCGAATTGCAGGTCAGGTAGCGACGGCGGCGTGCGCATCAGCTCTTCCTGCGCGCGATTGTAGCGCACGAGCTGCATGAAGCCGCGCACGGCGGCGCCCGGAGTTTCGAAGTTGGGGATGTCAGCTTTGACGAATAGCTCGCGACTTTTTCGTGCGGCTCCGTCGCCGAGCCAATTGGCCAGCACCGGCTTGGCCGGCGCCTGCGCCCGATGCTGCACCACGGCTTCTATGACCACGCGCGCCGCGTCTTCGCTGGACGCGAGCGCCGTAGGGCAGTTCATAACCAGAACCGCATCGGTCCCAGGATCGGCAAGGACGGCGCGCACGGCCGCTTCATAGCGTTCCGGTCCCGCGTCGCCAATGATGTCGACGGGATTGCC
>JAESGM010001108.1_pt1 | contig 10208 bp, 8 predicted proteins | sample 9269721 | NCBI WGS metagenome assembly JAESGM01 (sample SAMN15720920, study PRJNA650825) | algae metagenome | isolation source: Komarekiella atlantica HA4396-MV6 and co-occurring heterotrophs from... | place: USA: Theobald House, Kauai, HI | collected 2009-07-29 | reverse complement strand
CCCACCGGCGTTGATGCGCTCGTCGAGCTCGGCATAGATGATGAGGAGCGGCGCCTCGATCTCCGCCACCGTCGCGGGGTCCGGCTGGCGGCCGTAGAAGGGCACGCCCGCGCCGAGCTCCGGGTAGGCGACCGCGATGGCGTTCACCACGCCGCCGCCGTAGCAGAAGCCCACCGCGCCGACCTCCGTCGTGTCGTCGCGCGTGTTCAGATACTCGAAGCCGGCGAAGAAGTCGTTCATCAGCTTCTGGGGGTCGACCTGCTGCTGCAGCTCGCGCCCCTGGTCGTCGCTGCCGGGATAGCCGCCGACCGAGGTGAGCCCGTCCGGCGCCATCGCGATGAAGCCTGCCTTGCCGAGCCGCCGCGTCACGTCCTCGATGTAGGGATTGAGGCCGCGGTTCTCGTGGATCACGAGGACGGCCGGCAGCGGTGTCGCGGCACCCGCGGGGCGGACGAGATAGGCGTTCACCGTCCCGTTGCCGTTCGGGCTGTCGTAGGTGATCCGGCTCGTCTCGATCTCCGGGTCGTCCGCCGGCACCTGCTGCGCCAGAGCATAGTTGGGGGACAGCTGCTGCAGGAGCATCGCGACCGTCATGCCGCCGACGGCGAACGCGCCCGCCCGCTCCAGGAACTCGCGCTTGCTGATCTTGCCGTGCGCGTAGAAGTCGTAGAGGTCGAGGAGCGCCTGGGGGAAGTCGGCCGCGGTCTTGCGTGGCTTGGGGGCGATCTGCTGCACGTGTGATCCTCTCTCCGTCGTGTCTCGTTCGTATTTCGGCGCGGGGCCATGCGGGCAATTGGCCGCCGGTTCCGCCGCGGGGAGAGGAGGCCGCTACACACTCCCGTGAACGGGACCGGCAGCCCCCGTCGCGGCGATGTGGTAGCCTCCGGCAGCCCTCATGCGGAGACCGCCCGGTGCGCGCTGTCCTCGTCCCGATGCTCCTCGCCACTCTCGCCATCCCGGCCCTCGCCACCACGGCCCTCGGCGACGACGCCCGCGTCGCAGAGGGCCGCGCCGTCGCCGAGGCGTGGTGCCAGCGCTGCCACGTCATCGGCGAGGGAGACCAGCCATCCGCGCTCGCCGACGCGCCGTCCTTCCGCAGCCTCGCCGGGCGGGGCGACATCACCGCCGAGGCGCTCGCCTTCGCGCTCCTGAGCCCGCACCCGGTGATGCCGTCCTTCCCGGTCACGAAGGCGGAGATCCGCGCGCTCTCCGCCTACATTGACAGCCTGAAGGCCGAACAGCGGACCGATGCCCGACCGCCGGTGGTGCTGGCGGCCGCGGGCACGCCGGCGGTCGAGCGGGGGCGGGCCATCGTCGCGGCGAACTGCTCGCCCTGCCACGCCATCGAGGGTCAGGGCCCGAGCCCCGTCGCCGACGCGCCGCCGTTCTCGACGCTCTCCGAGCACTACCCCGTCGAGGCGCTGGAGGAGGCGCTCGCCGAAGGGATCATCGTCAACCACCCGACCGTCGACATGCCGGCGTTCATGTTCGAGCCGGACGAGATCGACGCCATCATCGCCTACCTCGAGGCGGTGCAGGAACCGCGCTGACCGTTTGACAGGGCGGGTCGGAGAGGCGAGCGTCCGGCCCGCAACGGACCGGACCCGCCGCATGGACGACAGACGATGACCGCCCCCATTCTCGCCATCGACCAGGGCACCACCTCGACCCGCGCCATCGTGTTCGACGGCGAGCGCCGCATCGTCGGCGTCGGCCAGCAGGAATTCGCCCAGCACTTCCCGCGCTCCGGCTGGGTGGAGCACGACCTGGAAGAGATCTGGGCGACAACGGTCGCCACCGTGCGGCGCGCGCTCGCCGAGGCGCGGCTCGAGGCGAAGGACATCGCGGCGATCGGCATCACCAACCAGCGCGAGACGGTGGCGGTCTGGGAGCGCGACACCGGCCGCCCCGTCCACCGCGCCATCGTCTGGCAGGACCGCCGCACGGCCGAGCGCTGCGCCGAGCTGAAGGCGGAAGGGCTGGAGCCATCGGTAACGGAGAAGACGGGCCTCCTCCTCGACCCCTACTTCTCCGGCACCAAGCTCGCCTGGCTCCTCGACAACATCGACGGCCTCCGACCCCGCGCCGAACGCGGCGAGGTGGTGTTCGGCACGATCGACAGCTTCCTCATCGCGCGCCTCACCGGTGAGTTCGCGACCGACGTCACCAACGCCTCCCGCACGCTCCTCTTCGACATCGCCCGGCAGGAGTGGGACGACGAGCTCTGCCGGATGCTCGGCGTGCCGCGCGCGATGCTCGCCGACGTGCGCGACAACGCGGCCGACTACGGCTCGACCGACCCTGCGCTCTTCGGCGCCGCGATCCCCGTCCGCGGCGTCGCCGGCGACCAGCAAGCGGCGGTGATCGGCAACGCCTGCTTCAAACCGGGCATGGTGAAGTCGACCTACGGCACCGGCTGCTTCGCCCTCCTCAACACTGGCACGGAGCGCGTCGCCTCGAAGAACCGCCTCCTGACCACCATCGCCTACCGGCTCGACGGGCGCACGAACTACGCCCTCGAGGGCGCGATCTTCGTCGCCGGCGCCGCGGTGCAGTGGCTGCGCGACGGGCTCGGCATCATCGAGCACGCCGGGCAGTCCGGCGAGCTCGCCCTTCGCGCCGACCCGCACCAGCAGGTGATCCTCGTTCCGGCGTTCGTCGGCCTCGGCGCGCCCTACTGGGACGCCGAGTGCCGCGGCGCCCTCTTCGGCATCACCCGCGGCACCGGCCCGGCGGAACTCGCGAAGGCGGCGCTCGAGAGCGTCGCGCTCCAGACGCACGACCTCGTGGAAGCGATGCACCGCGACTGGGGCGGCGCCTCGGACACGGTGCTGCGCGTCGACGGCGGCATGACCGCGTCCGACTATGCGATGCAGCGCCTCGCCGACGTCCTCGCCGCGCCGGTCGACCGGCCGACGGTCGCCGAGACCACCGCGCTCGGCGCCGCCTGGCTCGCCGGCCATGCCGCCGGCGTGTGGCCGGATGCGGAGGGCTTCGCCGCCTCCTGGGCGCGCGACCGCCGGTTCGAGCCCGCGATGGCCGAGGCGGAGCGCTCCGCCCTCATCGGCGCCTGGCGCGACGCGGTAAGCCGGACGCTGACGCGCCGGTGAGCCCTGCCCGCAATGGGACGGACGCCGAGCTCGACCACCTCGTCCGCGAGGCGGAGCGGCGGGCCGAGCGCGTCGTCGCTGCCGTCCGCGTCGTCGTCGGCCTCGCGCTCGCCGTTGCGTTCTCGGAAGTGGTCGGGGACAGGCCGACAGACGACGCATTCCTGTCGCGCCAGCTGGTGATCGCGTCAGGTACCATCGGCGGCTATCTCCTTATCGGGATCGCCGCCTTCCTTGTCTCGTCACGGCGATTCCACCGGCGCTGGCATGGATTTGCCTTCGTCACCGCCGACGCCGTGTTCCTCAACGCGGGGTTGTTCCTGTCGCTCGACAACATCGGCGTCCCGGCCAACTACGCCACCGCGATGCCGACGATCTGGATCCTGCCGATCCTCCTGTCGATCGGCGCGATGCGCTACTCGCCGCTCCTCCAAGCCTACGCGATGGTGGTCCTCATCGGCGGCTTCCTTGTTGCGCTGCTGCCGGACCTCAGCTGGAACGACCTTTCCGGGGTCGCGCCGCCGGTGGAACTCAACCCCTTCTTCGCCCGGCAGCCGAACGTCATCCGCTTCACGATGCTCGTCATCGCTGGCAGCGTGCTCGTCATCGCCGTGTGGCGGACGCGGCTCCTCCTGCGCGAGGCGCTGGAGCAGAGCCGCCGCCGCCAGCAGCTCACCCGCTTCATGCCGGCGGAGGTCGCGCGGATCGTGGAGACGGCGACGGCGAGCGACCTCCTGCGCGGCCGCCGGCAGGAGGTGGTGGTGCTCTTCGTCGACATCCGCGGCTTCACCGAGATCACCGAGCCGATGCCGCCGGAGGCCGTCAGCGCCTTCCTCAACCGCTTCCGCGCGGACGTCACGGCTGCCGCGGCAGCGGAGGGCGGCGTCGTTGACAAGTTCATCGGGGACGGCGCTCTGGTGGTGTTCGGCATCCCCGAGCCGCGAGCGGGGGACGCTGCGGCGGCGGTCGCGACCGGTCGCGCCATCCTCGCCGCGCTCGAGCGCTGGTCGGCCGAGCGCGCCGCGGACGGCCTGCCGCCCGTCACGGCCGGTATCGGCATCCACATGGGCGAGGCGTTCGTCGGCGCAGTCGGCGGCGAGGCGCGGCTCGAGTTCACCGTGGTGGGCGACACCGTCAACGTCGCCGCCCGCGTCGAGGAGGCGACGAAGACACTCGGCGCGCCCCTGATCGTGACGGAGCCGGTGTTCACGGCAGCGCGGCTCGCCGCAGCCGGATGGCGGGCGCTGCCGGCAACCGCCATCCGCGGCCATCGCTCCCCTGTCGCGCTCTACGCCCGCGGCGACGCGGCCGTGACGAAACAGGGGTCTGCCGCCGCAAGCTTTTGACAGATCGTGTCCCGGATGCCCTAATCGCCCGCAACGAGGGCGACACGCCCCGGTGTGTTCCCGCGCGGAACACCCCTGTCTTCGGGAGGGACAAGGGCATGAGCACGGCGCTCGCGTGCATTCACGGCCGCTTCGGGCGGGCCTCGCTGTATCGTCTCAACAAACCGCTCGCCCCGCACGCGCACCGCGAGGGGCATCTCATCTTCCACGTCACGGGTGCGCCGGCGACGGTGGTGGTGGAGGGGGCGCCGCACCGGGTCGGGCCGGGCGAGGCGGTCGCGATCTCCCCTTGGCAGCCGCACGACTTCCGGCCGGGCGACTGGGCGAGCGGAGCGGTGTTCCTGACGCTCTACATCAGCCCGCGCTGGTTCCTCGAGCTCGCCGCCGGCGCGGGCCACGCGGCGCTCCGCTTTGGCGCCACGCCGCTCACGCCGGATGCGGTCATGTCGACCATCGCCACGCGGGTGACGGACCTCCTCGTCAACGGCCGGTCGTGCGACCGCTTTCAGGGCGAGCTCTTCGCCCTCACCGCCGCCGCCTTCGAGCAGTCCTGGTCGATGGGCCGGGAGACGGTTCCGCTGGTGCGTCAGCGCGTCAGTGACTTCCGCATCCGCAACGCGCTTCGCCTCATGGACGAGCGGGTGTCGGACGCCTGCGTGCTCGACCGCATCGCGCGAGACGCCGGGCTGTCGCGACCGCACTTCTACAAGTTGTTCCGGCAGAACATCGGCATCACGCCGAACATGTACCTCAACACGCTGCGAATGGAGCGCTCGATCGCGCGGCTGACGGAGAGCGACGACCCCGTCACCTCCATCGGCCTCGACCTCGGCTTCGCGAGCCAGGCGAGCTTCACCCGCTTCTTCTGCAACAACGTCGGGATGGCACCGACGGACTACCGCCGCGCCTCGCTGCTCGCCGCCTGAGTCGAGCCGGCAAGAGCGCAACTCGCCGTTGCAACCCTCCGGCCGCTGCCACACTCTGCCGTCGGCAGAGGGTGTCGCGGGAGGAGGAATGGCGATGACGGTGGCGGACGTGGCGGCGGTGTTCCCCGGGATCGAGCCGGCGGCCCGCGCGGCGGTGCTCGGCGCGATGCGGCGCGTCGCAGAGACCGGCTCGCCGGCGAGCGCGGCGGACCGCGAGGCCGTGGAGGCATGCGCCGTTTACATGTTCGGCGCCGCGCCGCCGGCGTGGGACGGGCTCGCACCGGTCGAGCCGCCGGCGCTCGCCGCAGCCCTCGCCGGCACCGGCTTCGCGGAGGACGCGCTCAAGTTCCTCGTCGTGATGGCGCTCGTCGACGGCGTCCTCGACGGCAGGAAGATCGAGGCCGCCGCGAGCTACGCGGATGCGCTCGGCCTTCATCCCCGCTTCCTCGAGGAGGTCGTCACCGCCGCCGAGGGCCGGATCAAGGAGGCGCTCGCCGACATGACGCGCGCCAACATGGAATCCATCACTGGAAAACCCTTCGCGGGCGATGACCAGACCGCCTGGATCCTCGTCTACGACCGCACGCCGGACCCCAAGCTCGCCGCCCGCTTCCACGCGCTCGCCACACTGCCGGCCGAGACGTTCGGCAACGCCTTCTTCCGCCACTTCACCGAGAACGGCTACGCCTTCCCCGGCGAGCCTCACGCCCTCAACGCCGCCTTTTCCGTGCCGCACGACAGCCTGCACGTCCTCACCGGCTACGACACGAAGCCGAGGGGCGAGCTCCTCGTCTCCACCTTCACCGCCGCCGCGCACCGCGTCCTCCCGATGGCGGGGCACATCCTCCCCGTCATCATGAGCTGGCACCTCAGGCTCAAGATCAATTCCGTCGCCGGCGCCGCCGGCGGCGCGCTGGAGCCGCGGGAGTTCTGGCGCGCATGGGCGGCGGGGGCGGCGGCCCGCATCGACGCCTTCGCGCCGGGCTGGAACTTCTGGGCGCTCACCGGCCGCCCGCTCGCCGAGGTCCGCCGCTCGTTCGCAATCCCGGAGGCCGGGCTCGCCGCCTGAGCCGGGGCAAAGCCGGGGCCGAAAGAGACGGGGAGGTATGCTCTCCGCGGTCCCCCGCCGTAACCTCGGTGTGGGCCGGTACGCCGGTGGCAGCTCGCCGGGAGGCACGATGGCGCGGTTCTTCGAGCGGCACCCGGTGTGGGCGACGATCATCGCCCTCGCGGTCGCCGTGCTCGTCTGGGCCATCTTCGCGCCGTGGCCGGAAGGACTCGAAGACCTCATCGGCCGCAAGCGCGTCTTCCTGTCGGCGCTCTTCAACGGCATCACCCTCGGCGCGCTCTATTTCCTCGTCGCCTCCGGATTCACGCTGATCTTCGGGCTCATGAAGAACGTGAACCTCGCGCACGGCTCGCTCTACCTCTTCGGCGGCTACATCGGCTACGAGGTGGCGACCGCGACCGGCTGGTGGCTCCTCTCCTTCGTGGTCGCGTTCGTGGTCGTCGCGGCGCTCGGCATCCTGCTCCAGCTCGTCGTCTTCCGGCGGATGGAGGGGCAGGACCTCAAGCAGACGCTCGTCACCATCGGCATCTCGATCGTCCTCGCCGACCTGATGCTGTGGATCTGGGGCGGCGACTTCTACCAGATCCTGCCGCCCGAGTGGCTGTCCGGCCCGATCGAGCTGCCGCTCGTGACCGGGATCAGCCGGCGGACGGGGGAGGTGAGCTATCTCTCCTATCCCGTGGTGCGCCTCGTCATCTTTGTCGCCGCGGTCGCGATCGGGATCGCGATGTGGCTCGTCCTCAACCGCACCCGGATCGGCATGCTCGTCCGCGCCGGGGTCGACGACCGCGACATGCTGTCGGCGACGGGCGTGCGCATCCAGCGCGTCTTCGTCGTCGTGTTCGCGTTCGGCGCCGGGCTCGCCGGGGTGGCGGGCGTGATCGGTGGAACCTTCCAGTCCATCGCGCCGGGCGAGGACATTCGCTTCCTCCTTGCTTCGCTGGTGGTGGTCATCGTCGGCGGCATGGGGTCGATCCCCGGCGCCGCGCTGGGTGCCCTGCTGATCGGCCTCGCCGAGCAGTTCGGGTCCGTCTACGCACCGACCTACTCGGTGGTGCTCACCTTCCTCATCATGGTGCTCGTCCTCGCCTTCCGGCCGCAGGGCCTCGTCGCCACGGTGCGACGGTGAGGGTGCGGCGGTGAGGGAGCGCCGCTGATGGCCGTCGTCGAAGGCAACCGCGCGCCCGCGGCCGAGCCGACCGGCTGGTGGGACGTGACGCGCCTGCCGCTCCCCGCCGTGGTGGTCGGCGGCCTTCTCCTCATCGCGCCGCTGATCACGAACGACTTCATCCTCGTCCAGATCCTCGGCTGGGCGATGATCCTCGGCATCATCGCCCTCTCGCTGATGTTCCTCGCCGGCTACGGCAACATGGTCAGCCTCGCGCAGATGACCGTCGCGGGGCTGGCCGCGTACGCCACGGCGATCTTCGGCGTCTCCGGCGTGACCGGGATTTCGCTCGGCTGGCCGTGGTGGGTCGCGGTGCCGCTCGCGATCCTCGTCGCAACCCTCTTCGGCACCTTTGTCGGCGCGCTGGCCGTTCGGACGGAGGGGATCTATACGATCATGATCACCCTCGCGATCGCCGCCGCCACGTTCTACCTCGCGCGCCAGAACTACGGCATCTTCAACGGCTACGATGGCTTCAACCAAGTCGCGGCGCCGCGGTTCTGGGGCGTCGACTGGCGCGCACCGATCCCCTTCTACTACCTGACGCTCGCCCTCGCGGTGCTGGCGCTCTGGGCGGTCACCTACGTTTCGCGCTCGCCGTTCGGCCTTGCCCTGCAGGGCGTCCGCGACAACTCGCGGCGCATGGCGGCGCTCGGCTTCAACGTCACCGCCCACCGGATCGCGGCCTACGCCTTCGCGAGCTTCCTCGCCGCGATTGGCGGCGTCCTCCTCGTCTGGTTGAACGGGCAGGTCTCGCCCGGCACCATCGCCGTGAATGCCGCGATCGACATCCTCATCATCGCCGTCCTCGGCGGCATCGGGCACCCGATCGGGCCGTTTATCGGCGCGATCATCTACGTCCTCCTGCGCACCTTCGCCCTTGACCTCCTCGTCGCCGTCGGCCTCGCCGGCGAGCGCTTCCAGCTCCTCATCGGCCTCGGCTTCCTCGCCATCGTGTTCTTCTCGTCCGACGGCATCCTCGGCCTCTGGAAGCGCTTCCGCGAGCGCTCCCGCCGCGATCCGCTCACCGGAAAGACGGGCTGATGGCGGAGACCGTCGCCGCCCGCCTCTCCGCCACCGGCACCGCCAACGCGCTGGAGCTGCGCGGCGTCTCCCGCTCGTTCGGCGCGTTGGCGGCCCTCAGCGACATCACCATGACCGTGCAACCCGGCGAGCGGCGCGCCGTCCTTGGCTCCAACGGCGCGGGAAAGACGACGCTCTTCAACTGCATCACCGGCGACTTCCCGCCGACGGCGGGCTCGATCCGCCTCTTCGGCGAGGATGTGACCACATTCCCGCCCTACGAGCGGATCCGCCGCGGCCTCCGCCGCACCTACCAGATCTCGCTCCTGTTCTCCGGCCTGTCGGTGCTCGATAACGTGTACCTCGCCTGCCGCGGCGTCTCGCGCGGCCGCTTCTCCTTCATCCGACCGCGCCGGTCGGAGGCGCTGATGCAGTCGGCGCACGACCTCGTCACCGCCGTCCACCTCTCGGACGCACGCGACACCCTCGTCGCCAACCTCTCCTACGGGCAGCAGCGGCAGCTCGAGATCGCGCTCGCCCTCGCCGGCGCACCCCGGTTCATCCTGTTCGACGAGCCTGCCGCCGGGCTGTCGCCGACCGAGCGGCGGGAGCTGATCGAGATCCTGACGGGATTGCCTTCCCACATCGGCTACATGATCATCGAGCACGACATGGACGTCGCGCTGCGCGTCTCGGAACGGGTGACGATGATGCACAACGGCCGCATCTTCAAGGAAGGCGCCCCGCACGAGATCGAGGACGACGAGGAGGTCCAGGCCCTCTATCTCGGAGGCGCCCATGGCGGTCACTAGCGGGGGGCCGCCGGTCCTCGAGGTCCGCGGCCTCAACGTCTACTACGGCGGCAGCCACGCCCTGCAGGGCGTCGACCTGACGCTCACCTCCGGCGTCCTCTCCGTCGTCGGCCGCAACGGCATGGGGAAGACGACCCTCTGCAAGGCGATCATGGGGCTCGTCCCGTCGTCCGGCTCGATCCGCTTCAAGGGGCAGGAGATCCGGGGGAGGGCGCCGGCCGAGATCGCCCGCCTCGGCATCGGCTATGTGCCGCAGGGCCGCCGCCTGTGGCGCTCGCTGACAGTGGATGAGCACCTGCGGATGGTCGCTAAGCCCGGCGGCGCCTGGTCGCCGGAGCGCGTCTATTCGACGTTCCCGCGGCTCGGCGAGCGCAAGGGGAACGGCGGCGGCCAGCTCTCCGGCGGCGAGCAGCAGATGCTCGCGATCTCCCGCGCGCTCCTCCTCGACCCCGTCCTCCTCGTCATGGACGAGCCGACCGAGGGACTCGCTCCGGTCATCGTGGCGCAGGTGGAGGAGATGCTCGTCCGGCTCGGCGAGGAGGGGCAGAACGTCCTCGTCATTGAGCAGAATATCGGCGTCGCTTGCGAGGTCGCGCCGCGAGTCGCGATCATGGTCAACGGCCGCGTCGATCGCCTCCTCGATTCGGCCGGCCTCGCGTCGGACCGCGACCTGCAGCAGCGCCTCCTCGGCGTCGGCCGCCACGCCCACGACGAGACGCCCGAGCCCGAGGCCGCCGCCGAGGCGCCCGCAGCCGCC
>JAESGM010001107.1_pt1 | contig 10209 bp, 9 predicted proteins | sample 9269721 | NCBI WGS metagenome assembly JAESGM01 (sample SAMN15720920, study PRJNA650825) | algae metagenome | isolation source: Komarekiella atlantica HA4396-MV6 and co-occurring heterotrophs from... | place: USA: Theobald House, Kauai, HI | collected 2009-07-29 | reverse complement strand
ACGGCCGCCGAGTTGGAGTCGCTGCTCGCCCGGGCGGCCGAGTGCGCCGCATCAGCGGACCACCGGCGGAAGACCAAGGCCGGGGCCAGCCGCCGGCTGCCGGCTGAGGACGTGCGGCTGTTCGAGCCGCACGTCCTGCTCGAACTCGACTCACTGCGGGCGGCGATGGAGGCGCTCCCCGCCGGCCCGGCCCAGGCTGATCTTTGGCTGGTGCTGTCGTCGGTCCTGGTGAAGCTGTCGAAGCAGAAGGCGGACACCTCGGCGGCGACGCCGGGCCGGCGGACGGCGGCTGGGGCGGCGGCCAGGCTGTTCGTCCGCCGGACGGAAGACCTGGCCGCCCGGCTGGCCGCGTTCGCCGCCCGGGTGCCGACGCCCCCGCCGCCGCTGGCGACGGTCGAGCCGGACGACGCCACCGTGCTGCGGACGGTGCCGCCCGGGTCGGCCGCGGCGATCGTCACCTCGCCGCCCTACGCCGCCACCTACGACTACCTCCAGCACCACGCCCTGCGGCTCCGCTGGCTGGGGCTGGACCCCGGCCCGCTGGCCCGCGGCGAGATCGGCTCCCGGTCGGCGTACCGGACGCTCACCCCGCTGGCCGCCCGGCAGGCGTGGGCCGGCGAGCTCGGCCGGTTCCTCCAAGCCGCCGGGCAGGTGCTCAAGCCGGGCGGGCCGCTGGTGCTGGTGGTGGCCGACTCGGCGGTGGGCGGCGTCGCCCTGCGGGCGGACGCGGTGGTCGCCGAGGTCGCCCGACAGTGCGGGTTCGAGCCGGCGGCCCGGGCGTCCCAGCCCCGGCCGCACTTCCACGAACCCACCGCCGCGGCGTTCCGCGGCCGGCCGCGGGCCGAGCACGCCCTGCTCCTGCGGCGGCTTGCCCCGGCGGCCCCGAAGCGTCGGACCACCCCACCGGCACCCCCGCCCCGCCGGCCGAGGCCGCCCCGATGAAGCTGATCCTCGCCATCATCCAGCCCAGCCGGCTGGAGGCGGTCAAGGAGGCCCTGAACCGGGTCGAGGTGTTCCGGCTCACCGTTGTGGACGTGCAGGGGTTCGGCCGGCAGAAGGGGCAGACCGAGTTCTACCGCGGGCACGAGCTGACGGTGAACATGCTCCGCAAGGTGCAGCTCCAGATCGCCGTCAACGAGGACTTCGTGGAGCCGACCATCCGGGCCATCGTGTCTGCGGCCAGAACCGGGCCGGAGGGGCGGATCGGGGACGGCAAGATCTTCGTGCTGCCGCTGGACGACTGCGTCCGCATCCGGACCGGTGAGCGGGGGCCGGAGGCGATCTGACCGCCCCAACCTTTTTCCGCGACGCAAAGCGTTCGCCGGCGAATACATCGGCCGGATCAAATGCGACATCCGGCCACTTTCTGCGACCGGTCACTTGACTCCGGCCACTGTGCCGACCACGATGCCTCTCACAACTCGGCTGCTCGAGCGAACGGGGACAAGCGATGTCCGCGACGCTGACGACTCCGGCCACCGGCACCCCTTCTGACACTTGGGGGGGGGGTGGAGTTTACCCCACCTTGGCGAAGGTCGGCGGGGCGATCCTGCTCGCCGCCGGCGTGATTAAACTGCTCGCCGGCACCGCTCCGGAGCCGTCGGGGACGACGGCCCTGCTGCTGCCGGACTGGGTGCTGGCGGTGGTGCCGGTCTATGAGATCGCCCTCGGCGGCTGGCTGCTGGCCGACCGCTGGCGGTTCGGGGCTTGGCTGACCACGCTCGCCACCCTGGCCGTGTTCGCCCTGCACAACCTCGAGCTGGCGGCCGCCGGCCGGTCGAGTTGCGGCTGCCTGGGGGCGGCCAGCCCGACCCCAGGCATCATGCTCGGGCTGGACGTCGGTGCCCTGCTCATCCTGCTCAAGCGGCGGCCCGGCTGGCGGGGCTGGCCGGCGGCCACCCCGGGGCTGCAACTGGTCGCCGTCACCGGCGTCACCACCGCCCTGACGCTCGGGCTGGTGGCGGCCGGGGTGTATGCCGCTTACGGCTCGGTGGCGGTCGCGCTGGCTGCTGTGCGGGGCGAGCCGGTGGCAGTGCTGCCGCAGCCGCTGGTACTGCCGCTGGCCGATCGCGGCGGCACCCTCTCCACGACCGTCCGGCTGGTCAACCTGACTGCCGATCCGGTAACGATCAGCGGCGGCCGATCCGACTGCGACTGTGCCCAGTTCCACGACCTGCCGCTCACCCTGCCGCCGAACGGCCGGGCCGACCTGCGGCTGACCTTCCACATCCCCCGCCGGGCGGTCGGCGAGTTCCGCCGGCGGCTGGCGTTCGAGACCTCGGCCGGCCTGGTGCCGCTTTTCGTCCGCGGGACGGTGCGGGCCGCATCGGCCGGCGGTGACGGTGCCGGGACCGACCTCTCCCAGACAGGAGGTGTGCGATGAGCGACGACCGACTGAGCCGGACATCGGCCGGGCTGGGCGGGATGGCCCTCGCCCTGGTGCTGGTCGGGTTGGTGGTGCAGCAGGCCCGTGCGGGGACGCCGTGCGAAGACTGTCAGGCGTGGTCCAGTGCGCAGGGCTTGGCCGAGTGCGCCCGCTTGGGGCTGCCGGTGAGCAGCAACAACCCAGCGGATCAGCAGAAGGTGGCACAGTGCCGTGGCATCCGACAAGGCTGGAGCCTGTGGTGTTACAGCAACAACTGGAATGGATCAAGCAGTCCCCCATGCCCCGACAACCGGCCTCCGCTCAAGGTATGCGGGTCGCCCGAGTGCGCAACCTTCGATGTGAATCTCGTGTGTCCCAACCCGTACCGTGACCGTGACGGCGGGAAGATCTGTAGTGGGAACTGTGGCAACCAAGCGTGTGGGAGCTATTCCAGCCCTGGGAGCTGCAAGGATAAGAACGTGTACGAACCTAAGGATCCGCCGACTGGGCTCACGCAGTGTCTTGTGACCTGCGCCTGTCAGTAGAGCCTGCATCACGCAAGCCACACGCCGGCAGCTACCGTATTATGAACCGACATCAGCTATTCTTGGCTTCTGCTGCTTGCGCGACCCTTGTCGCAAGCAGCTCGCTCTGTAGGGCGGATGACTTTCCAAAATTTATCAGTACCTATCAGTCAAAACATAATAGTCTAGTATCACACTTCCTGAATAATGTGACTGTTTCTGCGATTCGATTACAGTATGACGGAGGCAATTTGCCTGCTGTTTTAGCATCTGTAGATAGTTATAAAGCCGTTGCCAGTGAACAACATCTTTGCTACACTCTCACACAGCGGATCAAGCAGGGACCTTTTGCAAACTCCGAAGTCACCTATGGCGGTTACATTGGGCCGAACGCAGCAGTCGTCACACAGAAGCAAAATGATAACAAATATAATATTGTTGATGGATCGGTGTTTTTTCCGTGGGACTCTAAAAGGCCGACTGATTACTACAGCATCTATGGTGGATATTACTCGCCACTGAACTGGCCATTTTACCGGTTATACTCTGGCGGCGGTCCTAACCGCTACTTCCGACCCGACCCCGTGAGCGACGCCGGAGGCTATCTCGGCGTCCCTGGCAGCACCTACAAAGTGACGACCGGTAACTACAAAGGAGCCGACTGTATCGTCGTCCGCCTGGACTCACCTAAGCGTGATCGGCCCCAGGACAACATCTTTTACTTGGACCCATCCAGCTACATGGTGATTGCCCGCGAGACCATCGGCAAACCGCAGACAAAAACCAAGCGGGTGGAACCGATCCGCCGGGTGGTAGAGATCACGTATGGGCCGCCGGCCCCCGACACCGGCCTGCCGTTCCCCACCAAGGTCAAGGGTGAGTACATCACCCCCGACGGCAAACGGTACCCGGCCGAGGACATCACGTTCACCGAATACCGACGGTACACCCCGACCTCGGACGAGGTGGACCCGGAGAAGGTGTTCAGGATCAAGATGCCGGCCATCCCGCCCCGGCCGCCGCTGCTGCCCGAAGGCCAGTATCTCGACTCTGCCCCGCCCGGGGAGATGCTGGCCGAACGTCGGGAGGGTGTGCCGGCTTGGTGGTGGTACGCCGGGGCCGGGGTGCTGGCGGCCGTCGCGGCCGGGCTGGTGGTCCGCAGCCGACGCCGCCGGGGCTAACGCCCCAGCTTCGTCGCCAGCCCGGCCTGCACCTCGGCCGGCGCCCGCACGATCAGCGACAGGCTGGGGTAGTGGAAGGTGATGCTGGCCGGGCCGCCCTTCTCCTTCCACACCATCGGGTCCACGCTGCGGGTGATGGCGTCCACGATGAGCTGGGCGTTGGCCATGGTCTGTTGGGCGTCGGCCAGCGGCCCCCAGTTGACCGCCCCGCCGGTCGGGCCGACCCCGGCCACCGCGTCCCCCAGGTAGTACGCCCGCGTCACCAGCGCCTCCCGGGCCTTCTCCAGGCTCATCACCACGATCGCCTTGTCCCGGATGACGAACGTCAGCCCCTGGCTCTGGAGCACCGCCCGCAGGGCGGTGCGGGCGGACACCCCGCCGGGCACGCTCACCGGCCGCCGCTTGTCCGCCCCCACCGCCTCCAGCGACGGCTCGTCGATGTACAGCGGCTGGTTCACCAGGGTGGACAGGTTCTGGAGCGTCTCCTCGAACGGCAGGTTGGTGACGCCCGGGCCGACCGGCTTCTCCAGGGCCGCCAGGATCTTCTCCTCGTCCGGCCCGAGCCGCGGCTCCAGCCGCTTGCGGAGTTCCTGCCGCTCCTTCCAGTCCGGGGCCAGCTCCAGGTCCTTCTTCGCCGGCAGGGCGGACCGGGACACGTCGTTCATGGCGAAGGTGAAGCGGTCGGCCTGCTCCCGGGCCAGCGCCTTGGCCTCGGTCAGCCGGTCGGTCACCGCCCCCTGGCCCTCCAGCACCAGCACCGCCGGGTTGGCCGGGTACTTCTTGGCCAGCTCGGCCACCTTCACCCGGGCGGCGTTCGCCTTGCCGGCCTTGTACAGACCCTCCACCTCGGCCACCGTGTCGCGGACCGCCTTGGCCTCGGCCAGCCCGGCCTCCACCGCCTGCCGCTGGCCGGCCTTCAGCTTGTCCAGCCGGGGGTCGGGCTGGGCCGGGGCCGGCTTGCCCTCCAGCCGGGCGATCTCCGTCTGAAGCTGCTTGGCCAGGGCCTGCCGCTTGTCCGCCCCGATGCTGCCGTCCAGGTCGAGGGCGGTGAGCGTCGCCTTCAGCCGCTGGATGGCGTCGGCCGGGAACCGGCGGGCCAGGGTCTGGGCGTCGGCCAGGCCGCGGGTGACCAGGTCTTGCGCCCGCTGGTCGGCCACCGCCTGCTGGAACTTCTGCCGCTCCAGCAGGTCGTCGGCCGCCGCCGGCGGGGCGGCGACGGCCAGGGCCAGGGCGGCGGCCCGCAGGCGGGGGAAGCGGCGGTCGGCCATCGGTCGGACTCCGGGCGCGGGGGCGCAACGCTTCAACGTACCCGCCGGGCGGGGCGTTTGCTACCATCCGGGGGCCGGGCCGGGCCGGCGGCCGGCGTTGACCCGGCCGGCCGGGGCGGCTATGCGGCGGCGTCCGGGGGTGCCACATGCGGCGGCGGCGGCGGGCGGTGCTGACGGTGCTGATCCTCCTCCTGGCCGCCGGCGGGCTGCTGGCCGGGCTGGGGGTTCTGCTCAAGCGGGAGCCGGCCGACTACCGGGCCGCCCTGCCGGCCCGGGCGGACGACCCCGACGTCGCCGCCAAGCTGGTCACCAAGTACGGGGACGTGACCACCGACGTGCGGCTGAAGCCGCGGTGGGCGGCCGCCTTCACCGCGGACGAGGTGAACGCCCTGCTGCGGGACCAGTTCAACGACGGGCTGGAGCTGTTCGGCACCCCGCTCACCGCCCCCCGGGTGACCGTCAACGGCGACCGGCTGACGGTGGCCGGCCGGCTGGGCGAGGGCCGGCTGAGCACGGTGGTCAGCCTGGAGGTGCGGGCCTGGCTGGTCGGCCCGGAGCGGAACACGGTGGCGGTCGAGCTGTGCGGGCTGCGGGCCGGCGGTCTGCCGGTCGGCGGGCACTGGCTGATGGACCGGCTGACCGAGGCGGTGCGGGACCAGAACATCGAGGTGACGTGGTACCGGCACCGCGGCCACCCGGTCGGGCTGTTCCGGCTGTTCGCCGACCAGAGCCGGCCGGCGACGCAGTTCCGCAGCCTGACCATCGCCGACGGCGGGCTGACACTCACCGGCCAGTCGTCCGTCGCCGAGTTCGGGGTCATCACCCCCCCGCGGTGAGGGCGTGACCCGGAACCGCCACCCGTCGGCCGTGTGAGCCATTTCCGCGACGCCCGCCAGCCGGTCGCCGTGCCAGGCCACCCGCCAGCCGGGGCCGGTGGCATCGCCGGCGAACGTGCCGGCGTCCCACCGGGCGACGGCGCCCCGGCCGCGAGACACCGGCCCCTCGTAGTCCAGGTAGAGGGGGCGGTGGTCGGCGTTCGGCTCGGCCGGCACCCACACGCCGAGCGCCGGCTCGGCGAGGAGCCGCCAGGCCCGCAGCACCGGCCCGGCTTCGAGCAGCAGGTCCAGGTGCGGGTGTGGCCAGTCGTGTCGGAGAATTGCGAAGCGGGGCACCCCGCCCCCGGGTTCGGGTGTCCGGCACAAGTTGCCCGGGTTAACATATCCCCGCATGGCCAAGCTGCCCACCAAGAAGGTCGCCGACGGGGAGCCGCACATCGTCAACGTGTGCCGCAACCGCCGGGCGCTGCACGACTACGAGATCAGCGACCGGCTGGAGTGCGGGGTGGTGCTGGTCGGCACCGAGGTGAAAAGTCTGCGGGACGGGCACGCCAACCTGGACGGCAGCTACGCCAAGCTGGAGAACGGCGAGCTGTTCCTGGTGGGGGCCGAGATCCCCGAGTACACCTTCGGCAACCGGCTCAACCACGCCCCCAAGCGGCAGCGGAAGCTGCTGGCCCGCCGCCGGGAGCTGGCCGGGTTCGCCGGCAAGGCCGACCAGAAGGGGTTCACCCTCATCCCCCTGGGCATCTACTTCAAGGACGGCCGGGCCAAGGTGGAGGTCGGGCTGGCCCGCGGCAAGCAGGCCCACGACAAGCGGCAGTCGCTCAAGGCGGCGGACGCCAAGCGGGCCATCGCCCAACACCTGGCCGAGAGGCGGCGGAAGCGGTGAAGACACTCGCAGCCCTGGTCGAGTCGCCCGACCACGTGTGTGCCCGCTACCGGCTCACCGCCTACCGGGACGCCTTCGCGACGGCCGGCTGGCAACTGGAACTGGTGCCGGTGCCCAAGCGGCCGTTCGCCCGCATGGGGCTGCTCCGCCGGCTGCGGTCGGCCGACGCCGTGCTCATCCAGCGGAAGCTCATCCCCCGGCTGGAGGTGAACCTGCTCCGCCGGGCGGTCCGCCGGCTGCTGTTCGACTTCGACGACGCCGTCTGGCTCCGCGACTCGTACTCGCCCAAGGGGCTGGACGCCCCCCGCCGGGCGCGGCGGTTCGCCACCGTGGTGTATGACGCCGACCGGGTGATCGCCGGCAACGACTACCTGGCGGCCGAGGCCCGCATCCACACCACCGCCGACCGGGTGACGGTCGTCCCCACCTGCGTCGAGCCGGCCGGCTACCCGGTGGCCACCCATTCCGGCGACCGGGTGCGGCTGGTGTGGGTCGGGTCGAGCAGCACTCTGAAGGGGCTGGAGCGGTTCCGCCCGACCCTCGAAGCCGTCGGCCGGGCGGTGCCCAACCTCACCCTGCGGCTCGTCTGTGACCAGTTCCTCAGCTTCGACCACCTGCAAGTCGAGCGGGTGAACTGGAAGCAGGACACCGAGGCGGCGGACATCGCGGCCTGCGACGTCGGCATCGGCTGGGTGCCGGACGACCGCTGGAGCCGGGGCAAGTGCGGGCTGAAGCTGCTCCAGTACCACGCCGCCGGGCTGCCGGTGGTGGCCAACCCGGTGGGCGTGCAAGCTGACATGGTGGCCGACGGCGTCACCGGGTATCAGGCCACCACCGCCGACGAGTGGGCGGCGGCGGTCAAGCGGCTGGCGGCCGATGCCACCTTGCGGAAGACGCTCGGGGCGGCCGGCCGGCGGCAGGTCGAGGCCAAGTACAGCGTCGCCGTCGGGGCGAGGCTGTGGGCCGAGGTGCTGAGGTCGCTGTGATCGACGCCCCGGATCGTAGCCCGAAGCGCGAGCGAGGAACGGTGTCCGCCCTCGCTCGCGCTTCGGGCTACGACCCCAAAGCCTGTCCCACCTGGGTCTGGCACCTCACCCCGGCCGGCCGCCACCTGTTCGGCGACGCCGGCCCCGACCCCGCCGCCCTGGCCGGCGACGAGGTGAAGCGCAACCTCCAGCGGCGGGTCAGCCGGGCCGTCGTCGGTGGCGTCGCGGTGTACGTCAAGCGGTGCCGGCCGAACACCCCGCGGGCCTGGGCGCGGGAAGTCCTCCGCGGGCCGAAGGCCCGGCTGGAGTTCAACAACGCCCTGGCCCTGGCCGCCCGCGGCATCGCCACCGTCGAGCCGCTGGCCTGGGGCCGGCCGGCCGGCTCGCTGCCGGCCGAGAGCGTGCTCGTCACCCGCGAACTGGCCGGCGAGCTCTTGGCCGACCGTCTGGCCCGCCCGCTCTCGCCCGCCGACCGCCGCACGTTGGCTGCTGATCTGGGCCGCTTCCTGGCCCGGCTGCACGCCGCCGGCGTCACCCACCCGGACCCGCACCCGGGCAACTTCCTCCTCACCCCGGCCGGCGACTTCGCCCTCATCGACGTGCATGCCGTCCGCCTCGCCGGGCCGTTAACGCTGGCCGAGGTGCTGCCCAACCTGGTGGCGGTCAACCGGTTCTTCCAGATGCGGGCCACCCGGGCCGACCGGCTGCGGTGCTGGCGGGCCTACGCCGCCACCCTCCCGCCGCGCCGCCTGTTCGCGGGCGACGGCGACGCCGACAAGGTGGCCAAGATCATCGAAGACCTGACGGCCGCATCCAACCGCCGGTTCTGGCTGGCCCGCACCAAGCGGCACCTGGGTGACAACCGCGACACCCGCCGGGTCCGCGGGCCGGCCGCCCGCGGCTGGGCCGCCCGGGATCTGCCGCCCGATCTGCTGGCCGCCTGGCTCAGTGACCCGGACGCCCCGTTCCGCCAGCCCGGGGCGGTGCTGCTCAAAGACTCCCGCACCTCCACCGTCGCCCGCATCGACACGCCGGCCGGGTCGGTGGCGTACAAGCGGTTCAACCCCAAGTCGCCGCTGCTGCCGGTGAAAGCGATGTTCCGCCGCCCGCCGGCGGTGCGGTCGTGGCTGGCCGGGCACGGCCTCATCGACCGCGGCCTGCCGACCGCCCGGCCGCTGGCCTGCTTCCAGCGGCACCGGCTCGGGCTGCCGGCCGTCGGCTACCTGGTGTGCCAGTGGGTGCCGGACGCGGCCGAGCTGCCGGCGGCTGTGGCCGGCATGACCCCCCGCCAGCGGCGGGCGTTCGCGTGGGAGCTGGGCCGCACCCTGCGGCAGTTCCACGAGCGGGACCTGCGGCACCGCGACCTGAAGGCGGCCAACGTGCTGGTGGCCGGCGGCCGGCCGGTGTTCGTCGATCTGGTCGGGGTGTCGGCCCGGGACGGGCCGCACGGCTTCAACGGCCAGCGCGACCTGGCCCGGCTGGCCCGGGACTTCGTCGGCTCGCCTCACGTCACGAACGCCGACCGGCTGCGGTTCCTCCTCGCCTACGCGGGGCCGATGCATGTGCCCCGGTATGTTCGTCGCATCTGGGTCCGCCGGGGCTGGAACGGGGTCGCCCGGTGGGTGCGGCCGGGCCGGTCGCAACGGTTGTGAAGATCACGCGGCCGGCCGGCCGATGACTGGTTGGACTCGCCCGCTCCGCGCGGCCGGGGTATGCTGGCCCGCCGCCCACCCACGGACCCGCCGATGCTCCGCCGCCTCACCGTCCGCCGCCGGCTCGCCGGGCTGGCGCTCGGCTGCGGGCTGGTCGGGTGCGAGAGCCTGCGGTCGCGTGCCCCGAGCGTGCCGGTGCCCGGCGGCGCCCGCGCCCAAGCCGCCGCCCTGGCCCCGCAGAAGCCGGGCGGCCAGCATCCGCCGCTGCGGCTCGGCCGGTTCGTGTTCTACGCCGACGCCCCACTCGAACCGGCCGACGCCGTGTTCCGCGAGCTGGAGCGGCTGCCCGAGCAGATCTGCGACGAGCTGCGGCTGCCCGAGGGCAACGCCGTCATCCAGGTGTACCTGTTCCCGGACCAAGAGCGGTACGAAGCGTTCATGCGGGACCGGTACCCGTGGCTGCCGGTGCGGCGGGCGTACTTCATCGCCGACCAGCGGCGGCCGG
>JAESGM010001106.1_pt1 | contig 10237 bp, 7 predicted proteins | sample 9269721 | NCBI WGS metagenome assembly JAESGM01 (sample SAMN15720920, study PRJNA650825) | algae metagenome | isolation source: Komarekiella atlantica HA4396-MV6 and co-occurring heterotrophs from... | place: USA: Theobald House, Kauai, HI | collected 2009-07-29 | reverse complement strand
ACAAAATCCTCCCCGCCCAGATCTGAGCAGCACCAAATTCAGCGAAAACCTGCGCCCCCTGCCTGCCCTCCCAGAAACCAACAGGGGTTACGCAAAGGTCTCCATCCGGGAGAGGGGTTCTCGGTGGCGGTTCCGGTCAGTCCTGTGCCAGGCTGCCGCGCAGGGGGCGGGCCGGCGGCATCAGCGCGGCGATGCGGGTGTCGTTCTTCGGCGGGACGATGAAGGCCTGCGCCGTCTTGCGGGACATGCCGAGATCATAGGGCCGGCTCGGCGGCAGCGTCGTCCTGGCGACGACCTGCGAGGCCGTGCTCACCGGCGTGGCGGCGGCCGGCGCCTCAGGCGCGAAGGCGAGCGGCGCGCTGGCGAAAGAGGTCGCGCCGGTCGAGGCGGCGGTGGCGAGCGGGGCGGGCTCGGTGACCGCGGCGATCTGGTAGCTCGGTTCCTCGATGCGGCGGCGCTCGGGGCGCTCGCCCTTGACGTAGAAGGCGTTGCCGCCGGCCACCGTCACATAGTGCATGTTGGGATAGGAGAAGCGCAGGCCGGCCATGTGGAAATGCTTGGCGTTGCCGACGGCCTCGTGGCGCTTGCCGGCGAGGATGGCCTCGGCGGCGGCCTCGGCCTTGGGCAGGTCGCGAGCGACGAGCTGGCGGGTCAGCACGCCCGGCGCGAACTGGCGCGGCGCGCCGACGACGCCGCAGATCGTCTCGGGGTAGCGCGGCGAGCCGACGCGGTTCATCACCACCGTGCCGACGCCGAGCAGGCCCGACTCGCTCGAGCGGTTCGATTCGAAATACATGGCGCGGACGAGGCATTCCTTCTCGCGCGGATCGGCCTTGGCCAGTTCGATCGCGCGCTTGCGGATCTCCTGGGTCTGCTTGGTCGTCGTCGCGGGGCTGGCCGTCGCGGTTGCGGCGGTCTGGACCGGGGCGGTGCTGCAGGCGGCCAGCGCCGGCGCGGCCAGAGCCATCAGAAGCGGGATCGCTGCGCGGCCGTGGCGGTTCTCACCGGTGGAACGAACGGCATTGGCAGCGATCACGGTCCGCTTCATGCGGCAAACTCCTGATAGGGGACCCGGAGTGCCGCAGGCGGCAGACGGTCGTCACCGGCAAGGAAACCCGATCCTCTTACCAGAAAGTTAATCGCGGATGAAAGATGCAAAGTCGCGCAAAGCTGCGCAGGGCAGGTCCGCTGTCGGCGCGGCGAGGCTAAAGGCCTGTACTGCCGCTGATTTCTGCACCGGCTTGCTTGGTTTCATGGCGAGCATTCGCGCCCTGAACAGTGCTGCTCGACTGTCGCATGCGACTCGGCAGTCCGCGACCATCATGGGATTTCAGGCGGCGCTACCGCTGATCAGGCGATGATAGTGCTCGGCATATTGGTAATAGCGCTCGGCCTCGATGCGGTCGCCGGCGAGCGCCTTGGCCTTGGCCAAGGCGAGATAGCGCTCATAGCTCGCCTGCGGGGTGGCGCCCCGGCTGGCCGGCGCGGCGCCGGCGCGTGATGCCGGGCGCTTGTCGAAGGCGGTGGGCTTGGCTTGGCGGTCGGTCATGTCCAGCCTCCTCATCCCAGGATTTTCCTGACGATCCGGCGCAATTCGCTGCGGGAGAGGCCGCAGGGTTGCGGCTTCCAATCAGGTGCCGCGGCTTCGGATCTCGGTGGCGTGGTCTTTCTTGCTGGCGTGGTCTTGGCGATCGCTGTGGCGAGGCGCCGGGTCTCTGGTGACTTCAGTCGTGTCGATACTTGCATTGATATCCATGTTCCGCTCGGCAAAGGCCGCGCGGTCTTGCGATGATGTCGCCGGGCCCGAGGCTAACGGCGACGGTGCTGCCACGGGCAGCGTTCGGTTTTCGATGGGTAGGGTCGCAGGCACGCCGCGGGTTCCTCGAAGGGGAACCGGCCGGGCGTTCTTTGCCTGCTATTCCATTCATTACAGAGGCAATGTGGCCAAATGAGGTTGAGCCGATTTGGGATCGGCGCTGCTCGCTGCTGCATTGCCGCAATGCTTTTCGCAGTTGCGATAGAATCGGAATCCTGCTCACCTGCGGCCCGCCTCATGAAACGATTTAAAAAAACGGAGGGCGGCGTGACTGCGGAGGACTTGGCGCCATCGGCGCTGGCGGGTGAATTGTCGGCGGCGATCGTGCAGGCGCGCTCGGATGCGCGCGAGGACCCGTTCGGCAACCCGGTCTTACGCGTCACGCTCTGGCTGACCCGGAAGATGGATCGCGGCGAGGTCACGCTCGCCGACACTGCCGCATTGATCCGCCAGCTTGGCCGGGCCGCGCTGGCCGACCGGGCGGCGCGTGTCGCATCCTATGTCGGGCTGGAGCGGGACGAGGCCGAGGCCTATGCCGCGTTGGCCCGGCGCGTCGGCGAGGAAGCGAGCGCTTCGGCGCAGCCCTTCGAGGCCTATGGCGCGGCGCTGGCGCGCGCGCGCTTCGCTGCGGTCTTCACCGCACATCCGACCTTCGGCATGAGCCGGGTGGTGGCGCATGCTCTGGCGGAACTGGCCTCGAACGAGGGCGAGGGGGCGGCGCTGATGGCGGCCGATCTTTCCTTCCGGCCGGATGCGGCGATCACCCTGCAGGACGAATTCGAGCAGGCGCGCTTCTCGGTGCGCAATGCCCGCGATGCGATCGACCGGCTCAACGCCGCCTTCCTGGCCGAGGCGCAGGCACGCTGGCCGCAGCGCTGGCGCGAATTGAAGCCGCGCGCCGTGCAGCTCGCCTCCTGGGTCGGCTGCGACACTGACGGGCGCACCGATATCGGCTGGTGGGACACGCTGCGCTACCGGCTGGAATCGAAGCGCGGCCAGTACTTCCGGCTGCTGGAGAAGCTGCCGGAGGCGCCGGCGACTGTCGAGGTGAGGGCGCTGGTCGAAGCCGCGCATGCGGCGGTCGAGCGGCAGCTTGCTCTCTGCCCGCCCTTGAACAGCAAGCCGGAGATCGCGGCGCTGCAGGCGTTTTCGCTCTCGCTGGTCGGCGAGCGCGAGGCGGCCCTGCCGGAGTCCTCCAGGCTGGTGGCGGCGCTCGACAAGGCGATCGTGCTGGCCGAGGACGAGGAAACCGCGAGCGCGCTGGTGCTGGCGCGGGCCGGGGTGATCGCCCATGGCGTCTCGATCGCGCTGCCGCATTTCCGGCTGAACGCCTCGCAGCTCCACAATGCGATGCGCGGGGTAATTTCGCTCGACGAAGAGCCGGCCCAGCCGGCGCAGCGCCGCGCCTTCCTCGCCGCGGTGAACCAGGCGTTGGCCAAGGTGAAGCCGACGCCGGTCGACTTCGGGGCGCTCGCGGTCGAGCGCGCCTCGGCGGCGCGAATGATGATGATGGTCGCGCAGATCGTGAAGCATGTCGACGGCTCGCGGCCGGTGCGCTTCCTGATCGCCGAGACGGAGACGGGTTACACGCTGCTGTCGGCGCTCTATCTGGCGAAGCGCTTCGGCATCGCCGATCTCGTCGAGATCTCGCCGCTCTTTGAGACTTCAGACGCGCTCGAACAAGGGCCGCGCATCATCGACGAGGCGCTGCGTAGCCCGCATTGGCGCGACTATCTCAAGCGCCATGGCCGGCTCTGCGTCCAGTTCGGCTATTCCGATTCCGGCCGCTATATCGGCCAGGTCGCGGCGACCTTCTGGGTCGAGCGATTGAGGAGCCGCATCCTCGACTTGCTGCAGCGCTATGGGCTGACCGAGGTCGAGCTGGTGATCTTCGACACCCATGGCGAGTCGGCCGGGCGTGGCGCCCATCCGGACAGCCTGGCCGACCGGCTGGCCTATCTCGATCCGGAATGGCCGCGGCGAGCCTTCGCCAAGGCCGGGGTCAAGGTGACGCGCGAGACCAGCTTCCAGGGCAGCGACGGCTATCTTCTGTTCGGCACCAAGGGGCTCGCCGGCGCGACCATGGCGCGGATCGCCGAGGCGGTCTTTGCGGATGCGGCGGCGGGGGCGGAGGATCCGATTTATGCCGAGCCAGATTTCGCGACCGAATTCTTCCAGACCGTGCGCGAGGAGATGACCCATCTCGTCGACGATCCCGGCTATGCGGCACTGATCGGCACCTTCGGCCCGTCGCTGCTCGACAAGACCGGCTCGCGCCCGGCGGCGCGGCAGAGCGACGCTGGCGGGCCGGCGGTGATCCGCCATCCGCGCGAGCTGCGCGCCATTCCGAACAACGCCATTCTGCAACAGCTCGGCTGGCTGGCGAACAGCGTCCACGGCATTGGCCAGGCAGCGGCGCGGGCGCCGGAGCTGTTCGTCACGATGCGCGATGGTTCGGAGCGCTTCGGCCGGGCCTATCGACTGGCGGCCCATGCGATGGCGAACAGCGATCTCGACGTCCTGCGCGCCTATCTCGATACGCTCGATGCCGGCTCCTGGTTCGACCGGGCGAGGCGCACCGAGAAGGAGGGGCGGCGCGACGAATTGCTGGCGGTGGCCGAGGCGCTGGCGCAGCTCGACCTTGCGCCTTCGCTGCGGCGCCTGTTCTGGCGCTTCGCCTCCGACCGGCTGAAACTGAAGGAGGCGGCGGGCGAGCCGCCGGCGATGCCGGTCCGGCTGGTGGCGCTGCACACGCTGCGCCTGTCATTGCTGCACCGAATCTGGCTCTCGGCGACGCATATCCCGGATTTCAGGCCGCATGCCGGCGTGACGCGCGAACTGCTGCTGGAGCGTATCCTGCGTCTCGACATGAACGGGGCGCTGACACTGCTCGGCGAAATCTTCCCGCTCAACCCCGACCCGGCGCTCGGCCTCGATTTCGGCGAGCCGGCCGGCCCGCGCGAAGGTGGCGCCTATGCCGCCCTGCATCGCGACGTCATCGAGCCGATGCGGGAATGCTTTGCGCTGCTGCGCGAGATCTCGGGCGCGATCCAGCACGAGATCGGCGCGTTCGGCTGAGAGCCGTCGCCGTCATGCTCGCCCTTGTGGCGAGCATCCGCGTCTTGAACACTGCTCTCGCAGGATGAAGGCGTGGATGGTCGGGCAAGCCCGACCATGACGAAGGAGATACCGGAGCGCCTACGCCGCCTTGTCGAGCGCGACTACGACGTCGGTGTATTCCGGCTCGTGCGGGGAGAGGTTCCTGCGGGTCTCGTCGCCCCAGCGCGCGAGCTTGACCACGCGGCCCATGGCCTCTGCGGCTCCATCCGTCTTCACCGGTTCGAGGATGGTCAGGCCGCCGGCGTCGAGAAAGAAGGTATGGTCGCCGAACAGCTCGCTGAGCTGGACCGTGGCAGGGTGGTTCTCAGGGATCGCCTGAGCCTCGATCTGGTGCAAGGCGCTGTCGATGCGGGCTTCGGTCAGTTTCATGATCGGTCCTTTCGGTACAGCGCTGCACAGGAACAGGCAGGAGCGCCGGACTGCCCATGGAAACGCTTCGGCCGTGCGGCCGGTATTCCTCGGATCGTCTGGTTTTCAGATGCTCTCTTCGGCGATCAGCGTCAGATCGCCATCCTCGTCGAAGGCGACCGCGATGATCGCGGCAGAGTTCATGCCTTGGCCTGCAAGGCCTTTGTGGCCGCGGGGATAGCGTCGATTGACCGCCTGAGCTGCTTGAGGTCATCGGGGCTGGTCTGCGCGATGGCGCTGTCGACCTGCAAGCGCAGGTCCGGCGACAGCGAGCGGCGCTCGATCACGCTGGCAGCGCGGATAGCAGCCGGATTCTCGATGCCCGGATTGTCGGGTATGGGCAAGGAAGGTGACTGAGCCTGCGCTGCCGCGGCGCCAATGATCAGCGCGGAGGACAGGCAGAGGGCTCTGGTGAGCTTGCGCATCCGTGGCTCCTTTCCATCGCTGGAGGGAGGGGCAAACGCCCGATGCGAAGCGAGGCTAGAAGCGAAATCCGGTCAGCCTCTGTCCTCGGTCTGACCGTTCGAAGGTATCAATGCGACCGGAATGGGATGGCGCAGGCGCCATCCTGTCTCAACGCGTGCGCTCGGAAAGCTCGGCCGAGGTCGTGGTGTTGCGGTCGGAAATCGACTGGACCGGCTCCCAGACCGTGTAGTTGTCCCGCGGCGTCGAGACCAGGTATTTCAGCTGGTTCTTGGCCTTGGCCGAGAGCAGCTTGCTGGTCTGGAAACTGGCGAAATTGGCATAGTCGCGGGCGCCGCCGTCGAAGACCACGACGCGATCCTTCAGGACGATGATGTCGCCCTTCTTCAGCGTCTCATCCTTGAGGTACCAGAACGGGTCGTTGGCGTACTCCATCGGCTTGACGAGCTTCGGCTTCGGGCCGTCATTGCCGTCGAGCTTGACCGCCTTCTTCTGCTTCGGCCGCACCGTCATGTGCAGTGGAGTGCTCTCCGGCATCGGCGCATAGACAGGGCGCTTCGGGACGCCGAACAGCGTCTCCCAGAACCCCGCAGCGCTTGCCGGCGAGGCGGCAAACGACACCGTCGCGAGCGCAGCGACAGCGATGATCTGTTTCGAAATGGTCGGCACGGCTGCAATCCCCAGCTCCGCAACCGGAGATAGCGATTAGTATGCCCGATCTCAATGACGATGGCGCGACGTGATGAACGGCTTCTTCGTCAAATTTCAGCGATTGAGCGGTAGCCATTTCGAGATCGTTGGTCAGGAGCCCGATCCGGGCGTTTTTTCGCTGCAATGCAATACATCCGCGGCGTTGCACGCATCGCGGCCATGCGCCGGCAAAGCGATCAAGGCTGTGGAAGCCCGAGCACCTCGCGCAGCACCGGAACGGTCGCATCGGCGATGGCGGCATGGCCGCTGGCGTTGGGATGGAAGGAGCCGCCGAGCGTCGCTGCGAACAGCGGCTGCTCGGGGCTGAGCGGGTCGGTGGTGTCGGAGCCCGCCAGCCTGCCGACGCGCATGTAGTGGCCGCTCAGGAAGGAGTCGTTGGGGGTGACGAACCAGCGCTGCCGCGGGCGATAAGCGCGCCAGGCGCTCGGCGCGAACGGTTCCCAACGGCGCTGGGCGAAGTTCCAGGTCGGGAAGCGCATGGCGCCGGAGACCTCTCGGTCCGGTGCATCCGCGGGTGCGCCTGCCGTGCACAAGGCGTGGCCAACGAAGCGCTCGACATGGGCCGCGACGAAGCGCCAGCGCCGCGCTTCGGGAAGCGCCGCTATGGCGCTGGCGATGCCGCGATTGAGATAGGGCACGAAGGCCGCGCCCTCGCGGCCGGTGCTCTCCTTGCTGATCGCCAGGATGCGGTGGACGTCCATGCCGGCATCGCTGACCCCGCAAGGACCGGCCGCGTCGCGCGTCATCTGCGGATAGGCGGTCTGGACGATGGACGAGGCCGGAACATCGAGATGCTTCTCGAAGGCGGCGGAGAGCTCGCGGATGCGCGCCGGGATGACTTGGTCGACGGCCCGGCGCGCCTCGGCGAAGGTCTTGGTGTCGATCTGGCTGAGCCAGAGCTTGTAGAGCAGGTTGAGGCGCAGGCCGAACTGGCCGCGACCCACGACCTCCTCGGCGATGACGCTGGAGAAGCCGATATCGTTGCCGCCGATGCTGAGCAGCACGGCGTCGGGCTTCATGGCGCGCGGCTGATTGCAGCGCGGCAGGTCGCGCCGCCAGTCGAAGCCAGAGCCTTCGTCGTCGAAGCGGTTATAGCCGGTAAAGCTGCGGCAATAGTCGCGCCAGTAGCGCATCAGTTGCGGCGAGGCGTCGTAGACGGCGTCGCCGACATCGTCGCGGGCGGCATAGTAGCCGAGGAGCCCGGCGGTCACCTCCGCGCCGGTGCAGCTATACGGCGTCAGGGTCACCGCGATGTCGCGATGAGCGAGGGCCAGGGTGAGCGCTGCCCGCACATGCTGCGAATAGAGCGAGCGATGGCATTGGGCATTGAGCCAGATCGCTGCCGCCGCGCCGCCGAGTGAGCTGTCGGTCGCGCCATGCCGGCGCGGATAGTTCCGGTAACGAGGCGGGAAACCGGGGAGAGGCGAGGAGCGCTTGTAGGTGTCGAAGTTGTCGTCGATCAGCTCGGCCGGCCGGTCGGGATTGCCCTCGCCGGAGGAAAAGGAATCGCCGAAGCCTGCGATGGCGACATGGCGCAGCTTCACTGCCCGGGCCTCGGCAATCGGCGCAGCGTCGGCGCTGACCGCGATGTCGAAGGGCTCGCCGAAGGCGCGGCGCGGGAGCCGGGTTTCCCCAGAGCAGGGCGCTTGCACCGCAAGCTCGCCGGCCGTCCAGCGGCAGGTCTTGCCGGTCAGCGCTGGCGGCAGCTCGGCGAGCCGGACGAGCACATCGGCGACGCGCGGCTCCATGAACTGGTCGCCGGTGTCGAGCAGGCACTGCCAATGGCCGCGATTGCCGTTCTGGAAACAGGTCTTGCGGGTGACCGCCGAGGTCCAGCCCCAGCGCTCGATGCTGGCCGGATCGCCGAAGGCGGGCCCGAGCCTGCGCGCGGCCGCGGCGCGTTGCATAGCGTCCTCGAAGGCGAAGGCCGGCCGCTCGCGCCGGTCGGAGGCGGGCAGGGCGGCGTAGACTTCGGCCAGCTTGCGGAACTGCGCCTCGTCGCGGAACAAGCGGAAGCGGTTGGCGATTTCCCACTCGATACGCGGCTGGGCGAGTGCGCCGCCCGCGGCGAGTTCGGCTGTCACAATAAGGAGCAATGACAGGAGCAGGCGCAGCCGAGGCATGGCGGGAACCTCCATTGGCGGCACAACCCTAGCGCGCTGGATGACGCTGGGGAAGTTTCCGCGGGCGCATTGTATCCCGGCCCGTTCGCCTTAGGTTTCTGGCAAGAGGAACGACAAGGGGAGCACGAGCCGAATGGCCGCAACCGAACTGCCGGCACAGCCCTTCGATGTCGAAGCTGCCCGGACGACGCTGTTCCAGGCGCTGCTGGCGGCGATCGCCCGGCATGGCAAGGGCCGGATCGCGCTGGAGGATCCGGAGCGTAAGCCGCTCAGCTACGGCAATCTGGTGCTGGGGTCGCTGGTGCTCGGCCGCAAGCTCGCGGCGTTGACCAAACCCGGCGAGACGGTCGGGCTGATGCTGCCGAACGTGCAGGGCATGGCGGTGACGTTGTTCGGGCTCTCGGCCTATGGCCGCGTGCCGGCGCTGCTCAACTTCACTGCGGGCCTCAAGAACCTCAGCGCTGCCTGCGAGATCGGGCCGATCGCTACCATCGTCACCTCGCGCCGCTTCATCGACCAGGCCAAGCTCGACGACATCATCGAGGCGCTCGCGCCGGGTCGGCGGGTGATCTATCTCGAAGATGTCCGCAAGGAGCTGACCAGCCTCGACAAGGCGATCGGTGCGCTGGCCTCGCTGGTGCCGGGCATGGTGCATGCGCGGCATGCAGCGAAGCCCGACGATCCGGCTGTGGTGCTCTTCACCTCCGGCACCGAAGGCAAGCCGAAGGGCGTGGTGCTGAGCCACGCCAACCTCGTCTCGAACGCGCGTCAGATCTTCCAGCTCGCCGCCGGCTTCCTCAGCGAGCGCGACGTGGTGATGAACCCGCTGCCGGCCTTCCATTCCTTCGGGCTGACGGCGGCCCTGCTGATGCCGCTGACCCATGGCATGAAGGTCGTGCTCTATCCGAGCCCGCTGCACTACAAGCAGGTGCCGAAGCTGATCGGCGAGACCGGCGCGACCTTCCTGTTCGCGACCGACACCTTTCTTCAGGGCTATGCCCGCGCTGCGGATGAAGGCGACCTCAAGAGCGTGCGCTATGTCGTCGCTGGGGCCGAGCGGGTGAAGCCGGAGACGCGCCGGATGTGGCAGCCCTACGGCACCACCATCCTCGAAGGCTATGGTTGTACCGAATGCTCGCCGGTGCTGGCCTGCAATACGCCAGTGGCGACCAAGGACGGCAGCGTCGGGCGGCTGCTGCCCGGCATCACCGCCAGGCTCGAGCCGGTCGAGGGCATCACCGAGGGCGGGCGGCTCTGCGTCAAGGGGCCGAACGTGATGCTCGGCTATCTCAACGCCGACAATCCCGGCGCGATCGTGCCGCCGGAGGGCGGCTGGCACGACACCGGCGACATTGTCGCCGTCGAGGACGGCTTCATCACCATCAAAGGCCGGGCGAAGCGCTTCGCCAAGCTCGGCGGCGAGATGGTCTCGCTGGCGGCGGTCGAATCGATGATCGCCGGCCTGTGGCCCGGTCACAATCACGTGGTCGTGTCCTTGCCGGACGTGCGCAAGGGCGAGCAGCTCGTGCTCGTCACCGAAAAACCCGATGCCGAGAAGAAAGCCTTGCAGGACGAGGCCAAGCGCCAGGGTTTCCCGGAATTATGGCTGCCCAAGGCGATCCTGGTCACCCGCGCG
>JAESGM010001104.1_pt1 | contig 10241 bp, 9 predicted proteins | sample 9269721 | NCBI WGS metagenome assembly JAESGM01 (sample SAMN15720920, study PRJNA650825) | algae metagenome | isolation source: Komarekiella atlantica HA4396-MV6 and co-occurring heterotrophs from... | place: USA: Theobald House, Kauai, HI | collected 2009-07-29 | reverse complement strand
TCCATCTGGATGCCGCCTTGCGCCAGCGGCCCGGTCTTGACGGTGAGCAGGCCGATCTTGAACGGCGCGGCCTGCGCGCGCAGCACGGCCGGCGCCGCGATCAGTGCGGTGGTGCCGAGCATTCCCTTGAGGACAGTTCTGCGTTTGACAGTCATGAATTCCTCCCTTGCGTCGGTTGCTCCGCTCTTTGGCGGTCTTGTTCTGGTGGTTCTCCTGCAGTCTGGTGCGGTTGAGAATGCCGGCAATGCCATGCGGGCATTGCAGCCTCCGGCTGCTCAGGTCCGCCGCGTCTTTTGTCTCCCGGTCGTATTGGGTTGCGATGGAATGACCGGCAGCAGGACAAAGCCGTCGCGCCCGCCGCCGATATGCACAGTGGTGGTCCCGCCGAACACTTTGGCCGGCCGGTCCACCGGGTCGTCGTGCAAAAACGGCCCGCAGCCTTTCAGCTCATTCTTGAAGTTGGAGAGCTTGCCGCCGCTGGCGCCGCCATATTCATAGTCCTTGCCGCGGATCGACACCGCGAGGCGGTAGCCCGCGGGAACGACAATGCTGGTCGGCCAGACCTCGATATCGAGTTCGACCGGGACACCTGGCTTGAGCGGCTGGATCTCGTCGTGGGTGTGATAGGGCCGGTAAGGCTTGGACAAAGCCGGGTCGAGCTTGCGGTGCGACGCGCGCAGCCAGCCCTGTGCGATCGGCGTGTGCGGGTCGATGGCGCCCTGAAAAACCACTTCCTTTAGGTCGGGCGAGAACACGCGCAGGATCACGAACAGGTCGGCATCCTTCGACGACGACGATACGGGCACCTTGAGAGCGGAGGGGCCGGTGATCTCGGTCTCACTTTCCAATGGAGCGGTCAGGAAGGTGAGGCCGTCGCCCATGGCGGCGAATGCCAGTTCTGCCTTCTGCGTGGGGCGCTTTTCGGTCAGCGAACCATCCGGGTGCAGATGGAACTTCGTCCATTTCGTCCGCTTCAGCGGCCATTCGCTTTCGGCGCGCTCGACGAACCGGTCGATATGCCGGACCTGCAGCAGCACTTTCGGTTGCCGGTCCCAGCCGTTCTTTTTTCCGTGCAGGAAATAATCGAAGAACCGTTTCTGAATTTCGCGCCCGTAGTCGGTATAGAAATGCGTCCAGTGCTCGATGCCGTGCGCCTCCAGCCATTTGTCTTTCGACGCGGCGCGCACAAAGCCCTCAAAATTGCCGCGCGGATGCAGGCCCTGGCCGCCCCAGTTTGCCGCCGAAAGAAAAGGTACCTTCACCTTCGGCCAGACCGGCGAACGTGCCTTGTGATAGTCGTCGTCGAGCGGATGCGCGCGGATTTCATCGCCGAAATTGCAGCGGTTCTGCGCCAGTTGGTTCTCGGAGAACAGCTTCGGGCCGCAGACCAGTTCGCCGTGCACCGGTGAGTGCTTGCCGCGTTCGCCCGCGCCGTATTGCACGGTCTTCACCTGCATGTCGTACCAGTTGGCCCAGAAGGTCGACAGGATGCCGCCGTGATGCGTCATGTCGCGATACCAGTCGGCGGCGCCTTCCCAGATGCACATGGCGGCGAGATGCTGCGGCTGCAGCGAGGCGACGTGCCACTGGTTGATGCCGTAATAGGAAATGCCGTTCAGCCCGACCTTGCCGTTCGACCACGGCTGCACGCCCGCCCATTCGATGCAGTCATAAAAGTCCTTTGTTTCGCGCGGTGAAAAGTGATCGATCATGCCGGGGGAACAGCCGCAGCCGCGGGAATCGACCCGCACGCAGGCATAGTCGTGCGGTACCCATTTCTCCGGATCGACCACTTCCCAGTTCTGGTATTTGTTGCTTGAGCCCTTCGCGACATCCGGATGCTGATCCACCATGCGCCGCCATGCGCTTGGATAGCCCTCCTGGAAGGCGAGACCCTTCGCGTAAGGTCCGTAGGTGAGGATCACGGGATAGCGCCCCGGCTTGCGCGGACGGAAAATGTCTGCGCGCAGCACAAGGCCGTCGTCCATTTCGATCTGCACATCCCAGTCGATATGCATGCCGTCGCGCGTTTCGCTGCGCGGCTGATGCGTGCCTCCGATCCGGCCTTTGGCCGGTCTGTCGGTGTCCTGAACCGAACTCACGCGTTCCCTCCCGCCGCCGGCGCTTTTGGCTGCGCCGTTGGGGCGTTCGTCGCTGCTAGCCTAGCGCCGTTACCGGGTGATGCAGCAAATAAAATCCTTTGAGCGCTCGTATCAGCTTTACTAATGCGGTTTTGCTTTGGCTGAAGATCGCTTAGGGTCGCGCGCAAGCGTCGCCGAACGGACGCGGTGGAGGACATTTCATGAAAATCGGAGTCGCCGGTCTCGGCAAGATGGGGGCCGCCATCGCGTCACGGCTGATCGAGGTCGGGCACCAGGTCACGGTCTGGAACAGAAGCGCCGACAAGACCGAACCGTTGGTGAAGGAGGGCGCGGTTGCCGCCGCGACTCCTGCGCAGCTTGCCGCGCAATCGGAAACAATCATCACGATCCTTACCGACGCGGCTGCGATCGACGCGGTGTTTCAAGGCGCCAATGGACTGCTGAGTGGCGACGTGAAAGGCAAGCTGTTCATCGAAATGAGCACCGTGCAGCCGCAAACCGAGATCGCGTTGGCCGAAAAGGTGCGCGGCAAGGGGGCAGCCTATGTCGAATGCCCGGTCGGCGGCACCACCGGCCCAGCGCGGCAGGGCAAGCTGATCGGGCTTGCCGGCGGCACAAAGGACGATTTCGAGCGCGCCAAGCCGATCCTCGACCAGCTGTGCCGCCGCGTCGAGCATTGCGGCGATGTCGGCGCCGGAGCCTCGATGAAGCTCACCATCAATCTTCCGCTGATGATTTACTGGCAGGCGCTGGGCGAGGCGCTGGCGATCAGCCGCCATCTCGGCTTCGATCATGCGCGCATGATGGATTTGCTGGCGGACACGTCCGGCGGCACCAACGCCATCAAGAATCGCGGGCCGGCGCTGGCGAAGATGCTGGCGGGCGATCTCTCCGGCGCGGTGACATTCAATCTCGACGATGGCCGCAAGGATCTGCGCACCATGCTGGCGGAGGCAAAGTCGCGCGGTGTCGAATTGCCGTTGATCGAGCGTACGCTGTCCTGTTTCGATGAGGCGAGCAAGGCCGGCTGGGGCCAGCGTGACGGATCGAGCCAGGTGGTGTACTGGTCGCAACGCGGCAAATAGTTTGTTGATTTGAAACGGGGAAGATCATGACTGCTCTGACACTTGCTCAGGCGAGTACCATTGTCGATGTCGCCTTGAAGAAGGCGCGCGAGTCAAATTTCCAGCCGCTTTCCGTCGCGGTTCTCGATGCCGGCGGGCATCTCGTCGCCTTCAAGCGCGAGGACAAGTCGGGAATCCTGCGCTTCGACATCGCCTTCGGAAAAGCCTGGGGCGGGCTTGGCATGGGCTTCGGCTCGCGCACCCTGTTCGAGCGCGCCGAGAAGACGCCGATGTTCTTCACCACGCTGGCGGCAGCGAGCGGCGGGCGCGTGGTCACCAATCCGGGTGGGGTGCTGATCCGCAACGCCGCGGGCGATATCGTCGGCGCCGTGGGCATTTCCGGCGACACCTCGGACAATGACGAAATCTGCGCCATCGCCGGAATTGAAGCGGCGGGACTGAAAGCCGATCCCGGGGGTTCAAAGAAATAGGCGTGTGCCGCCGGACAGGGGGGCGTTTCCATGCAGTTCTTCTCGTTCTGGCGGTCGCTGGCGAGTTTCCGCGTGCGCATCGCGCTCAATCTGAAAGGGCTGAACGCCGACGTGGTTGACGTCAACCTGATGCAGGGCCAGCAGCGGCAGGAGGCCTTCCGGAAGGTCAATCCGCAGATGCTGCTGCCGGCGCTGATCGACGGCGAGGGGCCGCCCCTGTTTCAGTCCCTCGCCATCATCGAATATCTCGACGAGATCCATCCGCAGCCGCCGCTGCTGCCCTCTGAACCGCGCGCGCGTGCGCGGGCACGGGCACTGGCGATGATCGTCGCCGCCGACGCGCATCCGCTCGTGGTGCCGCGCGTGCGGGACTATCTCAAGCACGAGTTGAAGCTGGATGAAGCTGCGCGCACCAAGTGGATTCATCACTGGCTGGGCGAGGCGCTGAAGGCGCTGGAAACGAATCTTGCCAGCAGTTCCGAGACCGGCCGTTATTGCCAGGGCGAAGCGATCTCCGTCGCCGACATCTGCCTTGTCAGCCACGCCACCGGCGCGAATTTCTTCAAGCTCGATCTTGCGCCCTATCCGACCGTGCGGCGCATCGTCGATACCTGCATGCAGAACGAGGCGTTTGCCCGCGCGCATCCGCTGAAGCAACCGGGCGCACCGCAATCGGTCTGAGCTACCGCTTGCTGCCGTTGCCTTGCTTGCGCCGCATAGGCTTGTCGGCGGCGCCGAGTTCCGAGGCAAGCGTCTGCTCGATCGCGGCCAGCTCCGCCTCGAAGCGATCGAGGAAATGCCGCGCGGCGGTGCTGAGGGTGCGGCGCGCCGGGGTGATCAGGATGAACTCGGCAAACAGCGGCGGGTCGACCACGGGGTTGATGATCAGTTCGCGCTTGCCGATGTCGTTCACGCAGATCAGCCCCGGAAGCATGGCAACGAAATCGCTGCGGGCGACGAATTCCAGTGTGCCGATCATCGCATCCATTTCCACCATGCGGTCGATGGCGACGCCGTGTGTCTGGAAATAGACTTCGAGATTGCGCCGCCGCACATTGTCGGGGCCGGGCACCGCGATCTTCAGCGGGGGGCAATCGGCGAGGCGCACCGGCGCGAGCGGCGTGAACTTGCTCTTCGGTCCGGAGATCAGCACTTCACGGTCGCGGATCATCAGCCGCGACTTCAGGCCGATGCGCCCCTCGAAGGCCGGCACGATGGCGAAGTCGAGTTCGTCGGCCAGCACCTTCTCGGTGAGCACGCCGCTATAGCCCTCAAAAATATGCAGCCGCACGTCGGGATAGGCGGGGACGAAATGCTCCAGCGTCGGCGCCAGCGCCGCGCGGGTGAAGGTCGGCATCAGGCCGATGCGCAGATCTCCGGTCACGAGTCCGGCGAGGCCGCGGATATCCTCGTCGGCGTTCTCCAGCATGCCGACGGCATCGACGCAGCGCTTGTAATAACGCAAACCCGCCGGGGTCGGCCGCACGCCGGTTGCGGAGCGGTCGAACAGGGCCACGCCCAGTGCCTTCTCCACGGCCGAGACGTGCTGCGAAATGCCCGATTGCGTGGCATGCTCGCGCTCGGCGGCGCGCGTGAACGAGCCCTCCTCGCAGACGGCGATCACGGCTTGGATCTGGCGCAGGGTCGGCCGGTGCTGCATAAGCAAACCTTATAGAAACCGTCAAAGCATATTATTTCGGATGCAGCCTGTCAGCAGCTAAATTGTGGCCACGATCCGCCGGAGCACCCCATGAAACTTGGCTTTTTCACCATGCCGATCCATCCGCTGAACAAGGACTGGCGGCAGTCCCTGCGCGAGGACCGGGAGGCCTTCGTGCTGGCCGATGAACTCGGCTTCGTCGAAGGCTATGCGGGTGAACACGCCACCGACCAGGCCGAGAACATCACCTCCTGCGCGATCTTCATCGCCACGCTGGTCGACCGCGTGAAGAACATGAAGCTCGGCACCGGCACTATCAACATGCCGAACAGCCATCCCGCCGCAGTCGCGTCCGAGATCGCCATGCTCGATCATCTGCTCGACGGGCGCTTCATCTTTGGCATCAGCCCGGGCGGCCTGCTCTCAGACGCGGAGGTGTTCGGCAATCTCGACGCCAACCGGAACGAGATGTTCCTCGAAGCCATCAACCAGGTGCTGAAGATCTGGGAGAGCGAGCCGCCCTACAATCTGAAGGGCAAATACTGGAACATCAGCGTCGAGAAGCAGTTCATTCCCGAACTCGGGCAAGGTTATCTGCCGAAACCCCTGCAGCGGCCGCATCCGCCCATCGTCGTCACGGCGGTGGCGCCTTTCTCGAAAGGAATCACCGAAGCAGCCGCGCGCGGCTGGGAGCCGATTTCGGCGAACTTTCTCATGCCGGCCTGGGTGAAGAGCCACTGGCCGAAATATGTCGAGGGCTGCGAGCGCGTGGGCCGCCCGGCAGATCCGGCCAACTGGCGCGTGGCGAAAAGCATCTTCGTCGCCGATGACGACAAGACCGCGCGCGCCTATGCCGCCGAGCCGAACTCGCCCTATTACTTCTACTATCGCCAGCTTTTCACCAAGCTGAAGGCGAATGGGCGTATCGAGTTGTTCAAGACCTATCGCGAGCAGCCCGACGACGACGTGACGCTCGACGGCATCTTCAATGAGCTCGTGATCTGGGGATCGCCGGAAAAGGTTGCCGACGAAATCCTGGCCTTCCGCGAAAAGGTCGGCGATTTCGGCACGCTGCTTTATGCCGGCAAGGACTGGGCCGATCCGAAACTCGGCAAGCGCTCGATGCAGCTTCTGGCCGAGAAGGTGATGCCGAAGGTGAACGCCGCGATCGGCGCGTCGCGGAAGGCGGCGGAATAGCGGGCCTCAGGCTCGCTACCGCAATCTAGCTACCACAACGGTGTCACCAGCGGCTTGCCGGCGAAATGTGCGGCCATATTGTCGAACATGAGTTGGCCCATTTCGGTGCGCGTTTCGATCGTGGCCGAGCCGTGATGTGGCTGCACGAGAACATTCGGCAGCGCCAGCAATTCCTTCGACACATTCGGCTCGTTCTCGAACACGTCGAGCGCGGCGAATCCGAGCTTGCCGGTTCTCAGCGCCTCGATCATCGCGTGTTCGTCCACCACGGTGCCGCGCGCGACATTGATCAGCGTGCCCGTCGGGCCGACGGCCTCGATCACCGCCTTTGAGACGAGATGGCGGGTGTCTTCGCCGCCCTTGCAAGCGACCATGAGATAATCGCTCTGCCGCGCCAGTTCGACCGGGTCAGCAAAATATTCGTAGGGTGCGTCCGCCTTCTTGCGCGGTCCCTGATAGATCACCCGCATGCGGAAGGCGGCCGCGCGGTCGGCGATGGCGCGGCCAATGCCGCCCAGCCCGATCACGCCGCAGGTCTTGCGGCCGACGCTGCGCCCAAGCGGAATCGGGCCTTTCGCAGCCCAGCTTCCGTCCCGCACATATTTCTCTCCCATCACGATCTGACGCGCCGAGGCCAGCATCATTCCGATGGCGAGATCGGCGACTTCCGGCGCGATCACGTCCGGCGTGTTGGTCACCGGAATGTTCTTCTCGCGCGCAGCCTTCAGGTCCACGGCATCGGTGCCGACGCCGAATACGGTGATGACTTCCACATTCGGGAAGCGGTCCATCATTTCGCGCGTCGCGCCGCGATTGGCTTCCGTCGCGATGCCGCGGATCAGCTTCGCCGCATCGGGCGTGAAGGCCTCCGCCGGAATCGGAAGTTTCGCAAAGTGATGCACCTTGAAATTGTCGTTCAGCAGCTTGACGGTGGCGGGCGGAAACGAGCCGAGATAGAGGATTTCGGGCTTCATGTGAGTCTGTCTGTTTGAATGGCGTGCGCCGGCATCAGATTTCAAAAATCTGCTTCGGCGTCTTGTGCAGGCATTCGCTGACGCCGTTCGCGGTCACCAGATAATTGTCGCAGATCACGGCGAACAGAGTGTCGGTTTCATATCCGGGATGAACCGCAAGATTCATGTTTTCGGCCAGCGCCATGGTCTCGTCGGCCCGCACAAGCGGGCGCTCCACGAGGTCGTAGCCCTGCCCGTGGCAATAGAGCCGCAACTCCTTCGGCAGTCCGCGCGCCTGCATGAAGTCGTCATGAGCGTTGGCGATGTCGCGGCACGACGCGCCGGGCTTGATCATCTTCAGGGTATGATCCTGGGCTTCCTTCACGGTCTCGAAACCGTCGATGATCTCGTTCGACGCCTTTCCGAACACGACGGTGCGCGCGATCTCGGTATACATGCCGCCGGGACCGCTGTTCTCGATCAGCAATGAGAAATATTCGCCGTCTTTCAATGTGCGTCCCTGCATGTAGCGGTCTACAAAGTCCGACCGCTGGCCGATCGGCGCGGTCGAGCCGAGAAACAGTCCCTGCTCGCTGCCGAGCAGGCGGCCTTCATACTGCGCAAGCGCGGTGATATCGTTGTCGCGCATACCCGGCTTCACCTTCTTCAGCACACGGGCAAAGATCTCGTCCTGCATCTCGGCGCATTTGCGAACAAGCGCAATTTCCTCCGCGCTCTTCACCGCCTTGATGGCGTCGATCCATTCGGTGGCGTCGACAAAGGCGGTGCCGGACAGGCCGGCTTCGACCTGCTTGACGAACTGGTGCGGGATGGCGCCGGCGCCGAGCCAGCCGATGGTCTTGTAGTTGCGGCGCTTCAACTCCTCGAGCGCCAACTCCGCCTGGTAGCCAAAGGTATAGGCGATGGAGGTGAACGCGGGCGTGCACAGGATCTCGCCGACGCCGCGATGCACGTCGTGTTCGCCGTTCAGCTTGCGCCGCACCCCGCGCGCGCCCATGTCCACGACCGTCATGAGATCGTCGGCATGGAAAATGATCGTGCGCGGATAGCCGTTATAGGCCGAGAAATCCGTGAACCATTTCACATAGCCGCCGAGCCAGTCATTGTTGTTCTGCATGATGAGCGCGTCGATCTTGCGCTCCTTCATCGCGCGGCGCACCGCGTCCCAGCGGCGGTTCAGCTCGGCAGTGGAGATCGGGTTGAGAACGCGTTCGTTCATCGCAGGCTCTTGAATGGCTTCTTTGTTATGGGGGCGTTTCGCGGCCGTACATTTTCATTCCGGCCGGCGGGACGCAAGGGCGCAGGCGTACCGCATTGCGGTTATCTGTGAGGTGGGCAATAAGTGAGAATGCAAACTCAGAGAGCCAATGGCGGCTTCTCGGGGAGCCAATGGAGGCTTTAACCAAATCGTGCTGGCGGTCGCGGCTTGACTTGTCTTGTCTGGCCCGGTCTGCAAGCTCACAGGCGACAGAATATTGGTGCCCCGGTCCATGGACCCTCTCCTGAAGATTGTCATTGTCGACGAAAGTCCGGTCCGCTCCGCGATCATCGAGGAGGGGCTGCGCGAAGCCGGCTTTACGCAGGTCACCCGTATCGACGAGATGACCAATCTGCTCGCCCGCATCTACGCGATCGATCCGGACGTCATCATTATCGATCTCGAAAACCCGAGCCGCGACGTGCTGGAGCAGATGTTCCAGGTCAGCCGCATCGTGAAGCGGCCGATCGCGATGTTCGTCGACCAGAGCGACGCGGCTTCCATCCAGGCCTCGGTCGATGCCGGCGTATCGGCCTATATCGTCGGCGGCCTGATGAAGGAGCGGGTGACGAACATCCTCGACCTGTGCATCTCGCGCTTCAACGCCTTCGCGAAGCTGCAGGCGGAGCTTGAGCAGGCCAAGAACATGCTCGAGGACCGCAAGGTGATCGACCGCGCCAAGGGCATTCTGATGAAGGCCAAGAACCTGACAGAAGAGGAAGCCTATGCGCTGCTGCGCAAGACTGCGATGAACGAGAAGAAGAAAATCGCCGAGATCGCGCAATCGGTGATTACGGCGTCGGAGATGTTCAAATGATGGAAGACCCGCGCCTGCGCATCGGCTTTATCCCGCTGGTCGATGCGGCAGCCCTGATCGTGGCCGTCGACAAAGGCTTCACCACGGATGAAGGTCTCGATGTCGAACTCAAGCGCGAAGTGTCGTGGTCGAATGTGCGCGACAAGCTGAATATCGGGCTGTTCGATGCGGCGCATCTCTTGGCGCCGGTGGCTATCGCCTCCAGCCTGGGCCTCGGCCATGTGCGCGTGCCGATTCTCGCGCCCTTCAATCTGAGCCTCAACGGCAATGCCATCACCGTTTCGCCTGACCTGCATGCGGCGCTTGCAGCGGCTGCAGACGGCAGTCTGGTTGACCCGCTGGTCTCGGCGCGCGCTCTGGCCCACGTCCTCGCCGAGCGGCGCGCGAAAGGTCTGGAACCGCTGACCTTCGGGATGACGTTTCCGTTCTCGTCGCACAACTATCACCTGCGATTCTGGATGGCCTCCGGCGGGATCAACCCGGACGAGGACGTGCGGCTTGTCGTGCTGCCGCCGCCCTATATGGTGGAGAGCCTGGTCAACAGGCATGTCGACGGCTTCTGCGTCGGCGCGCCCTGGAACTCGATCGCAGTCGATCTCGGCATCGGCCACATCCTGCATTTCGATTCCGAGATCATTGCGCGCGGAGCGGAAAAGGTGCTGGCCGTGCGCGGGCGCT
>JAESGM010001103.1_pt1 | contig 10251 bp, 9 predicted proteins | sample 9269721 | NCBI WGS metagenome assembly JAESGM01 (sample SAMN15720920, study PRJNA650825) | algae metagenome | isolation source: Komarekiella atlantica HA4396-MV6 and co-occurring heterotrophs from... | place: USA: Theobald House, Kauai, HI | collected 2009-07-29 | reverse complement strand
GTCGGCGCCTGGCGCCTGCTCGAACTGGCCGAGGCCTACGCCCTGCCCTACGCGCTGCTGGTCAATAGCGAGCTCTATGACTACTGCCCAGATTTGATCGCAGCCTTCTCCAGGCGTGGCGACGAGATCGTCGGCCATGGCCGGACCAATGGCGAGCGCCAGGACCAGATGAGCTACGAGCAGGAGCGGGCCTGCATCGAGGAGGCGACCCAAACCATCGCCCGCCATGAAGGCCGGCCGCCCTCGGGCTGGCTAGCGCCCTATATCGTCGAGACCCACGACTCGCTCGACCTGCTCAGGCAGGCCGGCTACCGCTATATGATGGACTGGGCGCTCGACGATCAGCCCGTCTGGTTCCGGACCAAGGCGGGACCGATCCTGTCGGTGCCCTACGCGCATGATCTCAACGACTCCCTAGAATGCGTCACAAGGCGGACACCGTCGCAGGACTTCTGCAACAACCTGATCGACCAGTTCGACGAGATGCTGGCGGAATCCCAGCGCCGGCCACTGGTGATGCCGATCGTGCTGCACAGCTTCATCCTCGGACAGCCCTATCGCCTGCGCCAGTTCCGGAGGGTTCTCGACCATATCCTGGCGCACCGCGACCAGATCTGGCTGACCCGGCCCGGCGAGATCTGCAGTTTCATCGAGAGCCTGCCGCCGGGGATCGTTCCCGGCAGCGCGTGAGGCGCGACGGATTATCCTGCCAGCAGGGCTGACGCATCGCTGTGAGCCGTCTTGGCTGAAAGCTCACGCGCTTCGGCGACGACCCGATCCGCGAGGGCACGCAGCTTGTCCTTGCCCATGCGCGACACCGGTCCGGTGACGCTGAGCGCGCCGATGACAATGCCGCCACGCGCCAGAATCGGCGCGGCGACCGAGGCCGCCCCGATCTGGCGCTCCTGTTCGGACATCGCGAATCCCTCCTGCCGGATGTCGGCGAGCTGGGCTCGGAGCAGGCCCGCATCGACAACGGTCTGCGGCGTCACTGACTCGAGATTCGCGGCGAGATAGGCCGTGATCTCGTCCTCCGCCAGGAACGCCAGAATCGCCTTCGACGATGCACCGGCGTGCAGCGGAAACGGCACCCCGATCCTGACCGTCACGTTCAGCTCGTTCGGCGGAACGATCTGGTCGAGGTAGACACGATGCCGCTGACGCCTGACCGAGACGGTCGAGGTCTCGCCGCTCGCCTCAGCGAGGCGCCGGAGCGCGCCCGAGGCGATCTGAACCAGGCCATTGCGGCGCTGATAGGCATTGCCGATCCGCAAGGCCCCGACGCCGAGACCGTAGCGTGCGGTATCGGGATGGTATTCGACGAAACCGCCGACGCGCAGGGACATCAGCATCCGATAGGCGCCTGCGCGCGACATTCCGGTCAGACGGGCCAGTTGCGAGACGCCGATCGTAGGTTCATCGCTCTTAGCCAGGAGATCGAGCACCTCCAGCGCCCGCGATACCGCCGCAAGTGGCCTCGGCTCCCTGTCAGACATTTTTGCCCCTCCGTGCCCGCTGATCGCGCACGAGCGCACGAGGCGCAAGTCTCATTCAACGATCCGGCGCCGCCGCGCGCAGCCTGGCCAGATTCAAGGCGACATCGTCCCTTGTCGGGGACGCAGAGCCGGCGATCAGCGATCTGACAGGCGGCTTCGTCGACGGCGTGATCGGCCAGGCCGGGGTGACCGCGTCCGAATGGACGCATGATGACCTGGCCTGACCTTTCCCTGGCCAACTCCGTGCACAGTGAGGCCCGCAGCCAGTCCGTCGATCACTAGAGCTGGCGCAGGCCGATATGCTCGATCAGGGGGACGATCTCGTCACGCGCCGCGACGCGGTGCGCCCGGGCGCTACGATGCGCCTCCCCTGAATCTCCGGAACGCACCGCCGTGATGATCAGGCGGTGCGCCTGTGCCGAGCCCATCGGCTTTGCCCGCAGCCTCAGCGTCAGCATCCGAGCGCGATGCGCCTGGTCGGTCACTGTCTGGGCGATGCGGCGCAGGCGACCGTTGCCGCAGCGCTCGACCAGAAGACGGTGGAAGCGCTCATCGGCCTCGGCCCAGCCCGGCAGGTTGTCGCGCGCCAGCGCCTCCTCCATCGCCGCGGTCGCAGCCTCCAACGCGTCGGCCACAACAAGGCGGGCCGCCTCGGGCAGGGCCGCCAGCAGCTCCGCTGCCATGGATTCCACCGCGATGACGACCTCGTAGATCTCGCGGATGTCCTGCGGCGCCAGCGGACAGATCAGCACGCCGCGCTTCGAGAGGACGCGGACCAGCCCGTCCTCCTGCAGCCGGATGATCGCCTCATGCACCGGCGTGCGGCTCATGCCGAGGCGCACCGCGATCTCCTGCTCGGAGCCCTGGTAGCCCGGCGGGAAATCATTCTCGCGGATCGCCTGCTTCAGCGCGGCATAGGCCTCGTCGACCAGGGAGCCGCGCTTGGCTCCGGTGTCCAGAATCTCCGCGCGCATCAGCTCGACCATGGCTCCTCCAGCGGTCGATTGAGCACATTTGATTGTTTCCATGCAAGCAAGAATGGAAGCTTGACACCGCGCGCTCTCGCGATGACGATAAGCCATGCAAACTTCCATGGAAGACAAATGGGAGAGCAGATCGACGCGCCATCGAATGGCGCTCGCACAGGGAGAGAACCGATGAAGCGAATGCTGTTCGCGCTGGCGCTTGGGCTGGCGGCGACGTCCACGTCGATGGCGCAGGCGCCCTATCCGACCCGCGCGATCACATTGGTCGTGCCCTTCGCCGCCGGCGGCACCACCGATATCGTCGCAAGGCTGATGGCCGACCATATGGGGCGCACGCTCGGCCAGTCCGTCGTCGTCGAGAACGTTTCGGGCGCCGGCGGCACCACGGGCGCGACCCGCGTCGCCAAGGCGACGCCCGATGGCTACACGCTGCTGATGGGCAATCTCGGCACGCAAGCAGCGAGCGTCGGGCTCTATCCCAAGCTCGCCTATGATCCGCGCACCGATTTCGAGCCGGTGATGAACTCGGCCTCGACACCCATGCTGGTGGTCGCCAAGAAGGACCTGCCGGTCAAGGATTTCCGCGAGTTCGTCTCCTATCTCAAGGCCAACGCCGAGAAGCTGAACTACGGCTCCGGCGGCGTCGGCTCGACCTCGCATCTGACCTGCCTCTTTTTGGACTCGCTGCTCGGCACCAAGCCGCAGCACGTCCCGTTCCGCGGCTCCGGGCCGGCCCTGAATGCGCTGCTCGGCGGCCAGGTCGACTATGTCTGCGACCAGACCGTCGCCATCGTTCCGAGCGTGCAGGCCAAGGAGGGCAAGGGTCTCGTCGTCGCGGTCAAGAGCCGTCTCTCGGTCATTCCCGACGTCCCGACCTCGGCCGAGCAGGGCCTGCCGCAGTTCCAGGCCACCGGCTGGAATGCGATGTTCGCGCCCAAGGGCACGCCGAAGGAGATCGTCGACAAGCTCAATGCCGCCGCTCGCGCTGCGCTCAAGGACGAGGCGACCCGCAAGCGCTTCCTCGATCTCGGCGCCGAATTGCCCGATGAAGCCGGCCAGACCCCGGCCGCGCTCGGCGAACTCGTCCGCAGCGAGATCGACAAATGGGTGCCGGTCATCCGCAATGCCGGTGTGACGGCGCAGTAACCACCAAGGCGGCGTCCGGTCTCATCGGGCGCCGTCTCATCACAGCAGCACCAAAGCATCGGACAAGAGCATGCGCACGCACAGGATCGCCGCCATCGGCGGGGATGGTATCGGCCCCGAGGTCATCGCCGCCGGGCTCCAGGCCCTGGATGTCTGCGCCGAGCGCGATGGCGGCTTCCGTCTCGATATCAGGGCGTTCGATTGGGGCTCCGACTATTATCGCAAGCATGGCGTGATGATGCCGGCTGACGGCGCCGACCAGCTGCGCGCCTTCGATGCGATCTATTTCGGCGCCGTCGGCGCGCCCGACATCCCCGACCACCTGACGCTCTGGGGACTCAGGCTCGCCATCTGCCAGCCGCTCGACCAATACGCCAATGTCCGCCCGACGCGGATCCTGCCCGGCATCGTCAGCCCGCTGCGCCATGTCTCGGGCCCCGAACTCGACTGGGTGATCGTGCGCGAGAACTCGGAGGGCGAATATTCCGGCGTCGGCGGCCGCGTGCACAAGGGCCTGCCCGAGGAGGTCGCGACCGACGTCGCCATGTTCACCCGCGCCGGTGTCACCCGCGTCATCCGCTACGCGTTCGAGATCGCCCGCTCGCGGCCGCGCAAGCTCCTGACCGTCGTCACCAAATCGAACGCCCAGCGCCACGGCATGGTGATGTGGGACGAGATCGCCGCCGAGGTCGCGGCGGGCTTTCCGGACGTCGCCTGGGACAAGATGCTGGTCGACGCCATGACCATGCGCATGACGCTCAAGCCCGAGACGCTCGACACCATCGTCGCCACCAACCTCCATGCCGACATCCTCTCCGACCTCGCCGCTGCGCTGGCCGGCTCGCTCGGCATCGCGCCGACCGCGAATCTCAATCCGGAGCGCAAGACCCCCTCCATGTTCGAGCCGATCCACGGTTCGGCCTTCGACATCACCGGCAAGGGCATCGCCAACCCCGTCGCGACCTTCTGGACCGGGGCGATGATGCTGGAGCATCTCGGCGAGACGGCCGCGGCCGCCCGCCTGATGCGCGCCGTCGAGCGCGTTACGGCCGACCCGGCCCTGCACACGCCCGATCTCGGCGGCCAGGCGACGACGGCGCAGGTGACGCAGGCCGTCTGCGAGGCGCTGCGGGGAGACAATATCTGAGCGGTCGGCGGCAGGGAGCAGGCGGTGTGCGACACCCGACCATGACAGCGCGGCGATAATCGTCTAAGGCGGCCATCTCCCGCCGCCCTCACCCGCCCGATGCTGTTCAACTCCTTCGCCTTCCTGCTCGGCTTCCTGCCGCTTGCGCTCGCCCTGCACTGGCTGGTCGAGCGCTTCGCGCCGGCCTGGCGGCTGCCGCTGCTGGCCGTGCTTTCCTTCGCCTTCTACGGCTGGTGGGACTGGCGCTTCGTGCCGCTGCTCGCCTTCTCGATCCTGTTAAACTGGATGATCGCGGAAGCGTTCCAGAAGACCAAGGCCGGCGGCCTGATCACGCTCGCCATCGTGCTCAATCTGGCGATCCTGGCGCTGTTCAAATACTTCAACTTCTTCGCCGATCTCGCTGCGATGATTCCGGGATTGCCGACGGCCAAGCTGGACCTCGCCCTGCCGCTCGGCATCTCGTTCTTCACCTTTCACCATGTGATGTACCTGACCGATCTGCGCCGCGGCGAGGCGCCGCGCTACGATCTGGTGCGGTACGCGCTGTACATCGCCTTCTTCCCGCAGGTCCTCGCGGGGCCGCTGGTGCGCTGGCGCGAGATCATGCATCAGCTCGACGAGCGGCCATATCTGCGGCCCGACGCGGCCGAGCGCATCGCTCGCGGCATCATGCTGCTGACGATCGGTCTGGCGAAGAAGGTGCTGATCGGCGACCCGCTCTCCGAATACGCCAACCCGGTCTTCGCCGCGGCTGCCGCCGGCGAGGTGGTGAGCATGGCGCAAGCCTGGCAGGGCACCCTCGCCTTCACCTTCCAGATCTACTTCGACTTCTCCGGCTACACCGACATGGCGCTGGGCCTGGCCCTGCTCTTCGGCATCGTGCTGCCGCAGAACTTCCACGCGCCCTATCGCGCGACGAGCCTGCAGGACTTCTGGCGGCGCTGGCACATGACGCTGTCGCGTTTCCTGCGCGATTATCTCTACATTCCGCTCGGCGGCTCGCGGCGCGGCCTGCCGCTGCAGCTCTGGGCGCTGTTCGCCACCATGGCGCTCGGCGGCCTCTGGCATGGCGCCGGCCTCAACTTCGTCGCCTGGGGCGCGGCGCATGGCGTCGTGCTCGCCATCGGCGTGCTCTGGCGCCGCGCCGGGCTGCCGATGCCGAAACTGCTCGGCTGGGCGCTGACCTTCCTCTTCGTCGCCCTCTGCTGGGTGCTGTTCCGCGCCACATCCTTCGAAGCGGCGCTGGCGATCTACAAGGGCATGCTCGGCCTTTCGCCCGTCGGCACCGGCTTCAAATGGCGCGCGTTCCTGCCGGCGATCGCGGTCGCGATGATCGGCCCGACCGCCTGGGCGGCAGTGCACAAGGCGACCCCGGCGCGCTGGCTCGCGGTTCTCACCGCCATCCTCTTCGTACTGATCCTGTTCAAGATCGGCGACGACGCGAACTATGAATTTATCTACTTCCAGTTCTGAGGGCGACTGGAGCGGCTTCGTCCGCACCTGTCTTGCCGCGGCGATGCTGCTCACTGCGGGGTTGCTGGCGCTCGCCTTCCTGGTCGATCCCTATGACAGCGGGCGCTCGCCCTTCGCGCTCAAGAGCGGCGTCAGCCCGCAAGGGCCGCGCACAGCCGCTGCCAGCCGTGGTCGCGATCCTGCCTTCGCTGGCGCGATCTTCGGCAACTCGCATATCCAGCTGGTTTCGCCGGAGCTTGTCACGCAGGGAACCGGCATCCCCTTCGTCTCTTTGATCGCCCCGGCCACCGGCCCACGCGAAAGCCTCGTCCTGCTCGACTGGTTCCTGCGCAATCGTAAGGAGCCGGCAGGAGCGCTGGTGATCGGCATTGATGCACGCTGGTGCACGCCCGACCCTGCGCTCCCGGTCGAGAAGCCCTTCCCCTTCTGGCTGTTCGATGCCTCCCCCGCGCGCTATCTCGCCGGATTGATGCGTTTCGACGTGATCGAGGAGACGCTGCGCCGGCTGCGCTATCTGTCGGCGAAGGCGCCCGAGCGCGCCCGCCCGGACGGCTATTGGGACTATGAGGCCAGCTACGAGAGCCAAGGCTTCCACAACGACCCAGCCCGCCGTGCCAAGCTGAGCCAGCCGCTCGATATCAGCGGCGGCAACGCCACCGGCCCTTTCCCAGCCGCCACGGCACTGCGCCAGTTGCTCGACCGCGCGGCGCCCGACGTGCCGGTGGTGCTGGTGCGGCCGCCCAATTTCGTCTCGGCCCTGCCCGCCTCGGGCAGCCCCGGCGCCCGCGCCGACGCCGCCTGCCGCGACGCCTATGTCCGGTTCGCCGCGGAGCGCCCCCGCACCGCTCTGGTCGACTGGCGCATCGACCGGCCAGAGAATCGCGAGCCGGACAACTATTTCGACCATACCCACTACCGCCGGACGATCGCGGCGCCGCTCGCGGCCGACATTGCCGCGGCCATCGTCCGATTGCGTTGATTTTCCAGCACTTTGCCAGCCTGTTCACGGCTGTGCGAAAGCGATTGTTCCCGGTGTGACCAATCGCTATAAGGGCGCCAAATCGGCGGCCTCGACACGGCAAAGCCGGCGGGGCCTTCGAGCGGACGTTCATGCAGAAGGCCTGCCATGTCGAAGCAGATCAGTCTCGATCCTGACTACAAGCCCACCGACAATGAGCCGTTCATGAACGAGCGGCAGCGGGAGTATTTCCGCAGCAAGTTGCTCGCCTGGAAGGAGGAGATCCTCAAGGAGGCCAAGGAGACCCTGGTCACCTTGCAGAGCGAGAGCGAGAACCATCCTGATATCGCCGACCGTGCCTCCTCGGAAACCGACCGCGCCATCGAGCTGCGCGCCCGCGACCGCCAGCGCAAGCTGATCTCCAAGATCGACGCGGCGCTCTCCCGCATCGAGGACGGCTCCTACGGCTATTGCGAGGAGACCGGCGAGCCGATCTCGCTGAAGCGCCTGGAAGCCCGCCCGATCGCAACGCTTTCGCTGGAAGCGCAGGAGCGCCATGAGCGCAATGAGCGCGTGTTCCGGGACGATTGAGGCGCACTGCGCATCGTACTCATACGAAAAAGGCCCCGCAGGCGACTGCGGGGCCTTTTTCGTGGAGGGTCTGCAGGTTGGGCGAAGTCCTACCGGAACGTCTTCGCCAGCGCGTCGGCGTGCTTCGTCAGCAGGCCGAGATCGGAGCCGACCGCGACGAAGCGATAGCCCCATTCGATGTAGCGGCGCGCATCGGCCTCGGACGGCGTCAGGATGCCGGCCGGCTTGCCGACTGCCGTGAGGCGATCGACCGCGCTCTTGATCGCAGCCTGAACCTCGGGGTGGCCGGGATTGCCGATATGGCCGAGCGAGGCGGAGAGGTCGGCCGGGCCGATGAAGACGCCGTCGACACCGTCGACCGAAGCGATCGCCTCGATCTGCGCCAGAGCCTCCCCGGTCTCGACCTGCACGAGCACGCAGACCTCGGCATCGGCGCGCTTGAGATAATCCGGCACGCGGCCGTAGCGACTGCCCCGCCCGCTGACGGTGATGCCGCGGATGCCGGCCGGAGGATAGCGGCAGGCGGCAACGGCCTTGGCCGCCTCCTCGGCATTCTGCACGAAAGGCACCAGCACAGCTTGCGTGCCGATATCGAGCAGCCGCTTCAGCAGCACCGGATCGTTCCAGGCCGGGCGCACAATCGGCGTCGCGGTGCCGGCCTGCAATGCCTGGAGCTGTGCGAGCACGGCCGGCGGCTCGTTCGGCGAATGCTCGGTGTCGACCAGGATCCAGTCGAAGCCGCTATGGCCGATGATCTCGGCGACGATCGGACTGCATAGGCTGCTCCACAACCCGATCTGGAGCTCGCCGCGGGCGAGCGCGGCCTTGAAGGCGTTGCGGGGCAGATCCATGGCGCTTCCTCTCAGACGAACTGCACGGACACGCTGCCGAGCGGCCCGAAATCGGCATGCAGCGTATCGCCCTTAGCTGCCCAGACCGGCCGTGTGAAGGAGCCCGACAGCATGAGGTCGCCCGGCTGCAGGGTGATATCGAACGGTGCGAGCTTGTTGGCGAGCCAGGCGATCGCCATGGCGGGGTGGCCGAGCACGCCGGCGGCAAGGCCGGTCTCCTCGATCTCGGAGTTGCGATAGAAGATCGCGCCAACCCAGCGCAGGTCGACATCCTCCGGCCGCACCGGCCGGCCGCCGAGCACGATGCCGGCGGCGGCGCCATTGTCGGCGACCGTGTCGAAGATCTTGCGCGGCTCGGTGACGCGCGCATCGATGATCTCGATCGAGGGTACGACATATTCGGTGGCCCGGAGCACGTCGATCAGCCCGATGCCCGGCCCTTTCAGCGGCTCCTTCAGGATGAAGGTCAGCTCCGGCTCGACGCGCGGCACACAGAAGTTCTCGAACTTCACCTTGGCGCCGTCGTTCAGCAGGAGGTCGTCGAAGAGGTAGCCGTAATCGGGCTCGTCGATCTTCGAGGAGGCCTGCATCGCCTTCGAGGTCAGGCCGATCTTGTGGCCGATGATGCGGGCGCCCGCCTTGACCCGCTCCTGCGCCACCGCCGAGGAGATCGCATAGGAATCGGCGATCTCGATCTCCGGGAACATCTGCGAGGGCCGCTCGCCCTGCTTCTTGCTGCGGTGGCTCTCGAGCAGGGAGCGCACCACCTGCGCGCGCTGGGCTTCGGTCAGCATGGACGTTTCCTATGATTTACGGCGCTGAGCGCGCTTGTGGAGACGGCGGTCACTGCATGCGACCGCCGGGTGTCAGGGCGAACGAGGAAGTCTCAGAGCTTGACGCAGACGTTGCGCAGCTCGGTGTAGAACTCCATCGAGTGCACGCCGCCCTCGCGGCCGATGCCCGATTGCTTCGAGCCGCCGAACGGCGTGCGCAGATCGCGCAGGAACCAGGAGTTCACCCAGGTGATGCCGACCTCGACCTGCGCCGCGACGCGGTGCGCCCGCGTCAGGTTCTCGGTCCAGATCGAGGTGGCGAGGCCGTAGGGGCTGTCGTTCGCCAGGGCGATCACGGCGTCTTCCTCGTCGAAGGGCACGATGTTGCAGCAGGGACCGAAGATCTCCTCGCGCATCACCGCCGAATCCTCAGGAAGTCCGGTCCAGATCGTCGGCTCGACGAAGGAGCCGGCGGAATACGGCGCCGGAAGGTCTGGGATGCCGCCGCCGGTGATAATCTGCGCCCCCTCGGCCTTCGCCTTGGCGTAGTAGAACAGCACTTTGTCGCGATGGACCTGGCTGATCAGCGGCCCGAGCGTGGTCGTGGCCTCGAACGGGTTGCCGGGCTTGAGCTTCTCAGCCGCCAGCTTCAGCCGCTGCGTGAACTGATCGAAGATCGGCCGCTCGACATAGACGCGCTCGGTGCCAAGGCAGACCTGGCCGCAATTGGCGAAGACGGCGCGGGTCACGCCCTCGATCGCCTTGTCCATGTCGCAATCGGCGAAGACCAGCGAGGCGTTCTTGCCGCCGAGCTCGAGCGAGACCGGCCG
>JAESGM010001102.1_pt1 | contig 10256 bp, 2 predicted proteins | sample 9269721 | NCBI WGS metagenome assembly JAESGM01 (sample SAMN15720920, study PRJNA650825) | algae metagenome | isolation source: Komarekiella atlantica HA4396-MV6 and co-occurring heterotrophs from... | place: USA: Theobald House, Kauai, HI | collected 2009-07-29 | reverse complement strand
GCCGCCTGGCCACCCGGCACGAGAAGCTGGCCATCAACTTCCAGGCGATGGCGACGCTGGCCGTCATCCTGCTGTGCCTGCGGAGACTCGATTCACCGGACAGAGCCTAGTTCCGGTGTCGCCGAACGCCGCGCCGGCCCCCGTGGAAGTCGTGCCGGTTTGCAGTAACCCGAGCGTCCCAACGTTGACGGCGCTGGTCCGCCCGAGGGCGTTGACGCCGGCGAGTTGGACGATGGCAGACGCCCCGATGGTCAGCCCGCCGGTGAACCCGGTGTTGTTCGAACTTGCGATGACGGCCACGCTGCCGGGGGCCGCGGTGTTCACGGTGATCGACCCGGTGCCGGTCAGCCGGCCGGCCAGCACGACCTCGGCCCCGGCGGCGTTGTTCTGCTGGATGTCGATGGTGGTGGCGACAGAGAAGTCGACCGCGGCGTTGATCCGCAACTGGGCGGCCGCCTGGTTCTGGATCACCGCCCCCGCCCCGGCGAACTGGAGGGCGTTGCCGTTGACCACGAACCCGTTGGCGGCGCTCGGCCCCATCGTGAGGCGGTTGAGTTGGAAGAGGGCGGCCAAGTCCTGGGTGGTGGTCGTCTGGGCGGTCCCGTCCAGCACAATAGCGGCCGATGCCGCGGACACCGGCACGGTGTTGCCGACCCAGTTCGCCGCGGTGCTCCAGTTGCCGTTGCCCCCCTCACCGTCCCAGGTCGACTGCGCCGCGGCCGGTCTGGCAACCGCCAGCAGACCGGCGGCCACCAGCAGGAATCGAGTCGGTCGGCTCATGGTGTTGAAGTCTCGTCGTGGATGGTCTGGACGTTGGGCGGTGCGGGAGGTAACTCCGTTTACACTGCTCGGCTCGGCCGCTTGTCGGGCGGGTGCCGCGTGGCTTAGACGCTGGTGCCGTAGCGGCCCCCGAACTCGCCGAAGTCGGTGCCGTCGACGGTGCCGTTGCCGTCGAAGTCGTAGGCCGCCAGGAACCCGGCCTCCCCGGCCGACAGCCCGTAGGTGCTGCCGAACTCGCCGAAGTCGGTGCCGTCCACCGTCCCGTTCCCGTCCCCGTCCCCGTACAGCCGGTGGATGTCCCCCTCGGTGTGGTCGGCTGACATCTGCGCCCCGCCGGCCGCGGCCCGCACCTTGGTGCGGTCGATGGCCAGCGTCCAGCGGCCGTCGGCCAGCGACCCGTAGTCGGTGAACAGCCCGTCGAACGACAGCGTGGCCACCGTCCGCCCGTTCACCACCGCGGCCGAGACGGACACCGTCTCCACCACCGCCCCGTCGTCCCGAGTGAGGCGGAAGGCCGTGGCCAGCAGGGCGTGGTCCACCGTGATGTCAAAGGTGACCGCCATTTGGGTCACCCGCGACCGCTGGGCCGACCCGCCGTTCACCACCACCCCTTGCACCCGCGGGCCGGTGTTCGTGAGGGCGAAGCTGACCGGCGTCGCCAGCCCGGCGGCTGCGGCCGACACGACGTAGGTGCCGGCGACGGCGTTGGCGGTGAAGGCCGGGGCCGCGGCCACCCCGCCCGAGTCGGTGGCCACCATCGCCGTCGCCGAGCCGCCGGCGAACGTGCCGGTCGCGGCGCCGCCTGGGGCCGTGAAGGTGACTGTCACGTTCGGCACCCCGTTGCCGTAAGCGTCTCGCACCAACACCCGGAAGGCGGTGGTGAACGCCGTGCCCACGGTCGTCGTCTGCGGGCTGCCGGCCAGCAGGGTCACGGCGGCCGGGGCCGCGGCGCTCACGGTCAGGGTGCCGTTGACGAACTGGAACGTGTAGTTGGCCGCTGCCAGTGTGCCGACGGCCGCCGTGATGGCGTAGCTGCCGGACGTGTTCAGGGCAGCCCCGGGAACGGTCAGCAACGGGCTGCCGGACAGCGCCGACTGGCTCTCGCCGTTCACGAACCCGGCAAAGGTGGCGGTGAAGGCCGGAAGCGGGTCGCCGGCCTGCTTCGCCTTGTCGTCGGCCGTCACGGTCAGCGGGGCTTTGGCCACCGCTTGCGTCCGCACCGGCGAGGTGTTCGGGTCATAGGCCGTGGTGTCCGGGGTGTACGCCGCGGTCAGGTTGCGGACGCCGGCCACGAGCAGGGTGGTGGCCAGCGTGGCGACGCCGCCGGAGAGCGTCACCGGGCCGCCGAGGTTGACCCCGTCCACCTTGAACTGGATGGTGCCGGTCGGGAGGGGATTGCCGGGCAGTTGTGGGGCGGCGGTGGCGGTCAGCGTCACTGCCTGGCCGTACACCGAGCCGGCCGGTAGGCTTGTGGTCAGGGTGACGACCACCGCTCGCGGGTCGTACACGGCCGTGGTCGCCTGGGCGGCGGCCGGGGTCGGCTGCCGCTGGCCGGTGTTGTCGACGGCCACGCTGTAGAAGCGGTACGTGTTGCCGAACGCCCCGGGGTAGCTGGCCGAGGTCTGGGCGGTGCTGCTCAGCCAGCGGGTATACGGGCCGTTGTTGGCCGACACCCACACGTCGTACCCGGCCAGCCCGGACCCGCCGGCGTCGTCGGCCCCGGCCCACGACACCGGGAAGCTGGCGGTGGTGGTGACCGCCGGCAGGGCGGCGACGGAACTGGTCGGCAGCCCGGCGTCGACGGTGACGCGGGCCTGCTTGTCCGGGCTGACCCCCTGGCTCGGGTCGAGCGGGTTGACCTGGTCGGTACTGATGGCCAGTTGGCCGTCGAAGGTGATGAGGGCGACGTTGCGGATCTCCCGGCCGGTGGGCAGTCCGGCCTTCGGGCGCACGGTGTAGCTGACGAACCCGAGGCCGCGGCCGGTGCCGTCCTCCGGCGGCAGGAACCCGGTGAGGGCGTCCGGCGGCAGTTGGGTGAGCGGGTCGAGGCTCTGGAAGGTGGCCGTGAGGACGCCGGTGGTGGTGTCGAGGCCGACCTCCACCCGCACGTCGAACGTCTTGCCGTTGAAGGTCATCGGCCGGGTGGCCTGGAAGCTCTGGGCGTTGGCCGGGGCGGGGATGCGGGTGTCGCCGAACCCGACCTCGGTGAGCCGGAGGCTCGCCCAGTCGAAGTCGCTCGACAGTTGGTCGGTGATGAGGACGGTCTGGGCCGGGGCGGTGGCGGTGGCGTAGTTCTCGAAATCGATGCGGTACGGCACCGGGCTGTTGCCGGCGACGAACGCGAACTCACCATAGCCGGCGCCAGGTAGCTTCTGGTTAGGGTCGAAGCCACCGGTGATCCAAGTTTTGATATCAAGCAGCACATCGCCCAGTGGCATGAGCGGCGTTATTACAAATACCTGATACGGACCACCCGGATCATACCAAGTATGACATGATTCTGTACAATAATTGGGGGTTCCGCGACCAGGAATGCGTCTCCCGCCCCTATCATCCGAGTACTCGCACTCGTTCTGAGGTGAATTCCATGTTGGAACTTTGTCTTCCAGCAAAGTCCGATTTCCGCGATGGAAGAACCACCGCCCCAAAGGGCGGTACCACGCAGCATCGTCATAATTGATGAAACCAGGTGGAGCGGTCGATCCCTTCCATCTTGGAGGACAGTCAAGCATTCCCTCAGGGTCAACACGATCAACAGGCGAGTTGGAAGCATACCTGTAAAGATTAGGACCGCCTGATAGATGAATTGGGTCCAACGTGGTAAAGCGACCGTTGTTTGTGTCGTAGAAGCGCGCCCGCATGTAGCTAAGGCTATTCGACTCTATAGTGACGCCGAACTGCCCGACAAACTGGAATGGGTTATTCAGCATTCCTGAAGACAAGATCGTACTCTCACCTGGATTGTATACATAACGGTTGATGTATTCCCCGGTGGTCACTGTGATACCCGTGGTCGAGCCTATCGCATCAAAGTCGAAGTAACTCCAAGAGCCAGTGTTGAGCACTCCTGCCAGCCCCGCGCCGTAGATATATGTCGCTTGGCGAGTCCCGCTCGCGTTGAATTCAGCTGTCGTGTCGGCAATTCCTATCGTGTCGTTCAAGTACTCCGTCCGCATACCGTTCTCGACCTTCGCGGTGCGGTTACCGAAGGCGTCATACTCGTACTCCGTCACCCCCTGCGGGCCGGTCACCCACACCAGCCGGCTCTGCTGGTCGTAAACGTAGGTGCTCACCCCGTCGAACGTCAGGTTGCCGTCGGCGTCGTAGGTCTGGGTCACCCCGCCGACGCTCGTGTACTGGTTCAGGCTGTTCGTCGCGTACAGCGTGGTGGTGCCGTTCAGCACCGTCCGGGTGCGGTTGCCGGCCGCGTCGTAGAAGTAGTTCAGGTCTTGGTGGGGGATGACGGCCGTGTTCAGCGACACGAACTGCGCCCGAACCAACTGGCCGCTGCCGTCGTACCCGTAGGTCCAGGTGCCGTCGAGCGTGGCCTGTGTCACCCGCCGGCCGCGGGCGTCGTAGGTGTACTCGAACTTGCTGTTCAGCGTGGTGGCGTTCCGCCAGTTCTTCAGGCTCAGCAGTTGGCCGGCCGCGTCGTAGTCGTAGGTGGTGAACGTGCCGTTGCCCTTGTCCACCCGGCTCAGCCGGCCGATGGCGTCGTAGGTGTACGTCACCAGGAGGGTGCCGGCGGCGTCCCGCAGATTCCACAGCCGGCCGGCCTCGTCGTACTCGTACCGCGTTTGGAACCCGTCCTGGTCGGTCATCCGGGTGCGGCGGCCGAAGGTGTCATACTGGTACTCCAGGAACCGGCCGTTCGGGTACGTTACCCGCTTCGGTTGGCTGCTCTCGATAACGAGGCCGCCCGCCCCGTAAGAGTGTGTGTAATACGTGTAACTGGTGACCTCGGTGCCGCTGGTGACGGTTCGCAGATTGCCCTGGGCACTGTAGGCGAAGTCGATGACCGAACCATCGGCGAACGTCTGCTTCGTCACCTGCCCGGCGGCGTTGTACTGGTGGCCGAGTGGCTGGCCCCGGCGGTTCGTGCTGGTACCCGGCAGCCCGGCGGCGGTGTAGTCGGCCAGCCGCTCGACGGAGCCGTCCGGGTAGATCGTCTCCAGCAGGTTGCCGTTCTGGTCGTAGGTGTACCGGGTGGTCTGCCCCCGCGCGTCCGTGAAGCTGGTCATCCGCTTGAACGGGTTGGCGTAGGCGAAGCTGGTGGTCTGCCCCAACTCGTTGGTCACGCTGCTCAGGCTGCCGCAACTGCACCAGGTGAAGCTCTGGCTCTCGCCGGTCGGGCTAACGGTGCGGCTGAGCCGGCGGTCGGTGTCGTAGGCGTTGGTGGTGATGCGGCCGAGCGGATCCACCACCTTGGCCGTTAGCCCGCGGTGGTCGAAGTACAGCTTGGTGGTGCCGGCCGCGTCGGCGACCGACACCAGCCCGGTGTCCGAGTAGACGTAGTCAACGAGCTGGTTGCCGCCAGTCAGCCGGGTGTCGTCCACCCGGCCGCGGCTGTCGTAGCTGATGATCTGCCGGGTGCCGCCCCGCTCGATGTACAGGAGGGCGTGCAGCACCTGCGGCGCCCCGCCGGTGTGGTAGGTGTACTCCGTCACCTTGCCGTCCGGGGCGGTGACGTACCGCAGGTAGGTGTTGGTCGGGTCGTAGGTGTATGTGGTGATCCGGCCGGCCGAGTCAAGAATGCCACTGTACAACCCGGCTGAGTTGTACGCGAACTGGAGGAATGCCCCGCTGGAGTGGGTGAGACGGTCCAGGCGGCCGGCCGTGGTGTAGCTGGCCGTGATCCGATTTCCGTTGGTATCCCGGACGTGGTCGATCTTCCCGTCGGTGCGGAACCGCGTCACGGTGCCGTTGACGGCCTTCAACTCGAACCCGTTGGCCCCGAGGTTGGTGAAAGACGAGCTGTCGCCGGCCCCAGAGAAGTAGACGTTGGCCGTCCGCCGGTCTTGCTGGTAGGTGCGGGTGCTCCCGCCACCGCCGCGGATGTCCCAGGATGCGGCCAGAGGTGCGGTTCGCACGACCTCCGTCTGCCACGGGTTGAACCATCCGCGGCCGAGCGGCCCGCTGTTGTACCGCGACTGGATGTCGTTGGCGTACTCCCGGGCGAAGTCCAGAGTCAGCCCGGGGGTGGGCATGGCCGCGTCCACCACCGAGTCCAGCACGCGCACCGGACTGTACCCGTACGCCTGCTGCACCTCGAAGTCCCACAGGTCGGCCACGGCCGTCACCGGCTGGCCCAGCCGCCCCAGGTAGCCGGCGTTCTGGTTGAGCATCCGCACGTACGCGCCGGTGGTGCCCAGCCCGCCGGTCAGATTGCCGTAGATCGCTGCCCACTGCTCGAGGGTCAGGGTCCGCGGCCGCAGTTCCTCCTGTCGGGCCGGCCAGTCGATGGGGGCGGTGTCGGCCTCGGTCCAGTAGCGGACCTCCAACTCGGCTTCGTTGTCGTTGGTCGTCCACTCCCGCAGCAGGCCGAGGTAGTAGACCGGCACCCGGATGCGCTCGCCGGGGTTGAGGACGCCCGGCTGCCGGCCGCCGCCGAGGATGAGGGCGGTGTGGCTGGCCCCCTCCGGCAGAACCGTCTGGCCGTTGAACGAGGTGCCGCCGGACCAGAAGCTCTGGGTCAGCCGCGACTCGTCCAAGGTGAGGATCGGCTTGTCGCTGCCGTCCGGGTCGTTGGTTTGGAGCACGAGCAGCGGGGCTGGCATGGCCAGGTCGCCGGTGTTCGCGTACTCGACGTACAGGGTGGCCACCCCGGTTCGCCGCAGGGCGGTCGGCAGGATCAGGTTGGTTTCCAGCCGGGCCTCGCCGCCTGGGGTGACGGTGAAGACGGCCGGCCGGGTGTCGGTGCTGCCGCCGCTGCTCACCCGCACGGCGTAGGTGTCGGCCGGCAGTCCGGCCGGGAAGGTGGCGGTGAGCTGGGTGTACGAGTCCACCTCGGCCGTCGTCGGGGCATAGGTGGTGCCGCCAGGTGCCACCAGCTCGACGGTCGCGCCGGCGGTGAACCCGGCCCCGGTCAGGGTGAGGACGGCCGGGGCGACGTTGCCGGCCCGGGTGGGGAACACGTCGGTCAGGCGGGCCGTCGCCCCGCGGGCGACGAGCGAGTAGCTCCCGGCGGTCGGCACCGACTCGCCGTAAACCAGGATGTACCAGTCGCCGGGGGAGGCCGACGGGACGAACAGGGTTTGGCTGCGGCCGGGGCCGGTGGCTGCGTGGTCGAACGCCTCCCGGATGGGCGGCAGCCCGAGCCGGGCGTACAGCTCGGTGCGGCCGGTCGTCGCGGCGTCGGTTAGGGCGACGGTCAACACCTGGGCGACGGGCACCGGCACCCGGAACAGCCGGGCCTGGCCGCTGCCGACCAGGGTGCCGGTGTAGGGGGTGTTCAGGGCGAGGTCGGTCTGGTCGGTGAGCTCGAGGGTGAACGTGTAGCTGCCGGTGGCCCCGCCGGGGCTGCGGGCGGTCAGGGCGTAGGCGCCGTCGGTCGGCAGGGTGACGAGCGGCGAGTCGCCGGAGAGGTCGGTGAACCCGGCGTACCCGTTCGGCCCGGTCAGGGAGAAGGTTAGCCCGGGGCCGGAGGCGTTCACCCAGTCGAACCGCACCTGCTGGCCGGCGGCCGCGGCGAACGTCCAGCGGTCGGCCGAGTACGGTGTGGCCAGGGTGCCGGTGGTCAACTCGTTCAGGTTGAGCGGGCGGACGGCGGCGGTGGTGTCCCAGGCGGTCAGGACGTAGTTGCCGGTGCTGCCCGCCTGGTTCGGGGGCGCGGACACCCGCACCTTGTACACCCCGTCGGCCGGCAGCGGCACGTCGGGCAGGACGACCGGGGTGCCGTAGGTGGTGTTGAAGTTCGAGGCCAGGACGGCGTTGGCGGCGTCCAGCAGTTGCACCCGCACCCAGTTGAGGGTCGGCGGTAGCGGCCCGGCGGCCCCGCCGGGGTTGGCCAGCACGGTGATGGCCCGCCCGGCCCGGCCGAAGAACGTCCAGTCGTCCTGCTGGCCGGCCGGCGAGATGCTGCCGGGGGTGGGGGTGCCGAGGGTGAGCGGCCCGCTGTCGGTGATGACCTCGATGGACCCGCCGTTGGCGACCACTGTGCCGGCCTGCTGGAGGGCGCGGGTGTAGACCTTCCGCCCGTTCAGGTCGAGGGTGGTGCCGGACGGGATGACCAGCGAGTTGGTGTACAGGGCTTCGGCCGCCGCCCCGGCGACGTGGTCGGACTGGTCCACCAGCCGGACGTAGGCGTTGCTGCCGAGGATGACCGACCCGACCGGGAAGTTGCCCGCCGCGAACCCGGCCGCGGCCGGGCCGACGTCCTGGCCCATCACCTCCAGCAGCCGCGGCCCCGCGGCCGTCCCGCCGGACACGACCACCGCCCCTTGGAGGCGGAAGAGGGAGGGGTTGGTGGCGGCCGACAGCAGCGTGCCGACCCGGAGGGTGCTGGTCGGCGACGAGGACAGGCCGGCGGCGGCTGGAATGGACAGCGGCGGGCCAGACGTGAGCGTCCCGCCATTGGAGGCGTCCAGGGTGCCGGCGTTGACGAACGTGCCGTTGCCGTAGGAGTTCAGGCCCAGCGTCCCGCCGGCGGTGTCGGCCCGGACGGTCCCGCCGTTGACGACGGTGCCGGTCGCCCAGGCGATGCCCAGGTCGCCGTTCCTGCCGCGGACGGTGACGCCGGGACCGAGGGTGAGGGTGCCGGCGGCACCGCCGGCGTTGGACGAGTTGTCCAGCAGGTTGTACGTCGAGCCGCCGAACACGACCGTCGCGGCACCAGTGAGGCTGCCGGCCGGGCTGCCCGTGTCGCCGAAGTACACCAGCCCGTAGGTGGAGCCGGCGGCGTTCCCGATGGACAGGGTGGCGTTCAGCACCAGCCCGCCATGCACTCGCAGCCTGACATTCGAAGAAGTGGTCAGGTCCAGGTCGCCGTTGACCGAAAGGCCGGTCAGGGTGCTGAGTGCGTTCGTGGCCACCAAAGCCGGGCCGCTCGCCACGCTGACCGTGCCGTTCTTGACCCCCCCGCCGGCCAGCGCCACGGGCCGGTGGTCGGGCTGAGCGCGAGGGTGCCGCCTTGCAGGTCAAACGTGCCCGTCAGGTTGACCGCGCCGCCGGTGCGGTTGAAGGTGCCGAGCGAGGCCAGTGTGAAGTTGCCGCCCAGACTCATCGCCCCGGTCGACACACTTAGGGTGCCGGTGTTGGTGAGGGTGCCGGTGCCGTGCGGGGTCAGGGCGATCACCCGGCCGGCCCCGCCGTCGGCGGCGACCGTGCCCTGGAGCACCAGCGAGGTGTTGCTCCCCCCGCCCCAGCTGCCGTACCCGATGTTGGCCCCGCCGTCCTGGGCCGACCCGCCGCGGACGGTCACGCCCGCCCCGACGGTCAGGGTCATGCCGGAGGTTTCAGTGACGACCGCGTTGAACGGCTGGTTCTGGAACACAACGGTACCGGCTCCGCCGAGCGTCTGCGAGCCGCTGAAGTAGAGCCGGGCGTTGCTGCCGAGGGTGGCCGTCCCGTTCAACACCAGCCCGTTGACGACTGTCGCGCGGGCGTTGAAAGTCGTCAGGTCCAAGTCGCCGCTGACCGTCACCCCGTCCAGCAGCCCGCCCGCCGTCGTCGGCACCAACTTGGCCCCGCCGCTCATGCTCACCGTCCCGCCCCGGACGCCGCCGCCGGCCAGGTTCCAGGAGCCGGTGGCCGCGGTGAGGGCAAGCGTAGTGCCCACGTTGTCCAATGTGCCGGTCAGGTTCACCACCCCGCCGGTGCGGTTCAGCGTGCCCAGCCCGGCCAGCGTGAAGGTGCCCCCGAGGTTCAGGGTGCCGGTGGAGACGGCCAGGGTGCCGGTGTTGGTGAGCGTGCCGGTGCCGCGCGGTTGCAGTGAGAGGGACGCCCCGGAGGTGTCGGCGTTGACCGCCCCCTGGAGCACCAGCGAGGTGTTGTTCCCGCCGCCCCAGGCGTCGCTGTACCCGATCTGGGAGGACGCACCCTGAGTGCTGCCGCCGCGAATTGTGATCCCGGACCCGACTGTCAGAGTCATGCTACTGGTGGCGGCGACCAGCGCGTTGCCATACACGTTCTGTAGCACTACCGCGCTGTTGCCGGTGAGCGCCTGCGTGCCCTGAAACAGCAACCGTCCACGCTCCCCCAAAGTCGCCGTGCCGTTCAGGGCCAGTCCGTTGGCCACGTTGGCGAAGACGTTGCCGGTGGTCAGGTCCAAGTCGCCGTTGACCGTCACGCCGTCCAGAACGCCGGACGTGACCCGCATGGGGGCGGTGACCGTGAGGGCCGCCCCCTTGAGCGTGCCGCCGGCCAGTTGAAAGACGCCGCCCACTTGGGCCGTCGTGGCGACCGTCAGCGTGCCCCCCGACAGGGTCAGGTTCTCGGCGGAGGTGAGGCTGCTGATCGAAGCCGTGCCGGTACTGAAC
>JAESGM010001101.1_pt1 | contig 10300 bp, 6 predicted proteins | sample 9269721 | NCBI WGS metagenome assembly JAESGM01 (sample SAMN15720920, study PRJNA650825) | algae metagenome | isolation source: Komarekiella atlantica HA4396-MV6 and co-occurring heterotrophs from... | place: USA: Theobald House, Kauai, HI | collected 2009-07-29 | reverse complement strand
ATCGGCCGGATTCCAGGCGGTAACGATCAATCTTCGTGAATCGGGATTGCGCCTGATCGCCTCGACCACATTCGCGATCTGGTCGATACTGCCACCGTCGCGCGCCGGCCATGAGCGCCATTGCCGGCCGTAGACCGGGCCGAGATCGCCGTTCTCGTCCGCCCACTCATCCCAGATACGGACGCCGTTATCCTTCAGATATTTGATGTTGGTGTCGCCGGCGAGGAACCACAGCAGCTCATGGACGATCGACTTCACATGCAGCTTCTTGGTGGTGAGAAGCGGGAATCCTTCCGAAAGGTCGAAGCGCATCTGATGGCCGAAAACCGACAGCGTGCCGGTACCCGTGCGGTCGCGCTTCTCCACGCCGTCGGCGAGGACCCGCTCCATCAGTTCCAGATATTGACGCATGGGGCGCCCCGCTCGTTCGATTCGGCACTTCCAAGCATATAGTGCCCGGCAAGCCTCCGGCCAGACAGCGGCCTTTCCCTGCGGATTTCAACGAAAAAGGGCGGTCAAAAGACCGCCCTTCAACAGCTTCCTGTGGCAACAGATTATTGCGTGACGCCGGACGCTTTGATGATCGGCGACCATTTGGCGATTTCGCTTTCGACGAGCTTGGCGAGCGCCGCCTGACCGCGGCGATCCTTGCCCGGAATGTCGCTGCCGAGATCGAACAGGCGTTTGCGGGTACCTTCATCGTCCAGAGCCTTGTCGAGCGCGGCCGACAGCTTGTCGAGAACCGGCTTCGGCGTGCCCTTCGGCGCGAACAGCGCGTTCCACGCAACCGCCTGGAATTCTGGCAGGCCCGCTTCCTTCGAGGTCGGCACATCCGGCAAAGCGGGATTGCGTTCTGGCGTTCCGATTGCGTAGGCCTTGATATTGCCGGCCTTGATCTGCGGAACAAGATTGACGATCTGGTCGCACATGTAATCGACCTGGCCCCCGACAAGCGCATTGAGGGCCGGACCTGTGCCCTGGAACGGGATCGAGGTCGGCTTCACGCCCATGATCGAATTCAGCAGGAGGCAGGTCGTAAACGACACCGAACCGACACCGGCATGCGCCATGTTCATCTTGTCGGTATTCGCCTTCACGTAAGCGACGAATTCCTTCAGGTCCTTCACCGGAAAGTCCTTCTTCGCAACGATCAGGACCGGCGTGCCGGCGGCAAGGCCGATCGGCTCGAAATCCTTCGAAGGATGATAGGCAAGCTTGGGATATAGAGCGACGGACGCCGCGTGCGTTCCCATGTGGCCCATGATGATGGTGTAGCCGTCGTTGGTCGCGCGCATGGCGCGGGTGGAGGCGGTGGTGCCGCCGGCGCCCACGACGTTTTCAATCACGATCTGCTGGCCCAGCGTCTTCGACATGTTGTCGGCGACGATGCGGGCCACGATATCGGTCGGGCCGCCTGCGGCGAAAGGTACGATCAGCGTGATCGGCCGCGCCGGATAATCCTGCGCAGTTGCAGGAACGGCATTTGCGAGAAGAAGAGCGCCGGCCAGAAGCCCGGCCAGACGGGTTACGATACGCATTGCTAAACCTCCCAGGGGATACAACCCCGTCTAGCACCGCAGAATGCGGCGTTATTAAGCCGGGGGAGATAGCCGAAGTCTTGCCGTTTCACCAGCACGAAGCGGGTGACACAACGAAAGGCCAATTCCGGAAAAGACAAGGCCGGCCCGATCGCGCGGGCCGGCCCAAACTATCGTCCCCGCAAGGACAAATCGCCTATTCGACGAACACCTCGTCGCGCTTCTTGCGCATCGCCGGCATGACCGAGATCAGCAGCAGGATGGCCGCAAGAGCCAGCAAGCTTGCCGAAATGGGCCGCGACAGGAACACCATGGGATCGCCACGTCCGATCAGCATGGCGCGGCGCAGATTCTCTTCCATCAGCGGTCCGAGCACGAAGCCCAGCAGCATGGGCGCAGGCTCGAAATCGTGTTTCACCAGCCAATAGCCGAGAACCGCGAAAGCCGCGGTCATATAGACGTCGGCCGGTGCGTTGTTCACCGAATAGACGCCGATGCAGCAGATGATCAGGATCAGCGGATAGAGCAGCCTGTAAGGCACGCGCAGCAGCCGCACCCAGACGCCGACCAGCGGCAGATTGATGATCAGCAGCATCAGATTGCCGAGCCACATCGAGGCGATCATGCCCCAGAACAGGTCGGGCTGCTTGGTCATGACCTGCGGGCCCGGGACGATGCCGTGGATCGTCATCGCGCCGACCATCAGCGCCATCACCGCATTCGGCGGAATGCCGAGCGTCAGCAGCGGAATGAACGATGTCTGCGAGGCCGCGTTGTTCGCGGTTTCCGGCGCCGCCACGCCTTCGATGGCGCCGCGACCGAAGCGCTTCGGATCCTTGGCGACTTTCTTTTCAAGCGTATAAGCGGCGAAGGCCGCGATGATCGATCCGCCACCAGGCAGAATGCCGAGAAGCGATCCCAGCACCGTTCCGCGTCCGATCGCCGGCGCAGCCTGGATGAGATCCTGCCGCGTCGGCATCAGTCCGGTGATCTTTTGCTGCACGATGTCGCGATTGTGCGTCACTTCAAGATTGCGCAGCACTTCCGCGAAACCGAACACGCCCATCGCAATCACGACGAAGCCAATGCCGTCGGCGAGTTCGGGGATGTTGAAGTTCATGCGGCCGGCGCCGGTCTCGAGGTCGGAGCCGATCATCGACATCACGAGGCCGAGCAGGATCATGCTGATTGCTTTCAGCACCGACCCCTTGGCCAGCACGACGGCGAAGATAAGACCCAGCACCATCAGGGAAAAATACTCGGCAGGGCCGAACAGCAAGGCAATGCTGGTCAGCGGTGCCGCTGCCGCAGCGATCACAACCGTCGCCACGCAGCCCGCGAAGAACGAGCCGATTGCGGCAATCGCGAGCGCCGGACCAGCGCGGCCCTGCTTGGCCATCTGGTGACCGTCGAGCGTCGTCACCACTGACGCGGATTCGCCCGGGATGTTCACCAGGATTGCGGTGGTCGAACCGCCATACATGGCGCCGTAATAAATGCCGGCCAGCATGATCAGCGCGCCCACCGGCGGCAGGCCGTAAGTGATCGGCAGCAACATCGCGATGGTCGCGACCGGGCCGAGTCCGGGCAGCACTCCGATCAGCGTCCCGACCAGGGCGCCGATCAGGCACAGCATGAGGTTCATCGGCGTGACAGCTACGCTGAGACCGAACGCGAGGTTGTTGAGAAGATCGAGCATGGCGGATCAGAACCTCGGCCAGAGCTGCAACGGCAGCTTGAGTCCATACACAAACAGCAAGACGCAGAAGACCGTGAGGACGGCGCTCCAGATCACGGTCTCGACCAGCCGGGTTTCCTTGCTGGCGGCGGACGCAATGACAAGCGAGCCGAAACTCGCGATGATCAGGCCGAGCGGACGGATCGTGGCACCAAAAAAGAGCACGGAGACGATGAACAGCACGGGGCCGCGGATGCCCCATTTCTCAAGCGGCGGACCGTCTGACAGCAGTCCGGTGAGTGCAATGCCAAGGCTGACCGCGAGCAACAGCACCGAGAACAGCCGCGGCGCGGTGCCGGGACCAAATGCAAAGCCGCGCATCCCTGGAAGATCGCTGCCGGCCCAAAGCGCAAAGACTGCGAAGGCTGCCAGAACGAGGCCGCCATAGAAGTCCTGCGGATTGCGAATGAGTTTACGCACGCCTGTATTCTGCCCAGCGTCGGACATCTGCCCTCCCGCCCCTGGTTTTTGTGACAATTTCCCGTCTCTCTAGCAGATAGGCTTCGGGGACCGGAAGCGACTTTTGCAGTCAGATGCAACTTATGTGACCGTGCAAGGATGGCCTGAATGGTGCTGTTGCGAATTCAGTCACTGGCTGATGCATTATTATAGCGGATCGATGTACAGACCCAGCTGGCTGGCACACGCTGTGGGTCGCCCACCCGTGTGACACAAATTTCGTCATCATGGTGACGGCTGGCGTCCCCGACTGGTCAAACAGCGAACACGAAATACCGCAATGCGGTCGCCGGTGATTGGGCGCTGACGCTGGCCTCTCCAGAGGGCCGTCCTGCGTGGCCTTTTATCTTCCCCGATCTTTGCCTATATTTGCTGGTGCCGGCGCAAGCCGGATATGGCGATAAATGGCCGTCGTAATAAACCTTTCGGACCCGGGGGCAGTACCCGGCGCCTCCACCAAAGCACAGATGAGACTGGGCTTTGGCGGGGGCGAAATAGGATCGACGAGGGCGTAAAAGGCGCGCTTTTGCCCGGCATGGTTCCGCCGTTATCGGGCCACTCGTATAGTTGCCAATGACAACTATGCTCCGGTTGCTCAGGCTGCGTAACGCAGTCTGAAAGACCGATTTAAAGTCCTGACGGGTTAAGCTCCGTCAGGCGGGGTCCGGGGGCACCTGGCAACAGAAGCCCCCACTTCTCCCCTTGTCATCGAACTGACGTTTCATCGAGGCTGACGTTTCGCGGCGGGGGCGTTAGCATCCTGCAACGCGAATCTCCGGACCCGAAGGACACAACCGCCATATGGCCGTCGATCACATCCGCTACGACCTGCTGGCCCAGGAAGCCCTGCGCGGGGTCGTCCGACACGTCCTGACCGATGCGGCCAAGAACGGACTGCCCGGCGATCATCATTTCTACATCTCCTTCGATACCGGTGCCGAAGGCGTTCGCATCTCCCCGCGACTGCGGGAGCAATATCCCGACGAAATCACCATCATCCTGCAGCATCAGTTCTGGGATCTCAGCGTCAACGATGAGGGTTTCGAGGTCGGCCTGTCGTTCGGTGGCGTTCCCGAGCGGCTGGTGGTGCCATTCGTTGCCATCAAGGGGTTCTTCGATCCCTCCGTGCAGTTCGGATTGCAATTCGAGACCATCGAGGGCGGCGCCGATGCCTCAACCAGCGCCGACGACGAGAAATCCGACATGCCGTCGCAGACAATCCTGCCGACGGTGACGCCGAATGTCGCCAAGCGTGGCGACCAGGAAGCGGCGCAGAAGCCTGTCGCCGACACGGCCGCGAACGAAACGCAGGGCGGCGAGCCGGGTGACAAGCCGATGGGCGAAGTGGTCCGGCTCGACCGTTTCCGCAAGAAATAGCCCCGCCTGCGGCCATGAAGACGCGCACCGAGAGCGACAGTTTCGGCCCGATCGAGGTCGATCACGACCGACACTGGGGCGCGCAGACGGAACGCTCCCGCAACAATTTCCGCATCGGCGATGAGCGCATGCCGCTTGCGCTGGTGCGCGCGCTGGCGATCGTCAAACGCGCCGCCGCCGAAACCAACGTCAAGCTCGGCACGCTCGACAAAAAGCTCGGCCGCGCGATCGTGGAAGCTGCGCAGGAAGTCATCGACGGAAAGCTCGACGATCACTTTCCGCTCGTCGTGTGGCAAACGGGCTCCGGCACACAGAGCAACATGAACGTCAACGAGGTGATCTCGAACCGGGCGATCCGGATGCTCGGCGGCGAGCCTGGCTCGAAAAAGCCGGTGCATCCGAACGATCACGTCAACATGAGCCAATCGTCAAACGATTCATTTCCGACCGCGATGCACATCGCGGCGGGACAGGAGATCGTGCATCGTCTGCTGCCCGCGCTCGAGCATCTGCATGCGGCGCTGACAAAGAAGGAAAAGGAATTCGCCAGGATCGTGAAAATCGGGCGCACGCATACGCAGGACGCAACGCCACTCACCCTCGGTCAGGAATTTTCCGGCTATGCGGCGCAGGTGAAGTCCGGGATCGCGCGCATCAAGGTCGCACTGAAAGACCTCTATCCGCTGGCGCAAGGCGGCACCGCCGTCGGCACCGGCCTCAACTCGAAACCTCAATTCGCGAAGATGTTCGCGCAACGCGTCGCAGACATCACCAAGCTGCCGTTTGTTTCGGCACCGAACAAATTCGAGGCGCTCGCCGCGCACGACGCCTATGTGTTTGTGCACGGCGCCCTGGATGCGCTCGCCACCGGTCTGTTCAAGATCGCGAACGATATCCGCCTGCTTGGCTCCGGTCCGCGCTCGGGCCTCGGCGAGCTGATATTGCCTGAGAACGAACCCGGCTCCTCGATCATGCCGGGCAAGGTCAATCCGACCCAGGCCGAAGCGCTGACAATGGTCTGCTGCCAGGTTTTCGGCAATCACACCACAATGACAGTTGCAGCCAGCCAGGGGCATTTCGAGCTCAACGTGTTCAAGCCGGTGCTGGCTCATTGCATGCTGCAGTCGATCCGCCTCCTGGCCGACGCCAGCCGTTCGTTCACCGACAACTGCATCGTCGGCATCAAGGCCGACGAGAAACGCATCAAGGAGTTGATGGAGCGGTCGCTCATGCTGGTCACCGCCCTCGCCCCCAAAATCGGCTACGACAACGCCGCCAAGGTCGCGAAACTGGCACATCAGCGCGGGACGACGCTGCGGGAAGAGGCGGTTCGTGGCGGATTTGTGTCTGAAAAAGAGTTCGACCGGCTCGTACGACCTGAAAAAATGATCCGGCCGAATTAATCATTCAAATGCGGCCTTTTCGATTAAGTTAAAAAAAACTGCATTCTTGTGTGGTGCCCATTTCCGCCTTTCCAACGCCACGCTGTTGGCGCAATCAAAAGTCGGTATGTGATTGTCGGAAGGGGCCCGAGGGGGTCCGTTCATAACCGGTGCAAACCGGTCGGTAACGATGGGCGACGTTGTCAATCTTCGAGGGGTACGGAAGCGGGCCGCCAGGCAGTTGCGCGACAAGCAAGCTGCCGAAAAGCGGACCATTCACGGCCGATCGAAAGCCGAGCGTGCGACAGAGCACGCTCGTAACGACAAGGCCGCACGCGATCTCGACCGGCACCGGCTTGAAAGCGGAGAGGCCAATGAAATCACCGGTCGTGAAGCGGTCTATCGTGATCGCAGGCCACAAGACGAGCGTGAGTCTTGAGGATGCCTTCTGGAAGGGATTGAAGGAGATCGCCGACCAGAACGAGCAAACCTTGTCGGACCTCGTCGCAAGCATCGACTCTCAGCGCAAGCATGGCAACCTGTCCTCTGCGATCAGATTGTTCGTGCTCGATCACTATCGGGGGCAGCGCGAGAACGGCAACGTCAGTCATCACGAGATGCCGCGGGTCGCAGTCGCTGGCCTGCGCGCGGACTGACCTCTAGAAATTCGATCCCCGCGGCGGCGGTGCCAGTGTCTGCGGCGCAGGCCGCATCTGGGACCGCGGCTCGCCTTGCACTGGAGCAAATCCCGGCGCCGGCTTGATATCCACCGGCGGCGGGAGCGGAGCGGCCAGAGGAGCCGCTTGAGGGCGGGCCTCCGCGGCCGGACGCGTGCGCGGCAACACCGGTGAGCGTTCCGGCAAGGCGGCAGGCAGCGGTGCGGCTGGCGCCGGCACGGACGACGTGACCGGGGGCACGCCGCCACGTTCGATCGCTTCAAGTTTCTTCGATTGTTGTTCGACGGCACGCAATGCAAGCCATCCCGTCAGCGCCGCAACCTCGACGTTGCGCGCCGGCGCTGCAATCGGGCCTCGGAGTTGCAACGAAATTTCCGGCCGACCCGCCGATGTTGTCGCAACCCCGTCCGTGAGCACGATCCGCGATTCCAGGGTCCGCTCCGCCAGATCGAGCACGCCGGACATGCTGACATCGGCCTTGTCCGCCTGCGCCAGCAGCGTGCCAAATCTGACCTGTCCGCCACTGACCGTAAACGGCGCTTCGGCAACACGAACCGACAAGGCGCCGCGCTCGAGCGCAGGGATCACGACGTCGCGCACACGGACGCCATCCAGCGGCAGCCCCTGATCGACCGCGCGTATAGCCGTCGCGAAGGCCAAGGGATCGAGGCCGGATAATCGCGCATCCGCCAAGGTCAATGTCCCGGCACCGCTCAGTGAACCGACCAGCGCTTTCGGAGAGCGGCCTGCTCCATCGAGTTCGGCATTCAGGTTGACCTTGCCCGACACTTGCGGACCCAGAAGGGCGGCGTCCGCGCCCTTCAGGACAAGGCGCGACTTCGTGGATACCCCATCGGGCGTCCTGTGCGCGGAAACCTCCCCTGACAGCCGCCCCTTTGCAAATTCGGCATCTTCTATCTGAATTGCAATATGCGAGGGTGCGAACCGCAACCCGCCTTTCACGCCGCGCATCGTGAGGTTTTCGGTCAGATCCGCACTGCGCGCCCGAAATGCGATACGTCCGCTCGCCTGCGTGTAGAGACCGCGCGTGAAGGGCTCGACGGCATGCATATTGCTACCCGCAGGCATGCCGACAGCAGCCGCAATCAACGCGGCAGCATCGACGGCATCTGCTTCCACGTCGCCATCGAGTTCAATTGCCTGGCCGAGCGTCAGCCCGAGTCGGCCGCGCAGAGGCGTGCCGCCTATCTGCGCGACGACCTGATTGAATTTCAGCGAGGGTCCCGCCAGCATCGCCCGCGCCGAGAGCGTCACCGGAAGGACGCGTTGCGGCTCGAGCCAGACGCCCGCATCCGCCCGCGCAACGACAATGTCGAATTCGCCCGACTTCTCCAGATCCGAGAAAAACCGCGCGTGACCGTTGGCGCGTGCATCGAGACCACCGGCGACGATACGCGCGTCGAACCGCATGTCGCCGTCAAGCGGTCCGCCCGCCGTCAGCGTCACCTTCCCTGCCGTGTTGTCGATGGCGACAAGGCGCTCTGCACCGATCAGGCGCAGCAATGTCCCTGCGTCGCTGCCAGCCAGTTCGCCATCGAGCTGCAAGCGGGCCTTCGCCATATCGGCGACGGAGCCTGTCGCGCTGCCCTTGAGGTGGATACGAGTCGTGGCGAGGCTGCCGCTCAAATCGAGCCCTGCATGACTCAGCCCCGCTTGCTGCCCCGGCGCGGCACCGACATCCAGCGTGGCGCGCAAACTGGCGCTGCCGGCACGTTCGGATATCTCCCGCACAAGATGCGAATATTGCGGCGCGAACTTCGCCGCGAGCGCGGTGAGCCCCGAAAGGTCGCGCGCCTCCAGATCGACCGTCACGTTTCCGCGCGGCGCAGCGGATGCAAGATCGATGATGCCCCTGGCGTCGATCCGCGCGCCGCCAAAATCTCCGATGTTGAGGCGCTCGATCTTCAGCCCGCCCGCGTCGAAACTTGCCTTCACATGCGCGCGCTGCGCGTCCAGTCCGGCAAAACGCGCGCGCTCCATGTCGAGCGCCAGTGCGATCTCGCCCGGCCTGTCGAGACTCGTGTCCCTGAAAACCGCATTGGCCAGCGTCATCATCGCGTCGATGTCGGCGTCGGCGGCCCGCAATTCGGCATCGAGCCGCGCCTTGCGCTCGGCGGTCGCATAGGTATAGGCGAGCCGGCCGCTGACCGGCTTGCGGTCGACGTCCAAAGCCATCCGCTCGACTGCGAGCCTTGTGTCGTCGATGACAATCTCGCCGCGCCCGCGTAACGGCGAAGGCGCGGCAGACGACGATCCTGTCTTGCCTTCCAGCCAGGCGGCGAACGCGCGCGGATCGACCGAGCTGATTTCGGCAGGCCCCGAAAATGACAGACCGTCCGCCGTCGTCAGGCGGCCGCTCATCTGGATCTGGGTGAATCCGGGCGCGCGTAATTCGACGCCCTTGAACGATAGGCCGCTGGAACTGGACGCGACATCGCCGCGCAACGACTGGATGGTGCCGCCGCCCAGCGTCGCTCCGTCGATACCGAAGCCGATCTGCAGCGGAAACGGCACACGCGCCAGGCCCGAGGCGATGCCGGCCAGAGCCTTGACGGCGCTCACCGGATCGCGGCGCGGCTGATCCTGCGACGCCAGCACGCGGTCGACATCGATCTGGCGGGCCGACATCACCGCTTCGAGATGCGGCTTCTCGCCCAGGATCATTTCAGCGGTGCCGGTCGCCTTGAGGGCGCGCTCCTCCGGGCCGTATTGCATCTCCAACTGCTCGAACAATGCGGAAGCAGGTGTCGCGATCACCCGCGCGGTGACACGCCAGGGCTCGCCCATTTCGGTCTTGCCGCCGGCAAGCGCGACGCCGACGGGACGCGTCAGCGTCAGCCCGCCTTCGAAGCGCGGCGTTCCTTCCGGGAAGGACAGCATACCTTCGCTCTCGGCAAGAAGCGGAATGTTCGAGGGCTCGAGACTGAACTTGATCCTGACGTCCCCCTCCTCCGAACGCGCCGTGACGACGCGATACGCATGAAGGCCGCCTGCGAGGACGAAAGCGCCCTCGCCGCGGAAAATGCCGGTACCCAGCGAACGGACATCGCCGCCAAACCACATCTTCTCGAACACGGTCCGCTTGCCGCTCGCGGCATCAGCGAATGT
>JAESGM010001097.1_pt1 | contig 10324 bp, 9 predicted proteins | sample 9269721 | NCBI WGS metagenome assembly JAESGM01 (sample SAMN15720920, study PRJNA650825) | algae metagenome | isolation source: Komarekiella atlantica HA4396-MV6 and co-occurring heterotrophs from... | place: USA: Theobald House, Kauai, HI | collected 2009-07-29 | reverse complement strand
CGCCTATTATCCGTTGATCCTGGCTGCACGCACCGATTTGCCGGCAAAGACTCTCAAGGAGCTTGTCGCATATGCCAAGGCGCATCCCGGGATGACCTATTCGTCGCCAGGCCAAGGTTCGACGCCGCATTTGTCTGGTGAGCTCTTGGCGCGGGAATCCAAACTCGATCTCGTTCATGTGCCTTACAAGGGCGGCGGGCAGGCCGTTCTTGACGTGATCGCAGGGCGCATCGATTTCTACGCAGGAACGCCATCGGAGGTGGTGCCTCACATCAAGGCAGGCAAGCTCACCCCTATTGCGGTTCTGGCAGCCGAGCGCAGTCGTCTCCTGCCGGATCTGCCGACCTCGATCGAGCAGGGCTTTCCTTATCTCAAGGTGCAGTCGTGGACCAGCGTTGCTGCGCCAGCCGGCATCCCGATGGAAATCGCCGAGAAGATCAGCGCAGACCTTGCCAAGGTGATCAAGGAGCCGAGTTTGCGTGATCCGCTTCTTGAGCGGGGAGCGGTTTTCGTCGGTTCGACGCCAAAGGATCTCGCTGCCTTCTACGAGGAAGAGCACAGTCGATTTGGACCGATTGTTAAGTCGCTGGGGCTGAAGCCGTAATGGTGCCGGCGATCTGGCAAATCTCAACTGTAGCGTTGCGGAGGCGGGATTGGGGCTCTCAAGCCTGTCTCCGTGACACTGAACAATATAGTTCATCAATTTGCCGAGACGGTAGAGCGAAGCGGGGTTGGGTGTGACCGTCGGCGAGGTATCGACAATCTTGGAATTTGTGACGCTTGCGAAGCGAGCGTTGCCGCCCGAGATATGGGAGTACTTGATGGGTGGGGCAGAGTCCGAAGCCACCATCGCTCGCAACCGAGAGGCGTTGGACAGCCGCGAATTCAGGCCGCGTGTTCTGCGCGACGTGTCGTCTGTCGACTTGTCGGTGGAGTTGTTCGGGCGAAAGACAAGCCTTCCGCTGTTTCTCGCCCCGATCGGATCGCTGGCCTTGTTCGATTCCGATGCCGCCTTGACGTCGGGGCGGGCGGCATCATCCGCCGGAGTTCCAATGTTCATGAGCTTGATGGCTCAGCCGACGCTAGAAATTGTAGCGCGCGAAGTATCATCTCCACTTATCTTTCAGCTCTACGTGCGCGGCGACGAAACGTGGTTGGCCCAGATGATCGATCGCGCCGAAGCCGCGAACTGCGCGGCCTTGTGCCTGACGGTGGACGCGCCCGTTTACGGGCGGCGTGAACGCGATCTTGTCAACCGCTTCTCATCGGCGGCAGCCGTTGATCGTCCGAATTTCAGCGAGGAGGGCATCCCCAACCAGATCGCCCCGCAGCAGGCGGCTCTGACCTGGAAGACGGTGGAATGGATTCGCCGACGGACTCGGCTTCCGCTGATTCTGAAGGGCATCATGATGCCTGAAGATGCGGCGATTGCTGTCGAGCATGGCGTGGACTCGGTTTACGTGTCGAACCATGGCGGCCGCCAGCTCGATCACGCTCCTGGTGCACTCGACGTCCTGGAGGAAGTAGTGTCTACCGTACGCGGCCAATGCATCGTGCTGGTCGACGGCGGCTTTGTGCGCGGCACCGACGTTCTCAAGGCGATCGCGCTCGGCGCGAGGGCCGTCGGTTTCGGGAAGCTGCAGGGGTTGGCGCTTGCCGCCGGTGGAGCGGACGGGCTGGTGCGCGCGATTGGAATTCTTCGCGAAGAGTTGAACGTGACCATGGCTTTGCTCGGCTGCGACAGACTGTCCGCGCTCGGCCCGGAATATGTTCGCAAAGCTCGGCCGGTCGCGTCGCCCTACATGTGCAATTCATCTGCGGATTTGCGGGGGCCATTGCGCTCCCGTGACCGGGACGATCTTCAGGCGATATCCGCCTATCTCAACGCAAATATCGAAACCATAGGTCAAGGTGCAAAGCAGTGAAGCATATCGAACGCCCCAAACTCCAAAATGAATCGAAGCCTGAATGGGGCAGCGACGTTGCAGCCGCGATGCTGCGCTCGCTCGATATTCCCTATATCTCGCTCAATCCCGGCGCGAGCTATCGCGGCTTCCATGACAGCTTGGTGAATCTGCTCGGCAACGAGAGCCCGCAGATGCTGCTGTGCCTGAACGAAGACCACGTGGTCTCGATCGCGCATGGCTACGCGAAAGTCACCGACAAGCCGATGGCTTGCGTCTTGCATAGCAACGTCGGGCTGCTGCACGGCTCGATGGGCATCTTCAATGCGTGGTGTGACCGAGTTCCAATGATCGTTGTCGGTGCAACCGGTCCTGTCGCGCCTGAAAAGCGACGTCCCTGGATCGACTGGATTCATACTGCGAAGGATCAGGGCGCATTGCTGCGCGACTTCATCAAATGGGACGATGAACCCCGCTCGCCGGAAGGCATTGTCGAGGCATTCCTCCGTGGAAATCAGTTGACAAGCACGGCTCCGCGCGCGCCGGTTTACATCTGTCTCGACGCGGGTTTGCAGGAGCAGAAGCTGGATGCGCCGCTCAGCCTTCCTGATCCGGCGCGTTACAGACCCTTGCCGACACCTCCCGCATCTGCCCAGGACGTTGAAGCGGTGGCCGAGTTGCTGGCGCAGGCGAAGTCGCCGCTGCTGCTGATGGGGCGTGCCAATCGCGATCAGGCGGCGTGGGATCGCCGCGTGAAGCTCGCGGAACTTGCCGGCGCGTCGGTGATGACGTCGATCCGCGAGCGCTCGGCATTTCCCACCGATCATCCTCTGCACGTCGTGCCGCCATTCTATTGGCTGAGCCCGACGGCAAAAGAGGTGGTGAAGGCGGCGGACGTTATCGTCAGTCTCGACTGGGTCGACGTGAACGGTCTGCTGCTGCAGGTCACGCGAAAGACCGACAAGGTCACGACGAAGATCGTGCATGTGTCGCTTGACAGCTCGCTCCATCGTGGCTGGAGCATGGACTATTTCGGGCTGCCACCGGTCGACGTACCGGTGAATGCGGGCGCCGACGTCTTCGTCGAGCAACTGCTCCCGGTGCTGGAAAAGAAGCTCGCCGGCAAAAAGAAATGGGACGGAAAGAGCCGCAACACTGCGCCGGCCGCCGAATACAGCGAGAAAGCCGCGACCGAAATCGCTCCGCGCGATGTCGAGGTTGCGCTTTCGAAAATTCGCGGTTCACAGAAATTCACCGTCGCCCATGTGACCATCGGATGGGCGGCAAATGCCTATCACTTCCGCGATCCGCTCGATTTCCTGGGACACGATGGCGGTGCTGGCCTTGCGGCAGGTCCCGGACTCACCGTCGGTGTGGCGCTAGCGATGAGGGACATCGATCCGAGCCGTCCGGTTGTTTCCGTACTGGGCGACGGCGACTTCCTTCAGGGCGTCACCGCTCTCTGGACCGCGGCGCATTACAGCATCCCCGCCTTGTTTATCGTCTCGAACAACCGCTCGAACTTCAACGATGAAATCCACCAGGAAGCCGTGGCCAAGACGCGCGGCCGTCCGCCGGAGAACCGCTGGATCGGCCAGAAAATCGGCGATCCCACGGTTGATCTGGTTGCCATGGCGCGCGGGCAGGGCGTGGAGGCAGAAGGTCCTGTCACCGGCATCGCCGAGCTTGAAGCGGCGATCCGGCGCGGACTCGATGTGGTGCGCAGCGGCAAGCCCTATCTGATCGATGCGCATGTAACGCCCGGCTACGCCAACCCGCCGCTTTCGCGAGGAGAGTGAGTATGAAGAAGCTTGTATCGATTGCTGGTCTTGTAGCTCTGCTGCTGGTTCCGGCCGCGGCGTCGGCCTATCCTGACAAGCCCGTGCGCGTAATCGTCCCGTTCTCGCCGGGAGGCGTGACCGACATCGCGGCGCGTGTCATCGGCCAGAAGCTGTCGGAGCAGTGGAAGCAGCAAGTCATCGTCGAAAACAGGCCGGGTGCTGGCGGCATTATCGGCGTTGACCAAGCGGTGCGCTCGCCAGCCGACGGCTACACGCTGCTGATGGCCACCAACGGCGAATTCACAATCAACCCGGCGGTCTACTCGAAACTTCCATATGATCCGCAGAAAGATGTCGTTCCCATCATCATGGCGACCAGCACGCCGTTGATGTGGGTGGCAAATGCCAATACGCCGATCAATTCGATACCGGAGCTGATTGCCGCTGCGAAGGAAAAGCCGGGCACCATTGCTTATTCCACCCCGGGCAACGGCACGATGAATCACCTGACCGGCGAATGGTTCTCGCTGGCGACCGGCACGAAATTCCTGCACGTGCCTTACAAGGGCGGCGCGCCGGCCGCGACCGCGATTGCGAGTGGCGAAGTGCCAGTCGGCGTTGTGGCGATTTCCTCGGGACTTCCTTTCATCAAGTCGGGGAAGGTCAAGGTGCTCGGCTTGACGACAGCCAAGCGCTCGGCGCGTGCGGCTGACTGGCCGACCGCGGCGGAAAGCGGAGTGAGGGATTTCGATGCCGCGATCTGGGTCGGGTTGTTCGCGCCGGCGGGGACGCCACAGGCCATTCTGACGCAGGTCGAGAATGATGTGCGCCAGGCTCTGAAAGACTCGGCTGTCGTCGACCGTCTGGCTGCTGTCGGTGCGGAGCCGGTCGGCATGTCGGCCAATGAATTGAAAGAACGGATCAAAGTCGATGCCGCGCGCTTCATGAAGATCGCGAAAGAGGCTGAGATTCGTCTTGATTGAGGCGTCGCTAGCGGCGGGCTCAGAGGCCCATAGAAGTTTCAATCCTGCCGCCGGGTAGGGGAGCAACAAAAATGCAGATGCTACGCCAGCGTGATTTCTGGGCTGGTGCTATGTTCGTGCTGTTCGGTCTGTTTTTCGTCATCGGGGCGAGAGACTACACATTCGGCAGCGCCGCGAAGATGGGGCCTGGATTCTTTCCAACCATCCTTGGGTTCGTCCTTGTCGGACTCGGCACCGCAATTGCTGTGCTTTCTCTTTTCAGCACGCTCGATTTGCTGCCGAAGTTTATCTGGCGTCCCTTGCTGATCCTCACGCTGGCGATCTGCCTCTACGGCGTTTTGCTCCCGACGGCAGGTTTTGTGCTTGGCACGATTGTTCTTGTCGTTGTGGGGGCGCGGGCCGATCCTGAATCGCGCTTGCTGGAAAGCGTCCTTCTCGGAGTGTTGCTGAGCGTCTTTTCGACGGCCGTGTTCCACTATGGGCTGGGGCTTCCATTCCGCCTCTGGCCGAATCTGTGAGGAGCCGGAATGGATACGCTTAGCAATCTTTGGCTCGGCCTCGGCGTGGCGATGCTGCCAGCCAATCTTCTCTATTGCTTGGTCGGTGTGCTGCTGGGAACCCTGGTCGGTGTTCTGCCCGGAATTGGGCCAGTCGCGACTGTCGCGATGCTGCTGCCGGTGACGTTCACGCTGCCACCGGCCTCGGCTCTCATCATGCTGGCAGGCATTTACTATGGAGCCCAATACGGCGGGTCCACCACGGCAATTCTGATCAATACGCCTGGCGAATCGTCTTCCGTCGTAACCGCGCTCGACGGCCATCAGATGGCGCGCCAGGGCCGCGCCGGGCCTGCACTTGGCATTGCGGCCATCGGTTCCTTCATTGCCGGATGCATTGCGACGCTCATCGTGGCTTACCTTGCGCCGCCACTGGCGGAAGTGGCGCTCGAATTCGGTCCGGCCGAATATTTTTCCCTGATGGTCTTCGGCCTGATCGCTGCTGTGGTGCTCGCTCGCGGATCGGTCATCAAAGCCATTGCCATGGTTGTGCTCGGTCTTCTGCTTGGAATTGTCGGCACCGACGTCAATTCCGGTGTGCAGCGTTATTCCTTCGGGTGGCCGGAACTGGCCGATGGGATCGGCTTTGTTGCGCTGACCATGGGCATCTTTGGCATCGCCGAGGTGGCCGCGAATCTCGAGAAAAAGGAACGCCGCGATATCTTCTCGCAAGCCATCGGCGCCGTCCTTCCCTCAAAGGAAGATTTGAAGCGATGCTTTGGCACGATCTTGCGGGCGACCGGGCTCGGCGCGGTACTGGGCATTCTGCCTGGCGGCGGCGCGCTGCTGGCATCGTTCGCAGCCTATGCGCTTGAGAAAAAGATTGCCGCTCCGCCGCGTAACTTCGGACATGGCGATATTCGCGGCGTTGCCGCGCCGGAAGCCGCCAACAATGCGGGCGCGCAAACTTCGTTCATCCCGATGATTACGCTCGGTATTCCGTCCAACCCGACCATGGCGATGATGATCGGCGCTCTGATGATTCAGGGCATTGCGCCGGGGCCGCAGGTCATGCAAGAGCGGCCAGAACTCTTCTGGGGGCTGATTGCCAGCATGTTTGTCGGCAACCTGATGCTGGTCATTCTCAATTTGCCATTGATCCGGATCTGGATCGCTTTGATCCGCGTTCCGTACCGCTTTCTGTTTCCGTCGATTCTGCTGTTCTGCTGTATCGGGGCTTATTCGATCAGCAATACGGTCTTCGATATCTATCTCACCGCGCTATTCGCTCTTTTCGGCTACGTCCTGCTTAAACTGGAATGCGAGCCGGCGCCGCTCATTCTCGGCTTCATTCTCGGGCCGATGATGGAAGAAAACTTGCGCCGCGCGCTGCTGATCAATCGTGGCGATGCGAGCGTTCTTGTGACGCAGCCACTCAGCTTGGCGCTTTTGGTCGCCTCGGTCGCGCTGATCCTGGCGATTGCGGCACCCGCGGTGCGAAGGACGCGCAACGAAGCGATGCAGGAGTGATCAGCGATTGAACATTTTCCTGATGAAACCAACAGAAATCGTCAAACGATGCGAGCGACCATGAGCAAAAACAATACGAAGTTCTATATAGATGGAACGTGGGTGGATCCCGTTTCGTCGCAATTGTTCGATGTCGTCAATCCGGCAACCGAGGAGATCGCCGGACAGATCAGTCTGGGCAGTGCGGCGGATGTCGATCGCGCGGTGAAGGCGGCGCGGGCGGCCTTTCCATCCTTCTCCCAAACCAGCAAGAAGGAGCGGCTGGCGCTTCTGGACCGTATCATCGAGGTCTTCGAACGGCGCTTCGATGAACTGGCCGAGATTATCACCGCGGAAATGGGCTCGCCGCTCTGGTTCGCCAAATCGGTGCAGACCGACACAACACTCGAACATTTCAAGCAGGCGCACAAGGTCCTCAAGGATTACGACTTTGGCCACATGATGGGCACGACGCGGATCGTGCGCGAGCCGATAGGCGTTTGCGGGTTCATTACGCCGTGGAACTGGCCGATCAATCAGATCGCCTCGAAATTCGCTCCTGCCCTTGCGGCAGGCTGCACCGTGGTCGTAAAGCCGAGCGAGATCGCCCCGCTCAGTGCAATCGTGCTGACCGAAGTGCTGCATGAGGCGGGCGTGCCCAAGGGTGTTTTCAATCTCGTCAACGGCGATGGTCCGATTGTCGGCGAGGCGATTTCGGCGCATCCCGATATTGATATGGTGTCCTTCACTGGCTCTACTCGCGCCGGCATCCTCGTGGCGAAAACCGCCGCTGACACGGTGAAGCGTGTGCATCAGGAGCTGGGTGGGAAATCCGCCAACATCATCCTGCCAAGTGCCGATTTGCAGAAGGCTGTATCGGCGGGCGTGCTGCGCTCGTTCACAAATACTGGACAATCCTGCCAGGCGCCGACCCGCATGCTCGTTCATAAGGATCAGATGGAAGACGCCATCGCGATTGCCAAAGCGACTGCCGAAAGCGTGGTCGTTGGTGATCCGCTCGCCGAAGGCACACGGCTGGGGCCGCTCGTCAGCAGGGCACAATTCGATCGCGTGCAGAGTCTGATTGAGATCGGCATCAAGGAGGGCGCTCAGGTCGTGAGCGGAGGCCTAGGGCACCCGCAAGGCCTCAATCGCGGTTATTACGTGCGCCCCACAGTGTTTGCATATGTCGATCCAAAATCGACAATTGCACAGCAGGAAGTATTCGGCCCGGTTCTGTCGATGATCTCATACGAGAATGTCGACCACGCCGTGGAGATTGCGAACGGAACGATTTACGGGCTCGCGGGCTACGTCTTTGCCGGCACAGTCGAGCAGGCGCGTGAAGTTGGGCTGCGTCTTCGCGCTGGACGCATCTATCTGAACGGTGCGCCGCACGGAAAGCTGCAGGACGTGGAAGCGCCGTTTGGCGGCTACAAACAATCCGGAAATGGCCGTGAAGCAGGCCTCTATGGTCTCGAAGATTTCCTCGAGATCAAGGCCATGATCGGATATGAGGCGGCTTGAGGATGACCGAGAAAATCGCGCCCTTTGCGCTGACGTTGAGCTTCGCCAAGGGAAACTTGCGCACCTTCGCCGAAATCCCGGTCGACCAATTGGTTGTTGCGGGGTGGACCGGCCGCGATCCGGAGGCGATGGAAGCGCATATTGTGGAATTGGAGAAGCTCGGCGTCGCACGGCCGAAATCCACTCCGATTTTCTATCGCGCTGCCGCGGCTCTTCTGACGACGAATTCAACCATCGAAGTCGTCGGGCCTTTCTCAAGTGGCGAGGTGGAGCCCGTCATCCTCAGTTCTGAGGATGGCCTGTGGCTTGGCGTGGGCTCGGATCACACTGATCGCAAGGTCGAGACAATTGGAGTTACGATCTCCAAGCAGCTGTGTGCCAAGCCCGTGTCAAACACGTTCTGGCCGTTTGCGGAGGTCGAAAACCACTGGGACAAAATTCTGATCAGGTCATTCGCCGTCAAGGACGGAAACCGGCGCTTGTATCAGGAGGGGCCTCTCAGCAAAATGCGCCATCCGCGCGATTTGATGGACAGATATTGCGGCGCTGGATCTACGTTGCCGATCGGCACAGTGATGTTTTGCGGCACGCTTGCAGTGCACGGCGCAATCGAGCCTGCGGAAGCCTATGATCTGGAAATCGAAGACCCCGTCCTCAAAAGAATAATCCAGCACCGATATTCGGTCGTCACATTGCCGATCGAGGGTTGAAGAAGGTCATCATGTTGTTCAATAAGCCGCATCTCGAATTCCATACCTTGGATATGGATAACGGCTGGGAAACGCCTCCTGGTTACCCGGCTGGCATCAAGCAGAAGATACTTGCGAGCGATCTTGATGAAGTTCGCAAGAAAGGCAGCCGCAGCCGGCTTCTGCGATTTGACCCAGGCGTCTTCACTACGGCGCCGTTTGTCCATGACCATTGGGAGGAAGTGTTTCTGATTTCCGGTGATCTGGTCGTTGGCAACGACAAGGAGGGCCAAGGAGGAGAGTCATTCGCGCCTTTCACTTACGCGTGTCGGCCAGCCGGAGCTTATCACGGCCCGTTCAAATCCGCCGGTGGCTGCATGCTTTTCGAAATCCACTATTACGACGAGCCGGTTCGTTAAAGGACGTTCGCATGCCGTTGAAGATCGCTTTGCCGGACCTCATCTCCAACTCCTACTTTCCGGCGGCTGCGGCCGTTGAACTCGGCTTCTTTAAGGAGGAAGGGATCGACGCTGAGATTGGAATGATATTTCCGGTCGACAAGGCATACGCTGCGATGCGAGACGGCGAAGTAGACATCGTCGCAGGATCTTCTCATTCGGCGCTGGCTGCGTTTCCTGAATGGAGGGGCGTGAAGCTCGTTTGCGCGCAAGGGCAAGGGATGTACTGGTTCCTCGTCATGCGCGCGGATTTGGGTGCAAAGCGAAATGATATCGGCGTCGTGAAGGGGCGCCGGATTGGTGCCGCCCCTTGGGTCGAGATGGGTCTTCGTCGGCTTTTGATTGCTGCGGGAATCGATATCGAGAAGGATGGCGTGCAAATCGCGCCCGTTCCAGGCGCAGTCGGGGCAGGCGTGAATTTTGGCGTGACGGCAGCCAAGGCGCTTGAGGACGGGAAGATTGACGGCTTTTGGGCAAACGGCATGGGTGCCGAAGTGGCGCTCCGGCGAGGTGTTGGAACACTTGTTCTGGATGTTCGTCGTGGAGATGGGCCGGGCGGTTGTTTCAATTACACGATGGCTTCCATTGCGGCGACAGATCGCCTCATTAAGGACAAGCCTGAGGTCGTTGCCGCGACCGTGCGTGCGATCGTGAACACGCAAAATGCGTTACGCAAAGATCCGGACCAAGCGGCCGCCGTCGGTCGCAAACTATTTCCCGCATCCGAATCTGAACTGATCGTCGATATCATCAAGCGCGATCTCCCGTATTATGATGCCAGCATCTCGCGTGATTTCGTATCGGGGATGAACGCGTTCTCACGTGACGTTGGAATACTCAAGGGCGATCCTGCGTATGAAGACGTCGTTGCCACGCAGTTTTCCAGCCTTTGGAAATCGAACTAGTGGCGCGGCGCCATTTCACGCAAGGCTCTGCAATTGGCGGCAGGGAGACCGATGAATTCTGAGCATCGATC
>JAESGM010001096.1_pt1 | contig 10327 bp, 7 predicted proteins | sample 9269721 | NCBI WGS metagenome assembly JAESGM01 (sample SAMN15720920, study PRJNA650825) | algae metagenome | isolation source: Komarekiella atlantica HA4396-MV6 and co-occurring heterotrophs from... | place: USA: Theobald House, Kauai, HI | collected 2009-07-29 | reverse complement strand
GTCACGGGGTTCGTTCGGGTGACACGCCAAGTCGCATCGATCGTCGATGTCGTGTCGAACCGGCCCACGGCGCCGCCCATCGTGACATACGGCATGATCTTGCCGTACCCCCAGCCGAAGCGAAGGCGCGCCGATGCGTAGTCCTGCAGACGTGCAGCCTGCGTCGTGGTCAGCGAAATGTCGTTGAGAGCGCCGTCGGATGTCGTCAGGCGGCGAGCTATGAAATCGTTGATGCGGTAGTCGTGACCTGATCGCGTATAGTCTGCCTCGATGCCGATGACGGCGTCGCCGAAGGCCCAGTTGTATCCCGCGAAGCCGAAATACTGCGCCCCGCTATCCCGCTTTTCCGGCAGGTCGCTCACAAACGAGCCGATGTCGAACTCTCGGCCGAGCGTCGTGTTGCGGTAGGCCTGCCGAGCCAGCGTCTGGAGGCCGGTACCGGATTCAAACGTCGTGTTCGACATGCCGGCCCCGCCGCCGACGTAAAACCCCGTCCAGCTGAACCGCTCGTTGAAATAGTCCGACGAAGGCGGCGGCGCGTCCTCGAACTGCGATCCGCGCAGGACGGGATAATCGGCGGCCGAGACCTGCGAGGCGGTCAGGACCTGCGAGGCGGCGCTGAGGCCGCAGGCCAGCAGGGCGGCGGCTGCGACGGACGGGTTACGCATCTTCGCTTCTCCAGGCGACGGCCGGGACGGATTCGAGCGCGGCCTGCCCTGATTCATGCGTGATTAACCCTAACGGTCGGTTAAGCCGCGCAACCGCGCGTTGCTGGCGCGGCGAGGCCGCGCTACAGCCTCGCCATGACCGCGACCTGCCTCACCATCGCCCTCGCCCAGCTCAATCCAACCATCGGGGACGTCGCCGGCAACGCCGCTCTGATCCGCGCGGCGCGTCGGCGGGCGGCCGAGCTCGGGGCGGAGCTCGTGGCCTTTCCCGAGCTCTTTCTCTGCGGCTGGCCGCCGGAAGGCCTCGCGCTCCTGCCGTCCTTTCAGGACGCCTGCCGCAAGGCCTGCGAGGGGCTGGCGCGCGAGACCGCCGATGGTGGTCCGGCGCTGCTGGTCGGCCTGCCCTGGGTCGAGGGCGGCAGGCTCCACGATGCGGTTGCGCTCCTCGATGCCGGGCTGATCCAGTCGGTGCGCTTCAAGGTCGCGCTGGAGCGGGGGAGTGGCGTGGACGAAACCTCCGCCTTCGCCGCCGGCCCCCTGCCGGGACCGATCCTCTTCCGCGACAAGGTCCGGCTCGGCGTGCCGCTCGGTGGCGATCTGCGCGACGAGGAGGTCGTCGAATGCCTCGCCGAAACCGGGGCTGAGCTGCTGCTGGCGCTGGCGGCCTCAGCCTTTGCGCGTGGCGGCGGCGATGCCCGCCTGAGCACGGCTGTCGCCCGCATCGTCGAAGCCGGCCTGCCGCTGGTCTGGCTCAACCACACCGGCGGGCAGGGTGAACTGGTCTTCGACGGCGCGTCCTTCGCGCTCGCGGCCGACCGCAGCCTGACGCATCAGCTTCCCGCTTTCCGGGACGCGCTCGTCATGACGCAGTGGCGGCGCGAGGGCGGTCGCTGGCGCGGTGAACCTGGCGAGATCGCGGCGGTCGAGACCGGTGACGAGGCCGACTACGCGGCTTGCGTCCTGGCTTTGCGCGATTTCGCCGGCAAGAGCGGGCTCAGTCGCATCCAACTGCATGACCTCGGCGATGCCGGCTCGGCGCTGGCCGCGGCGATGGCGGTCGATGCGCTTGGGCCGGGCAATCTGCTGCGCGAGGCGGCGTCGCGCGCGGCCGCGCCTCAGGCGCTGGCGATCATCGGCATCGACGCGTCGCGTCTGGCGCTGGGCGAAGGCGCGAGGTCAGGCGACTTCAATCCGCTGAAGGACATCTCCGCGACGCAGGTCCTGCGGCTGCTCGCCTTGCGCCGGCGCTGGCGGCCGGCGGGTGCGCTCGGCCCGGATGAGGGTGAAGGGCTCGACGGCTTTGCGCCGGCCGATGCCGAGCGGGATGCGATCGTCGCGCTGCTGGCCGATCCGGCGCTGCGCGTCGCCGACATCGTCGCGCGCGGCCATGACCGCGCGACCGTGCTGCGGCTGGCGCGGGCGCTCGTCCAAAGCGAAAGTGTGCGCCGCTGGGCAGCGCCGGGGCCGCTGCTCTCGCCTGCCGATGTGCACAGCCGCTTCCCGCTGATCCACCGCTTCGAGGACGCGGGAGACGAGCCCCACGCGCCCGACTTTGGCCTTGTTAGAGGCGTCGGCCGCGCCGGCGGCGAAGGCTTCGATTTCTGAGACACGCGCGCGATTGCCGCCCTGCGGCAAACCCGCCATAAGCCAGCCCATGACAACCCCCGCCATGACAACACCGCTCGTCCGCTCCGCGCCGTCGCCGACCGGCTATCTCCATATCGGCAATGCCCGCTCGGCGCTGTTCAACTGGCTGTTCGCGCGCCGGCATGGCGGGCGCTTCCTGCTGCGCTTCGACGACACCGACCTTAGCCGCTCGACGCCGGAATTCGCCGCCGCCATCACGGAGGACCTCGCCTGGCTCGGCATCGTGCCGGACGCGGTCATCAGCCAGTCGCAGCGGCTCGCGCTCTATGACGGGGCGGCGGACAGGCTGCGCGAATCGGGCCGGCTCTATCCCTGCTACGAGACCGCCGACGAACTCGACCGCCGCCGCAAGCGCCAGCTCGCGCGCGGCCTGCCGCCGGTGTACGACCGCGCCGCGCTGAACCTGACGCCGGCGGATCGCGCAAAGCTCGAGGCCGAGGGCAGGCGGCCGCACTGGCGCTTCAAGCTGGAGCCCCGTGTCGTCGCCTGGAACGATCTCGTGCGTGGCGCGGCCCATGTCGATTGCGCCTCGCTCTCCGACCAGGTGCTGATCCGCGAGGATGGCAGCTATCTCTACCATCTGCCCTCCGTGGTCGACGACGCCGAAACCGGGATCACCCACATCATCCGGGGCGAGGACCACGTCACCAACACGGCGGTTCATATCCAGATATTCGAGGCGCTTGGCGCTTCGCTGCCTGTTTTCGCCCACCACAATCTCCTGACCACGGTGAGCGGCGAGGGGCTGTCCAAGCGGCTGGGCCATCTCTCTCTGCGCGGCCTGCGCGAGGCTGGCGTCGAGGCGCTCGCCGTCGCGGCGCTGGCGACGCTGACGGGCTCGTCCGATGCGGTGCGGCCGGTTGCGAGCCTCGACGAACTGGCCGGACTGGTCGATCTCGCCCATGTCTCGCGGGCGCCGGCGAAATTCGATGAGCACGAACTGGAGACGCTGAGCGCCCGCACGCTGCATCAGCTCCCGCTGGAGGCGGTCGCCGCGCGGCTGGCGGCGCTCGACTTAGCCGCGACCGAACCGTTCTGGCTCGCGGTGCGCGGCAATCTCGCCAAACTCGACGAGGCGAAAATCTGGTGGCGCGTTGTGATGGGGCCGATCGAGCCGGTCGTCGCCGATGCTGCCCTGGCTTCGGCAGCCGCCTCCCTGCTATCGCCCGAGCCCTTCGACGCCACGACCTGGAAAAGCTGGACGCAAGCCGTCTCAGCCGCCACGGGCCTGAAGGGCAGGGCGCTGTTCATGCCGCTGCGCCAGTCGCTGACCGGGCTCGACCACGGGCCGGAACTGGCGGCGCTGCTGCCGCTGATCGGCCGGGACAAGGCGCTGAGGCGGCTCGGCGGAGAACGGGCCTAAATCATTCGCAATGAGGTTGAATCCCAGGTGATCGAGATGGGGAGCCTCGACGGAAACCCCTCCCCCTCGTGGGGAGGGGAAGGGGTGGGGGGCGGGGGGCCAGAGCGATTCGCTCTATGAAATAGCTCTATCGCCGCTGCCAGCCCATCTTTTCCGAAGACCCGCTCACCCGGTCGTTCGCCCCCCACCCCTGCCCCTCCCACACCAAAGTCGGCTGTTGCCGACTTTGGCATTCAGGTCTGCCCATCTCAGGCAAGCCCGAGATGGGTGGGGAGGGGTTCGCGTCGAGGCTCACGCGTGTCGGCCTCAAGGCGAGGCCGCTTAAGGCCGCGTCGCCGAGGGCCCGAGATTGGGCGCGAGATTCGGCGCCACGATCCTGACCGTGCGCTTCTCGCCGGTGACGCTCTGCGTCTCGCGCTTCACGCCGTCGCCCTTGTCGAGCACCTTTTCGCCGACCGATTGCGGCCCGACTCCGGCCGATTCCGTGCCGGCGGTCGGCGAGTTCTCGGAGGGCAGCGGCGTCTCCTCGGGGGCCGCTGGCACGGCCGTCGGCTGAACCGCAGGCGCGGCGCCGCGCCGGCGCGGATCGGGCCGCTCGGCCTTCGGGCGCGAGAGCTCGGCGGCGCGCTGCTCGGTGACGATGACGTCGCCCTTGCGCTTGTCGAGAAGGTACTCCGCCTCCTTCAGCGCCTGCGACCATGTCTGCCCCTGCGCCCTGCAGGTGCAGGCGGAATCGAAGCTGCGCTGGTATTTGCCGGCGTTCGGCAGGGACGAGTAGGGCTGCCCGGTGCTGCGCGCGACGGCGTTCTGGATGTCCCCGCCATTGGTCATGCCGAAGGCCGTGGTTTCCGCGCCGGGGCAGAGCGCCTGGCACATCTCGTCGGACCCGTCGCGTCCGCCGGGGCTGTTGGCGAGAGGAAAGAAATAGCCGTCGCAACTGCGAACGCAGACGGTGTAGGGGCCGCCCGAGCGCGGCCGCTCCGGCTCGAGCGGCTGCTCGGGATCGAGCTCGGGCAGCGTCGAATCATATTCGCCGCGCCTCGGCTCCAGCCCGAAGATCGTCTCGAAGAAGCCGCGCTGCTGCGGCTGGGCGCGGCAATTGTTCTCGATCGCCGCCATGAGCTGCGCCCGGCGTTGAGGATCGCCTCCGCCCTGCGCCTGGCGCTGCAGCGAGCCATACTGCGCCTGCAACTGGCCGATCTGGGCCCGCAGGCCGCCGCATTGCGGCGGCGGCTGCTCGCCGAAGAACAGGAACCCGCCGCGCTCGCAGCCCATGGCGCGGTATTGGCCCACAGCCTGGTTGAGCTGGCCGCCGACGCGGCGCGCGGCATCCCCTATGCGCGGATCGCCGCGCTGGCCCTGCAGGCTCGCCAGTTCGGAACGCCAGGCGTTGCAGGACGGCGACTGCGCCAGCGCCGCGCCGCCCATCGCCAGGAACGCCACCAGCCCCGCAGCAACACGTCGTGAAAAGTCTGACTTCATTGCCGCTGTGGCCATATCACCCGAGTTCTGCATTCGGCCCTTCGGGGCCGCCGGTACTGCCGGCACCACAGCCCAAGAACGCGACGGAACTATGGACGGCATCAGGGAAAGCCATGGCTGGAAGCCTGATCAGACTGCTCTGAAATGGCAGATTCGGCGTAATCGGGCAATTGCTGGCGAAGTCGTGACCGTTCCGGCGCGATGGTGCATGGCCGGCCTTCCCGCTAGAAGGAGAGCGCGTCCGGCAATCGCGCCGGCCGCTGCTCCCGCCGCGATGCACCGATGCCGAACCTCCTCTCCGCCCAGCCGCTGGAAGACGCCTTCATCCCCGAACTGCCGGGCTATTATCGCGGCAAGGTCCGGGAGAATTACGACCTGCCCGACGGCCGCCGCATCCTGATCTCGACCGACCGGCTCAGCGCCTTCGACCGCGCAATCGCCGCGATCCCGCTGAAGGGGCAGGTGCTGACGCAGACCGCCCGCTGGTGGTTCGAGGCGACGGCGGACATCTGCCCGAACCATGCGCTGGAATACCCCGATCCCAATGTCGTCGTCGGCACGCGGCTCGACATCCTGCCCGTCGAGATCATCGTGCGCGGCTATCTCGCCGGCACGACCGGCACCTCGATCCTGACGCTGTACAGGCAGGGTGCGCGGGAGATGTACGGGATGCGCTTTCCCGACGGCATGCGCGACAACCAGGCGCTGCCGGAACCCGTGATCACGCCCACCAGCAAGGCCTTCGACGGCGGCCACGACGAGCCGCTGACCGCCGCGCAGATTGTCGAAGGCGGCCTGCTGACCCAAGCGCAATGGGACGAGGTGTCCCGCCATGCGCTGGCGCTGTTCGCGCGCGGGCAGGCGATGGCTGCCGCGCGGGGGCTTATTCTCGCCGACACCAAATACGAGTTCGGGACCGACGCGGACGGGCGTATCCTGCTCGCCGACGAGATCCACACGCCCGATTCCAGCCGCTACTGGTTCGCCGAGAGCTATCCCGGGCGCTTCGCCAGGGGCGAAAAGCCGGAATCCTTCGACAAGGATTTCGTCCGCAACTGGGTCGTCGCCCGCTGCGACCCATATAAGGAGGAACTGCCGCCGATCCCGCCGGAGCTGATCGCGCAGACATCTGACGTCTATGTCCGCGCCTATGAGACGATCACCGGGCAGGCTTTCGTTGCGCCACCGGCCGGCGAGCCGCCGCTGGAGCGGATCAGGCGCAATCTGGCGCGGTATTTCTAGACCGTCTTCGTCACCCTTGGCCCTCATCCTGAGGAGCGGACAAAGTCCGCGTCTCGAAGGATGCTCCAGAGCGCGCTGGATGATCCTTCGAGACGCCGCTTCGCGGCTCCTCAGGATGAGGGCTGAGTGAGTCCGACGCTGATCACGCCTCCTCCTCGCGATACCCGCCCGCAAGATGCCGGCCGCGCTCGGTCAGCGTCGCCAGCACCCGCTCGAACACTTTCAGCTCGTCTGCCGCGATCCCCTCCGTCCAGCGCGCCTGAAAAGCCAGCGCTAGCGGCACGATCTGGGCGTAGACGCGGCTGCCGGCCGGCGTCAGCGCGATGAAGGCCTCGCGGCGATCCTGCCGGTTCTCGGCGCGCGAAACCAGCCCGCGCGATTCGAGTTCTCGCACGGCGCGCGAGACCTTGGTCTTGTGCATCTGAGCCAGTTCGCCGATGTCGCGCGAGGTCAGCCTGCCGAATTCGCCGAGCTGCGCGACGACCCGCCATTGCGGAATGTCGATGCCGAAATGCGCCCCGTAGATGCGCCCCAGCGCCCGGCTGGCGAAGAAGCCGACCACGTTCAGCCGGTAGGGCAGGAACTGCTCGAGATGCAGCGCGGGCTCATTGGCCTTCGTTGACATTAGTTTCACTTGCAACTAATCGGGATCGGGCCGGCGAGGCCGGTTCGCGCGATCAATCCACAACCGGCGTCGATGTCAAAGCCGGACCGGGACGGGACAGGAGCACGCCATGAACATCCAGGCAAAGGTCGATGCTGCGACCGCGCGGACGACCGGCGGGACGCTCGGCTACATGTCGGGCTTCGGCAACTCCTTCGAGACCGAATCCCTGCCCGGCGCGCTGCCGGTCGGGCGCAATTCGCCGCAGAAGCCGGCCTATGGGCTCTATGCCGAGCAGTTGTCCGGCTCGCCCTTCACGGCGCCGCGCGCCTCCAACGAGCGCTCCTGGCTCTACCGCATCCGCCCGAGCGTCAAGCATGGCGGGCGCTGGGCCAAGGTCGACAAGCGACTGATCCGCACCGCGCCCTGCCGCGACGAAGCGGACCTCCCCATCGGCCAGATGCGCTGGAGCCCGATCCCGCTGCCGGCCGAGCCGACGACCTTCGTCACCGGGCTCGCCACGCTGACCACGGCCGGCGACGCCGATACGCAAAGCGGCATGGCCGCCCATATGCTCTTCGTCACCGCCTCAATGGAGCGCGAATACATCTTCAACGCCGATGGCGAATATCTCGTCGTCGCGCAGGAGGGGCGGCTGCGCTTCTTCACCGAATTCGGCATCATCGAGATCGAGCCCGGCGAGATCGCGATCATCCCGCGCGGCGTCGTCTTCCGCTGCGAGCTGATCGACGGGCCGGCGCGCGCCTATCTCTGCGAGAATTACGGCGGCGCCTTCACATTGCCGGATCGCGGGCCGATCGGCGCCAACTGCCTCGCCAATCCGCGCGATTTCCTCACCCCCGTCGCTGCCTATGAGGATGTCGAGGAAGCCTCGATGCTCTACGCCAAATGGGGCGGCGAGCTTTATGCCGCGCCGATCGGCCAGTCCCCGCTCGACGTCGTCGCCTGGCACGGCAACTACGCGCCCTACAAATACGATCTGCGGACCTATTCGCCTGTCGGCGCGATCGGGTTCGACCATCCCGATCCGTCGATCTTCACGGTGCTGACCGCGCCATCCGAGACGCCCGGCACCGCCAATATCGACTTTGTCATCTTCCCCGAGCGCTGGATGGTGGCCGAGAACACCTTTCGCCCGCCCTGGTACCACCGCAACATCATGTCGGAGTTCATGGGGCTGATCTACGGCGTCTACGACGCCAAGCCGGAGGGCTTCACGCCGGGCGGCTTCAGCCTTCACAACATGATGCTGCCCCACGGCCCCGACGCCCAGGCCTATGACCATGCCGCGACGGTGGAGCTGATGCCCGTAAAACTCACCGGCACCATGGCCTTCATGTTCGAGACGCGCTTCCCCCAGCGCGTCACGGGCTATGCGGCGGGGCTGCCGCAGCTCCAGCCGGATTATGCGGCGTGCTGGGACGGGCTGAAGAAGCGCTTCGACCCGACGAAGCCAGAGGCGTGGTGAGGCAAGTGGCGCGGCGGCTGCCGATTCCCTCCCCCCGCTTGCGGTGGGGAGGGTTAGGGTGGGGGGCAGTTCCGCTTGGTGCAACGATGACGGACAGCGCTCCGGCTTTCCGGCCCCCCATCCCGGCCTTCCCCACCGCAAGCGGGGGGAAGGAGAAGCCTTCACCGCGCCCTGAGCCGGTTCATGAACGAATCGTAGGACAGCTCCGCCACCTGCCACCAGAGCAGATTCTCGCCGCGGAAGGCGACCATCGAGTCGTAGCCCTTCTTGAACAGCGCGCTCTTGGCGGAGGTCTCGGCGTAATATTCCTCGGCCGCCTTCAGCGCCGCTTCCATCACCGGGATCGGGAAGGCCTTGAGCTGCGCGCCCTGCGCCACCAGCCGGCGCAGGCCGCCGGGATTCACGGAATCGTATTTCGCCAGCATCCAGTTGTTGGCCGCTTCGGAGGCCTGCCTGACGATGGCCTGATAATGCTTGGGCAGCTTGTCCCACTGCTCCTGGTTGACGACGAGATGCAGCATCGCGCCGCCTTCCCACCAGCCGGGATAATAGTAGTTGCGCGCCACCTTCACGAAGCCGAGCTTCTCGTCGTCATAGGGGCCGACGAACTCGGCCGCGTCGATCGTGCCGCGCTCCAGCGCCGGATAGACGTCGCCGGCCGCGATCTGCGTCGGCACCACGCCGAGCTTGGCCAGCACCTGCCCGCCCATGCCGCCGATGCGAAATTTCAGGCCCTTCAGGTCGTCGAGCGTGTTGATCTCCTTGCGGAAGAACCCGCCCATCTGGCAGCCGGAATTCCCGCAGGGGATCGAATAGGCGTTGAACTTGGCGAGCGCCTCGTTGACGACCTGCTCGCCGCCGCCGAAGAACCACCAGCTGTGCTGCTGCCGGGCGTTGAGACCGAACGGAATCCCGGTGCCGAGCCCCAGCGCCGGCTCCTTGCCGATGTAGAAATAGATCGGCGTATGCGCGCATTCGACCGTGCCGGAGGTGACCGCGTCGAGCGCCTGCAGGCCGGGCACGATCTCGCCGGCGGAAAAGGTCTGGATCTGGAACTTGCCGTCGGTCGCTTCCGACATCAGCTTCGCGAATTGCTGGGCGGTGCCGTAGATCGTGTCGAGTTGCCGCGGGAAGCTCGACGTCAGCCGCCATCTCACCTCCGGCATCGCCTGCGCGATCGCTGGCATGGCGATGGGCGTGGCGGCGGCTGCCAAAGCGCCTGTTTTCAAAAAGTCGCGGCGTTTCATAAGGTCGTCTCCCGGAAGAATTCTTGACGCTATCCTTGCGCCATTTCTGGCGCGTCCGTGAAGGAATGAAAAGACATGAAGCTCGCTTCGCTCGCGCATGGCCGGGACGGCCGGCTCGTCGTGGTCTCCAGGGACCTGACGCGCGCCACCGACGCCTTCCCGGTCGTGGCGACGCTGCAGGCCGCGCTCGACGATTGGGAGCGTCTAGCGCCGCGTCTCGCGGACCTCGCGGAGGGGCTGGAGCATGGCTCCGTGCCGTCCTTCCGCTTCCACGAGCATGACTGCGCCTCGCCGCTGCCGCGCGCCTATCAGTGGCTCGACGGCTCGGCCTATGTGAACCATGTCGATCTGGTGCGGAAGGCGCGGGGCGCGCAGATGCCCGAGAGCTTCTGGACCGACCCGCTGATGTACCAGGGCGGTTCCGACGCCAGCCTCGGCCCGCGTGCGCCCATCCATGTCGTGAGCGAGGAGCACGGCATCGATTTCGAGGCCGAGGTCGCGGTCGTCACGGGCGACGTGCCGATGGGGGTGAGCGCCGCCGGCGCGCTCGGCCACATCCGCCTCGTCATGCTCGCAAACGACGTC
>JAESGM010001095.1_pt1 | contig 10332 bp, 10 predicted proteins | sample 9269721 | NCBI WGS metagenome assembly JAESGM01 (sample SAMN15720920, study PRJNA650825) | algae metagenome | isolation source: Komarekiella atlantica HA4396-MV6 and co-occurring heterotrophs from... | place: USA: Theobald House, Kauai, HI | collected 2009-07-29 | reverse complement strand
CCGGTGCCGGTGACCCACGCCCGCACCGAGTACCCGGTCATCCCGAGCGCGGCCAACCCGCTCGGGGCGGAGGTGTACGAGGTGCGGTCGGTGGCGGTGAGCGGGCCGAGCGGCGGGGCGGTGGAGTACCAGCCGTTCTTCGCCGTCCGCTACGACCGGGGCGACCGGCGGGCGTTCTGGCACGCCAGCCGCCGGCCGTCGGACACCCCCGGCGACCCCGGCACCGACGTGTCCCTGGCCCTGGTGGACTCGGCGTTCCGCCCCACCGCCCCGGCCGACGGGGTGCTGAGCGTCCGCCTGCTGTGTACCAACCGCGACCTGCCGGACCGGCTGCGGCAGACCGGCGGCGGCGCCCGGTTCGAGCCGGAGCTGGCCCTGCCGGTGGTCCGCACCCGCTGCCTGGCCGGGCCGACCCCGCCGCTGCGGACGCTCGGCCGGCAGGGGGTGTGGCCGCTGGTGTCGCACCTGAGCCTGACCCACCTGGGCTTGGGCGAGGGGGACGGGGCGACGGACGCCCTGAAGGGGCTGCTCGGGCTGTACGCCGAGGCCGACGGGGAGGCCGGCGACCCCCGCACCCGGGCCGCCCGGCAGGTGATCGATGGCGTCACCCGGGTGAGCAGCCGGCCGGTGCTCCGGCGGCTGGGCAAGCTGACCGCCGGCGGGTTCGTCCGCGGCCGGCAGATCGACCTGCTGCTGGACGAGGAGAAGTTGGTGGGGGCCGGGGCGTTCCTGCTGGCCTCGGTGCTGGAGCGGTTCTTCGCCCTGCACGCCGGGGTGAACTCGTTCACCCAACTGGCCGCCTACACCCGGCCGGGCGGGGAGCCGCTGAAGGTGTGGCCGCCGCGGGCCGGGGAGCGGCCGCTGCTATGACCCTGCCGCCCGACCCGGACGCCGACCCGCCGCTCGACCGCCTGAAGCGGGAGCCGTGGGCGTTCGACTTCTTCCAGGCGGTGCGGCTGCTGGAGTCCGCCGGCGGCCGGCCGGTGGGCGGGGCGGGGCCGCCGGCGGCCGAGGCGGTGCGGTTCGCCGCCCACACCGGCCCGGGGTTCCCGGCGGCCGCCGTCGAGGGGTTCGAGCCGCCGCGGGACGCCGCCGGCCCGCCCCGGCTGGTGGTCACCTTCTTCGGACTGACCGGGCCGAACGGGGTGCTCCCGGCGGGGTACACCCAGGCGGTGGCCGGCCGCCGGCGGGGGGCCGGCCACCCGGAGGGGCAAGCCGCCGCGGACTGGTTCGACCTGTTCACCCACCGGCTGCTGTCGCTGTTCCACCGGGCCTGGGCCAAGTACCGTCTCCCGGCGGCGTTCGAGACGGCCGAGCGGGAGGGCCGGCGGGACCCGGTGACGAGCGCCCTGCTGGCCCTCATCGGCCTCGGCACCCCGGGGCTGGCCGGCCGGCTGGACGGGGTGGACGACCTGGCCCTGTTGCGCTACGCCAACCTCCTGGCCGGGGTGGCCCGGCCGGCCGGCGGGCTGGCCGGGATGCTGTCCGACTACTTCGGGGTGCCGGTGGAGGTGGAGGCGTTCGCCGGCCGGCGGGTGCCGCTGGACCGGGAGAACCAGACCCGGCTCGGCCGCCGCGGGGCGAACGACCGGCTGGGCGACGGCGTTGTGGTCGGCCGGCAGGTGTGGGACGTGGCCGGCCGGTTCCGGGTGCGGGTGGGGCCGTTGGACGGCCCGGCGTTCGCCGGCTGGCTGCCGGACGGCCGGCGGCTGGCGACGCTGACCGCGCTGGTGCGGTTCGCCACCCGGGACGACTTCGAGTTCGACGTGCAGGTGGTGCTGGCCGCCGGGGCGGCCCCGCCGCTGCGGGTCACCCGGCACGGCGACCGGCGGCTCGGCTGGGACGCCTGGGTGGCCCGCAAGCCGCCCGCTCAGCCGGCGGACGACGCGGTGTTCCGGGCAACGGGCCGAACCGACCGCCAAGCGGCGAGGAGCGTGGCGGCCCCACCCCCACCCTCCCCCGCAAGGGGGGAGGGAGCAACAAGCCTCGGCGGCCGGGCGACCTCTGGCAATGATCGCCCTCCCCCCGCGACGGGCGAGGGAGCAAGGGCCAGCCGGAGGAGCCGCTGATGCCCCAGCCGGCCGCCTGCATCACCTTCCCGCACGTCTGCCCGATGTTCACCGGGCCGGTGCCCCACGTCGGCGGGCCGATCGTCGGCCCCGGGGCGCCGACGGTCATCATCGCCGCCCTGCCGGCCGCCTGCATGGAGGACGTGTGCGTGTGCGTCGGCCCGCCCTCGACCATCATCTTCGGCAGCCCGACGGTGCTGTTCGAGGACCGCCCGGCCGCCCGCATGGGCGACCCCACCGCCCACGGCGGTGTCATCGTCCTCGGCGTCCCCACCGTGCTCATCGGCCCCTGACCCCGGACCCCCATCATGCCGGCCGACCCGTTCGCCGCCGACCGCCCGTACCGGGTGACCGTCACCCCGGCCGCCGGCGACCCGCCGCCCCTGCTGCTGGCCGGGCTGACCGGCAGCGAGCGGGTGAACGACCTGTTCGACCTGACCGCCGACCTGCTCGCCCCGCTCGACCGCGAGCCGGTGCGGCCGGACGCCCTGCTCGGCCGGCCGGCCCACCTCACCCTCCGGGTGCCGGGCGGCGACGACCGCCACCTGCACGGCCTGGTGACCGCCGCCGAGCAGTTGCAGCCGGACGCGGTGTACGCCCGCCTCCGGGTCGAGGTCCGCCCGGCCTGGTGGCCGGCCTCCGTGCGGACCGACACCCGGGCGTTCCAGCAGCAGACCGTCCGGGACATCCTGCAGGCCGTGCTCGGGCCGTTCGGACCGGTGGCCTTCCGGCTGTCCGCCGCCGACCCGTACCCCCGCCACAACTACACGGTGCAGTACCGCGAAACCGACTGGGCGTTCGCCCGCCGGCTGATGGAGGGCGAGGGGCTGTTCTGCTGGTTCGAGCACGCGGCCGACGGGCACACGCTGGTCATCGCCGACGGGGTGGCCGCCTGCCCGCCGGCCGCCGCCCCGGTGCGGTTCACCCCGGACGCCACGGCGGCGGGCGACCAGACCGCCCCGCTGGCCTGGCGGTGGGACGTCCGCCAGCGGCTCGGGCCGACCGCGGTGACCGTGAACGACAGTCACTTCGAGCTGTTCGGCCGGTCGCTGCTGGCCGAGGCCCGGCCGCCGGCGACGGTGACGGTGGGCGACGACACCGTCCGCCGGCCGACGACCCCGGACGTGCCGGTGTACGACCCCGCCGAGGTCTACGCCAAGCGGTACGACGGGGTGGCCCCCGGCGGCGGCGACCGGCCGGACGACCTGGCCGGGGTGCTGCCGGACGCCGACCGCACCGCCCGGCTGCGGGCCGAGCAGGCGGCGGCCGACGCCGTCACCGTGGCCGGCGAGACCAACACCCCGCACCCGGCCCCCGGGCAGGTGCTGGCCGTCACCGACCACCCGTCCGCCGGCAAGTACATCGTCACCCGGCTGGACCACGCCCTGAGCGTGCCGGCCACCTACTTCGCCGGCGGCACCGACGGGGTGGTGAGCTACCGCAACGCCCTGGCCGCGGTGCCAGCCGGGGTGCCGCCCCGGCCGCCGGTGAGCACGCCCCGGCCGGTGGTCGGGGGGGTGCTGCCGGCGGTGGTCACCGGCCCGCCGGGGCAGGAGATTTTCGTGGACCGGCACGGCCGGGTGAAGGTACAGTTCGCCTGGGACCGGATCGGCCAGCGGGACGCCGACAGCTCGTGCTGGGTGCGGGTGGCCCAGCTCTGGGCCGGCAACGGGTGGGGGGCGTTCTTCTGGCCGCGGGTGGGGATGGAGGTGGTGGTGGCGTTCGAGGGCGGGGACCCGGACCGGCCGCTGGTGGTCGGGTGCGTGTACAACGCGGCCAACCGGCCGCCCACCAGCCTGCCGGCCGAGGCCAGCGTCGGCGGGGTGCGGTCGCACATCGTCGGCGGCGACCCGGCCACCCAGTTCAACGCCCTGTACATCCACGACACCCCCGGGGTGGAGTACATCCAACTGCACTCGGAGCGGTCAGAGGTGCAGCAGACCGAGGCCGACCGGTACCACTACGCCGGCGGCATGACCGTCACCGTCCAGGGGAGGATGCCGTGACCGCCCCCGGGTTCACCCCGGCCGTCATCGAGGAGCTGTTCCGGGACGTGGACCGGTTCCTGGACACCGCCGGCCGGATGACCGCCGCCCTCGACCCGTGCCGGGAGAAGGACCTGCTGACCGCCACCCTGGACCGGATGCGGGAGGTGCGGGCCGGGGCCGACGCCGACATCCTGGCCCGGGTGGACGCCCTCCAGGCGGACACCGCCGCCAAGCAGGCCCGACTGGCCGAACTGCAAGCTCGGCTGGCGGAGTTGCAGGCCCGGCTCGACCAGCCGCCGGTCCCGCCGCCGGTCGCCATGCCGACGGTGGTGATCCCGGCCCCGCCGGCGTTCACCGTGGACACCGCCCTGGGGCCGCGGCTGCGGGCCGAGCTGCTGGCCGCCCTGGGGGTGGCCGACGCCCCGGCGGCCGGCAACGGCCGGCCCGGGCGGGACGTGTGGGAGGGGTGGGCCGACCCGCCCGCCGACGGGGGGGCCGGCCGATGAGCCTGTTCGACTGGGTGGGCGCCGCCGGCGCCGCCGGCAAGCCGTGGGAGGCGTTCGAGGCCACCTTCCCCGGCACCTTCGGCGTCACCTTCGGGGACGCCCTGGTGTCGGTGGTGTTCGGCGCCCAGCACAACCACATCTACGGCGACACCATCCGGTACACGGTGGACGTGGAGGGGTTCCTGTTCGACGGGGTGCTGAGCAAGATCCCCGGGCTGGGCGGCCTGCTGGAGGCCGGCGGCGGGGCGCTGCCCGGGCTGGTGGCCGGGGTGGGCGGGTTCGCCAACTTCGTGTTCGGCAACAACTCGTCGGTCATCTACGGGCCGAACACGACGGTCCACCGCGGGCCGCTCACCGCCATCACCGGCAACAGCCCGACGTTCGGCGGGGGCAAGGCGGTGCTGCCGGACGCCGGCAAGACCGGGGTGCAGGGGCTGGTGGACCGGAACGTCCAGGCCATCACCTCGGTGCTGTCGCTGCTCATGGTCGGGGCCGGGCTGACGGTGGAGGTGCTGGCCGCCACCAAGTTCAAGGCGGCCCCCCCGCTGCCATCTACCGCCACCCCGGACCAGCAGGAGCAGTACAAGCAGGAGGAGGAGCCGAAGGAGAAGATGCGGGGGGTGATGAAGCTGCTGGCCATCGGGCTGACCAACCGGCTGATGGCCCTCACCCTGGCGGCCGAGCGGTTCAGCGACCACGCCCGCAAGGCGGCCGCCAACCTGCCCACCATCGAGCAGCGGCTGGCCGCCGTCGAGGGCACCGTCCCGGACCTGTCCACCTTCCTGTCGGCGGTGGGCGGCGCCGTCCAGGCCAACCTGGCCGGCACCGCACTGCTGGCCCAGAACACCGGCGCCCAGTTGAAGCAGGCGGCCGACGACCTGGCCGGGCTGACCGGCGGGGCCACCCCGGCGGTCCGCACGTCCGACCTGGCCAACCTGACTACCGCCAACTTCGTGGTGCTGGCCGACGGCGACGTGGCCGTCACCAGCCAGGGCAAGGGGGCGGAGGTGCGGGTGGCGGCCGACGGCCAGGACGGCACCCTGACGCTGGCCGGGGCCGGCACCGCCTCCCTCGGCTGCGGGCCGGTGTCGGTGGCCCTGGCCAACCCGACCGCCGGCACCCCGAACCTGGCCCTCAAGGCCGGGGCCACCGGCACCGTGGACGTGGTCGCCGGGGTGGTGGACGTGAACAGCCTGGTCAAGCTCACCCCGACCGGCGTCACCCTGCGGTTCGGCCCGCCCGACCTGGGCACGATCATCGAGCTGTCGGCCGAGGGCATCAAGATGTCGGTCGCCGGCGGGTTCAGCTCCCTGACCATCACCCCGGCCGGCATCAGCCTGAAGGTCGGCGAGGGGGTGACCGCGCTGAACCTCACCCCGGCCCTGATCTCCGAGACGGTGGCCGAGGTGACGGAGCGGATGGCGTCGGCCGCCGGGCACGTGCTGAGCACCGCCGAGGGGGAGTCGCAGCTCATGGTGTCGGCGGCCGGCCTCACCTACGAGGGGCCGCTGGTGGACGTCACCGCCGAGGCCGGGCTGAACATCACCACCGCGCTCAAGGAGGTGATCGCCGAGGCCATGAGCAGCTCGACGGCCGCGATTGTCGAGGTCGTCTGACGGCACCACCGGGGAAACGGCCCGATGCTCCCGCTCGCCACCGCCGCCGACGTGTGCCGGCGGTTCAAGCTGTCCCCTCCAGCGTCCGCACTGCTGACGCCGGATGTCAGCCCGCCGGCGTTCTTCGACGCCCTGCTGGCCGCCGGCCACCTGGCCGACGCCCGCCGGCTGCTGGCCCACGCCCTGCCGCCGCACCGGGCCGTCTGGTGGGCCACCCTCTGCCTGCACCACAGCGACACCCGGGCGCCGCTGGCGGCCGCCGAGCGGGACGCCCTGCTGGCCGCCGGCCGGTGGTGCCTGGCCCCGTCCGAGGCGACCCGACGGGCGGCCAAGGCGGCCGGTCGGGCGGCCGGCCAGGCCACCACCGGCGGGGTGCTGGGGCTGGCCGCCTTCCTGTCCGGCGGCAGCATGTCCCGCCCGGGGCTGCCGGCGGTGCTGCCCGAGCCGCACCTGTGCGGCCGGCTGTGCGGGGTGGTGGTGTACTTGTCCAGCGTGCGGTTCGAGCCGGCCCGGTACAAGCAGCACCTGCGGGACTACCTCGACCTCGGCCGGGCCGTCGCCCGCGGCGACCTGCTGACGCCGGTGCCCGACCCGGTGCCGGACGACGCCCCGGTGCCGGCCGCCCCGGGCGACGCCGACCTGGCCGAGCGACTGGCCGCCTTCCTGGCCGGGGGCAAGGCGTGACCGCCGCCGCCGTGGCCGCCGGCCTCGACCTGTCCGACGCCGGCCGAGCGGCGCTCGCCCCCGACCTGTCGGCCGAGGCCGGGTTCGACGCCCTGGTGCGGGCCGGGCTGCACGCCGACGCCGTCCGCTACACCGCCAAACTGCTGCCCAAGCCGGCGGCCGTGTGGTGGGGCTGCCTGTGCGCCCAGCAGGCCGACCCCGCGGCGGCAGACGCGCTCAAGCCGGTGGTGGCCTGGCTGCGGCAGCCGGCGGACGACACCCGCAAGGCGTGCCGGGCGGCCGCCAAGGCCCTCGGCCCGACCCGGCCCGCCGGGCTGCTGGCCACCGCCGCCTTCCTGAGTGGCGGCAACATCTCCCCGGTGGAGAAGCCGGCGGTCGAGCCGGAGCCACACCTGACGGGCAAGCTGGTGGCCGAGGCGGTGCTGGCCGCCGCCCGAGGCGGCGACAAGGCCGCCCGGCTGCAAGCCTACCTGGCGCTAGCGGCGGACGTGTACCGCGGGGCGAACCTGCCGGGGGGCTAGGGCAAGGCGAGCCGGGAGCGTAAGCGACCGGAGTACGACTGCCACAAACCGCGACTCTGCGGTTGCCGGGGGCTGTCTGCCAGGGGTTCCGCCGAGCCTCCACCCCTGGCTACCCTCGGTCACCCCGTTGGGGTTACGCGGTGGCTGGCTCTGGCAGCCCTGTAGGGGCGACCGAGGGTAGCCAGGGGTGACTGCCGACGGGCGCCTTCCGGCACAAACCGCCGAACCCCTGGCACCAGCCACCGGCAATCACTTCCCAGATGTGCGGCCGTTGCCGGTGGCTGGTCCTCCGGTCGCTCACGCTCCCGGCTCGCCTGGGTTCTGTGCAGACGGCGGGGCGTCGGTGCAGTTCAGCCGCACCGTCTCCCCGTTCAGGTGGATGGACTTGTCCGTCGTCACCCGGAACTCGCCGGCCCGCACGCTCACCCCGCCGGCCACCGTCACCGCCAGCTCGTCGGCGGCGACTTCCAGCTTGGCCGCCGCCACCCGCACCACCGCCCCGGCCGGGGTGAACCGGATCAGCACCTCCAGGGTGCCGTCCGGCGACCGCACCTCCAGCGCCTCCTCGCCGCCGGCGGAATGCACCGCCAGCCGGCGGCCGGACGGCAGCTCGGGCAGGGTCACGACCCGCCCCCCGGCCGGGCGGCCACCAGCTCCCCGGGGGCCAGGCTGCGGACCGGCACCGCGTACAGGGTGAAGCTGAGGGCGGTCGTCTGCGGGCCGACCTGGACGGTGATCGTCCGCTCGCCCTGGACGCTGCCGACCACCCGGTGCTCGTTCACCCGCACCGCCAGGCTGAGCGACCGCCGCACCTCCGGCCACTCGGCCCCGGTCGGGTCGGCGGCGAGCTGGAAGTAGGCCGTCCCGCCGGCCGCCGGCAGCGCCCGCGGCGGGTGCGGCACCGGCAGGAACGACAGCCCCGCGGACCCGAGCCGGAAGATGTCGTCCACCCGGGCCGAGCTGCCCACCTTCATGTCCAGCACCCCCGGCTGGGTGAGCACCCGCACCAGCTCGTCGGCCGGCAGCCCGCTCCGGGCCGCGATGTACAACTGCCAGTTGACCTCCACCCAGGCCGGCTCCAGCTCCACCTGCATCCGCAGCCCGGCCCCGACGAACGGCCGGTCCTTGTACTCCGGCTCCACCACCCGGTCGAGCAGGTCGTCGAGCGCCCGCTTGAGCGGGAAGAAGGTGCCGCCCAGGTCGTCGTGGTCGTACCTGGGCAGGGCCGGCGGCCGGCGGGCCGGGCCGAAGATGGCCAGCGCCCCCACCAGCCGGCACAGCTCCAGGTACGCCGGCAGCGGGTGGACGCCGGGGGTGAACGCCAGCCCGTGCAGGAGGGCGTACCCCTCGTTGAGCGTCCGCAGTTGCCCGGCCAGCAGGGCGTCGCCGCCGGTACCGGTGTCGGCCGACAGGCCGCGGGCCTGCACCTGGGCGGCCAGCACGTCGATCTTCCGGCCGAGCCGGTCGTAGGCGGCTTGCAGGATGCCGGCGGCCAGCTCCGGCCAGGCGTCGCAGGCCAGCACCGGCGGGATGTACCCGGGGGACAGCCGCGGCCGGCCGTCGGCCCGGTCCGACTTCTCCACCTTGGCCAGCGGCAGCACCGCGTACCCGGCGGTGTCGGCGGCCGAGGTGAGCAGTTGCAGGTTGGGCCGGCGGACCACCACCGGCTCGGCGTCGGTGCCGGTGTTCTCGTCGTCCAGGTCCACCGCGTCGAGCCGGTGCCGGGCCAGCGGGTCGCCGTCCTCCGAGGCGTTGGCCCGGCCGGAACGGGCCACCGGCAGGGCCAGGTAGACGGTCACCGCCCCGAGCCTGTCCAGGGCCGGCTTCAGGTCCACCGCCGACAGGGCGGCGTCCTCCGGCACCCGGGCCAGCGACCCGTCCGGCAGCCGGGCGGCCAGCCGGCGGACCACGAACCGGCCGTTGCCCAGGGCGTCGTCGTCGATGGCCAGGGTGCGGCAGCCCCAGGCGTAGGGGTGGAGGGCGTCGCCGAGCCGGGCGGCCCGCTCCTCGGCGTGCCGGTCGGCCGCCTGGAGGTGCTGCGGCCGGAGGAACATGCCCTCGTGCCAGTGGACGGGCGGGCTGGACATAGCCAGAGGGGTTCTCGGCAGGGCGGCGGCGGTCGGCTATACTCTACACCACGCCACGGGCACCCGCCACGTATGCACCCCGACACCGCCCGGACCGTCTACCCGGTGCTCGCCCGTGGGCTGGCCGTCAAGCGGCGGCTGGCGGCCGGGCCGCCGCCGGCGTTCGACCCGGAGCACGCCGCCCTCAAGGAGCTGCTCGCCGCCGCGGCCGGGGGCGACGGCCGGTTCCTGGGCGTCCGCTACCCGCTGGCCTGCTGGCTGGACGAGTTGTTCACCGGCACCCCGGCCTGGGCCGCCCGGTGGACCGAGCGGAAGCTGGAGGGCGAGCTGTACGGCACCAACGACCGGGCCTGGAAGTTCTGGGAGCAGGCCCGGCTGGCCGAGCAGATGCCGGCCGACGACGCCCTGGCGGTGTTCCACCTGTGCGTCCGGCTGGGGTTCCGGGGGGAGCTGCGGGAGGCCCCGGACCGGCTGGCCGAGTGGGTGGCGGCGGCCACCAACCGCTTGGCCCGGCTGCCCCCGCTGGAGACCCCCTACGACCTGGAGCCGGACCCGGCCCCGGCCGCCCCGCCCCGGCGGGCCGGGCGGCGGTTCGAGCGGATGCTGGCGGCGTGCGGGGCCGGGCTGCTGGTGCTCGTCCCGGCGGCCGGGTTCCTGCTGGCGTTCCGGGCGGGGCGGTGAGCGGCCGGCCGAGGCGAGCCGAGCGCACAGGTGAGCCGGGAGCGTAAGCGACCGGAGGGCAGCCACCGGCAAGGACAGTGCCGTGGAACGGGTGGCAGTGTGCCAGGGGTTCCGGCGACCCTCCACCCCTGGCTACCCGCGGTCGCCCCGTTGGGGCGGCAGCCCGGGTGTATGCGCCTG
>JAESGM010001094.1_pt1 | contig 10341 bp, 10 predicted proteins | sample 9269721 | NCBI WGS metagenome assembly JAESGM01 (sample SAMN15720920, study PRJNA650825) | algae metagenome | isolation source: Komarekiella atlantica HA4396-MV6 and co-occurring heterotrophs from... | place: USA: Theobald House, Kauai, HI | collected 2009-07-29 | reverse complement strand
AAACGCGGCGATGCCGGCTCGTAGTGCTGCACCGGCTCGTGACGCGGCAATGGCTCGAAGCGCGGATTGGTTTCCTTCACCTTGGCCGGCGCGCTGCCACCGATGAGACCGCCAATCTTCTCCAGTTCCTGGCGCCAGTTGCCCGACGAGGATTTCCGCCTGCGCGGAGGCACGCGACGCTTGCGTCGAAACAGCGAAAAGATGTCGAGCACGCCTTGCCCTTCAGGCTAACGGTCGCTTGGACGGTCATAATTGAAAGCCCTGGCAGCTTTCAACGGCGCAACCCGCGACAGATTATTCCGGAACACTTAAAAAAGGGCCTAGAGGCCAGATTGTGGCCGCGGGGCGGTCGATTTCGAGGATGGTTTATTCTGTCCGCCGGTGGCTTCGGGCTTGGAATCCTTGGAGCCGGGACTGAACAGCCCCTCGACCCGCCCGCCTTCCACCTTGGCATGGCCGGTGGCCACATCGACCACCAGTTGTTGCCCGCGCAGCACATTCTGGCCCTGCGTGATCACGACCCCGCCGCGCATCGTGATGGTGTTCGATTTCATGTCGAAAATGCCTTCGGCGCCGGTGGCCGTCTGATCCTTCTGCGTCACCACCACACCGCCCTTGGCTTCCAGGCGGCGGATCGACTGCTTGCCGCCGGGACCGGGCTGTGCCGCCTTCATGCCGCTCTTTGAATCTTCCTGATCGTAGTAGACATCGAGCGTCTTGCTGCGCAGGGTCGTGTCCCCCTGCTTCACAACGACATTGCCGCTGAAGGTCGCGCGCTTGTCCTTGTCGCGCACTTCCAGCGTCGCAGCCTCGATGTGAACCGGCTCATTCTTGTTTTGCGAGAAGCCCTGAAGGGCATTCGGCACACCGGTCGTCTGCGCCATCGCGGCCGCAGAACCGGTCAGGATTGCGAGCGCGGCCAGGCTCCCGCGCAACAGGGTGGCTGGAATCATTTTTTTGCTTCCGCGTTTGCGGTGGGCGCCGCAGCCTGCGGCAGGCCGCGATTGAGCGCTTCCGGCGTCAGCATCATGGTCACGCCGCCATCAAAGCGGATCAGCGCGCCGGTGTCGGTCACTTCGAGGCGGTTGGCGTTGAGTGTTCCCTGCAGCATCTTCACTTCGACCGGCTTCTCGGAAACGATGCGGCCTTTCTTGATGTCGACGATCGCTTCGGAGAGAATCCCCTGATAGCCGGTCGACGACGACAGCACGATCTTCTGCCCAAGCGTCAGCAGTTCCGCCTTGGTATCGTAGTTGCCGTCCACCGCCGTCATTTCCACCGTTGTCTTGTCCTGCATGTCCACTTTCGCGCGAATTTCCTTCAACTCGACGAAGTTCGGCTTCTTGATGTCCTGCGCCGCCGCCTTGGCCTGAATTTCATAAGCACGCGCATCGCGCGTCACGCCGGCAAGCCGCGGCGATTCCATCGTGATCTTCGATCCCGACACCACGAGCGTGCCCAGATCGTTCGGCAGCTTGTAGACAAACCGCAACGGGTTGAAGAGCGTGGTCCCGACGATCGCCAACACGGCGACGACAATTCCGATCGGAACCGCCCTGCGCATGAAGCGGACACGACGGCTGTGCCGAGCCGCTCCGCGGAAAGCCTTTTCGCTTTCCATCGGCGCGCGCTGAGCTGCATAGCCCGGCGTCCCCCTGTCGCTCGATCCGACAACCATGCGATTCATGCTGGTGCGGCCGTCCCCCTTGCCGAGAATCGTTTCACGCCGGGACCTATGTTACTGCCCGGCCGGGGCAAAATCCCCGGGGAATATGGCCCTGACGCGGCGGCAAGGCCTCAGGAATGAGAAAAGATGTCGTCGGCCGCCCAGCCCTGCAGGTCGAGCATGGCCCGATGCGGGAGGAACCGGAAACAGGCCTCCGCCAGCGCCTGGCGGTCCTCCCGGGCCAGCAGGGCGTCGAATTTCTCCTTCAGGCCGTGCAGGTAGAGGACGTCGGACGCCGCATAGGCCAGTTGGGCCTCCGAGAGCGTCTCGGCGCCCCAGTCCGAGGATTGCTGCTGTTTGGACAATTCGACCCCGAGGAGCTCCCGGGTGATGTCTTTCAGACCATGCTTGTCCGTATAGGTGCGCGTCAGGCGCGAGGCGATCTTGGTGCAGAACACCGGCCCCGGCATCACCCCCAGGGCGTTGTACAGAACCGCCATATCGAAGCGGGCGAAATGGAAAATCTTGAGGATGGCCGGATCGGCCAGAAGCCGCTTCAGGTTGGGCGCATCCCTGGCGCCTTGCGGGATCTGCACCACATCCGCCGACCCGTCGCCGGGCGACAATTGCACAACGCACAGGCGATCGCGATGCGGATCGAGACCCAGCGTCTCGGTGTCGATGGCCACCGCACCCTTGTAACGGGAAATATCCGGAAGATCGCCACGGTGCAGGCGGATGGTCATTCAAATCTCATCGCGCCGTTGCGGCGTAAAATGGTGCCCAGGAGAGGACTCGAACCTCCACGACTTTCGCCACTGGTACCTGAAACCAGCGCGTCTACCAATTCCGCCACCTGGGCTTGGGGGCGAGACATAAGTGGTGGGGTTGCGCATTGTCAACGTGCCTGCCCCCTATACAGGCCAAAAACGATCCTGTATTCGCCTCTCGCCTGCCCCGATGGCCAGCAGAAGCAGTCCCATGCCAATCAAGAGCAATGCCGATACCCTGATCACCGTTTTTGGCGGCTCCGGCTTCCTCGGCCGCCATGTCGTGCGGGCCCTGGCCAGGCGCCGTTTCCGCATTCGCGTCGCGGTGCGGCGGCCGGAACTGGCCGGCTATCTGCAGCCGCTGGGCAGTGTCGGACAGATCCACGCGGTGCAGGCGAACCTGCGCTATCCGCGCTCGGTCGAGGCCGCCATGCGCGACGCGTCCATCGCCATCAACCTCGTCGGCATCCTGTTCGAGCGCGGACGCCAGCGTTTCGATCTGGTGCAAGCCTATGGTGCAGAGCAGGTGGCGCTGGCCGCTTCCGCCTTCGGCGCCAAGGTGATTCATGTCTCGGCGATCGGCGCCGACGAGAATTCACCCTCGCTCTACGCGCAATCCAAGGCGCGCGGCGAGAAGGCGGTTCTGGCAGCGGCTCCCGATGCCGTGATCTTCCGTCCTTCCGTCGTGTTCGGACCGGAAGACGATTTCTTCAACCGCTTTGCGTCGATGGCGCGCTTTCTGCCGGTGCTGCCCTTGATCGGCAGCGGTCATACGCGCATGCAGCCGGTCTATGTCGGCGATGTCGCCGAAGCAATCGCATCGGCCGTCGAAGGCAGGCTGCGCGGCGGCACGATCTACGAGCTGGGCGGTCCGGAAGTGCGGACGCTCAAGGAGATCATGGAATACGTGCTCGTCACCATCGAACGCAAACGGCTGCTGGTGCCATTGCCGTTCGGGCTTGCGAAGTTGAAAGCACAGTTTCTGCAGTTCCTGCCCAAGCCGCCGCTGACGCCCGATCAGGTCGAATTGCTGCGCAGCGACAACGTGGTGTCGGACCAGGCCATTGCGGAACGCCGGACACTCGAGGGACTTGGTCTGTTGCCGACACCGGCCGACACCATTGTGCCGAGCTATCTGTGGCGCTTCCGCAAGACCGGCCAGTTCCGCACCGGACGCCTCGCCTAGTTTTTTTCGGCGCGCGGTCGGACGTAAAACCGGTACCCACTTTTACTGACCGCGCTTTTACCAGCCGAGCGCCAGCGCGATCAGGCCGAGACAGCCGACGATCACCCGCCACCAGGCAAACAATCCAAAGCCGTGCCGTGAGACGTATCCAAGAAACGTCTTCACGACGAAGAATCCTGCGACGAAGGAACAGGCGAAGCCGACAGCGACCAGTATGACGTCATTCGACGTCATCTGCCCGTAATTCTTATAAAGGTCATAGGCGAATGCACCCGCCATGGTCGGCATCGCGAGATAGAACGAGAATTCCGCGGCCGAGCGCTTGTCGGCGCCGAGCAGCATCGCCGACACGATCGTCGCGCCGGAACGCGACACGCCGGGGATCATCGCGAAGCACTGGAAGATTCCGATGGTCAGATACATCGGCAGCGAGAATTGCGTCGCGTCGTGAAAGCGCGGCTTGAGTTCGAGCTGGTCGACCCAGAGCAGGATGGCACCGCCCGCGATCAGCGTGAAGCACACGATCCAGACATTGAACAGCACGCCCTTGATGATCGAATGTGCCGCGGCGCCGATGATGGCGGCCGGCAGAAAGGCGATCAACACGCCGAGCACGAAACGCCGAGCAGCGGGGTTTGAGAACATGCCGGTCGCGATGCCCCAGAGCTTGCCGAAATAGACCGAGAGGATCGCGAGGATGGCGCCGAGCTGGATGAGCACCACGAAGGTCTTGCCGAAGTCCTCATCCCCGAGCCCGAGAAAGCGTTCGAGCATCAGGAGATGGCCGGTCGAGGAAACGGGAAGAAACTCGGTCAGCCCCTCGACGACACCCAGAAGGGCTGCCTTGAAAATGTCGAAGGACATGGGGAAAGCTCCGTCGCAGAGGCTGAAGGCGGGCAGAATCGGCGGGAGCCGAGACCGGTTCCGCTATTTGGCGCAAGCTTTACCGCACAGCAACGGCTAAGTCCGGCGTCTGTCGAAAGGCCGTGTTTACCCCTCTTACACTTTGAATCGTCAGGATCATTCGTACATCCTCATGCTTACGCTGTTTCATCATTCCTTCTGCCCGCATTCGCGGTTCGTCCGGCTGGCGCTTGGCGAATATGCGCTTGAGGCCGCGCTCGGCGAGGAGCGACCGTGGGAGCGGCGCGAGAGCTTCCTCGCGCTAAACCCCGCCGGCACAACGCCGGTTCTGGTGGTTGAGGGATACCCCCCGATTCCGGGCGCCTCGGTGATCGCCGAATATCTGCATGAGGCGCACGGGGACAGGCTCGAAGAATATCCGTTGCTCGGGCGCGAGCCGCATGATCGTGTCGAAGTTCGCCGCTTGCTCGGCTGGTTCAATGACAAGTTCTTTGCCGAGGTCTCCGGCCCCCTCGTCACCGAGCGATTCTACAAAAGGCACATGACCGTGGACCAGGGCGGCGGCCCGCCCGACACCGACATGCTGCGTGCCGCCCGCTCCAACATCCGCTATCATTTGGCCTATATCGGCTGGCTGGCGCAAAAGCGCGACTGGCTCGCCGGCGACCGGCTGTCCTACGCGGACCTTGCCGCCGCCGCCCATCTCTCAGTGGCCGACTATCTCGGCGATGTGCCATGGACCGAAGACGAGAGCGCGAAGAACTGGTACGCGCGGGTGAAGTCGCGACCGTCGTTCCGTCCGATTCTGGCGGACACGTCAGCCGGCCTGCCGCCGGCGCCGACCTACGCCGACCTCGACTTCTGAGCGATCCCGCCGCCCTCAAGCAGGCGCTGACCGAAGCCGCGCGCACGCACGGCTTCGACACGCTCGGCATTGCGCGGCCTGACGCCATCCCGCAAGCGCGCGAACGCTTTGAAAAATTCATCGCCGAGGGCGCGCATGGCGACATGGACTGGCTTGCCACCACCGCCGAGCGGCGCGCCGATCCGCGCGCGCTGTGGCCCGAAGTGCGCTCGGTGATCATGCTCGGCGTCAATTACGGGCAGGACACCGATCCGCTGGCGATCCTGAAGGAGCGCGATCGCGGTGCGATCTCGATCTATGCGCAGGGCGACGACTATCACGAAATCATCAAGCCGCGCCTGAAAGCCGTCGCGCGCTGGCTGATCGCGCAGGCCGGCGGCGATGTGAAGGTCTTTGTCGATACCGCCGCGGTGATGGAGAAGCCGCTCGCGCAACGCGCCGGCTTGGGCTGGCAGGGCAAGCACACGAACCTTGTGTCGCGCGAATTCGGCTCGTGGCTGTTCCTTGGCGCGATCTTCACGACTCTGGAACTGCCATTCGACGACGCGGAGATCGATCATTGCGGTTCCTGCCGCGCCTGTCTCGACATCTGCCCGACCGCGGCGTTCGATGCGCCCTACAAGCTCGATCCGCGCCGCTGCATTTCCTACCTTACAATCGAACACAAAGGCCCGATCCCGCGCGATCTGCGCGCACGCATGGGCAACCGCATCTATGGCTGCGACGATTGCCTGGCCGTCTGCCCGTGGAACAAGTTCGCCCAGGAAGGCCACGAGGCGAAGCTCGCCGCACGTGCATCCTTGCAGGCACCGTCGCTTGCCGAGCTTGCGGAACTCGATGACGCCGCATTCCGCGCGCTGTTTCGCAAGTCGCCGGTGAAGCGCACGGGGCGCGATCGCTTCCTCCGCAATGTGCTGATCGCCATCGGCAATTCTGATGATCCATCACTTGCAGTGACGGCCGAACAACTGCTCGACGATCCTTCTCCACTGGTGCGCGGTGCCGCGGTATGGGCGCTCGCAAGGTTGTTACCGGCACAAAAGGTCGCGGCCATCGCACAGAAATACCGCCCACATGAAACCGATACGTCGGTTGTTGAGGAATGGACGCATTCGCAGGCGACGTTTGCCTCCGATTGATTCTTCTTTTGTCGCTAACTTGGCTATACGCACGTCCGGCACTCGCCCTATTGTTGGCAGGGAGGGCGATGACGCATGTCCGATCCCTTTGTGAACTGGTGGAGAAAGCTTGCGCGAGACGGCCTGGCGCCGCATTCTCCCGCCGCGTATGTCTTCGCACTGGCCTGCGTATCCGCGGCTCTTGGCGTACGGGCGCTGTTCGGGCTGCTGAGCGACAACGTCCTGATCTACGCGACCTATTATCCCGCCATTCTGCTGGCCGCTCTCGCTGCAGGCGCCGGCGCCGGTATTTTCGCCGCTCTCTTGAGCCTGGCGCTTTCTCTGTGGGCGTTCCCGACGCCGGTGGCGGCTCAGGCCGCCAATATCGTTCTCTTCCTTCTGTCGTCCGGCGCAACCATTGCTGTCGCGCATTTGTATCGCAGTGCTGCGCGGCGCCTGCATGACGAAGAGAAGAAGCGCGCTTTGCTGGTGCGCGAACTGGAGCATCGCGGCAAGAATACCTTCGCCATCGTGCAATCGATCGTGCGGCAAACGCTGCAGGACCGGAAGGATGTCGCAGACATCATTATCGGCCGTATCCGTTCGGTGTCGGCCACCAACGACATCATCACAAAGTCCGACGACCAGACGGCCGGGCTCAGGGCGATCCTGGAACGCGAACTCAACCCATATGGCCGGACGCGGATCACCCTGCACGGTGCGCATGTGCAGCTAAACGCCGAACTTGCGCGATCCTTCTCGCTGATCGTGCACGAACTCGCGACCAACGCCGCCAAATATGGCGCGCTGTGCAAACCCGACGGGCAATTAAGGGTCGAATGGACATTGCAAGGCGAGCGGCTATGGCTGCGCTGGAGCGAGAAAAACGGACCGGCCATCGACAAGCCCTTCGAGCCGGGCTTCGGCGCCCGGCTCGTGACACGGCTTCTGCACAGTCACGGCGGTGAAGTGACGCCGGAATTCAGTGCGGACGGACTGAGCGTGCAGATCGCACTAGCCCTGCCCTCCGACAATGCATCGTCCCCGCCGGTCAGGCCACCGCGGACCATTGAACAATCCTCTGCCGCAGACTGCCATCAGGCATAGCACCTGCTATAACCAATCAGTTATAGCCCCGGTGCCGCATGACCGACATCCGCATCCGCTTCCGCCACCTCCAGTGCTTTCTCACCATCGCCCAGTTGCGCGGTGTGGGCGCGGCCGCCAACGCGCTTTCCATCACCCAGCCGGCCCTGTCAAAGACATTGCGCGAGCTGGAAGACGCACTTGGAGCGAAGTTATTCCAGCGCGACAAGAAAGGCATGCTGCTAACGCGCGCGGGAGAAACGTTTCTGCAACATGCCGCGGCCAGCGTCGCATCGCTGCGGGAGGGGATCGACAGCATCCGCCAGTCGCAGATCGCGAGCGGCCTGGAGGTGCGGATCGGCGTCCTGCCCAATGTTGCGGCGAGCCTGGCACCGCAGGCTGTGCGGCGCTTCAAGCAGCAATCGACGAACAGCGCCGTTCGTGTCGTCACCGGCGACAATGCGCGGCTGCTCGACCAGCTTCGCATCGGTGAACTCGATCTGGTCGTCGGCAGGCTTGCGCAGCCGGAATACATGGTGGGCCTGACCTTCGAACATCTGTTTTCCGAACCGCTGATTGTTGTCGTCAAACGTCATCACCCGCTCACGCGCGCCACGCGCTTGAAGTTGCAGATGATCGCGGACTACCCGTGCGTCATGCCCTATCATGGCACAATCATCCGGCAGGAAATCGAGCGTTTTCTGCTCGCACAGGGCGTTCTGCAACCGGCCGACCTCGTTGAGACGACATCTGTGGATTTTGCACATGCCTATGTGCAGCAGTCGAATGCGATCTGGTTCGTGCCGCGCGGCTACATGGCCTCTGCGACGGCGCAGAAATTCCTGACCGAGCTTCCGCTCGACACCCGCGCTCTTGAGGGGCCGGTGGGAATCACGATCAGGGCGGACACCAAAAAGACGCCGGCAGCGCAGCAGATGATCGAGGCCATCCGCGTGACCGCGGAAAGCCGAACCACGCATAGCTAAAACGACATAATTGCTGCCCAAAAAATCATTTCAACGGAACGTCAATTTCCGCCAGAACCTTCCGAGGGAAGGCATCGATGGCATTGCGCGACGGCAACAGCGATTTCCGAGTCACCATACTCGGCTCAGGCACACCGACCCCACGTCCGGATCGTTTCGGCTCCAGCGTTCTGGTCGAAGCGGGCGATCAGAAGCTCATGGTGGACGCAGGCCGGGGCGCAAGCATCAGGCTGTGGCAACTGAAAGTTCCGCTCGGCCGGGTCGATGCGCTGTTCATCACGCATTTTCATTCCGACCACATCTCAGGCATTCCCGATTTGTGGCTGACCGGCTGGCTTGCGCCGCCCTGGGGGCGACGGACAAAGCCCTTCCGGGTCATCGGCCCGACCGGCTCAAAGACGCTGATGTCGAAGCTCGAAGAAGCCTATGCGCTGGACATCAATATCCGGCTGCAGGACGAGAAAGTGCCGATCGAAGGCATCAGGACCGACGTGACGGAGTTCAATCGCGACGGAATCGTCTTCGAAAAGAACGGCCTGAAGGTGACGGCGTTCGAGGTCGATCATGGCGACGTGATCAAGCCCGCCTTCGGCTATCGTTTCGATTACCAGGGACGCAGCGCCGTGCTGTCGAGCGACACGCGGTATCACCCCAATGTCGTCAAATACGGCACGGGCGCCGACCTGCTCATCCACGAGGTGGGAGCGGCGCGGCCGGAACTGCTCGCCATTCCGGCAATGAAGCGCATTCTCGATCATCATACGCCGCCGCGCGACGCCGCCTCGGTGTTCACCCAGGCAAAGCCGAAACTGGCCGCCTATATTCACATGGTGCTGCCCGGCACTGACGAGATCCCTCCGGTCACCGTCGACGAATTGCTCGCCGAAACGCGCCGATATTATCAGGGGCCGCTCGAAATCGGCGAAGACCTCATGTCATTCGACATCGGGGACACGGTCACTGTCAGGCGCTTTGGCGCCTGACGCTCAGTCCGCCTTGAAACCCGTCGCCTTGATCAGCCGCCCCCAGCGCTCCGTCTGCGCGGCAATGTCGGCTGCGACCTTGGGGCCTGTTTCCGCGGGAACGTCGAAGCCGAGCGTTTCCAGCTTCTTCTTCACGCCCGGATCGGTGTGAGCGGCGCTAGCCGCCTTAATATAGGTGTCGATGACGGGCGCCGGCGTCCCTGCACGCACGAACATGCCGAACCAGATCGTGGTGGTGAAATCCGGCCGGCCAAGTTCGGCGAATGTCGGCACGTTGGGCAGGAAGCGGGAGCGCTCAGCGCTCGTGACCGCAATCGCATTAAGACGGCCAGCGGCAATGTGCGGCACCGCCGATCCCAGTTGCGTGAATCCCAGAAGCGCATGTCCGGCAACGAGATCGTTGGTCTGCTGGCCAGACCCCTTGTAGGGAATGTGTGCAAGATCGAGTCCGAAGCGCTCGTTCAGCTGGAAGCCGAGAAAGTGCGACGGCGTTCCGGGATTGAACGAGGCATAGCCGAGCTTGCCCGGATTCTTCTTCACGTAGTCAACGAGATCGGACAGCGATTTTGCCGGCACGCTCGGATGCGTGACAAGCACCAGCGGCGCCGCGACGCCCTTGATGATCGGGACAAAGTCCTTCATCGACCAGCGCAGGTTCGAGTAGGCGCTGGGATTGATCTCGGTCATCGATTGTGTGCCGATCCAGATCGCCTGCCCGTCGGCGGGAATATCGAGAACGGTCAGAGCGGATAGATTGCCGTTGGCGCCCGGCTTGTTCTCGATGATCATCGTCTTGCCGAGCGTTTTTTCCATGTGC
>JAESGM010001093.1_pt1 | contig 10349 bp, 8 predicted proteins | sample 9269721 | NCBI WGS metagenome assembly JAESGM01 (sample SAMN15720920, study PRJNA650825) | algae metagenome | isolation source: Komarekiella atlantica HA4396-MV6 and co-occurring heterotrophs from... | place: USA: Theobald House, Kauai, HI | collected 2009-07-29 | reverse complement strand
GAAGTAGCCGGTGGCGAAGGCAAAGGGCTCGTCGGCGCGCAGCAGCAGCTCGCCGGGCGTGCCGGGCGGCACCTCCCCGTCATGCGCGTCGGCCACGCGCGCGGTGAAGCCCGGCACCACGCGGCCCATGCTGCCGGGGCGCTGCTCGGCACCCAGGCCGATCACGAAATTGGTCTCGGTGGAGCCGTAGCCGTCCAGCAGCCGCATGCCGAAGCGCTCGCCGAACTGCGCATGAAAGCGCGGCGGCACGCCGGGTGCCAGCGCCATGCGCACCCGGTGCGCGCGGTCCAGCGGCGAGACCGGCCGGGACAACAGGATGGGTACCATGGCGCCCAGCACATAGGTCACCGTGGCCCGGTGCTGCGCCAGCGCAGCCCAGAAGCCCGACGCCGAGAAGCGCTTTTCCACCACCAGCGTGGATCCCGTCAGCAAGGCCTGGAAGAAGGCATTCAGGGCATTGGTATGGAACAGCGGCAGCGTGGTCAGCAGTACCTCGCCCTCCCCCGAGCCCGACAGCTCCAGCAGTTGCGCGGTATGGCGGCCCCACCAGTAGAACTGCGCATGCGGGCAGCACACGCCCTTGGACAGGCCGGTCGTACCCGAGGTGTAGAGGATGGCCAGCGTGTCGCCAGGCTGCACGGGTGCAGGGTCTGCGATGGCGTCGGCCGGCACCTCATCCGGTGCCGGAAAAGGGCCGGTGTCTGGCACGGCACCAGGCGGCGGCGGCGCATCGATGCACCACACGCGCTCCAGAGCCAGGCTGTCACGGTCCTCCAGCCCTTGCAGTGCCGCCAGCCCCTCGGCCTCAGCCACGAACAGCCGCGCGCCGCTGTTGGCCAGCATGTGCCGCAGCGAGGGGCCACGCGCAGCGGTGTTGATGGGCACGGTGATGGCGCCTATCCAGGCGCAGCCCAGCAACGCCTGCAAAAACTCGGGACGGTTGCCGCACATCAGGGCCACGCGGTCGCCGGGGCCTATGCCGGCGCCCCTCAGCACCGCGCCCAAGGCACGGGCGGTGCGCAGTGCATCGGCGTAGCTCCAGCGGGTGTCGCCGGCCACGAGCAAGGTGCGGTCGGCAAAGCGTCGGCATTGCTGCTCCAGCATCGCCGGCAGGGTGCGCGCAGCGGGCGCGAAGCTGTCGATCCAAGGGTTGGCACAGGGCATCGCAAGCCTCACATGAACAGTTGCATGTTGCCGAACGCGGCATCGCAGTTGACCAGATCCACGCGCTTGAGCCGCATGCGCAGCGCGCCATCGCCTTGCCGCACCAGTTCGTGGCTGGCCCAGCCCGCATACAGCGTCTGCTCGTCCTGCCGCGTCTCGATGTAGTGGAAGGCCGTGCGGCAGTGGTAGATGCCGGTCGCGTCGTCGCGCGCCGTCACGCGTGGCGTCTGCAGCAGGTGGTGGCAACGGCTGCCGGGCTGTTGCGAGAAGGTGCGCGCCCCGTGCAGGCGCTCTATGCGCACCTGCAGCAGCAGCCGGTCTTCGTACAGCAGCGAGGCATGCAGGCGGGCATCGGTCTGGCCAGGGGCCAGCGGCATCCAGTAGTGGCCGTCGTCGGTGAACAGGGCCAGCCAGTCGTCGTAGCGCAATGCGTCGAGCAAGGCGGCTTCGTCGAGCACGAAGTCGATGAGCTGCTGATCGGTGGGTTGGGCGGGGTTCATGGCCGGGCCTCCTGCGCGTGCATGGCGTCGTGCATGCCGTCCGTCATGAAGCGCACCCAGGCACGCATCTGGCTGCGCATCTGCCATTCGCTGGTGCCGTTGGTCACGGCTTCGCCCTGGTCCTTTTCGGCGGGGTCGAACAGGCGGCCCACGTTCACCCATTGCGAGCCGCGCGAGGCCAGGCCCTGCTGGGCACGCTCGTACATCTCCAGGTCATCGTGGCCCACCACCGAGGTGGGTGCGTTGACGAGCCGGTTGTACATGAGCGTGCGCTCCAGCAGCAGGTCGGGCGCCCCTGCCAGGCGGAAGGTCCAGCTCTCCACCAGCGTCCTGTCGGCCGCCAGCGGCTTGAACAGGCGCAGCGTCTGTATCGGCCCCTTGACCATGAGGTTGGGAAAGTAGACGGTGTTGTGCCGCACCTCGCCCAGAATGCCGCGCGCACGCTCTTCGCCGTAGGCCGCGACCATGCTTTCCCAGTAGCCGGGCGCGGGCGAATATGCCGCATGGATGGAGTCGCTGACACCCGTGTGGCCATGGCCGTTGGGCCATACGCGAATGCCCATGTTCTCGAAGAACTCGTAGGGGCTCACGAAGGGCGCGAACAGCTCCACCGCCATGGGCCGGGGCGTGCCCTCGGGGGCCTGCTGCCAGACCTTGACCGCCGTGCCGGCCGACGACTCGTGCGCCACCATGGGATGGCAGGTGTCGGTCTGGTTGTCCACCAGCATCTTCCAGTTGCAGCGGTGCAGGTAGCGCATGACGCCACCGGCCACCTCAAGGCGCCCCTCGGGCGAGCGCTCGACCATGTTGTCCAACGTGGACAGCGAGGGGCCGAAGAATTCTGCAAAACCTATGCCCTGCGGCCGGAGACGGCAGAAGACGAAGTCTCGGTACACCTCGACGGCGCCCACGGCCACCATGCCCTGGCTGGCCTCGCACGCCTCGAAGCCCGTGTTGTCGTATCCCTTCTTCAGGGGAATGGACAGCAGCCGGCCATCGGTGCGGTAGGTCCAGGCGTGGTAGGGGCAGCGGAAGAACTTGCCCGTGTGGCCGCAGCCCTCGGGGGCGATCTGCACGCCCTTGTGCGCGCAGCGGTTGTAGAGCACCTTGATGCTGGCATCGGTGTGGCGCACCATGACCACGGGTTGGTCGCCCACGGTGGTGGCATAGAAGTCGCCGGGCTTAGGAATCTGGCTGCCATGGCCGACATAGATCCAGGCGCTGGCGAACAGCTGCTCCATCTCCAGGGCGAAGACTTCTTCGCTGGTGTAGCAGTCCTTGTGCACTTCGGTATCACGCACGAGGGCGGCCACCGCCTCGGGCTTGTCGTGGTAGCGGGGGTTGCGGTCCATGGCGTCAGTCCAGGCGGATGTGGGCGTTGCGGATCACGCGGCCCCAGCGCTCGCGTTCCTGGGCGGCGTAGTGCGTGGCCTCGGCGGGCGTGGTGGGCAGTGGCTCGATGCCCAGCGTCTGCATGCGGGCCTTCACGTCGGCGGAATTCAGCGCCAGGTTCAGCGCCTTGTTCAGGGCCTGCACGGTGGCGGGCCGTGTGGCGGCCGGTACCACCAGGGCCTGCCAGGCATAGGCCTCGAAGCCGGGCAGGCCCTGTTCGGCCAGGGTCACCAGATCAGGCATGGACTGCATGCGCTGCGGGCTGGCGACGCCGATGGCGCGTACCTTGCCCGTGCTGATGAAGGGGCCGCCGCTGGAGGTATCGACGAACATGAAGGGCAGCTGGCCACCGGCCACATCGGCCAGGGCGGGCGCGGCGCCGCGGTAGGGCACATGGGTCAGTTGCAATCCCGACCGGCTGCGCAACAGCTCCATCGCCAGGTGGTGGGGGCTGCCCAGGCCCGGGCTGCCGTAGCTGGTGCCTTCGGGCGCATTGCGGGCCCAGGCCAGGAACTCCGGCAGGCTTCTGGCCGGCACGTGAGGCCCCACCACCAGCACCAGTGGAAAGCGCGCGATCATGCCGGCCAGCGCGAAGTCACGTTCGGCGCTGTAGCCCAGCTTGCCGTAGAGAAAGGGATTGGCCGCCAGCACGGCCGAATCCACCGTGGAGACGATGTGCTCCGGGCTGCGCGTGCGCGCCACGTATTCGGCGGCGATGTTCGCGCCCGCGCCCGGCTTGTTCACCACGATGAAGGACTGCTGCATGCTTTTGCCCATGGCATCGGCCAGCATGCGCGCCACCACGTCGGAGCCGCCGCCGGGCGCATAGCCCACGACCCATTCGACGGGCTTGCCGTCATTGGCCAATGCAGCCAGTGCGGCCAGCGGAAGCAGGGCCAGCACAGCCAGCCGCCTCAAGGTTGTGAGCATCATCGGTGTCTCCTCGCATGGGGTGGGTGGGGCCTCAGAGGTCCAGCACCAGGCGCGGTCCCCTGGCGCGCGAGATGCAGATCTGGATCACGTTGCCCGCGGCCTTTTCGCTGGCGCTGAGCACATGGTCGCGGTGGTCTATCTCGCCTTCGAGCACGGGCACGGCGCAGACCCCGCATTCGCCGCGCCGGCAGTCGAACAGCGGATCGCACCCTTGCTCGACCAGGCAATCGAGAATGCTCTGGTCCGCCGCCACGGTGCAGCGCCGGCCGCTTTGCGCCAGCACCAGCTCGAAGGCGTGGTCGCCGGCCTGCGGCAGCGCGGCCGTGAACAGTTCGAACTGCACGCGCTCCATGGGCCACGCACGGGCCTGCGCACCCTGCAGCACGGCATCGAGCAAGGGCTGGGGGCCACAGACATACAGGTGGTCATCGGCCTCGCAGTGGTCCAGCAAGGCGCCCACGTCCAGCGGCGCGCCCTGCTCGTCGTCGGCATGCACATGCAGCGCGTCGCCCAGCAGGGCCCGCAGCTCGGGCAGCAGAGCCATCAGCGCGTGGCTGCGGCCGGCGTAGACCATGCGCACAGGCCTGCCCTGGGCGCGGCAGCGCGCCGCCATGCTGGCCAGCGGCGTGACGCCGATGCCGCCCGCGACCAGCACCGCGCAGCCCATGTGCTCAGACAGGGGGAAATCATTGCGCGGCGGCTCGATGGTGATCTCCTCGCCCTCCTGCAAGGCGTGCATGAAGCGCGAGCCACCGCGGCCTTCGGCGTCCAGCCGCACGGCGATGCGGTATTGGGCCGGTGCGGCGTCGGCGCCGTGGTCCAGCTCGATCAGCGAGTACTCGCGCCAATCTTGCATGCCACTGCCCGGGCCCACCCGCACGCGCAGGTGCGATCCGGCCTCGAACCCGGGCAGCGGCACGCCATCGGCCGCGCGCAGCACCAGCATGCGGATCAGCGGGTTGAGCGGCACGGCCTGCGCGACGCGCAGCGTGAGCGTGGGGGCAGGGGAGGTGGAGTCGGTCGGCTGGGCCATGGGGTACTCCATCAGTCCGCCTTGATGTTTGCGGCCTTCACCACGGCGGCAAATCGCAGGGCCTCGGCCTGTACGGCGGACTTGAACGCGGCCGGGCTGGCCGGCAGGGGCTCGGCGCCCAGCTCGGCGAACCGCAGCTTGATGGACGGCTGCGCGAGCAGCTTGTTGATCTCGCCGTTGAGCCGGTCCACCACCTGGGGCGGCGTGCCGGCAGGGCCGTAGACGCCGAACAGCGTGTCGACGGCCACGTCGCCCAGGCCTTGTTCGGCAAAAGTCGGCGTGTCGGGTGCCTCGGGCACGCGCGCCGGCCCCACGACCGCCAGCAGCCTGAGCTTGCCGCCGCGCACCCAGGTCAGCGCCGTGCCGGGCACGAAGGCATAGTCGATCTGGCCCGACAACAGGTCCTGCAGCACCGGCTGCGCTCCACGGTAAGGGGCGTGGGTGGCGACGATGCCGGCAGCCTGCTTGAAGATTTCTGCGGCCAGGTGCGGCGTGCTGCCTGTGCCCGGAGAACCGTAGCTGAGCTTGCCGGGATGGGCGCGTGCGTGTTGGACGAAAGCCTTCAGATCGCGCGGCGGCAGGTCGGGCCGCGTGACGAGAAACAGACGGCTGTTGGCAAGCAGCGCCACATGCACCAGATCCTTGCCCGGATCGAACGACATGCTGGAGAACATGTAGGGATTGACCGACTCGACGGTGGAGGTGGTGACAAGAAAGCTGTGCCCGTCACCGCCTTTGACCACCAGGTCCGCAGCCAGGTTGCCCGAGGCGCCACTGCGGTTGTCGATCAGCACAGGCTGGCCCAGGGCTTCGGCCAGTTGCGGTTGCAGCAACCGTACCATCACATCGGCCAGGCCACCAGGCGAGAACGAGACGACCAGGCGCAGCGGCTTCGTCGGCCAGGCGTGCGCGGCGGTCACTGCGCCGACTGCGCACAGCAGCACGGCCAGGGCCTGCCGGCAGCCGCGCAGCAGCAGGCGGCGGCGCCTCCGTGGGGCTGGCAGGCATTTCTCGCGGGATGACTCGTGAAATGAGGTGGTGCGGGCATGACTCATGGAAGGGCTCCCGGTGAGGCAAGGGTCAGGTCGGCCGCCGGCCGCCAGAGGCCGGCGTTGCGCAGCTGGGCGAGCGTGCGCGCCAGCACGTCCTCGCGGCAGGCGGCAAGGTCCTGTCCCGCGTAGTCATAGAAGCCGCTGCCCGACTTCAGGCCCAGCAGGCCCTGCTCGACCATGCGGCCAAGGATGGCGGGGGCCGCATAGCGCTGTGCATCGATCGAGGCAGACATCTCGCGGCTCGCGTGGTGCAGGATGTCGCAGCCGCCGAAGTCGATGAACTCCACGACGCCCATCGCCGCGAAGCGCAGGCCCAGCCCGTGGCGCGTGGCCTTGTCGATTTCCTCGGCGGTGGCGATGCCCTCCTCGATCATGCGGGCCGCCTCGTTCATCACCAGTGCCTGCAGCCTCGGCACGATGTAGCCCGGTGCCTGCGCGCACAGCACCGGCACCTTGCCTATCGATTCGAGCATCGCCGTCGCGCGGCGCACGACGTCCGGGTCGGTGCCTGCGTGCGCGCTCAGCTCGACCACCGGGATCAGGTAGGCCGGGTTGAGCCAGTGCATGTTCAGAAACCGTTCAGGCCGGTGCACGAAGCCGGCGATCTGCGTGACGAGAATGCTGCTTGTCGTGGAGGCCAGGATGGCTTCTTCATGGCAATGGCGGTTGAGCTGTTCAAAGGCCTCGCGTTTGGCCTCCAGCGTTTCCGGGACACCTTCGAGCACCAGGCCCGCGCCCGCCAAAGCCCTGCTCGCGGCATCTGCCGCGAAAAATTCGATCCGCGCTTCGATGGCCTGGGCCTGCGCGGCCTGCAGCGCGCCCAGCCGGGTCAGCGCCTGCAGGCTGGCGCGGATTTCCTGGAAAGCCTCGTCGCGCAGGCGCTCGGCGGCCTGCGCTGCACGCGGCTTGAGGTCGATCAGCGCGACGCGGTGGCCCGCATAGGCGAAGGCGATGGCGATGCCGCGTCCCATGCGGCCGGCGCCCACGGCTGCGACAGGTGCCGGCATGGGCTCGGTCAGATGCGCTGTCATGGCCGCTCCCCGTCGTGCAGGCGCTGCTGCAATGCGGCGCGGTCAAGACCGGCAAGACCCAGAGCCTCGAAGGTGCGCGGGCCGTGGCGCAGGTCGCGCCCGAGAAAGCCACCCACGATGGCGAGCAGGCCGTGCGCAACAGGCGCATCCACCTGCGCCCAGCGCGCGGCCGAGGCAAGAAAGGCCAAGCCCAGCTCGGTGTCTTCGGTGATGTAGCGATGCCGGTGCAGGTCGATGTGCTCTCGCCAGTCACCGGACTTGACGAGCTGCTTGTGCGCGTCGCCATACATCCATTGGTCGTTGTCGTAGTGGTCGGCCAGCGGATAGTGGGGCGCGCCATAGCCCAGCGCCTCGCGCACAGCCATGCGTTCGCGGTCGAGACGGTCGGTCACGGCGCGCACTGCCGCCTGCGTGCCTTCGTTGTGGATGTCCCAGCGCTCGAAGTGCTGCAGCGGCGCGGCGTTCATCACCATCAATGGCGGATGGATGACCGGACCTGCATTCATCATTGCACCCGAAAGCGCATCGCCACAGGCATGCACGCTCGGATAGGCGGCGCGGATCACGGCGATGGCTTCGGTTGCCTTGCGTGCCGGGTACACGCCGGTGGGCAGGCGCAGTGCACGCACCGTGACGTTGACTTCGCGCTCCCCATGCTTGCGCGCCAGATAGGGCAGCGTTCCGGTTTCGGCCCAGGCGACGTCGGCCCGGCTGCCGGCAGCACGCACCAGCCGTGCCATCACATAGCTGCCGAAGGTGCCTGGCGGCAGGAAGACAACCTGCCCATCGGCCAGATGCGGAGCCATCGCGGTGGCGATGTCGGCCTGGGCGATCGCCGGGCTGGGGATCACGACCAGCTGTGTTCCGCTCAAGGCCTGGCCGATGTCGGGTGTCGCCATGGCAAGCGGCACTTCTCGGCTGCCCTTGGCATCCTTGAGGATGATGGAGCCCGCCGCCGCAAGCGGTTCGAGCGCCGCCGCATCGCGCCGCCACAGCCGGACTTCATGGCCCGCTTCGGACAAATCGGCCGCTGCCGCATAGCAGCCGTGGCCGCCGCCCAGGATGGTGATTTTCATGACGTTCCCTCCTTCATGCTTGTTGCTTGAAATCAGGCCAGTGCCTGGCCTTGCAGTGCGGCCCGCAGCGCGTGGCCATGCTCGTCCGCGAGAGCCGCCTCGCGCAGCGCACACAACGTGGCAGGCGCCAGCGCAGACCCGGCGCGGCGCACGGCCTGCATCAGCAGCTGGTAGTTCGCCAGGCCCCGCGCATGGGTGTCGCCATAGCCCTTGACCAGGCGCTGACAGCGGACCACCTCGGACGCCAGGGCCGGGTTGAAAGCGGCCGTCTCGGCGATCTGCGCCAGCCATTGCTCGATGCGCGCGTTCTCGTGCTGGAAGCGCAGAGAGCCGCGCCGCAGGCCGCGCAGCCGCGCCAGGCCCCACAGCAGCAAAAAGCCGCGCAGCGAACTGGTGGAGACCGTGCGCCCCTGGCGCGTGAAGCGCGCCACCAGCCGGTGCACCGCATGCGGCCTGGCCAGCCAGCGGCCCAGGCCTGCGGGCAGGGTGTCGCAGATTTCTTCGATGCGCGGGTGCATGAACTCCTGGATTGCGATCTGCTGGCCGGCCTGCAGCCGCACTTCGGCCTCGACCCGTGCGAAGCGGCTGCCGCGCGTCTTGAGGTCGGCCACGCGCACCGTGTCTTCGTAGGCCATCCACAGCGCGAGGTGGCGCGCAGCGTCGCGCAGCAAGGCCCCCGTGCCATCGCTTGGCAGGGCCTGTACCTCGGCCAGACGATCGAGGTAGAGCGCGGCGTAGGCCGGATCCTGGTAGTCGATCAGACGGCGTATGCCTTCGGTGATGAGCGGCTGTGCGTCGCCGGGGAATGCCGCCACGCGCGCCAGCAGGGCTGCTACGGCTGGCTCGCGCGCGGCCGGAGGCTGGACGGGGTCAGCCGTCTGCGCTTGCGTTCGTGGCGCAGGCTCAGCCACATGCTCATAGGCCGCACCAAAGGCCTTCAGGCTGGACTGCACGCCCACGCCGCCGCGCTCGATGGTGGCCTCGAACTGCGCCCGGCTCCAGGGCAGTACGCCGGTCGCCGCCAAGGCACCGAACAGCGCCGCGCTGACCACGCTGCCGGCCTGTTCGGCCACCTGGGCCATGTCCATGCCCACGAAGCGCCGGGCCGCCTGGCGTGCATGGGACAGCAGGGCGGCGCTGTCCACGCGGCCATCGCCCATGGCAGATTTTTCCGCGATGGAATAGACACGGTGCGTGGACGTCACCAGGGTGGTGCGCTCGTGCGTGACCAGGCCGCGCTGCACGGCCCGGCCCGCCTCCATGAGTTCGGAGGCCAGCACCACGTCCACGTCGCCGGGCAACGGCATCAGTGCCAGCACGGGTTGGCCACCGTCGTGCTGCGCCCGCTCCAGCGCAAACAGCTCGACGTAGTAGATGGTGGCGCCGGTGCGCTGTGCCACGCCGGGCACCGAGGTGCTCTGGGCAATGAAGCCATTGGCCTCGCCGAGATCCACCAGCCAGTCGGCCAGCACGCCGCCACCTTCCCCCCCCATGGCGAGAATGGCGATCTTGATGGGTTGGGGACTTGCCATGCCAGGCCCTCAGAACGCGTAGCGCGCACGCCGCTGCTGGTCCCGCGCCTGCAGCCAGCCGATCACGGCGCTGCGCAGACGCTGGCGCAGGCGGTCCCAGCGCGTGGGATTGCTGACGATCTGCGCACGGTAGAAGGAAGGGCACAGCACGGCCGCGTGCGCCACCTCGCCGCACAGGCCGCAGCCCACGCAACTGTCGAGCACGGTGGCCACCGGGTCGGTGCGCAGCGGGTCGGGGTTGGGCTTGATCGACAGCGAGGGGCAACCCGACAGGCGGATGCAGGAGTGATCGCCCGTGCAGGTGTCCGGGTCCACGCCGAAACGCTCGCGCACCACGCGCTGGCCGCTGGCGATGGCCTGGCGGACCCTGGGCTTTTCGCGGCGCTGCAGGTTCAGCATGCACTCGCTTTGCGCGATCAGCACCTTGGGGCCCTGGGCCGTGGTGGTCAGCGCCTCGCGCAGCGTACCCACCACGGCCTTGAGGTCGTAGGTGCGGCGCACGGTCCTGACCCATTGCACGCCCACGCCGCGCACCGCCTTTTCGATGGCGTGGTTGGTGCTGCGCGTGGGGTTGGAGGCCTTGGAGGAAAGAATGTCCTGCCCTCCCGTGGCCGAGGTGTAGCTGTTGTCGACGAC
>JAESGM010001092.1_pt1 | contig 10371 bp, 9 predicted proteins | sample 9269721 | NCBI WGS metagenome assembly JAESGM01 (sample SAMN15720920, study PRJNA650825) | algae metagenome | isolation source: Komarekiella atlantica HA4396-MV6 and co-occurring heterotrophs from... | place: USA: Theobald House, Kauai, HI | collected 2009-07-29 | reverse complement strand
CACCATCTGGGGCGCGATCATTACCGGACTGTCGACGGTGCTGCCGGCACTGGGTCCCGTAATCGGCATCGACATCACCGCCGACCTGGTGCGCGAGGCGGGCGACGGGCTCGTGCAGTCGCTCCAGGCGCTCGGCGGTCTGATCGGCACGCTGATGACGATCTACGGGCGCATGCGCGCGCGCGGTCCGCTGGAGCCGCGCAACGTGTCACTCAAGTTGTAGCGCGAGAGGCGTTCATGGCGAGTTCAGCCGCCGCGGCATAGTCGATGAAGCGTTGTCTACCACAAGCGATTTCATCCCACATGTCCCGAGCTGCATTTCTCGCTTCGCTGTTTTCATCGATGCTCGCTCTGCCCGCGCAGACGCAATGCATCACCGACTGGTCCATCGCCGCTCCCATCGTGCATGAAAGAGGTCTCGTCACGGTGGAGGCGCTGTCGCGCATCGCGGCGGTGGAACTGCCCGGCGTGCTCGTCAAGACGACGCTGTGCGAGGAAGGCGGAAAATTCTACTACCGCATCCTCGTGCGCGATCGCGAAGGCAAGATCATCGCCCGTAGCGTCGACGCCCAGCAGCCCTTCGGCCGCTGACGAGACACGGAAACCATCGGCGATAATGGCTTTGTCTAGCCCTAGGATGTGACCGCGGCCCCCGCTATAGTCCGCCGCGACACAACTGGGGAGATAGGCACGTGCGCGTCCTGATCGTCGAGGATGACAAGGATCTCAACCGGCAGCTCGTCAGCGCGCTGGCGGACGCCGGCTACGCGGTGGATAGCGCGACGGACGGTGAGGAAGGGTTCTTTCTCGGCGAGACGGAGCCGTACGATATCGTCATTCTCGACATCGGCCTTCCTAAGATGGACGGCATCTCCATCCTTGAGCAGTGGCGCCGCGCCGATCGCAAGATGCCGGTGATCATCCTGACGGCGCGCGACCGGTGGAGCGACAAGGTGGCCGGCATGGACGCCGGCGCCGACGACTACCTGGCCAAGCCCTTCCATATGGAGGAGTTGCTGGCGCGGGTGCGCGCGCAGGTGCGCCGGGCGAGCGGACACGCCAAGAGCGAGATCGAGTGCGGGCCGCTGCGGCTCGACACCAAGACCGCGCGCGTGACCTGCGACGGACAGCAGATCAAGCTGACGTCGCACGAGTACCGGCTGCTGGCCTATCTGATGCACCATAACGGACGCGTCGTTTCGCGCACCGAGCTGGTCGAGCACCTCTACGAGCAGGACTTCGACCGCGATTCGAACACCATCGAGGTGTTCATCGGCCGGCTGCGCAAGAAGATCCCCGTCGACGTCATCGAGACCGTACGCGGCCTCGGCTACCGTCTGAGCGACAGCCCCGGTCAGGGATAGGCGATGCGTTTCGACTCGCTCGCCTTCCGTCTGTTCACGACAGCCGCTGCGTGGACGCTGCTGGTGCTGCCGATTGCCGGCATCATCATCTATGGGCTGTATCGCGACGACGTGCAGGCGAGCTTTGACGGCCAGCTGCAGAAGCTCGTCAACGCCATCACCGTGGACAGCATGGGTTCGGCGGGGGATTCCGATCCGCTGCCGCCGAGCAACCTCTACGAACCGCTGTTCGAGGTGACGCATTCGGGCTGGTATTGGCAGATTACCCCGCTCGACGGCGGCCGCAAGCTGGTGTCGCCGTCGCTGGCCACGGCGAGCCTTCCGTCGCCCGCCGCCGAGGGTGTGAAGCCGGACGAGTCCGGTGCGCGCTGGCTCGACGCCAAGGGGCCGAACGGCGAGCCGCTGCGCATAGTCGAGGTTATCGATTCCCTCGGGCATGAGCCGGGCAAGCCGCGCTTTTCGATTCTCGTCGCCGGCCCGCAGGACTGGCTCGATCATCTGGTCGGAAATTTTCGCTACCGGCTGACGACGGCGTTGGCCCTGGCCGGGCTCGGCCTCATCGCGGTGACGCTGTTCCAGGTACGCTTCGGCCTATTGCCGTTGCGTCAGATCGAAGCCGGACTGTCGCGCATACGGGCCGGCACGGCGACGACGCTGGACGGCGACTTGCCGGCCGAGATCGAACCGCTGCAGTCCGAGCTCAACGCTCTCATCCGCTCCAATCAGGCGATCGTCGACCGGGCGCGCACCCAGGTCGGCAATCTGGCGCACGCGCTGAAGACGCCACTCGCCGTCATCACCAACGAGGCGCGCGTCGACAAGACGGGCCTCGGCGAGAAGGTGGCCGAGCAGGCCGAGATCATGCGCCAGTCGGTGACGCGCTATCTGGACCGCGCACGTATGGCGGCACGCGTCGGCGTCATCGGCCGCGTGACGCCGGTGGCGCCGGTGGTCGAGCCGCTGGTGCGCGTGCTGCAGCGCATCCATCAGGACAAGGGCGTGGCGATATCCGTAACCTGTCCGCCCGAGGCGCGCTTTTCCGGAGAGAAGCAGGACCTGGAGGAAATGCTCGGCAACCTGCTCGACAACGCCTGCAAGTGGGCCGACCGCGACGTGGTGCTGATGGTGGAAGTGCCTCCGACGACGGCGCGGGCGCACAACCGGCGCATCAACATCACCGTGGCGGACGACGGGCCCGGGCTGACCGCGGAGGAGCGCGCGCGCATCGGCAAGCGGGGTTTGCGCCTCGATGAGACTAAGCCCGGATCGGGGCTCGGGCTGTCGATCGTAATGGAACTGGCGCACTCTTACGGCGGGACTTGCGAACTCGCCCAGGCCAAGCTGGGCGGCCTTGCCGTACACCTGAGCCTTCCGGCAGGGTAGGCTCAGCCACCAGATTCGCCGGATTGGCGCCGGGATTTTGCCATCTGGCTCGCCTATTCAATGGTGCATTGGCGACACTGTGGTGCGAAGGCCTTCGTACCAGAACGTGTCCATCGGGGGAGAAGATGATCATGCGCAAGGCGCATATCCTCGCGGCCATGGCGATCGTGCCGATGCTAGCCGCCTGCGGGCCGGACGGGCCGAGCAATGCCGATACGGGTCTCATCGTTGGCGGCGTCGCCGGCGGCATCCTCGGCAACCAGGTCGGCAAGGGCAGCGGCAACGTCCTCGCGACGGTAGCCGGCGCCATGATCGGCGGCATCGTCGGCAGCGAGATCGGTCGTTCCATGGACGAGCAGGATCGTCTTCTTGCCGAGCGCGCCGAGTACGCGGCGCTCGAGGAAGGCGATTCCGACCGTCCGCGCCGCTGGCGCAATGCAAAGAACGGTCGCTACGGCGACGTGACACCGGGCCGACCTTACAAGCGCGGTAATATCGACTGCCGGGACTACACGCATACCGTTTACATCGATGGGCGGCGGGAAACGATGCGCGGAACCGCGTGCCGCAATCCGGACGGCACATGGAGAAACGTCGGCTGACGCTTGCTTTGTTCTGCGATTCGTTACTCTTAACTGCCTTGTCATCTTGCGCTGCGGTAGAAACATTGCCGCGCCCGGCAAGGCTTGTCATCGACCCTCCCTACCCCTATCCAAGCCTAGCGGCGAGGCTTGGTTAGCGCATGATACTATTCATTGGTTTTGCAGTTCTGGCGGCGGCTGTCGTATGGGCGGTGACGCGGCCGTTGCTTGCGCCGACGACGCATACTGCCGATGCCGACAGCGAACTTGCCGTGTATCGCGATCAGCTGACCGAGATCGAAGCCGAGCGCGAACAGGGATTGCTGGCCGGGCCGGAAGCCGAAGCCGCCAGGGTGGAGATCGCCCGTCGGCTCATTCACCGGTCTGAAGAAAAGGATCGCCGCGAGGCGAGTGCGGGCAAGGCGGGCTGGGCACGGCAGGCGGCGATCTATGCCGCGGCGGCGCTCCCGGTTGCAGCCATCGGCGTTTATCTGGCGGTGGGTTCGCCGGAATTGCCCTCACGCCCGTATGCATCGCGGCTCGAGACGCCGGTCGAGCAGGCGACGGCCGCCGACCTCGTGGCGCGCGTGGAAGTCCACCTGCGCGACAACCCGGAAGATGGCCGCGGCTGGGACGTGGTTGCTCCCGTCTATATGCGAATGGGCGAGTATGTGCGTGCCGCCGAGGCATTCCAGCGGGCGGCGCGTCTGCTCGGCGAATCGCCGGAGCGTCTCGCCGGATTTGCGCGCGCCGACATCATGCTGAAAAACGGCGTGGTGAGCGAGCCTGCACGCCAAGCCTATACGCGCCTGCTCAAGCAGCAGCCGGACAACATCGAGCCGAAGGTGTGGCTGGCGATCGCGCAGGAGCAGGACGGCGACGTCGCCGGCGCGGCGCGCCAGTTCGCCGAGCTGCTGCCTGATGCACAGGAGCCGTGGCGACAGTTGATCGACGCGCGGCTGAAAGCGGCGAACGAGAAGCTGGGCAAGGATGCCGTGCCCGTTCCCGAAACCGCCCGAGCGGCGCCGTCGAGCGAGGCGCAGGCAGCAATCGCGGCCATGGATCCGGAGCAGCGCGAAAAGCTGATCGCCGACATGGTCGATGGTCTTGCCGCACGCCTCAAAGCGGACGGCAACGACCTCGCCGGCTGGATGCGGCTGGTGCGCTCGTACGTCGTGCTGGGACGCCGCGACGATGCGACGACGGCACTGGCAAGTGCGCGTGGCCAGTTCAAGGGCGACGACAAATCCCTGTCGGAACTGAACGCAATGGCGACGAGCCTGGGACTGGGCTCATGAGCGCGAGGAAGCAAGCATGACGCGCAAGCAGCGACGGGGCATCCTCATCGGCGTCGGCGTGGGCGTGCTCATGGTCGCCGTGACGCTGGTGCTTTTCGCGCTGCGCGATTCCATCGTGTTCTTCCATACGCCGAGCGACCTGGTCGAAAAGCCGGTCGCAGCGGGACAGCGTTTCCGGCTCGGCGGGCTGGTCGAAGGCGGATCGGTGAGGCGCGGGCAGGGCACCAAAGTGAATTTCGTGGTGACGGATACACTGAAGACTATTCCCGTCACCTACGAAGGCGTGCTGCCGGACCTGTTCCGCGAAGGGCAGGGCGTGGTCGCCGAAGGCAAGCTGACGCCCGAAGGCATGTTCATTGCTGACAGCGTGCTCGCCAAGCACGATGAGAATTACATGCCGCCGGAGGTGGCCAAGGCGCTGGAAGCCAAGGGCGTGAAGCTCGGCGAAGGCGCGCAGCATCCTGAGGGAGCGACGCAGTGACCGGCTTCGTCGCCATCCCCCTGAGGAGCGGTTTTGCAGGGAAACTGACCTGCAAGGGGAGCGAACATGGTCGTTGAGCTGGGACACTTCGCGCTGGTTCTGGCGCTGCTCGTCGGCATTCTGCAGATGGTGGTGCCGGCCTGGGGCGCGCGAGTGCGCGATGAGCGCCTGATGTCGGTGGCCGAACCCGCGGCGCTGTGCCAGTTCGGCTTGCTGCTGGCCTCGTTCTTGGCGCTGACGATCGCCTACGTTGCTTCGGATTTCTCGGTCATCAACGTCGTCACCAACTCGCATTCGACCAAGCCGCTGATCTATCGCATCTCGGGCGTGTGGGGGAACCACGAAGGCTCGATGCTGCTGTGGGTTCTGATCCTGGCGCTGTTCGGTGCGGCTGTCGCCGTGTTCGGCCGCAACCTGCCGCCGACCTTGAAGGCGAACGTGCTGGCGGTGCAGTCGTCGATTGCCGTGGCGTTCCTGCTGTTCATCCTGCTGACGTCGAACCCGTTCCTGCGCATGGATCCGCCGCCGGCCGACGGCAACGGGCTCAATCCCATCCTGCAGGACCCGGCATTGGCGTTCCATCCGCCGTTCCTCTACGCCGGCTACGTCGGCTTCTCGATCGCCTACTCGTTCGCGATCGCCGCGCTGATCGAAGGCCGGCTGGATGCCGCCTGGGCGCGCTGGGTGCGCCCGTGGACGCTCGGCGCCTGGATGTTCCTCACGCTCGGCATCGCCATGGGATCGTGGTGGGCGTACTACGAACTCGGCTGGGGCGGCTGGTGGTTCTGGGATCCGGTCGAGAACGCGTCCTTCATGCCATGGCTGGCCGGCACGGCGCTGTTGCATTCGGCGCTCGTCATGGAAAAGCGCGATGCGTTGAAGGTGTGGACGGTGCTGCTCGCCATCCTCACGTTCTCGCTGTCGCTCATGGGCGCCTTCCTCGTGCGTTCGGGCGTGCTGACCTCGGTGCACGCGTTCGCCGTCGATCCGCAGCGCGGCGTCTTCATCCTCACCATCATGACGCTGTTTACCGGCGGCGGCCTGGCCCTGTTCGCGTGGCGGGCGCGTGAATTGCGTCAGGGCGGTATCTTCGCGCCGCTGAGCCGCGAGGGCAGTCTCGTGCTCAACAACGTGCTCCTGACGACGGCCTGCGCGACGGTGTTCGTCGGCACGCTGTATCCGTTGGCTCTGGAATCGCTGACCGGCGACAAGATCTCCGTCGGTCCGCCCTACTTCGACTGGACGTTTGGGCCGCTGATGATCCCGCTGCTGCTGGCGCTGCCGTTCGGGCCGCTGCTGGCGTGGAAGCGCGGGGACGTTTACGGCGCGGCGCAGCGCCTGATGTTCGCGGCGATCATGGCGGTGGTGGTGATGGCCATGACCCTGGCCTTCGTGCACAAGGGCCCGTGGCTGGCGCCGTTCGGACTGGCGCTGGGCGTCTACGTTATGGCGGGCGCGCTTTCGGAAATCGTCTGGCGCATCCGGCTCGTCGACGTACCGCTCGGCGAAGCCTGGCGCCGCCTGCGCAATCTGCCTCGCTCGGCGATCGGGACGGCGATGGCGCATTTCGGCGTCGGGCTGATGGTCATCGGGATTGTCGGGACGTCGGCTTACCGCCAGGAGCACATCCTGGTGATGCATCCGGGCGAGCAGACCTCGTTGGCCGGCTATGATCTGACGTTCAAAGGCGTCGCGCCGTCGACGGGACCCAACTACAAGGAAGATGTCGCCGTGTTCGACGTGACGCGCGGGGATGCGCTGATCGCGCGTCTGGAGCCTTCGCGCCGCGTCTATGACGTACCACCTCAGCCGACGAGCGAAGCGGGCATTTATCCCGCGTGGCGCGGCGATCTCTATGTCGTGCTCGGCGATCCGCAGGAGACCGGAAGCGGCTACGCCATCCGCGTCTATTTCAATCCTCTGGTGCGCTTCATCTGGCTCGGCGCCGTCGTGATGTTCATCGCGGGCGGCGTATCGCTGTCTGACCGGCGCCTGCGTGTCGGCGCCCCGGGCCGTGCGCGGCGCGTCGTGGCGGTTCCCGCGGAATGACACTCCGAGCCATACTCCTGGCGCTGGTCGCGGCGATCCTGTCGACTGCGGCACTCGCCGTGCAGCCCGACGAAATCCTCGACGACCCGGCGCTGGAGACGCGCGCCCGGCAGATTTCAGCCGGCCTGCGCTGCCTCGTCTGCCAGAACCAGTCGATCGACGACAGCGATGCACCGCTGGCTCGCGACCTGCGCTTGCTGGTGCGCGAGCGCTTGAAGGCCGGCGACAGCGACGCCCAGGTGATGCAGTTCATCGAGGATCGCTACGGCGAGTTCGTGCTGCTGACCCCGCCGCTGAGTTGGCGCACGCTGCTGCTGTGGCTGGCACCGGTTCTGGCGCTGGCCATCGCGGTGTGGATCTCGGCGCGCGGATGGCGCCGGCGGCGGGAGCTAAGCCAGCCAACTGTTGCCGCCGCGCTGTCCCCGGATGAAGAGAAGAAGTTGCGCGCGATCCTCGCCGATCGCGACGGCGTCCCACCTACCAATTGAATTAACGGCGCGTCTTGCTGCGTTCCCGGCGAGCGATCTCGCCGGTGACGATTGCGCTCTCGCTGGTCAAGGCGTGCAGCACGGTGTGCGTTGCCAGCCCGGTCACCGGCATGGCCGCCGCGCGTTCGAAGCGCTCGGTGGCATCGCGCAGCTGGGGACCGTAGCTGCCATCGCGTGGCCCCTGGTAGTATCCATGCCCGATGAGTTCATCCTGCAGGCGGCGAACGTCTGCGCGGCTGACGAGTGTGTCGGCATCGAGGAAGGCCGCGAAGGACGAGGCGAACGCGTTCGATACGACGCCGGTGTTGGCGACGTCGTCCGACTTGAAGCGGTGCAGCACCTCGCCGTTGAGCATGATCACCTTCGACTGCACGTAAGTTCCAACGTTGATGCCGACGACTTCGGGGCCGTGTGGGCCATCGACGAGCAACGGTGAGCCCGAGGACGCCGCCCCGGTATCGCAGGTGTGCAACAGAAGGTTGCCGGGGTCGGCGAAATCGCGCCGGATCGTCGGCCAGTCGGCGTCGGTGAAATTGCGCCGTACCTCGCATCCGGTGCTGATCATCGGTTGCCATTTGGGCAGGTCGCGATGATAGGCGACGTTGAAGACGCGGCCCTTTTCCGCCAGCTCCATGACTTCCTCGACACGCCGGTCGCTGAGCGTGAATGCGCCGGACTTGCAGGCCGGCTCGTCGAGCCGAACCAGCGCCCAGTCGCGCGTCGCATCGATGGGCGGGCGCACGTTCAGCCGCGTCGATCCGGAGATGATGTTGGCTTCGGGCGCACCGCTGGTGGCCCCGGCGATCTTCACCGACTTGGTTTCGCCATTGAGGCGGAAGCCGAATTCCGTCAGCCGCAAGGGCCGCTCGCCATTGGTGCGATAGAGGCAATGCGAGGCTGTCCCGATGATGTCGGGTGCGAGGCAGAAGGCGGTGCAGATCGAATGCGATCGCGCGTCCGACAGCACCCCCAGTTTGCGCGACGCTGGCCGCATCGACTGGGGCAGCGGCACGCGCTGATCGGCGCCGAATACCGAGACCTTGTGCACAACCGGTGGCACGATTGCCGGGCGGGCTGCCGGCGTGGCCGCCCCGGGGGACGCCAAGCCGGTCCAGACACTGCCGGAAAGCAGCGCGGATATGAACGCGCGGGCTGCCGCCCCGATGCCCCGTTTCGAACCGCCGACCATACGTCCTGTCCCGAATACCGTGATGGTGAACGCTCCCTTTATTACCAAGTGTTAAGGCAATCGAAAGGCTGCCGTAATCCCGATTTCGCTACGGCTCGTAGGGACAGTGAAATTCATGCTTCGCAATTGGAGGTTCGTGCGCATGCAATCCCACCCCAGCTCGCCCGAGGACGTAGCAAAGAGCGGGCCAACGAAAATGAACGGCCGTAATTTGCGGCGTCTGGCCGCCATGGCCGTTATCGGAGCCGGCCTGGCTGGCGTGGCCCTGACCGAGCATTCGGCGCCGGCCGTTGCTCAGTTCAAGCCGGGTACGCCGGCAGAAACCCTTTCGTTCGCCGACATCGTCGAGCGCGTTAAGCCTTCGGTGGTCTCGATCTCGACGACCAACGAGGTGAAGGTCGCCGACCGGCGCGGTCCGGGCGGCCGTCCGTTCGAGGGCATCCCCGGCCTTCCGGACGATCATCCGCTGAACGAGTTCTTCAAGAACATGCCCGGTGGCCAGGGCCCCGGTGGTCCGCTGCAGCAGCGTCCGCGTCAGGCCGCCGGCTCGGGCTTCGTCGTGTCCGACGACGGCTACATCGTCACCAACAACCACGTCGTCGACGGCGCTACCAAGGTGAAGGTGAGCTTCGACGATCAGGAAGAGCTCGACGCCAAGATCGTAGGCACGGACTCGCGTACCGATCTCGCGCTGTTGAAGATCGAGCCGAAGAAGCCACTGCAGGCCCTCAATTTCGCCTCGCGCCAGCCGCGCGTCGGTGAGTGGGTGCTCGCTGTCGGTAACCCCTTTGGTCTCGGTGGCACGGTGACGGCAGGTATCGTCTCGGCGCTGGCCCGTAACATCGGCGGTCCGTACGACTACATGCAGATCGACGCCGCCGTGAACCACGGCAACTCCGGTGGCCCGACCTTCAACCTCGCCGGTGAGGTGATCGGCGTGAACACCGCGATCTACAGCCCGACCGGCGGCAACGTCGGCATCGCCTTCGCCGTCCCGTCGGACACCGTGAAGAGCGTGGTCGAGCAGCTGCAGAACAAGGGCGCGGTGAGCCGCGGCTGGCTGGGCGTGAAGATCCAGAACATCGACAAGGATCTTGCCGGCAGCCTGGGTCTGAAGGAGCCGAAGGGCGCCATCATCAGCGAAGTCATGTCGGATGGTCCGGCCGCTGCTGCCGGTCTGAAGGTCGAGGACGCAATTCTTGCCGTCGGCGACAAGCAGATCGATGACAGCCGCGACCTGGCTCGCACCATTGCCGACCTGCCGGCCAAGTCGACGGTCGACGTGAAGGTGTGGCGCGACCGTACCGAGAAGAACATCAAGGTTGCTCTCGGTACCTATCCGAACCAGGGCGAAGCTGAGGAAACCCCTGCCGAGCCGGAGGAGCCGAAGGATCTCTCTGGCAACATCGACCTGAAGCAGCTTGGCATGTCGGTAAAGCCCGGCACCGGTAAGGACGGTGTGGTGGTCTCTGAGGTCGATCCGAACTCGGATGCAGCCCTCAAGGGCATCAAGGAAGGCGATCAAATTCTTCGCGCCG
>JAESGM010001091.1_pt1 | contig 10372 bp, 7 predicted proteins | sample 9269721 | NCBI WGS metagenome assembly JAESGM01 (sample SAMN15720920, study PRJNA650825) | algae metagenome | isolation source: Komarekiella atlantica HA4396-MV6 and co-occurring heterotrophs from... | place: USA: Theobald House, Kauai, HI | collected 2009-07-29 | reverse complement strand
AGAGCGCCGATGCGCCAGAGCGAGACGCCGCCGGACTCCAGCTCCACTCCCGCCAGCATGCCGCCGCCGCGCCGCTCCAGCGAGGCGGCGTTGCCGTCGCCGTCGCTGCGTCCCGCGGTCCCGATCGCCTCGCCCCACAGCGTGACGTGGCTGCTCTCGATGCGCGGCGCGGGCAGCGCGACGCCACCCTTGCGGCCGGGCGGGTCGGCGCTGAAGGCGCCCTGCATTGAGCCCAGCGACGCGGTCGTCTCGAAGGGCGCGCGCAGGCGGTTCAGCATCGCCTCGCGCACGAGATGGCTGGTCTCGATCGCGACCGAGAGCGCTTGCGCATGCGCCTCGCCCGAGAGCGCGTCGAAGCCGGCCCGCGCCTCGGCGACGGTCGAGGAGATCAGCGCGTCAAATATCCGGTTGCCCGCGCCGAGCCTCTCGGCCACACCGCCGACGCCGGTCTGGTTGCGGGTGATCGCGACGAACCGGGTCGCCCCGGTCGATGCAGTGAAGGCGACATCGTTGCGCGCCAGCGTCAGAACGACGTCGTTGGCGCTGTAGGTCAGCGTCGGCGTCAGGAAGGCGAGGTTGCTGGTCAGGCTGGAGAAGGTCCCGCCGACGCCGCCCTGCGCGCTCAGGATGACATAGCGCGTGGACAGCGCGTAATCGCCCTGCTCTGCGAGCACCTGCACGAGGCCGCCGGTCAGCATCGCCGTTCCGGTCGCCTCGATGCGGTCGGCCTGCCCTGTCGCATCGGCCTCCACCCGGTAGGTGGAGCCAGGGCCGAAGGCGACGTTCCCTGCGACGCTGAGCGTGCCGATCGAGTTGCCGGGCGCCACCGCGCCTGCGACGGCGCTGATGCCGCCGACCGTGCCCGAACCGCCGAGCGTGCCGCCGTTGAGCGTCACGATGGAGCCGGCGAGCGAGCCGTTGACGACGAGCATGCCGCCGTTGAGGCTGGTCGCGCCGGTGAAGGAACTCGTCCCCGTCAGGGTGAGCGCACCCGAGCCGGTCTTGACCAGCCCGCCGGTTCCCGAGATCGCACCCGAAAAGGTCGTCGAGCCGTTGTTGCTCCCCGTGGTCAGCGTCGCCGCGCCGATGGCGGCCGCGCCCCCGCCGGCCAGCGAGCCGATGTTCTGGTTGAAGCCGTTCAGCGAAAGCGTCGCGCCGGCCGCCACGGTGAAGGCCGAATTCGGCGAGAACGCGCCGGCGGCGGCGGCCCGCAGCGTGCCGCCGGTGACGCTGGTCGCGCCGGAATAGCTGTTGACGCCCGACAGAACGGCTGTCCCCGGCCCGGCCTTGGAGAAGCCGCCCGCCCCCGTCAGCGCCGTGCCAAGCGTGAAGGCGAAGGCTGCATCGGCGATATCGAGCCCGCCGCCGCCATTGCCGAAGGTGATGGTCCGCGCCGTCGCGAAGCTCGTGCCCGTGATCCGCAGCACGCCGCCATTGAAGGTCAGCCCGCCCGAGGCCGCGCCGAGATTGGCGTCGCGCGAGACGCTGAGCGTGCCGCCGCTGAGGGTCGTCCCGCCCGAATAGGTGTTGGTCCCGGTCAGGATGGTCGTGCCCGAACCCATCTGCACGACCTGGCCGGCCGATCCGAGCGTCGACGGATCATTCGCGATCACGCCCGAGAATGTGTAGATATCCGAGCGGTTGAAGGCGAGCGTGCCGGCATTGGCGACGTTGTTGAGGATCGAACCCGACGCCCCGCCATTGCCGAGCTGCAGCACGGTGCAGTTGCAGATCGTGGTGCCGCCGTCATAGCTGTTCGCGCCTGCCAGAACCACGGTTCCGGTTCCGGTCGTGCCCGGCCTGGTCGTGACGAGAACGTTCGCGTTGTTCGTCCCGCTGATCACGCCCGAGAAGGTCGTCGTCGCACCGCCATCCACCGTCAGCGACAGACCCGGCGACTCGACCGTCCCGCCGGGAATCCTGACCTCGCCTGACCCTGAAAGATTGCGGATCGTCGGCGAGCTCGCATCCCTCAGATCGAGGATCGCGCCTGCATCGACCCGGGTCGATCCGCTCCGCAGCGCGGTTCCGAAGTCCGTCCGGCCCGCGAGCGTGCCGCCGGCGACGACGATCGTCGCGGAGGCGTCGATCGTCACGCTCGCGTTGCCGACAAAGGCGGTGCCCGCCACCCCCGCGACGCCGAAGATCGCGGTCGCGCCCGCGCCGACCGCGAGGCTGGTCCCGATCTGCGCGAGTTGGCCCGAGGCCGCCGAGAAGACGCTGCTCGTGCCGGCGGTGAAGACGACGTCCTGCGCGTAGGTGCCGGTGACATCGGTGCGAAGCGCGCCGCCCGACAGCCTGAGCGTACCCGAACCCAGCGCGCTGACGTTGCCGCCTGTCAGGCGGCTGGCGACAAGCAGCCCGGCGGTGATCGTCGTATCGCCGCCATAGGTGTTCTCACCCGACAGGGTCAGCGCGCCGGCGCCCGTTTTGGTGATGCCGAAGAGATTGCCACCATCTGAGATCACGCCGCTCTGCGTCGCCGAGCCTGTCGCGACGAGAAACTGCGTAATGGCGGTCAGGACGCGCAGCGTCGCGTCATTGTCGCCGTCGTTATAGACGATCTGCGCGCGCAGCGGCGCGGCCGAACTCAATATCGTGCCGGCAAGCAGCACGCCGAGAACGCGGCACCGGCGCACCGCAAAACCCTGTCGAACGCCGTATCCCACGCGAAACCAGCCCCCAGCCCGGCCGGGACACTACGCCAGCGCAGGGGCCAGGCGAATGGATGGAGGTTCACATGTGCGGACCCTCGTTCCTGCCGCCATTCCGGCGCGGATAGGAGCCCGGACCGCCAAATTCACTCCGCCTCTCCAGCAAATCGCCGTTTCAGCCTGGGCAGCGCGAAATCGGCGAAGGCGCGCACCTTGGCGACCGAAAGCCGCCCCTCCGGCGCGACCAGATGCACCGGCAGCGGCGCGGGCGCTGCATCCTCCAGCAGCAGCACGAGCCGGCCGTCGCCGACCTCCTGCTCGATCTGGTAGGACAGCACGCGGGCGATCGCATGCCCGTCCAGCGCCGAGCCGATCGCGGCCTCGATCGTGTTGACGGCAAGCCGGGTTCCGATCCGCACCGACCGCGGCCGCCCGCCTTCGCCCGCCGGCGGAAAGCTCCAGACCTCGCCCGACATCGCCTCGGTCAGCGCGATGCAGTCATGACCGGCGAGATCGGCCGGCTCGCGCGGCGCGCCCCGGCGGGCGAGATAGGCCGGCGCGGCGCAGACGACGCGGCGCACCGCCCCGACCCGCAGCGCCACCAGCCTGGAATCCGGCAGATGCGCGATCCTGAGCGCGAGGTCGACGCCCTCGTCGATCAGATTGACGACGCGGTCGACCAGCAGCAGCCGGACCTGCACCGCCGGTTGGGTCGCGAGGAACTCGTCCACGATCGGCCGCAGGATGCGCCCGCCGGCGACAACCGGCGCGGTGACGGTGAGCAGGCCGCGCGGGGCGGTGCGCGCTCCGGCTGCCTGCAGGTCGGCCTCCTCCAGATCGGTCAGGACGCGCCGGCAGGCCAGGGCATAATGTTCGCCGGCCTCGGTCAGCCGCATCGCCCGGGTCGTGCGGTCGAGCAGGCGCGCGCCGACATGGGTCTCCAGCGCCGCGACCGCCCGCGTCACCGCCGCCGGCGAGCGCCCGAGCCGGCGTCCGGCGGCGGCGAGAGAGCCCTCGTCGAGCACGGAGACGAAGATGCGCATGGCCTCGAAGCGATCCATCGCCGTTCCGTTTTTAGGAAGGAAGAGTTCCATACGCTAGCTATTATTTCGATCTGTGGAAATCCCCAGTTTGAGGACCGGGACGCGGCACGCTGTCGTCGCGGCATCCCCGTCCGTGATCGAAAGGGATTTCACCATGACCGCCTTCGACCTGAACCGCCGTCACGCGCTGGCCGTTCTTCCCGCTTTGGCCGCCGGCCTCGCCTTGCCCGCGACGCTGGCGGCGCAGTCCAGCCCGGCTTCGGACAGCGCCGTCACCCGCCACAGGACCATCGGGATCGACGGACTCGACATCTTCTATCGCGAGGCCGGCCCGGCCGACGCGCCCGTGCTCCTGCTGCTGCACGGCTTTCCGACCTCCTCGCGCATGTTCCGCAAGCTGATCCCGGCTTTGGCCGACCGCTACCGCCTGATCGCGCCCGACTATCCGGGCTTCGGCCACAGCGCCGCGCCGGCGCGCAAGGATTTCACCTACAGTTTCGCGAACTATACCGAGATCGTCGACAAGCTGCTTGGCCGCCTCGGCGTCACCCGCTTTGCGATGTATGTTCAGGATTACGGCGCTCCCGTCGGCTTCCGCCTGGCGCTGAAGCGGCCCGAGCGCGTCAGCGCGCTGATCGTCCAGAACGGCAACGCCTATGAGGAGGGGCTGCGCGAGTTCTGGGTTCCGCTGAAGACCTACTGGGCGCGGCCGAGCACGGAGAACCGCCAGGCGCTGCGCGGCGGGCTGACGCTGGAGGCGACACGCGCGCAATATGTCGAGGGCGTCGCCGATCCCGCCCGCATCGACCCCGACAACTGGCTGATCGACCACGCTCTGCTGGCGCGGCCGGGGCTGGACGAGGTCTATCTCGACCTGTTTCGCGACTATGGCGCGAATGTCGCGCTCTATCCGCAGTTCCAGGCGTTCTTCCGCGCCCGCAAGCCGCCGACCCTGATCGCCTGGGGCAGGAACGACTTCATCTTCCCGCCGCAGGGCGCGCATCCCTATCTGCGCGACATCCCCGAGGCCGAGCTGCACCTGCTCGACTCCGGTCACTTCGCGCTGGAGGACAAGGGCGAGGAGATCGCGGCGCTGATGCGCGATTTCCTCGGGCGTAAGCTGGCGCGGGGCTGAGCCGCCGCTCAGACGATGCCGTTGCGCAGCTCCGTTTCGCCGCGCGCCAGCCGGTCGAGATTCTCGACCAGCAGATCGACGACGTTCGTCTCATAGGCCCGCGTCTCGCCGGCGCTGTGGGGCGTCACGATCACCTGCGGCATCGTCCAGAGTTTTGAGGCCGCCGGCAGCGGCTCCTCGACCGTAACGTCGAGACCCGCGCCGGCAATGCGGTTCTCCGACAGTGCCGCGATCAGCGCAGGCTCGTCGCAGACCTTGCCGCGCGCGACATTGACCAGCAGCGCCGTGGGCTTCATCGCGGCCAGCGCCGCGACCCCGATCAGCCCTTCCGTCTCGGGCGTCAGCGGGCAGGTCAGCGCGACGATGTCGGCGCTCGCAAGCGCCTGATGGAGCCTGTCGGGATGGACGATCTCGTCGATGCCGGCGACAGGGCCGGGCTGGCGGCGCACGCCGACGATCCGCAGATCGAAGGCCAACGCCAGCTTCGCCAGCCTTTGGCCGATGCGCCCGAGCCCGACGATGACGAGCGTCTTGCCGCCGAGCTCGTCCTCTCTGGCGTTGCGGTCGCCGATCATCGGTCGCCAGTGCTTTGCGGTCTGGTTGTCGCGGGCGAGATGGATCTGGCGGGTCAGCGACAGGATCAGCGCCATGGCGTGCTCGGCGACCGCGCGCTCATTGGCCCCCTGCGCGCTGGCAAGCCTTATGCCGGCCTGAGCCAGCGCGGCCTTGTCGTACTGGTCGGTGCCGGCGCTGACCGACTGGATGAAGCGCAGGCGCGGCGACATCCCGATCAGCTCGTTGCGCCAGAGCCCGGACAGCACCAGCACGTCGGCCTCGGCCGCGCGGGCCTTGAGCTCGTCGAGGCTGCGCGCCTCGAAACTTTTCGCGGGGCGGCCACGCGACAAAAACTCGGCCTGCAACTGGTAGGCGGCATGGGCGAAGCCGATGGTCAGTTCGGATTCAGGCGGCAGGCTCGGCATGGTCGGGGATCCTCGAAGGCTCGGTGGCTACGACGTTAGAGATTACTGATTTCGCATGGAAACACGTCCCGTCATCCCGGGCTTGCCCCGGGATCCATCGTAAGGCGCGGCGATGCCCTAGGATGGATCCCGGAACTGCGCGGCGGAGCCTGTCCTCGGGCCTGCCAAAGGCAGGACCCGGGGGCTGCTTGTCCGGGATGACGCGGCATTTTCGGAAGAAACGGAAAAGGACGCCAGCGCCTCTTCAAGCCGCAGCCATTCTGCCTCCTCGCCCGGCAATCCCAAGCGCAGCCAGCGCATGTCGTAGCGGAAGCGCCGGACATAGACGCCGTGACGGCCGAGATGGGCGAACAGCGCGGCGGCGTGCGGCGTCTCCAGCAGGCGAAATAGCGACGTGCCGCCGACGATTGCGCCATGAGCCGCGAGCATCCCGTCGAGCCGCGTGGCGGCGACGCGCGCGGATGCCTCAGCCTGCTCGAGCCAGCACGCATCGCCGAGCGCAGCCGCGGCAACGACGAGCGCCGGCCCGGCGACCGCCCAAGGCCCAAGCGCCGAGCGCAACGCGGCGATCATATCGCGCTCGCCGACCGCAAAGCCCACGCGCAGCCCCGCCAACCCATAGCTCTTGCCGAAGGAGCGCAGCACCAGCGCGCCCGGCGGCAACTGAGGGATCAGGCTCGCATCCGGGGAAAAGTCGCAGAAGGCCTCGTCGACGACCAGCAGGCCGCCGCGCACCCGGCATCGTTCGGCCAGCTCAGCCAGCTGCTCGCGCGGCACCATCCGGCCATCGGGGTTGTTGGGATTGACCACGACCAGCGTCGCCGCATCGCCGACTGCGTCCAGCGAGGCGATCTCGGCGACCGCGTGCCCGCCCTTGCGCCAGGCCAGCGCATGCTCGGCATAGGTCGGCCCCGGCACGGCGACCGGCCCTTTGCCGGCAAGCCGGGGCAGCAGCTCGATCAGGATCTGCGTGCCCGGCGCGGCGACGATCTCCGCGCGCTCCGGCACGCGATAGGCCGTTCGCGCGGCCTGCAGCAGCACCGCCTCCTCCGCCGCGCCGGGCAGCCGCCGCCACAGGCTTAACGGCAGCGGCGGAAGCGGATAGGGATGCGGGTTGATGCCCGTGGAAAGATCGATCCAGGGCTCGGGCGCATCGGGAAACAGCGCCCGGGCCTGCGCGAGATCGCCGCCATGCCAGATCTCGTCCTCAGCCACCAAAGCCTCCATCCGACAACGCCGCTCCGCAAGCCCGCATGAACCTCTCCGACACCCTGCCCTTGGCCCTGGCCGCCCTCGCGATCGAGGCCGCGTTCGGCTATCCCCAGGGCTTGTATGCGCGGATCGGCCATCCCGTCACCTGGCTTGGCGCGCTGATCGCCACGCTCGACCGGACGCTGAACCGCGAGAGCGATTCCGCCACGCGGCGCAAGGCGGCCGGTATCGCCGCGCTCCTGATCCTGCTCGCCGTCACGCTCGTCGCGACGCTCGTCCTCGTCAGGCTCTGCGGCCTGCTCGGCCCGCTCGCTCTGATGCCGCTGGCGCTGCTGGCATCGAGCCTCATCGCCCAGCGCAGCCTGCACGAGCATGTCGCGCGCGTCGCCGAAGGTCTCGAACGGGGCCTGCCCGAAGGCCGGGCCGCCGTCTCGATGATCGTCGGGCGCGATCCCGAAAGCCTCGACGAGGCCGGCGTCGCCCGCGCCGCGATCGAGAGTCTGGCGGAGAATTTTTCCGACGGCGTCGTCGCGCCGGCCTTTTGGCTGGCGGTCGTCGGGCTGCCGGGCATCGCGCTCTACAAGGCGGTCAACACCGCCGATTCGATGATCGGCCACAAGACGCCGCGCCATCTCGCCTTCGGCTGGGCCGCCGCCCGGCTCGACGACCTCGTCAGCCTGCCCGCCTCGCGGCTGACGGCGCTACTGCTGGTCGCATCGGCCGCCACCATCCCCGACGCCGACCCGGCCAGCGCCTGGCGCACTGTGCGCCGCGACGCCGGTCGCCACCGCTCGCCCAATGCCGGCTGGCCGGAGGCCGCGATGGCAGGCGCGCTCGGCCTGAGGCTGGCTGGGCCGCGCATCTATGGCGCGGTCAGGGTCGAGGATGGCTGGATGGGCGACGGCCGGGCGCAAGCGAACGCAGCCGACATCCGCCGGGCGCTCGGGCTCTATCGCCGCGCCTGCCTTCTGCTCTGGGGGCTGGCGGCATTGGGGACGCTGGCCGCGCTCGCCTGACGCCGCGCCATGCATTTCCGGCGCTGCCGGGTTGCGGTCCCGGCGCTCGATCTGGCGACGATCTTGCTGGCGCTGCCGCCTCGGCGCGGCGATGATCGCCCCGCCAGCACAGCCACGGAGGCGCCGCCTTGAGCTACGACCGCGACCTGATCGGCTATGGCGCCAACCCGCCCGATCCCAGATGGCCGGGCGGCGCCCGCATCGCGATCAACTTCGTGATGAATTACGAGGAGGGCTCCGAGCCCTCGATGCAGGACGGCGAGGGCTACACCGAGACCGCGCTGACCGAATCGAGCAGCCTCAACATGCCGGTGGAGGGGCGCAACCTCGCCGGCGAGGGCATGTTCGCCTATGGCAGCCGGGTCGGCTTCTGGCGGCTGATGCGGCTCTTTCAGGAGCGCGGGCTGCCGCTGACCGTGTTCGGCTGCGCGCTGGCGATCGAACGCAACCCGGAAGCGGCCGCCGCGATCAGGGCGTCGGGCTTCGACGTCTGCTGCCATGGCTGGCGCTGGATCAAGCATTACGAGCTGGAGGAGGCCGAAGAGCGCGAGCACATCCGCAAGGCCGTCGCCTCGCTGCGGGAGACGGTCGGGGCGCGCCCGCTCGGCTGGTATTGCCGCTATGGGCCGAGCGTCAATACGCGCAAACTCGTGGTCGAGGAGGGCGGCTTCCTCTACGATTCCGACGCCTATGACGACGAACTGCCCTACTGGAAGGTGGTCTCCGGCAAGCCCCACCTCGTCGTGCCCTATTCGCTGGTCAACAACGACGGCAAGTTCGGCACGGGCTTCTTCTCGACCTCGGCCGATTATTTCGACTGGCACAAGGACGCCTTCGACATGCTCTATGCCGAGGGCGCCACGCAGCCCAGGATGATGTCGGTCGGGCTGCATATGCGCCTGATCGGCCATCCCGCCCGCGCCGCGGGTCTCGCCCGCTTCCTCGACTATGTCCAGAAGCACGAGAACGTCTGGGTTACGGGCCGGCTCGACATCGCGCGGCACTGGGCGAAGACGCATCCGTTTGCCGGAACGTGAGCCTCGACGCAGAACCCCTCTCCCGTTTGGGAGAGGGGCAGGGGTGAGGGCCGGACGGCGCAGGATGGAGCATCTCGGCTTCGCATCGCTTCGCTGGTCACACGTCCATCACCTCACCCCTGCCCCTCTCCTTACAGGAGAGGGGTTCCCCGCGCCCTTCCACACTCCTCCGCAGGAACTCGACATGCCCACCCCCGATCTCATCGTCGCGCTCGGCGACACGCGCTACCGGGTCGAGCGTCCCTTCGGCTCATGGCCACAGAACAGCGGCTTCGTCACCGATGTGACGGTCGATCCGCGCGGGCACATCTTCGTCATGCTCCGCCACGATCCGCTGGTGCATCCGAGCGACCCGCGCGTGATCGAACTCGCGCCCGACGGCGGCTATCTCGGCGGCTGGGGCGGCGACCTCATCGCGGATTCGCACATGCTGACCGCCGATGCGGCTGGCCGCATCCTCTGCGTCGACCGGGACATGCACGAGATCGTCATCTGCTCGGCCTCGGGCGAACGTCTCGGCGCGCTCGGCCAGCGCGGCGAGCCGCTTTCGCCCTTCAACCACCCGACCGACGTGCATGTCTCGTCCTGGGGCGACATCTACGTCTCCGATGGCTATGCCGCGAGCCGCGTCCACCGTTTTTCGGCCCATGGCGTGCATCTCCAGAGCTGGGGCGAGCACGGTTCGGGCGACGGCCAGTTCGGCTGGCCGCACGCGATCTGGACCCATGCCGACGGCCGGGTCTGCGTCGTCGACCGGACTCAAGATCGCGTGCAGGTCTTCGACAATCTGGGCGGCCATCTCGCCACGTGGACGCATTTTTATCAGCCGGTCGGGATCTGGGGCGACGAGGAGGGCAACACCTATGTCACCGACATGGTGCCGAGCCTGCAGAAGATCGGCCCCGGCGGCGAAAAGCTCGGCCGCTGCCGGCCGATGCTGAACGGCGCGCACGGCATCTTCGGCACGCCGGAGGGGGATATCCTGCTGGCGGAGGGCAATCCGAGCCGGATCACGCGGCTGGTGCGGCTGACGTGATGAGGAGCCAACGGCAATCGGGCAGGCGCGGGGAACCCCTCTCCCGAAGGGAGAGGGGCAGGGGTGAGGGGTCGGACGTTCAACACTGCTGCCGTGACCTCACCGCGGCCCAGCTAGCCAAACGACGCTCCGCTGGTCCAACGTCCTTCACCTTGTAACTCTCATCTCGCCTCATCTGCTATACCAGCGGTTGCGGTGGCAGGCGGAGGACCGAAGCGCCTCAGGGACGCCAAGCCCGTGGGTGAGCCTGGGTCTTCGC
>JAESGM010001090.1_pt1 | contig 10374 bp, 6 predicted proteins | sample 9269721 | NCBI WGS metagenome assembly JAESGM01 (sample SAMN15720920, study PRJNA650825) | algae metagenome | isolation source: Komarekiella atlantica HA4396-MV6 and co-occurring heterotrophs from... | place: USA: Theobald House, Kauai, HI | collected 2009-07-29 | reverse complement strand
TCGAACACTGGGGCGTGCCGTTCTCGCGCACCGAAGAGGGCAAGATCTACCAGCGCCCGTTCGGCGGCATGACCACGCATTTCGGCAAGGGCACGGCGCAGCGCACCTGCGCCGCCGCCGACCGCACCGGCCACGCCATCCTGCACACGCTCTATGCGCAGTCGCTGCGCTATTCCGCCGAGTTCTTCATCGAGTATTTCGCCATCGACCTGATCATGGACCAGGAAGGCCGCTGCTGCGGCGTCGTTGCTCTGAAGCTCGATGACGGCACCATCCATCGCTTCCGCGCCAACATGGTCGTGCTGGCAACCGGCGGCTATGGCCGCGCCTATTTCTCCGCGACCTCCGCGCATACCTGCACCGGCGACGGCAACGCGATGGTGCTGCGCGCGGGCCTGCCGCTGCAGGACATGGAGTTCGTGCAGTTCCACCCGACCGGCATCTACGGCGCCGGCTGCCTGATCACCGAAGGCGCGCGCGGCGAAGGCGGCTATCTGGTCAATTCCGAAGGCGAGCGCTTCATGGAGCGTTATGCGCCTTCAGCCAAGGACCTCGCCTCGCGTGACGTCGTCTCGCGCTCGATGACGGTGGAGATCCGCGAAGGCCGCGGCGTCGGCAAGAACAAGGATCACATCTACCTGCATCTCGACCATCTCGCGCCGGAAGTGCTGGCCGAGCGGCTGCCGGGCATTTCGGAATCGGCGCATATCTTTGCCGGCGTCGACCTGACCAAGGAGCCGATCCCGGTGCTTCCGACCGTGCACTACAACATGGGCGGCATCGCCACGAATTTTCACGGCGAGGTGCTGACCAAGAAGAGCGGCGATCCGGACGCCGTCGTGCCGGGCCTGATGGCGATCGGCGAGGCGGCCTGCGTATCGGTGCATGGCGCCAATCGTCTTGGCTCCAATTCGCTGATCGACCTTGTGGTGTTCGGCCGCGCCGCGGCGCTGCGTTGCGCCGAAACGGTGGAAGCCAGCGGCAAGCACGCGGAATTGCCGAAAGACTCGGCCGAACTTGCGCTGTCCCGCCTCGATCGCTTCCGCCATGCCTCCGGCAGCCAGCCAACCGCCCAGCTGCGGCTGAAGATGCAGAAGGTGATGCAGAACAATTGCGCGGTGTTCCGCACCGGCGAGACACTGGAGGAAGGCCACAAGCTGATCCATCAGGTGTTCGACGAAATGCCGGAGGTCCGCGTCACCGACCGCTCGCTGATCTGGAATTCCGATCTCGTGGAGACGCTTGAGCTCGACAACCTGATCGCGCAGGCAGTCGTGACCATGGACTCGGCGAACAACCGGACCGAAAGCCGCGGCTCGCATGCGCGGGAGGATTTCCCCGACCGCGACGACAAGAACTGGATGAAGCACACGCTCGCCTGGCTCGATCCCAAGACCGGCAAGGTCATGATCGACTACCGCCCGGTGCATGCCTACACGCTGACAAACGACATCGCCTATATCGAGCCGAAGGCACGGGTTTACTGATTATGGTCGAAATCACGCTTCCGAAGAATTCCCGCGTCACCGAAGGCAAGACCTGGCCGCATGCGCCGGGCGCGAAGAACGAGCGCGAATTCCGCATCTATCGCTGGAATCCCGACGACGGCGCCAATCCGCGCGTCGACACTTACTTTGTCGACCTCGACGATTGCGGCCCGATGGTCCTCGACGCGCTGATCTGGATCAAATCCAAGATCGACCCGACGCTCACCTTCCGCCGCTCCTGCCGCGAAGGCGTGTGCGGTTCCTGCTCGATGAATATTGACGGCACCAACACGCTCGCCTGCACCCGCGGCATGGGCGAGATCAAGGGCAATGTGCGCATCTATCCGCTGCCGCACATGCCGGTGCTCAAGGACCTCGTGCCCGACCTCACCAATTTCTACGCGCAATATGCGGCGATCGAGCCCTGGCTGAAAACCGACACGCCGGTGCCGCAGAAGGAATGGAAGCAGAGCAAGCAGGATCGCGAGAAGCTCGACGGTCTCTACGAATGCATCCTCTGTGCCTGCTGCACCACCTCATGCCCGAGCTATTGGTGGAACGGCGACCGCTACATGGGGCCGGCGGCGCTGTTGCAGGCCAATCGCTGGATCGTTGATTCGCGCGACGAGAAAACCGGCGAGCGGCTGGATTTCCTGGAAGACCCGTTCCGGCTGTATCGCTGCCACACCATCATGAATTGTTCGAAGGCCTGCCCCAAGGGCCTCAATCCCGCCAAGGCGATTGCCGAGATCAAGAAGGCGATGGTCGAGCGGCAGGTGTGATGTGGTGTCGCCCCCGCACAAGCGGGGGCCTATAACCACCGTCTCGAGGTATGGGTCCCCGCTTTCGCGGGGATGACCGGAGAGACACCATGATCGACCACATCGGCTTTCCCGTCTCCGATTACGAACGCTCAAAAGCCTTCTATGAAAAGGCGCTGGCGCCGCTTGGCTACACACTGATCATGGAAGTGGAGCAGGAAACCGAGAAGGGATTCCCCGCCGCCGGTTTCGGCATCGGCGGCAAGCCGGATTTCTGGATCGGCGGCGAAGGCGGCCTGGAGCGCGCGTTGCATGTGGCAATCCTGGCGAAGGACCGCGCGAGCGTCGATGCATTTCATGTGGCCGCGCTGGCGGCCGGCGGCAAGGACAACGGCGCCCCCGGATTGCGGCCGCATTACGATCCGAATTATTACGGCGCCTTCGTGCTCGATCCGGACGGGCACAACATCGAAGCGGTCTGTCACGCCCCGGCGTGAATTGGATCGCGCATACCCGACGGAACCATTGCGCGTCTGTCTTGTTATTTTGTCCGGGCAAGGGACCACACATGCCGCAGCGCGCTGCAACCCGGCGATGAATGTCCGTTAAACAGCGCGCCGCAGATCGGCCATCGTCGCGACAAATCCGCGCCTTTGCGATCTGCACGTTGTCTCTCGCCAGCACTTTCTTCAATCAAACGACGGAAACACATGACGACGCTGAAACGCCTGCTGCTTGCCACCACGATCCTGACTGCCGCCGGCACCGCGAGCTGGACTGCGAACGCAGCACCGCAGGGTGACGGTCGCATCATTCTGGCGCAGCAGCCCGCGCCGGACGCCGAGAAGAAGCCGGACGGCAAGCCGCCGGCAAAACCCGGCCCGGCCGCCAAGCCTGCGCCAGCACCGGCGCAGCCGCAGCGTCCGGCGGCTCCGTCGCGGCCGACACCGCCGGCGGCACAGCAGGCCCCTGCTCCCGGCGCCGCGCAGCCGCGCCGGCCGGATCAACCGCCACCGCCTGCTGCCCGCCAGCCGCAGCCCCCGGCCGCGCAGACCGCCCCTCAACCTGGCCAGCGCCGGCAGCCCCCAAGCCAGCCGCAGGCGGCGCCGCCCCAAACCGCGCCGTCGCAGGCTGCGCCCGCTCAGACATCGCCACAGCAGGATCAGCGGCGCGATCGCGGGCCGCGTCCGGGAGAGCGCACGCCGCCCCCTTCGCGCGCACCGCAGGCCCAGCCTCAGCAACCGGCAGCGCCGACAGCGCCCCCGCCTGCCGCACAGACACCTGCCCAGCGGCCGGCCGTGCAGACCCGGCCGCAAGCGCCCGCCGTCGCTCCCGTGCCGCCTCCGGTTTCGACCGAGCAGCGGCGCGCACCGGACGCTCCCCCGCCTCCGCCCGCAGCCGCTGCTCCACAGCAGCAACCCGCGACACAAGTCGCGCCGCAGACACAGCCGCCCGCAGCGCAGCCGCGGCGCATCGAGGATGTGCGCGAGCAGCGCCGCGAGGAGCGCCGTGACGGCCGGACCATCATCCGCGAGGGCGATCGCACTATCATTCGCGAAGGCGATCGCACCATCATCCGCCGTGACGAAGCAGATCGTTTCCGCGGACGCGGCGGTCGCGATCGCGATGTGCGCGTGGAACGCCGCGGCAATGAGAATTTCACCATCGCGGTGCGTCCGGGCGGCATTCAGATTGTGACGGTCACCGACGAGGACGGCCGTCTGGTCCGGCGTTACCGCCGCGATGCCGGCGGCCGCGAGGTCATCATCATCGACAATCGCCCGCGCGGGCCGCGCCGTGCCAGCGGCTTCTTTGTCCAGTTGCCGCCGCCTGTGATCCGTATTCCGCGCGAGCGCTACATCGTCGAGGCAGACCACGCCGATCCTGCGATGATCTACGACACGCTGATGGCGCCGCCGGTCGAGACCATCGAGCAAGGCTACACGCTCGACGAAATCCGCTACAGCGCGCCTTTGCGCGACCGCATGCGTCGCATCGATATCGACACGATCACCTTCGACACCGGCTCGTGGGAGGTGACCGCCGATCAGGCCGACCGGCTGGCGCCCATTGCGGACGGGATGCGGCGCGTGATCGAACGCAATCCGAACGAGGTGTTCATGGTCGAGGGATACACCGACGCTGTAGGCTCGGACATCGACAATCTGTCATTGTCGGACCGCCGCGCGGAATCGGTCGCCAATCTTCTCTCCGAGCAGTTCGGCATCCCGCCGGAGAACCTGACCACGCAGGGCTATGGCGAGCAATATCTGAAGATTCCCACCGAGGGTCCCGAGCGCCAGAACCGGCGCGTCTCGGTCCGACGCGTCACGCCGTTGCTGGCCGGTCAGGAGGGCGGTCCGGTGCCACAATAGCTCCTGCGGCGGAGGATTGACGAAATGCGAAGCCATCGCGGCGGCAGCCGCGATGGCTTTTCTCATGAAGCGGGCGGCCATTCCACGGTTGCGAATCTGTAGTTTTTCCACCCACGCTTGATTCGCCGCTGGTGTCCGGGCACTCTTCCGTGCGGGGAGAGCTGTCGTGGGCTGGCGTACTCGCGTCGTCGGGTGCCTTGTTATCGTGTCGTGCGCCGCATGCGCAGGACCGGCCACTACGATTCCGGATGTGTCATCCGCCGAACTTGAATCGGAGCGCCGCAAGCAGCAGGTCCTGATCGTCCAGACCTATTACGCGCAGCTCGCGCGGCTGAACAAGGTCGCCTACCGGATTGCGAATGCCGGCCACACCGACTGCAAGCAGGAGCTGACCTACGATCTCGGTTTTGCGACGGTGGCGCCAAACGATCTGCCGCGGCGTTTCAAGCAACTTGCCGTCGAAGCTCTCGGACAGGATGCGGGTACTTCGATTGTCATTTCGGTCGCCGAAGAAAGCCCCGCCGCGAAGGCCGGAATTGTTGCGGGCGACCAGCTTGTCTCGCTCAACGACCAATACGTTCCAAAAACACAGCCCGCCGACTGGATTGCGCTGTTCCTCCTGAAGAACGGCGAGAAACCCGTACAGGTCGAAGTGGAGCGCAATGGAAAAACGCTGACGCGGACGATGCCGGCTGTTGCACGATGCTCCATTCCGATTCTTCTGCAGACCGATGCACAATCAAATGCCTTCACCGATGGAAAGCGGATTGTCGTTCATTCGGGAATGTTGCGGGTCGCGCAAACCGACGACGAGCTTGCAGCCATTGTCGGACATGAACTCGCGCATGTCACGATGGGGCATCTGGAGAAGGGCACACAGAACCAGATTGCAGGCTCCATTGGCGGAGCGCTTGTCGACATCGGCTTTGCCGCGCTTGGCGTGAATACCGGCGGCACATTCATGCGCGGACTAGGCAATGCAGGAGCGATGGTCAACTACACGAATTTCGAGCGCGAAGCGGACTATGTCGGCGCTTACTATGCGGCACGCGCTGGCTACGATCTCTCCGCCTCGGAGCGCATCTGGCGCGCCACGGCATTGGAAGATCCGAAGCAGCTCGTTTACAGCGGCCGCCATCCAACGTCGCCGGAGCGATTCCTGCTGATCCGGAAGACCGCCGAGGAGATCGCCGACAAGAAACGGCGCGATGCTCCCCTGATCCCGGAAGCCAAGCCTGCCGCGACAGCAGCCGCTCTGCCGGAACAGCCAGCCGGCCAATAGCGCCTATTTGAGCGAACCGGTCGTTCCGGTCTGACCCAGCCCCAGCGCCTCGACCATCACGCGGAAGACCTCGGTATTGTCGAGCTGGCCGCGCACCTTCTCGCTGCCGGGACCGGATGCGGTCAGGATCACATCCTCCCCGGAATGCACGCTGGCATTGATGAGCCTGGACAGGTTGCCCAGCCGCAGCATGGCTCCGGGCACGTCCCTGTATTTCTCGTTGGCTTCGAATGTTCCCTTTTCCTTGCCTGCCACCGTCGGAGCGTTCGGCCCGTCCAGTCTGGGCCGGAAGGTCTCATAGTGATCGGGCAGGCTGGCGGAAAACATCGCCAGCCGCCGGCTGACATCCACGCGCGCCGGATAGCCGTCGGCATCGGGTGCCGGATAGTTCGGGAAGCCGGCCTGCGCGTAAACGCGCACGCGCTCGCGCATCGGCACATTCGGCGTCTGGCTCATGTCGTCGTCGATGGTGCCGACGATGCTGACCGGATGATTGTGGTCGGCCAGCACCAGGATCAGCGTGTCGTCGCCGCGCGCCGCCGCCCAGTCGCGCACCAGCCGCACCACATTGTCGAACATGATCGTGTCATAGACAGCACGCTCCATGTCGAGCGCATGCGTGTATTTGTCGATCATGCCGGATTCGACCATGAGGAAGAAGCCGTTCGGATTGCGCGACAGGATTTTCAGCGCGGCTTCGGTTTGTGTCGTCAGGTCGGGCTGATCGGGAAATTTCTTGACGCTGCCGCCCTGCAGGAATTTGCGATCCAGCACGCCATCCATGTTGCCGGTGCTGAACAGACCGAGAAGTTTTGACGTGTCCGCGGCGTTTGCGGCCGCTGTCAGCTCTTTGTCTGTGGACACATAGGCGTAACCAGCTTCGCGGAATTTTCCGAGATAATCGGTCTCGTCCTTGCGCTTCGAGCCGGCCGCGCTTTTCGGGATGAAGTTCGCCAAACCACCGCCCATCAACAGGTCGGGCTTGAAATTGAAATACTGGGCGACAATCTCGTCATAGGCCGCGCGGCGGCGAGTATGCGCAACCATCGCCGCCGGCGTCGCATCCTCGATCTCGGTGTTGCTCACGATACCGACTGCCATGCCGAGACGGGATTTCACGAGGCTCGCAATCGTTTCGACCCTGGGATCGTCCAGCGGATCGCCGGTGCGGTCGGCGTAAACGCCCATCGCATTCACCGCCGATTTGTGGCCGGTGGCATAGGCGCTGGCGGCATTCGCCGAGTCGGTGATGATGGAATCGCTGCCGGCGGTCGAGACCAGCGCCATCTGCGGCATGTCGTCCATCGCCAGCTTGCCGCGCGCCTTGCCTTCGGCCATGCCCTTCGTCAGCAGACGCGCCGCCACGCGATGGGCGGGAGAAAGGCCATCGCCGATCAGAAGAACGACATTCTTCGCCTTGCGCGATCCCGTGTCATAGACATTCCAGGTGATCTCGCGGCTCTGTCCGCCTGCGCTCACCTTGACCTTGTAGGTCCCGGGCGTTGTCAGCGCCACGTCGCGCAGGATCAGCGCCGACTGGTCCTTGCCGTCCTCGCGCTCGACATAGTCCGCGCTCTTGCCAAACACGGCCACGGCATCCTGATCGTTGAGTGTGACCTTGATGTCCGGCTGCGCCACACGGTCCGGCAGCTCGACCTTGAAGTCGAAGCGCACGCCGCGGAGGATTTCGGCGCGATCAATGGGATACACGGTTTGTGCATAAACCGTTGTTGTTACGAGAGAAAATGCGGCGATCAGGGCGAACGGGCGCATGGCGGCATCCTCGAATGAAGTGGATGCGCGAGCCTAGTGCCTGATCGTGACGGCCATGTTGCAGGGGATCAACCGCCTGCGAGACGCGCATCCAGCGCGCCGAGGCGTCCCGGCTCTTGCGACGGCGCGATGCGCACTGACCACAAATTCCGGTCGTCCACATCCTTCAGCGTCACGGTCATCACTTCCGTGTGGCCGTCGATATCCACCCGCCCAAAGAACTGCAGCCCGAAACACGGCGCGAGATTTTCGCCCTGCTCGGCGCTGCAGCCGTTCTGGTACATCACACGCGGGCCGAAGGTATTATCGAGCGGCGCCGGTCCCCAGGTGCCAGCATGCAGCGGACCGGAGACGAATTCCCAGAACGGCGTAAAATCCTGGAACACCGCAGGGTTCGGATCGTAATAATGCGCGGCGGTGTAGTGCATGTCGGCGGTCAGCCAGACGACATTCTGCACGCCGGCATGCTTCATGAACGAGAGCAGATCCGCGATCTCGACCTCGCGGCCTTTCGGCGGACCGTCGCCCTGTGCGACGGCATCGCTGCTTACAAGACCGAGCGGCAGATCGGCGGCGATCACTTTCCAGGTCGCGCGTGAATTGATCAAGGCGCGCTTCAGCCAGTTGAGTTGTGTCGCGCCCAGCAATGGCGCGCCGTCCTTCTGCGCGTCATTCGCGCCACGATAGCTGCGCATGTCGATCATGAACACATCGAGCAGCGGCCCATAGCCGATCCTGCGATAGATGCGCCCGCTCTCGGCAAGCGTCTGCCGCGTCGGCATGTAGTCATGGAACGCGCGGCTGGCGCGCGCCGACAGCGCCAGCGCGCTCCTGTTGCGATACTGTGCGCCCTCGACTTCGCCGTCCGGCCACCAGTCGTTGCTGACCTCGTGATCGTCCCATTGCGCGAAGATCGGCACCTGTGCGTTGAAGGCGCGCAGATTGACGTCGAGCAGATTGTATTTGTAGTTGCCGCGGAACTGCGCCAGCGTCTGCGCGACTTCGGATTTGTCCTCCGTCACCACATTGCGCCACGTCTCGCCGTTCGGCAGCTTCAGTTCGCGTTCGATCGGACAATCGGCATAGATGCTGTCGCCGGAATGAATGAAGAAATCCGGCCCGTTGTTCAGCATCGTCGCAAAGGCGCGCATGCCGCCGCGAGATTCGTCGATGCCCCAGCCTTGCCCCGCCACGTCCCCCGACCAGACGAAGGACACATCGCGGCGATCGTTCGACGGCGTGCGAAAATGCCCAACCTGCTGTTCGCCGAAGATCGTCGGCGATGCGTGATCCTGAAAGCGCACGCGATAGAATATGTCCTGCCCTGCGGGCAGATTTTCCAGCAGTATCTTGGCGGCGAAGTCGCTTTCCGGCAGCGCATCGCAAAACGACGAGGCGACGATATTGCGGAAGCTGTCGCTGGTTGCCGCTTCCACATGCATGCGCGACGCGCGGTCCGCGCGCGCCCAGACCACCGCAGAATCGCCCGACACATCGCCGGATTGCAGGCCATGCGTGATCAGGGGCCGGTCCGCCGCACGGCTCAGAAAAGGCATGAAAACCGGCGCGGCCGCAGCACTTCCGGCGGCCAGAAAATGCCGCCGCGTCAGCCCCTTGCGGGCGCGAATCGTCGCCGCCATCCGGCCTCCGCCTGCGAATCGCGGCGGACACTGCCTGCGCCGTTTGACAGCGGCTCAACGGATTTGCGACGGCGGGATGACTCCCGCCGCAGGATCAAAGCTTCAGCTTTTTCTTGCGCTGGCCGAGCGTACGCAGACGCAGCGCATTGAGCTTGATGAAGCCGGCGGCGTCGCGATGATCGTAGGCGACCGCGCCTTCCTCGAAGGTGACGAGTTCCTGATCGTAAAGCGAATACGGGCTTTCGCGGCCGACCACCCAGGCGCTGCCCTTGTACAGCTTCAGCGTGACACGGCCTGTGACGAATTCCTGGCTCTTGTCGATCGCCGCCTGCAGCATCTCGCGTTCGGGCGTGAACCAGAAGCCGTTGTAAATAAGCTCGGCATATTTCGGCATCAGTTCATCTTTCAGATGTCCTGCGCCGCGATCCAGCGTGATGCTCTCGATGCCGCGATGCGCGGCGAGCAGGATGGTGCCGCCCGGCGTCTCGTACATGCCACGCGACTTCATGCCGACGAAACGGTTCTCGACGAGATCGAGGCGGCCGATGCCGTTCTTCTTGCCAAGTTCGTTGAGCTTCGTCAGCAGCGTCGCCGGCGACATCTTCTTGCCGTCGATGGCGACCGCATCGCCCTTCTCGAAATCGACGGTGATGACGGTCGGTGTGTCTGGCGCCTTTTCCGGATCGTCGGTGCGCGAATAGACGTAATCGGGCACATCCTGCGAGGGATCTTCCAGCACCTTGCCTTCGGACGAGGCGTGCAGAAGATTGGCATCGACCGAAAACGGCGCTTCGCCGCGCTTGTCCTTGGCGATCGGAATCTGGTGCTGCTCGGCGAAGGCAATCAGCTGCTCGCGCGAGCGCAGATCCCATTCGCGCCACGGCGCGATGATCGTGATGTCCGGCTTCAGCGCATAATAGGTCAGCTCGAAGCGAACCTGGTCGTTGCCCTTGCCGGTCGCGCCGTGACAGACCGCATCGGCGCCGACCTTCTCGGCGATCTCGATCTGCTTCTTGCCGATCAGCGGGCGCGCGATCGACGTGCCGAGCAGATATT
>JAESGM010001089.1_pt1 | contig 10377 bp, 10 predicted proteins | sample 9269721 | NCBI WGS metagenome assembly JAESGM01 (sample SAMN15720920, study PRJNA650825) | algae metagenome | isolation source: Komarekiella atlantica HA4396-MV6 and co-occurring heterotrophs from... | place: USA: Theobald House, Kauai, HI | collected 2009-07-29 | reverse complement strand
CACCTTCGACATCGAGATGATCGAGGCGACCGGCTCCTGCAACGGCATCGAGAACTATTCGCGCTATCTCACCGGCCGCAAGCCGGGCGAGCCGCCGCCGACCCTGTTCGAGTACCTGCCCGACAACGCCCTCGTCTTCACCGACGAAAGCCATGTCACGGTGCCGCAGATCGGCGCGATGTACAAAGGCGACTTTCGCCGCAAGGCGACGCTCGCCGAATACGGCTTCCGCCTGCCCTCCTGCATGGACAACCGTCCCTTGCGCTTCGAGGAATGGGACGCGATGCGCCCGTCCTCGATCCATGTCTCGGCTACGCCTGGCGGCTGGGAGATGGACCAGACCGGCGGCGTCTTCACCGAGCAGGTCATCCGCCCGACCGGGCTGATCGACCCGCCGGTCGAGATCCGCCCGGCCAAGCATCAGGTCGCCGACCTCCTCGACGAGGTCAAGGAGGTCACCGACAAGGGCTACCGCACCCTCGTCACGGTGCTGACCAAGCGCATGGCCGAGGACCTGACCGAATACCTGCACGAGAACGGCGTGCGCGTGCGCTACATGCACTCCGACATCGACACGATCGAGCGCATCGAGATCCTGCGCGATCTGCGCCTCGGCGCCTTCGACGTTCTCGTCGGCATCAACCTGCTGCGCGAGGGCCTCGACATCCCCGAATGCGGCTTCGTCGCCATTCTCGACGCCGACAAGGAGGGCTTCCTGCGCTCCGAGACCTCGCTGATCCAGACCATCGGCCGCGCCGCGCGCAATGTCGACGGCAAGGTCGTGCTCTATGCCGACCACGTCACCGGCTCGATGGAGCGGGCGATGGCCGAGACCAATCGCCGCCGCGAGAAGCAGGAGGCCTACAACGCTGCCCACGGCATCACGCCGCAGACGATCAGGCGCGCCATCGGCGACATCCTCGGCTCGGTCTATGAGCGCGACCATGTCACCGTCGACAAGGGCCTGGTCGATGGGCCGGTCGCCGGCCACAACCTGAAAGCCGCGATCGCCGATCTCGAAAAGCGCATGCGCGAGGCTGCCGCCGACCTCGAATTCGAGACCGCCGCCCGCCTGCGCGACGAGATCAAGCGCCTGCAGGCGACCGAGCTCGCCATCGCCGACGACCCGCTCGCCCGCCAAAGCGATGTCGAGGGCAGCGCCGGCAAATACCAGGGCGAGCGCAGCTACGGCGCCTCGGCCAATCTCCCGACCCGCGCCCGCAAGCCGACCGACGCCGATATGGGCCCGCATAACTGGGGTGGTGGTGAGGGGCGGCCGAAGGCATCAGTCGCAAGGCCGCGCAAGCCGACGCTGGACGAGATGGGGCCGGTGCCGGAGGCGCGGCCGAAGGGGGCGGGGGAGAGAAGGGGGCGGCAATCTCGAAAAGGAATTCGACCATAAATATAGATTAAATGTATCCCTGAAGAACAATCTTCAAGAATTCGACTTTATTTTTCGTTTTCTTGTCATTTTTATTACAAAAAATTATAAAATTGCCGATTCCAATTAGTTTATTTATATAATTTGGTTCAGTTATGTTTCTTCTTTGCATATGTGAATCCAATCCATATTTTTGAATATAATGCACATCTCTCCAGAAATTTTTTCTAGTTTCTATGGGAGCATTCATTTTTGAATTTACTATAACGCCGGTGACAATTTTTCTAGATCCATCACGAGATATTGATGTTTTTTTCTTGTTTATGGACAGGCCTTTGTTAGAAAGTCTTGAGTGGATATTGCTGATTATCTTAGTTTTATCTACAAATCCCGAAACACTAATATCATCAGAATATCTCGAGTACCTAAGTTTCGCTTGCTTGCATATTTCTAGCATCTCTTCGTCAAAATCACGCATGAATAAATTTGAGATTGCCGGGCTCGTGGGTGCCCCTTGCGGCAAAGATCCGTTAAGACAACAGAGATTTGCGATAACCGTGGCAATTTCGTCCGTATATCCAATCGTCAAAATAAGTTTCTTAACTTTAAAATAGCTGATCGAATTAAAAAAATCTTTTATATCTATATTTACTAAAATACTTTGATTCAAATGCAGCGAAGCATTGCTCTTGATGCTTGTACCACGCTTGTAGGCGCGAGCAGCACGGCTAACTGAAGGTCGTGAAAATATAATATTCAATAGAATATACTGTATCTCTTTGAGCGTTGGCAGCGGTTCTGATATCTCTCTAAATGAACCATTTCGCTTGGGAATACGAAAGCTCCGATAAAATAAGTCGGATCTGTTCGCTATCTTGTATAGAAGAGCCTTTTCATATCCGCAAAGTACTGCCAAATGCTCAATGCTGTATATTGGGATACAGCCATTTGATTCGATTAATGCCGCGTATTGCTCAACGATGAGCTTATCTTCAGCTGAAGTTTCTTCAGGGAAGCAAAGTTGGACGTCAGGCAAAATCGAGCCACCAAATATCCGTCACCTGAAGGCGCTTGCCTTCAGGTGAACGACTGCAAGGAGTGGATGTACCGTGGGGCGCGCTGCTGCGCGCCCCACGGTACATCGGGGCTTAAAATTCAATCCCCTCCAGGGCAACGACTCGCTGCCCCTTGCGGTTAGCCGCTAGGAACTAACTCGATTCCGAATCTGATTCATTGCCTGACGTCCAATGTCTAGTCTAACCGGTCGGGAGGTTGGCGCAATTCGAAATTCGTTGAGCGGCCCCAATTGGCGACGTGAGCGCTTGGCATGCCGCTCCGCCAATATCTTGACTGCATCCTCGGTGAGTTTAAACGAGCGATCGATCCGGGCAACCAGCCCACCAGCTAACAAATTTTCTAATCCGGCTACGAGCTGCCAGTGCGAATAACCGCCATCATCAATAATAATTTGAAGGTTCTTCTTCAATGATATTGCGGTCAGAATCTTTAGTTCGATTGGTGCCACCTTCAACTCCGATAAAATGGTGCAGGCCAGCTTGTACCGTCCTTGCCAAATTCGCACCAAAAGATAGGCAGTGTGTTATCTGGAGTTCGCTTCATGGTCACAATAGCCTCGGATGACATGAATCCGTAGCTATAGAAGATTGAGACATCAAGTTCATTTTCAAGGCGATCATAAATTTTCTTTGCCTCTGCGACACTCAAATTCCCTATCGAATACGAGTCAGAAATCGCCCTCTGCCTATAAGGGTTAGGGCTAAATATTGTCGAAACGCTCAAGTCTAGAGTCTTCACAGCTTCCTCTTGAACTACGATAGACATAAGATGAGTGTTTTCTCTTGACAGTTTATTTCTTTCTATAAATTCATTAACTTGATTCCCTGTTCCTACAAAATCATCTACAATAATAATAATGGAATTGCCTCTTAAATTCACCTTCAGCGCGGTTTCGCCATCTGGGAAATCTATGCTTGAAAACTTCTCTCTAAATAAATACGATCTACAGTCGTAAGATACACTATGACCGCTCTTTACAACTAAATTCTCAAAAATTGGGACAATAATAACGCGCTCCCCGGCAAATTTATCCTCAATTCTTTCGCATATTAAATGTATAAATTTATTATAATCTTTAATAACCAAATAATTCTTCATCAATTCGATAATTAATTTCCGGCACTCCGAATCGATGCGATTAAAAATATCAACAAATCTTGCAAATATATCGTACCGAAACAGACTTAACTGCTGTGAAACGCCAGACGAGTCCATGACAGACTTTAAATCAACTAAATCCAGAGCCAAATCGTCTTCCACGGCATCGTCCAAGGTATATGCGGAATCAAAGAGTGCTTAAAGCAACTTTACAAAGATGTCACAGCAGCGATGGTTCCTCAATAGGGCAGCCATTGCAGCACAGACGATGCAGCTACCCCGCTGCCCTCCGATGACCGGAGGCGCACAACACGCGCAATTTGCGGCTCTTCGTCGCCCCAACCGCGAAAAAGCCGTTATACCGCTTCGGGACAACGGAGCCGGTTCGATGCATGCGACGTGATTGGCCTGCTCTCTTCTGGAGGACAGACCAGCAACTTATCCCCGCCCTCCGAACCTCCCCTATAATGCCGCGCATCCATCCCCGAGGGGCGGCCGACCGGAGGCATGTCGTTTGGCGGGGTGGGTGCGGCGCCTGCGGGTGGGTTTGCACCCCACTCCCGGGAGGCTTCGGGAACCGACCTGGGGACACTACGATCCCTGCGCGAGGAGCTCGCTAGACCGCGCCGGCTCAGGCCGGTGCGACAGAAGCGCGGCCCGGAGCTTTCAAATCGCCGCTGGCGGAGCGCCACGGGGCGTGCGGATGGTGGCTCAATCCATCCGCGCCGCTTCCGTAGCTTACGGAAGCGGATCACCAAACCAGCGCCTCGCGGCGCTCCGCTGCCCCTCACATGTGACAACGCCCGCAGGATCAGCCTGCGGGCGGGGAAAAGCTTGGACGCCGGGAACCCCTCTCCTGGAAGGAGAGGGGCAGGGGTGAGGTGTTCGGAGTGGAATCGTTAGCCTGAACCCGGCCGCGCCGTCAGCGCCACGGAACTGGTCTGATGTACTACACCTCACCCTGCCCTCTCCTTACAGGAGAGGGTTCCCGGTCGAGGTTCGTGAGGCTGTCCTGGAGAAAACTCCCGCGCCCTTCGCCCTGGGGGGACAGGGAGGCGAAGGGCGCGGGGCGCGGCCGCTCAGAAGCGGTCGTAGCGGTCGTGATAGCGGCGGCCATGGGCCGGAGCCCAGGGCGGCGGGCCGCCATGCCTGCGGCCATAGCCGTAGCCGTAATCATCGCGATAGCGATGACGGCGCTCATAGCGCTGCTGGCGCTCCATGTTGCGCTGGATCTCCCACATCCGGTGCTCGCGGTTGTGGCGGACATAGGTCGCCTCGACCTTGTCGAGCGCGGCCGCGCCGCTGAAGGTTTCGCTGGCGGCGGCCGGGGTCACGGCGGCGCCGAGCGCGATCGCCGCGGCGATGAGAAGGTGTCGCATGGGGCATCTCCTTTCGGTTGCCGCGATAAAAGCGGACCTGTCTGGAACTCCGCCTGAACGAAATTGTTCGCTGGCGTTCATCTTCGGTGTGCTCGGCAGTGTCCTGAACGTCAGGCGTTCGGCCCGCCCTCGATCTCGCTGGCCCAGGCGAGTGCGGCGTCGAAGGCGTCGGGTTTGAAGCTCTTGACCTCGACGAAGGGCACGAGCGGCCCGGCGATCGCGATCAGCGTCTCGATCCAGCCCTTGTCGGTGACCACGGCCTCGCGCGGGAAGCGGTGCCATTGCAGGATCTTGCCGAAGCCGTAACGCGCATCCTTCAGGCCGGCGCGAAAGGTCATGTCCTCGAAGCCCGTGAGGTCGGCGAGGATGCCGAGCTTCTCATGGCGTTCGAGCTTGCTCTCGATCTCGGCGATCAGGCTGTCGAAATCGGGCTCCGAGAGCGTGCCGGTGATGCGGAAGGCCGCGACATGGTCGGCGGCGGGCAGAATCTCGAGCATGGGCGCCTCCTGGTCTGCACCGGAGACAACGCAGGCCTGCGGGCGAAGTTCGCAGTCGAACCATCGCCGGGGCGAGGCGTTGCCAAAGCATGGGGGCTCAACGCACGCAAAGGAGACGATGATGGCCAATGCTGGCGGTAAGCTCGGTCCGAGCATCAAGGGCAAGGGCGACGGCACCGGCGCGACGAGCACGCGCCCGGCTTCGCTACAGGACCACAAGGTGTTCTCGAACCGCGACAAGACGCAGCTCAACCGCGGTCGCGGCCTCGACGGCAAATGGATCGAGAACGAGCAGGTCTACGAGACCCAAGCAAACCGGCGCTCGCAGGATGAATGAGCGCTATTTCAATGCGATGATCAGCATCAGGAAGACCAGGATGATCAGGACCTGCTTTAGGCTCCAGTTGATCCGCCGGAGCTGCTCGGCGACCGGGTCTTCCGGCTCCTCGGCCTCCTGATCCGGCTGTCCGGCCGCAGCGTAATGCGGGTCGGCAGCCGGCTCCGGCGGGCGCCAGCTGATGCTCTGTACCCGGCCATGCGCCTGGCGCGGACGGCCATCGGCCTCCGGCGCGAGATGGAACACCGGCGGCTCGTCGTCCGGGCTGCCCTCGCGCAGCCAGAGATTGGTGGTCGCGGCGAAGGAGAGGCTGCCGGCGCGGCCCTCGGCGAGGTCCTGCCGCAGGCTGGCGAAGAGTGGTTGCGCCAGGAAAAGTTCGGCCGCGAGCCGGTCGTCGAGATCGCCCTGCGCCCCGGCGGGCAGGCTGAGCCGCAGCAGCGGCGCGCCCTCGCCGGGGAAGGCGCGGATCGTCAGCGAGAGGTCCTGCGCCGGCTCGGGCTGGCCGATCCGGGCGAGCCTCACGCCATCCGGCCGGGCATGACCTTCGATCCTGGTGGCGTCGTGCTGCGCGCCGTCACGCCATTCACGTCCGGTGACGACAACGAGCCCGTCCGCGATGAAGGCAAGCGGCTTGCCGGTGTCCTGGGCGAATGTGCCGCCCGCCACCGTCATTCGCCCGTCCCCGATGCCAGCGCTGTCGTTCATCCCGTCCCCGCCTTGAGTCGGTGCGGACGATAGCAGGTCGGCCCGTCGAAGCCAGAATGGCATGTTGTTCTACGCCGGGGGAGGAATGGGCTGCGCCGGAAAAGAAAATTTCCTTCTCCGCCCGTTCGGCGAAAAGCTCTTCCCGATCGGCTTGTACCTTTAAAAGAACGTTTGGATTGACATGCAGAACGGGATTTCCTAGATTGCCGGTGTCGTCGGGTCACCGATGGCCGCGGAGATTTGAGCGAGCAGCTTGCGCCGCGTCACCAAACGCTAAAGCGCCACGACGTGGTCGTGGGCTCCCCAGCTTGAGGAGATGAACATGACCGGCTCCGTTCTCCGCCCTGCCGAACAGCTTCGCCGTTCGATGATGTGCTGTTGTCGCCGCTGATCCAGCGTTGACGCCGTTCCCCGGCATCAATTCCGACATCACTACATAGAGGGCGCCGCAACGCGGCGAAGATCGTCATGTCATTCCAGTCCCAGATCGCTTCCGCTCGCCAAGCTTACGTCATCGAGGTCGGCGAGACCCAGGCGGGCCTCGTCGCCCGCAGCGCCGATGAGCGCTTCTTCACCTTCATCTCCGCTTCGGCGGCGTTCGACCGACTCGAAGGCCAGCGCTTCGCCACGCCGGTCGCGGCCGAATTGGCGGTGCGCCAGCTCGCCCGCTCGCGTCCCGGCCTGCGGTTGGCGGCCTGAGAGACATCCGGTGACGCTGCTCGACACATTGCGCGCTGCCTTCGCCGCCTGGTTCGAGCGGGCCGTGCCCGCCGATCCGGTCGAGCCCCGCTGGCAGGAGCGCTCCTTCGCCGAGCTCGGCGCCGAGGAGCGCCGCCGCTCGATCCGCGAGGTCACGCTCGAGCAATTGGGCATTGTGCACTGGTCGTGCCACACGCATTTTTGAGGACATGATGAACGCCCCCGTTAAGCCCGACGCCTTTCGCGTCGAGGCCCTCCTTCCGACGCCACCAGCCGATGCGATCATTCGCTTCGAGGCGGTCGGCAAGACCTTCGCCGGCCGTGACAGCCAGGAGCCGGTGACGGCGCTCGCCGGCATCGACCTCGTCGTGCCGCGTGGCAGCATCGTCGGCGTGATCGGCCGCTCCGGCGCCGGCAAGTCGACGCTGATCCGCCTGGTCAACGGGCTGGAGCGTGCCACCTCCGGCCGCATCCTGATCGAGGGCGAGGACGTCACCAACCTGACCGAGGCCGGCTGGCGCGAACGCAGGCGCGCGACCGGCATGATCTTCCAGCACTTCAACCTGCTGTCGTCGCGCACGGTGTTCGACAATGTCGCGCTGCCGCTGGAGATCGCCGGCGTGCCCAAGGCGAAGATCGAGGCGCAAGTCTCTCGCCTGCTCGACCTGGTCGGGCTCGCCGACAAGCGCGAGCGCTATCCGGCCGAGCTCTCCGGCGGCCAGAAGCAGCGCGTCGGCATCGCCCGGGCGCTTGCGACCGAGCCGAAGGTGCTGCTCTGCGACGAGGCGACCTCGGCGCTTGATCCCGAGACGACCCGCGCGATCCTGGCCCTGCTCAAGCAGGTCAATCGCGAGCTCGGCATTACCATCCTCCTGATCACCCACGAGATTCCAGTGATCAAGGAGATCTGCGACCGCGTCGCGGTGATCGAGGGCGGAAACATCGTCGAGGAAGGCGAGACCTTCGAGGTGATGACCCGGCCGCGCCATCCGACCACGGCGAGCTTCGTCGAGGCGGTGACCGGCGTCGAGGTGCCCGACTACCTTGCCGGTCGCATCCATGCGCAGGCGCTCGCCGGCGACAGCGCCGTGCTGCGCATCGCCTTCACCGGCGAGAACGCGACGACGCCGGTAATCAGCCGCCTCAGCGCCGTGATCGGCGTCGACGTCAACATCCTCGCCGGCCGCATCGACGCGATCGGCGACAAGCCCTTCGGCAGCCTGCTGGTCTCGGTGCCGGCGAGCGAGCCCGAGCTCGCCGCCGTCTTCGGTGCGCTGAAATCCCTCGATCTCAAGGCGGAGCTGGTCGGCCATGTCTCCTGAACTCATCCGTCTGATCGTCGAGGCGACTGGCGATACGCTGCTGATGGTCGCGATCGCCGCCGGCCTCGGCACCGCGCTCGGCCTGCCGCTCGGCGTCTTCCTCGCCACCAGCAAGAAGGGCGAGCTCTTCGCCGCGCCCGCGGTCAACGCCGTGCTCGGTGCGCTGGTCAATGCGACACGCTCGACGCCCTTCATCATCCTGGTCGTCGCGATCATCCCCTTCACCCGGCTGATCGCCGGCACCTCGATCGGCACCTTCGCCGCGACCGTGCCGCTGACCGTCGCGGCGACGCCCTTCATCGCCCGCCTGATCGAAGGCGCGATCCGCGAGGTCGATCAGGGCCTGGTCGAGGCGGCGCGCTCCATGGGCGCGACCCCGCTGCAGATCGTCCGCAAGGTGCTGGTGCCCGAGGCGCTGCCGGCAATCGTGCTCGGCCTGACGCTAGCTCTCGTCAGCCTGCTGGGCTTCTCCGCCATGGTCGGCGCAGTCGGCGGCGGAGGCCTGGGCGATCTCGGCATCCGCTACGGCTATCAGCGCTTCATGCCGGATGTGATGGCGATCGTCGTCGCCGTGCTGATCGTCCTCGTCCAGACCGTGCAGAGCGTCGGCGACCGTCTTTCGCGCCGCCTCAACAAGCGCCTGCGCCACGCCTGAGCAACCGCTTACCCGCTACCGAATACTGGAAACAGACGATGCCTAAGTTCCTCTCCCGCCGCAGCGCGATCGCTGCGGCTGCCGCCCTCTCCTTGTCTGCCAGCAGCGCCTTTGCCCAGCAGAACCAGGTGATCCGCATCGGCGTCACCCCTGGCCCGCACGCCGAGATCGCCGAGCAGATCAAGCCGCTCCTCGCGAAGAAGGGCTATGATCTCAAGATCTTCGAGTTCTCGGATTTCGTCATCCCGAACCAGGCGCTCGACACCGGCGACCTCGAGGCCAATGCCTTCCAGCACCAGCCCTATCTCGACAACCAGGTGAAGGATCGCGGCTTCAAGATCGTCAGCGCCGCGACCACCGTGAACTTCCCGATGGGCATCTATTCGTCGAAGTACAAGAGTTGGGCCGAACTGCCCGACGGCGCGACCGTCTCGATCCAGAACGATCCGACCAATGGCGGGCGCGCGCTCCTGCTGCTGCAGGACAAGGGCGTGATCAAGCTGAAGCCAGGTACCGGCTTCAAGCCGACCGTCCTCGACATCACCGAGAATCCCAAAAAGCTGAAGATCATCGAGATCGAAGCCGGGCAAACCGTCCGCTCGCTCGCCGATGTCGCCGCTGCCGCGATCAACACCAGCTATGCCGTCGACGCCAAGATCGACCCGAATTCGGCGATCCTGCGCGAGGAGCCGAAGGGCCCTTATACCAACCTGATCGCGGTGCGCGCCGCCGACAAGGACAAGCCTTTCGTCCAGGCGCTGGTCGAGAGCTATCGTTCGCCCGAGATCAAGACCTTCGTCGCCGACCGCTTCAAGGGCTCGATCCTTCCGAGCTGGTGAAGCGCTGCCTTTCCCGAATTCCCTCTTCGTAACGGAGCCTCTCTTATGACCACCCGCAGGACCATCCTCGCCACCGCGCTGGCCGCCGTCGCCTTCTCCGCCCCGGCGCTCGCCCAGCAGAACCAGGTCGTCCGCATCGGCGCCTCGCCCGGCCCGCATGCCGAGATCCTCGAGAAGGTGAAGCCGATCGCCGCCAAGAACGGACTCGACCTCAAGATCATCGAGTTCTCCGACTATGTCGTGCCGAACCAGGCGCTGGCCGCCGGCGAGCTCGAGGCGAATTCCTTCCAGAACCAGCCCTATCTCGACAACCAGGTGAAGGATCGTGGCTTCAAGCTGGTCAGCGTCGGCCTGACCGTGAACTTCCCGCTCGGCATCTACTCCTCGA